>ENA-OBLH01000125-OBLH01000125.1-metagenomes-genome-assembly--contig:-NODE-125-length-26211-cov-4.79523_pt1 | contig 26211 bp, 18 predicted proteins | sample MGYA00153382_OBLH01 | MGnify analysis MGYA00153382
TGTTGAAATCAACGTAAAGGGCGCGCAGCATGCTGCCAATTTTACTGTATAAAAGTGCAGTTTTGCGATGCGCCGTTGATTAATGGCGAGGCCAATTTTGCACGGATTGTCGCAGCGGTGAACGCCGCACTAGCCGACGCGTCACTCCACCGCAAGGATGAAAGCTCCTCCCAAGTACGCTTTGGATTGCGTCCGCCGAAGCAGCAAAATTTGAACACGGAATATCGATCAGCTTTTTGCTAGATGCGCCGATTAACTTGGGTATAGACATTAATTTGGTGAAAGTCGACTTTGTGCTTTATGACCAGATAAGCCCAATTAGAATTGGCGTTGTAGAAAATAGTTGTATGAGAAAGACTCGATGAAAGCGCTCCAGATATTCGCCGGTCAGCGCGCGTTCGTTCATCTGCAAACGAACGGCCTGAAACCCACTGACGTTCGTGCCATCCCTGCCGCTGCCGGCGGGCCAAAGGGACTGACTCTGTTGCCGCTGGACCGTTTCCTGTTCGGTGAATGGTTGTCGCAATCTGCCCGGCCCATTGACCTGATTGGCGCATCCATCGGCGCGTGGCGCATGGCGGCTGCCATGTTGAACAGTCCTGCCGTCGCACTCGCCGCGCTGGAGCACGCCTACATTCATCAGGAATTCGACGTGCCACCCGGTCGCAAAACGCCGACCAAAGAGCACGTCAGTGAACGCTTCGCCGAAGGCATTCACGGCATGTTCGGCGAGCGAGAGCATGAAGTGCTCAACCACCCGCGCTACCGCCTGCACGTGCTCACGTCGCGTGGCCGCCACCTGCTGAGGCGCGACACTCGCGTGCGTTCGCCGCTCGGGTACGCTGGCGCTTTTTTCACCAACGTTGTGTCGCGAAAAGCGATGAGCGCATGGATCGAACGCGCCGTGTTTTCGTCGCACTCCGCGCACGCATGGCCGCTGCCGTTCGCCTCGAACGACTATCGCACGCGGCGGTATGACTTGTCCGTTGCCAACTTCGCCTCCGTCGTGCAGGCATCCTGCTCCATCCCGTTCGTGCTCAATGCCGTGCATGACATCGCAGGCGCAGCACGCGGCGCTTATTGGGACGGCGGCATCACCGACTATCACTTGCATCTCGATTATCGGGTCGCATGCGAAACTGAACCAAAAGGAGTTGTGCTTTATCCCCATTTTCAACGCGCCGTCGTGCCCGGATGGCTCGATAAATCGCTTAGGTGGCGACACGGTTCAACCCATTTTCTCGACGATGTGATCGTACTGGCACCGCGCCCTGAATGGGTCGCCACGTTGCCGAACAAAAAACTGCCCGACCGCGCCGACTTTACGACTTACGGACGCGATGTCAAAGCGCGCGTCGCGGTATGGCAAACCGCAGTCGCCGAGAGCGCGCGATTACGTGATGAATTTGCAGCATGGCTCGCGGCGGGCTGCGACTGCACGAAGGTGCAGGTTCTGTAACCAAACGTCGCGTTCTCCTACACCGAGGCGGTGAAATGCAGCGCATAGTTCCGTCTGGTGCAAGCAGCACCAGCAGTGCAACTGACGCGACATGACCGAATTTGCTCCCGCTACTCACCACCCCGCCGACCGCAAACGCGTGTCACTGATTATCCCCATGTTCAACGAAGGGGAAGCGCTGCATGCGCTGTTCGCCCGGCTTGAGGCGGTGTTGCCTAACCTGAAAATTAGTGAAAACCAAATTTGAGTGTTTGCTCGTATAGGCTGCGTAATGCGGCGTTAGTCGCGTCACCCATTAACCCAGAACGTGGAGAAACACATGAACACCGATATTACGAAGTCCCAAGGAAAAGCCCGGTGGGGACGCCCCCTGCTTGGCGCGTCAGCTCTGCTGCTAGCGATGAGTTTTGTCGCCGCTCCTGCGGTGGCGTCCAGCCATCGCGAAGCTCCTTTCATCACCCAGTTACCTAAAGTAGACGGCACTGACTTCTACATGTTCCGCAGCACCGAGCCCGGTCGCTCGGCATTCGTGACGATCATCGCAAACTACACGCCGCTTCAGGACGCTTACGGTGGCCCGAACTATTTCCAGATGGATCCAAACGCGCTGTACTCGATTCACATCGACAGCAATGGCGACGCAAAGCCTGATTGGACATTCCAGTTCGGCTTCCAGAATAGCTTGGCAGACAACAAAATTAACGTCGGTGGCAAGATGGTTTCCATCCCACTAGTGCAAAACGGTTCACGTGCAGTCAATGGCGTGTTTGACGGCGGCCTGAACGTGCGTGAAACGTTCAACATTTCGGCATTCAAAGCCCCCAACACGTTTAAGTCCGTGACCAATGCCGCTAACGGCGCCGTGTTTTTTGACAAGCCTGTGGACAACATAGGCAACAAAACGATTCCAGACTATCCGGCGTACGCTGCGAAGCATGTCTACAACGTCACGATCCCCGATTGCGCGACCCCAGGCCGCGTTTTTGTGGGCCAGCGCAAAGACCCGTTCGTCGTCAACCTTGGTGAAACGTTTGACTTGATCAACATCAAGCTCCCAGCGACTGAATTTGCCGCGAACGCCGAAAAAGCCGCACGTGACGATTTGGCCGACAAGAACGTGACCACCATCGCCATGGAAATACCGATTGCTTGCTTGACCTCCGGTACCGATCCTGTGATTGGTGGTTGGACGACGGCGAGCATTCGCGAAGTCCGCACCATGACCGCTCCAGCTTCTGGCCTCAACGTGAACGCCTCTTATACCGGCGCTTACACGCAAGTATCGCGTTTGGGCATGCCGTTGGTGAACGAAGTGGTCATCGGCCTGAAAGATAAAGATAAGTTCAACGGCAGCCTGCCTGCTGATGATGGTCAGTTTGCTGACTATGTGACCAACCCGACCTTGCCAACCCTTGTGCAGGCTTTGTTCGGCGCGGCTGGTGTCAAAGCGCCGACTAACTTCCCGCGCATGGATCTGGTCGCCGCATTCCTGACCGGGGTGCCGGGCTTGAACAAACCGGCAGGTAATGGCGTTGCCTCCGAAATGATGCGCCTGAATACGGCTATTGCTGCGGTGGCCAAAGGCTCGCAAAATCGGCTGGGCGTGATCGCTGGCGACAACGCGGGTTACCCGAACGGTCGACGCCTCGGTGATGACGTAGTGGATATCTCGTTGCGCGTGGTGATGGGTAAACTATGTACGTTAAGTCTCGGTTGCGTGCCTGCTGATGCGCCGTCTGGAGGTCTCGGCTTCACGGATGGTGCGTTCGTCGATGACAGCTTCTTTGATGCCGCCTTCCCATACGTTAAAAACCCGCTGCCAGGTTCGCCACAAGTGGGCGGGAAAAGTGCTGTTGCTCGCTAAGCACTAGCAATTACCTTTCGCGTCAAGAGCGCCAAATCCGGAAACTGATTTGGCGTTTTCTCATTTGAAGAATGTTGATTAGTGGCGGGACGGCCTTGGCACTAGCGTAGCAATGATCGTCAGTTGATCGCCGAATACCGCCGTCTCGTCGCGCCACGCATTGATTAGCATTCGGGGTCTTCAGGCCACGACAGGTAGGGCTCGCTCTGCGCGAAGTAACGAAACCGCGTTAACGGAGGGCTGACGTCAGGTGCCCTTTATTCGGGGTGCGCTTTTGGCCAGTTCCCGATCACGCAGCACCTTGCGCTGAATCTTTCCTGTCGTGGTCATCGGAAGCTCGTCGACAAACTCAAACTCCTTCGGGTACTCGTAGGGAGCCAGACGACCGCGCACGTGCATCGCGAGACTCTTTTCGAGTTTTTCGGTTGGCTCAAATCCCGCAGCTAGCACGATAAACGCCTTTACGATGGAGCCGCGTTCGGCATCGGGCTTGCCAATCACCGCAGCCATCAGCACCGCTGAATGTTGAATGAGGCAGCTCTCTACCTCCGCTGGCCCGATTCGGTAGCCGGCGCTTTTGATCACGTCATCGCTGCGGCCTTCGTACCAAAGATAGCCGTCAACATCCATGTGCGCCATATCGCCGGTGCGGCACCATTCACCGGAATATTTCGCTTTGGTGCCCGCCTCGTTGCCAAGGTAGCCCGAGAAAAATATCGGATCAAGATCGCCATTGATGTCACGACGATTCACCGCCACATCACCTGTCTCACCTACCGGAACCACGCGGCCCAGCGGGTCAACCACAGCGACCTGATGGCCGGGGTACGCGCGGCCCATGCTGCCAGCACGCGCGGGCCACAGCGCGGCGCAATTGCCCACGATGTAGTTGAGCTCGGTCTGCCCGAACATCTCGTTTAAGGTAACGCCCAGCGCTTGTTCAGTCCACTTGAATACCGTCTCGCCCACGCTCTCGCCCGCGCTCATGATGGAGCGAAGTTTCAGGTCGTACTTGTCACGCGGAAAGGGCACGCTTTTCATCATCATCTTGAGCGCGGTAGGGAACAGAAACGTGTTGGTCACGCCATGCCGCTCCATCAGCGAGAACGCACGGGCGGGATCGAAGCGTCCGCAATAGCCAACGATGGTGTGGCCAAAATAAAGCGTCGGCAACAGCGCGTCCCAAAGGCCTCCAGTCCATGCCCAATCTGCGGGTGACCAAAATATGTCGCCCGGCTGCGGAAACTGGTTGTGCGAATAAGTGAAACCTGACAAGTTTCCAAACAACGCGCGATGCGGAATGATTGCGCCTTTGGGTGGCCCTGTCGTGCCGCTGGTGTAGATGACGAACGCGGGATCATCGGCGGCGGTGGTGGCCACTTCAAACTGATCACTACCTTGCTTAAGAAGTTCGTACCAGTCAATTGCGGTGGCGTCAACGGCGCCAGCACAGGTGATGATCGTTTTGAGGAGCGGCACTTGTCCGCGAACTGACAACATGTTTGCCAGCGACGCTGAATCGCAAATTGCAAGTTTGCACTGTGCATGATTCAGGCGGTAGGCGAGTGCTTCGGGCCCGAACAGCACGGTGAGCGGCACGGCCACCGCGCCAAGTTGCAAAATGGCCAGCAGTGACACGGCGGTTTCAATCCGTTGCGGCAGGCAAATTGCAATGCGGTCACCGCGCTTGAGCCCGAGTCCTGCCAGCGCGGAGGCAAGGCGGTTGACGCGGCGCGCAAGCTCCGCGTATTTGATGTCATCAAACGCGCCGGATTCGTCCTCCCAGCGAATGGCGATTCCAGAGGCGCGCACAGGATCGGTTGCCCACTTATGGGCGCAGGCGGCGGCAATGTTGAACTGGGCGGGCACGTTCCATTGCCAGTCGCGGTAGTGCGATGCATACTCGTCAATGGGTTCCATGGGCGCGCTCAATACTAAAACAGTGTAATTTTTAAGGCCACTCGTAGAATGGCAATGTGGAAAAGTTTACGCGAATCGACCCCCCATCGGTGCTGTCACGGCGTTGGCAGGTGGTTTTATGGATTGTTGCGATTGCTGCGTTAAGCGCGACTTTCCTAGGCTACGGGCAAGTTGAGCTGTTGGTTCAGTGGGTCACCGCGCGACTGTGCTGATGGCGGCGACTGTGGGGACGGTAACAGGCGCGGCCGCTGCGGGGTATGTGCTACACGTGGTGCCGGCCAATGGCGGCGGCGTGGATCGGTATGTGCGCGATATTTGTGCGCACCGTTCGCGTGATTGCATCCTCCATGTGGTGCAAGAACAGTGCGTGTTTGAGTCGGTCACAGCGCGTCGATATTTTCCCATTGATCGGCAGCGCATGACCGATTCGAGCGTTGTTGCTGCGCTCGGTAGACCGTCACTGTTGCATGCGCATTCCACGTTGTTTCCCGTTCGTGAGCGAGTTGCATCGTTGAGCAAGGCGCTGGGAGTCGATTACGTCCTGACGTTGCACGACATCGATTTTGCAGGCACGTTTCGCGCGGTTGACGACAACGAGCGTGAAGCGCGGTTGGGCTTCGTACGCAATGCCGCGCAGCGCATCGTTCCGAGTGCGTTCATATCGGCGCTGTTGTCGACAGCGCTCGCCGCGGAGACGACGCGGCAATTGATTGAAAATGGCGTGGACGTAGATGCCACCGGCGGAGAATCCACAGCCGAACTGACCACGCCGGGACAATTTCAAGTCGTCGTAGTGGGTGCGCTTGGCCTGCACAAGGGTTTGAATTTTTTACACGATGTGGTCACATCCCTGCCGCTGGATATACGCGTGGTTGCCATCGGCTACGCCGATGGTCAGATCACGCCGGGGTGGCTGCAAACGGATCGCGTGTGGGTACACGGGGCGTTCGAGCCACGTGATCTCGCCGGTCTGATCCGGGGCTATGGGGCGCGACTTGCACTGTTTCCGAATCGCCAACCCGAGAGCTACAGCTATGCACTAAGCGACGTGTGGCGCGCAGGTTTGCCAGCAATCGGCCCAGCGGCGGGCGCAATTGGCGAGCGTATAGCGCAGACTGGTGCAGGCTGGACATACGAGGCGGATAGTTCGGCTGAAATGGTTGCCGCGAGGTTGCTTGATTGCCTCGCGGGAACCGATTCGCTACAAACTTACGTATACGAGGCTGCGGCAGCGTTGCTGACGACGAGGGATATGGTCGAACGACTTAATCGGCAATATGAAGAAATAATGAGGACACCTGAAGCGCTTGAGCCAGACGCGGAAGCTACACCGCAAATAAAAAGGCTGGAATCGGTAGCAGCGGCCCATCTCAACGGAAGCTTTTTCCGCAGCGAACTGCAAAAACTGAGCGGAGATATTGCATTCAGTCATCAACAGGCCTTGAGCGCTAACGCGGCGCTAGGAACGCTGACACATGAATACGAAGGGCGAGGGCTTTGGATCGACACCTTAGAAACGAATCTTGCGGAATGTAAGGCCGAGATTGTCAGGATTGAAGATGCTCGCAAAAGGGAGCACGCCGAGGCGCTGCAGGCGCGCGTCAATGCAGATGAAGCGCACGAACAGTATGCGACCAAATTGCAGCAAGATGTCAGTGATACGCTGGCTGTCGCGCATCGGCAAGAGCGCTCCATTGCGATCTATGAGCACGCGCTTTCGATGATTCCGCCGTTCGTTCGTCGTTGGTTGCTGGCGCGTGCAGCACGTGCAGCGTCGATTAAGACTGCGCAATGATTGACGTGTTGGTAGTGGTGTTCCACCCCGATATTACGCAATTGCAGGCGTTGCTGGAATCCGTATTGCGCGCGAGAGGCGAGGGTGTGCCGATTGCAATGCGTGTCTGGCACAACGACGGTGATGCGCCGACGTCAGGCGAAGTTCACGAACGTTATCGCAGCGTGCAACAGCGCGGATTGCCGCTGACCATCGGCGGGGGCGAGGGCAATCTTGGCTTCGGCTCTGGTATCAATCGCATGTTGAAAGATTCGCAGGCGGCATACGTACTAGCCCTCAATCAGGATGCGATCCCCGAAGATGGCGCGTTGGCGGAGTTGTGGAAATATGCGGAAACCGACGTCGCGATGGTAGCCGCGTGGGAGATGCGGCAGATTCCTTTTGAGCATCCTAAAGTCTACGATCCGGTGAGCCTCGATACCGAATGGGTGAGCGGCGCTGCGGTGCTGCTGCGTGCGTCGGCAATGCGTGAAGTGGGCGGCTTTGAGCCGCGAATATTCATGTACGGCGAAGATGTCGATTTGTCGTGGCGACTGCGTTGTGCGGGCTATCGTTTACGCTATGTGGCCCGAGCCGCCGTCGTGCATCACACCTACAGCAAGGCGCACGAGGTCAAGCCGTTGCAGGCCTTGGAAGGCATCTACGTGAATCTGTGTCTGCGTGCCCGTTACGCGGGTCGTCGGCAGATCGCTCAGGGCTTGTCGATGGCGTTTGCCGAAATGATGCTGCCCGAGAGTTTTCCGGGGCGCAGGCGCGGTATCGCAAAAGCGGTGCTGCGATTTATGCGCAACTATCGCTACTTCTGGACGACTCACAAGGGCGCGCCGCACTTCGAGCCGCGCTTTGCGGGTTGGGGCTATGAGCTTCGTCGTGATGGTGCGTTTCACAGTTTTGCGCCGCGCGAGCAACAGGCGGAAGAATTACCTCTCATCTCTGTATTAATCCGCACCCACAAACGCGCCGCATTTTTGCGACAGGCGCTGACCTCGGTGCTGCATCAAACACATCGCCCTATTGAGGTTATTGTGGTGGAGGATGGGTCGGACGAGGGCAAAGCGGTGTGTGAAGAATTCGCGGGTCGAATTAATGTGCGCTACTTTCAAATCACTCCCGGACGCGGTCGTTCGGTGGCGGGCAATCGAGCGCTAAAAGAGGCGTGCGGCGAATGGATGTGCTTTCTCGATGATGATGATCTGTTTTTTTCCGATCATCTGGAAGTATTGCTGCAAACGGTTCGCGATGCCAAACTGTTAGGAGCGTTCGCGCTGTCGTGGCGCACCACGACTCAGGTCATTGACGCCACCATTCCGGCCTATCGCGAGACCAGTTGGGACAGCATTCCAGACGAGCCATTTTCGCGGGTGGCGATGTGGCACCATAACTTTATGCCTATACAGGCAGTGCTGTTTCACCGAAGCCTGTATGAGCGGTACGGTGGCTTCGCCGAGGATATGCATCAGCTGGAAGACTGGAATCTGTGGACCCGTTACACGATGCAGGACGATTTTGTGCAGGTTCGAAAGACAACATCGAAATATCGCGTGCCGGCAGAAGTGAGTGACACTGCTGAGCGTCAGGGCAAGCTCGACGACGCCTACAAGGATGCGGTGGCCCGACAGTGCGAGATGAAATTTAGTGCCGATCCTGCGTTCGTCAGGAAGTTGGCGGAAGACTATGTACGCAGCAACGCGCTTATCCATCTCGGACGAGATCAAGTGCGAGCGCGATTCGCTAACTCGCCGTTGCTCGCGCGACTAGCCACATTGCGCCACGTGCTGCGTCGACGCTTGAGCTGATCAATTTGGGCGTCTGTTGAGCTCGGCGCTGCGGTAGTTATTTGCGCGAACTAAGCAATGCGCGAATGGCGGGTCGCGCCGCGTCGGGCGAGAAATGCGCCGACACATTCGCTCGGCCAGCGGTCGAAAGTGTGCGCCAAAGTTCCGTGTCGTTGTGCAAACGCGCAATGGCCCGCGCAAAATCGCTTGCATCATCTGCAACCAAAACATCGTGCCCATTTGATAGCTTCATGCCCTCAACCGCGCAGTGCGTCGCGACGACGGGGATGCCGTAATTCATCGCCTCGTTGATCTTACCTTTGATGCCGGCCCCGTAACGCAGCGGCGCAATAGATACCCGAGCGGCGCGCAGCAAAGGACCGGTATCTTCAACGAAGCCCAATATCCGCAGACCATCTTGGCGCAACGCCGCGACTTCGTCAGGCATGTTGCTGCCAACGACCGTTGTCACAACCCCCGGAAGCAATTGCCGTACTAGCGGCAGTACCTCCGACGCATACCACTTGATCGCGTCGACGTTGGGCGAATGTCTGAAGCCACCGATGAAGAGTATTCCACTACGCTCGGCGAACGGCGCGCCCACGCTGATGGGCGTGTTGATGAGCGAGACGATGTCGACGCGAGCAGTCGGCGCGATGTTTGCGAGCAATGCCTTCTCAACATCAGAGACGACGACGGTTACATCACTTTTTTCGATGACCGATAACTCTTTGGCGCGAGTCAGCGCTGCTGATCGAACCATTGCGGCGTTGCCGAGTAGTTGTGCTTCACGTTCCTCGCGAACGAAGTGCAGGTCAACGGTATCGAAAATGATCTGAGCACGTGGTGCTAGCGAGCGCACGATGTTGACGTACTGTGTCGCGATGTAATAACGGCAAAAGACAATGGCGTTGAGTGACGAACCACGGTCGCGCAGCACCTTTCGAACACTACCAGCGTAATGACCGTGCAGCACCTCGATGCCGATGCTTGTGAGCATCGCGGCGTATTTTGCATTGCCGTCTAGATTGTCGGCGATGAAAGTGACGTGATGACCCTCATCGCGCAAGATGCGCAGCATATTCAGCAGGCGCACCGACCCGGCATCTTGATCAGGGGTGAGCATACAGGCCTCGACGATCAGGATATTGCCGCGGCTCGCGCGATGCGCTTCTAGTTCAGGCTCTGACGCGTTTTCGCGATGCGTCGCCAACGTTTTCTGCCAGCGCTCGAAAAATTTCTTGGCATTAGTGACTTGATACGCCTTAACGCCGGAGGACTCATCGCGCCCGTGGCTCACACCTTCGATATGAAAAATTTCGGCAGCAGGTTGGTACATCACGCGCAATCCACGTGTACGAACGCGGAATGCGAGGTCGGTGTCCTCGTAGTAAGCGGGTGCGTAGTGCGTATCAAAGCCACCCATTTCAGCGAACAATTCGCGCGAGATTGCGAGTGCCGCGCCAGAACAAAAATCAGCGTCTCGAACGAAGTTAAATCGCGGGTCGTCCCGACTCTGGCCTCGCCCCCAATTCCACGCGCTGCCGTCGCGCCAGACGATGCCACCGGCCTCTTGCACTGAGCCGTCGGCATTCAGGAGCTTGGCGCCTACCAGACCGACGTTTTCATGGGCCTCAAAGGTGTCCAGCAACGCGTCAAGTGCGCCTTGCCGCACAATCGTGTCGTTGTTCAGAATAACGAGCGATTTCCCTCGCGCGTGCGTGGCTGCCGCGTTGACGTTGCCAATGAAGCCGACGTTTGTCTCGTTGCGAATGATGCGTATGCCTGCGACCTGCGCCAGTGCCGCAGCGGCCGACTCCGGCGAGCAATCATCCATCACGATGACTTCAAATGGGCGACGCGGCGGATGCTCCGCTATGCTTTTTAAGCAAGCAAACGTAGTCGCGTGCTGACCGTAGACGGGTATGAGTATGCTGACAAGCGGCGCGACTGGGTTGCTGTGAAGTACGAGTGGTACGATCCCTTGTGCAATGCGGTCAGGTAGTCTTATCGTCGGCGATATTTCCATTGGACGAAATTCAATGGCTAGACGATCTCGCACGTTGCTCCAGCCGCCGCGACGGAAGCGAGCCATCCCGCCGCGCAGCAGTATCGGGATGCGGGGTATCAGCCGGAAAGTCGAGTCCGCCAGATGTCGAGCATGTCGGGCACCACGCACCGCGCCTCGCAGCGGTGTTGTGATGCGCCATGAAGTACTCGAAAGCAGTTCGGTTCGGGCCGCTTCAATTTTCTCGTTGTGCGCCTGTTGCTGCTGAACCAACGCTTCAAGATGTTCAATGTATTGCCGTGCCGCTTGCGCTCGTTGATCCGCGTCGTCGAGAACTGCCTTGCCGCGTTGACGCTCTTGGCTATGCGCATCGAGCAGCGTCTCTAGTGCCACCGCGTACTGCTCTTGTTGGTTGATCAGCTCCAGCTGCTCGTGCTGAAGCGCGCCGCAAATCGCATCGTATTGCGAGCGCCCCACCACATGAGTCTCGCCAATAGGCAGCGCTTTAAGGACCTGATCGACCACTTGCGTAGACCGACGATGACCACCGTACACGCCGACGCGAAACACGTCAATAAGCGGCCGGTCAAACGACTTCGCTGAATGAACACCGCTTGCAGCTAGCAATTGCGATAGGGCATACTCAGAGCCTGCGTTGGTCGGGCCTGATTTACGGTCAAAGTAGCGCCGTAAATATGCGTCAGTGGTGTCGAGCGTAGACGACGAAACAAGCGGCTTCGATAAGATTGTTCGCGATAGATGAGGTGCCGAATGCTGTGCGGCTGTCAGCAAAGCATCATGCCAGTCTACGGTTGTTGCATCGTGGGCAAGTAGCGTTGCGTTGGACACGTCTCGCAAACGATCAGATAGCGCACCAATATCCGACGCGACAATCGGCAGACCGCTCGCAAGCGCAGCCGATAGCGTGAACGAGAAGGTTTCAGGCACTTGTGACGGCAACCAGATCACGTCCGGGCGTTCACCTGCGATCAACTTGGGCAAATCGTCAGCGTCGTATGAGCCCGTTGCCGTCAACGTTGATGGCAACGGCTCGGCGGCATGACCTATCAGCCGAAGTAGTAACGGCGAATGCTTGGCTTCTGCGTGTGCAGCAACTGACAACGCAGCAGACAGTCCTTTTGCGTTCGACAATGCACCAAGTAGCGCAACTTTCACAACCTGCGGGGACTGCGCTGCTGCCTCAGGATGCGGCAGGCAGATCACATCGACGGACGGAAAGTAGCGTCTGATTTTGTGCACGACGCTCATGCTTGGCGCGAACACGCGATTTGCGCGAGTCAGTACAAGAGTAAACGCCTCACGCCATTGGCCAATTTTGAGTTGCCATGCGTGCGGACGCCCCTTGATGCATTGATTGCAGCCTGCCTCATCGGGTTCGCCACAGTAACGACCCTCGGGGTCGACCAATTGGTACTGCGGACAGACGCTCGTGTAGTCGTGCAGCGTGCAATCGAGCGGGATTTCAAGCGCCAGATCAATATCAAGAATTGCCTGTGGCAGGCCGTGAACATGATGAAGATGCACACGATCAAATTGCATCGCCTTGAGCGCATCTAGCATCACCTTCCAGTCAGTACTGACCAGACGAAATCGCGCATGATCCGGCAGCTCGATCTCGACGCTATTTTCGTCAAGAGGACGCAGCACCATCACGCGCGCGCAATCTGAGACGAGCGCCGCAAGCATTGCTACATGCTGCTCCACGCCGCCGCCCCAAGAATGCGTGATAAACAGCAAGCGCGGCAGGCCCGCTTCAGCAAATGCCGTGAGTGCAGCAGGTATCTCGTCGCTCAAAGTATTCAATGCCCTCCGCTGAGTTTCTTCGCCCAGCGTACCAGCGTCGTGTCTGGCAGTGCGTCGTGTGCGGCGGTTTGACTAGCCGTTAACGTCACCTGGGACAAAGCTGCCGCGCGAGCTTCCAAATCAAGTTTTAATGCCTTGATCTCAGCGTGCAATGCGGCGTTTTCACGATAGGTGCGCGACCATTCGGAATACACCGAGAGCTCACGATCTGTGACCATGCTCAGTTGTGATTCAACGGTCGAAACGCGAGCCGAATCACGCGCGCAGAACACTAGAAAATACACTTCTGCCGGAAAGCCCGATTCCCCATCAGCGGTCAACGCGACCGCGCTTGTCGCAACAGCATCCACCGGCCAAACCATCGAGTGAAACGCGGCGCGCTGTGCGAACCAAAGCTGAGCCGGAAAGTGCGGATCGAGTAATGCTTTTAGTTCTGCACGATCCAGCTCTTTAACGTGAAATTCATTTTTGTAGCCGGTGCGATCACTATATTCAGGGCGATTGGGTGAGGAAATGATCAACAGGCCACCGGGTGCAAGCAGCCGATCTACCTCATGCAAAAACGCTTCATGCTCCGTGATGTGTTCGATGGTTTCGAATGACACGATCACGTCAAAGCTGGCATCAGGCTCGGGGATTTGAATGCAGCTTGCTGCAACGTATGCGAGATTGGCCGCGGGGTATCGCGAGGCTGCATGTGCCACCGCATCGGACGACACATCGACCCCAACAACATTTGCAGCATGACGCGACAGCAAGTGCGAGCCATAGCCCTCACCGCTGGCTACATCGAGAACGCGCAGGCCTTTTACATATTGCTGAGCAATCAGGTAGCGATGCCAGTGTTCATAGACCATTTCGCCTGCACATTCAGGCAGGAATCGCTCGCCAGTAAAAGTAAGGCTCATGAGGGATCAAACGTTTGATAATTTTTTGAAAAGAGATCTGCCAAACGTCGACGATCCTGTTTTGTCGGGCGGCCTCGCATTACGGGTAGTCCGCCCTGACTGTCCGCTACCGCTCTCGCAGCGACACGCTCAATTCTTGCAGCGATGCTGGCATCAGTTTCCTTAAACAGCAATGCTGCGTCGGAAGCCGAGCCGCGTCGATCAGAAATTGCTGTGACCGTGATCTCCTGAACGTTGTCACCGCGTTGAATCGAGAAACCGTCACCTACCTTCACAAGCAGCGCGGGCTTCAAGCGGTCGCCAGATATCGAGCCCACCGTTGCGCGGCGCACATGGCCCGCGTCAATCGCATCGGTCGCAAGCGAGCGAGTTTTGTAGACGCGGGCGGCCCATAACCATTTGTCGATGCGGACCGCGACAGCTTCAGCCATACGCTACTGAACCGTCCTCGGTCCCGGCAGATAAGACGCCTCAACGCCGTGAAACAAATCCGAAAATTGAATGGCGCTGATTTCATAGCCTTTGCCGCAAAACTCGCAACGCGTTTCAATCTTGCCGTTCTCAGTGATGAGTGGTTTGAGTTCGTCTTCACCCACCAGTTTCAATGCATTCAACACACGTTCGATGCTGCATGAGCATGCAAAGCTGACAGGTTGTGATGGATGTACTTTGACGTCGTGCCCAGGGAAAGAAAACTGCAACCATTCGCTATACGGGAAGGGCATAAAATGTTCATCGAAGATCGCGTCAGCTTGGACGGTCACTTCATTCCACCCAGGTGTCGCCGCGTCCTCCGAGCGATCAGGCAAGCGCTCAAGCAGCATTGCTTCCATCACGTCGCCATCTTCACGCAACCACATGCGCGTCTCGGTCTGTTGTGAGTTGCTCAGGTAGTCTTCGAGCAACGAGGCAATGCTGCCGTCACTGGCCTCGGTGGTACTCTGCAACGCTACGATGCCCTGATACATCTGCCCGTTGGTGGGCGAAATTGTCAACACAAATCGGCCTTTGCCATCGGGCGCGACAAGGGTTGCAATGTCCGCCGTTTCTGGCAACATTGCACCCTCGCGCACGCTGGCATAAATGCGAAACGTCAGCGCGTCGGTTGCCTCAACGCACAACAACGGCACCTCACCCGTGCCTTGTGCTTGCAGAATGACTTGCGCACTTTGCTTGAGATTGCTTGCGAGCAGCACGGCAGCGCCTGCGAGTTGCTTGAGCAACGATACGACTACGGGTGGGTAGTCGTGATGCTTCAGGGCGCTGGCAAGGCTATCGTCCAGACGCGCAACCACGCCGCGCGCAGGTGCCGTGTCGAGCCAGAAGCGCGTGAGTTGATCGTAACCGGCAGAGATTTTGTCCATACTTCGGTGCGGCAATACTTAGCCGGCGCGCGGCGTCATTGCAATGGTGATGACCTGCATTGGCAGCGCCGAATTTTTGTCGAACGTCGCTCCGCTATCAACGCCCACGCGGGCGATAGCCTCAGCGCTGTCCAGCGTGTCGTACAACGCATTCATCGCACCCAGCGCATATTCACGACCCGATCCTGCCGCCCAAAAACGCTTGAACTCGAATACTTCACGCATCGAATAAATGCCGTAGATGCCCGAGGGATTCGCGATTAACGCTGTGACGTGCGTACTCTCGTACGCATCTTCATCTTCTTCCTTCGGATTCAAATAGTGCTGATCTTTCAGGATCGCATGCAGCTTGCGAAACGTCTCAAAAATCTCCGACTTGCTGTTGAAGTTCAAATCTTTTGCCGTCGACAGCAGGTTTTCATAAACCAGTTGATGGGCGGCGCTGCCGCACAGGGCGATCACCGTTTCGCCGTGGCGAACCATCTTGTCGGAGGAGGCATCGAACGCGTCGGACAAACGGGTGTCACCGAAGGTGGTGAGCGAATCGGCCGCAATTGCCGCCATGTTGCCTTTGCGCACCACAACGAGGGTGGTCATATTTACTGCCTTGTTTTTCTTGATTAACTTTCGATTATAGATTTTGCGGTGAAGGGCATAGATTCAAGGGGAAACGGGCTTTGTAGGAGCGGTGAAAGCGGCGATTGGCGTTGACCACCGGATCGCGGCTTTCACCGCTCCTACGACAGCGGGCTAGGAGTTTGAAGCTTCTGTGGATCCCACTTCGCAACAGCCGTTTTCCAAAACGCATCAACCGACTCCATCCGCCCCAAATTGGCCTGCTTGAGAAAAGCCCAAGCCGCAAGCAGTTTCTCGACTTTCGCATCGACATTGATCGCTTGTGCGTGTGTTTGCTTTGATAGCTTCTCGCCGTCCGCGTTGCGCACCAGCGGAACATGCAGATATGTCGGTGTCGCAACACCGAGTAGTCGTTGCAAGTAAATCTGCCTCGGCGTGTTCATCAACAAATCTTCACCGCGCACCACATTCGTGACGCCCTGAAGCGCGTCATCCACCACCACAGCAAGCTGATACGCATAACAGCCATCCGCGCGGCGCAACACGAAATCACCTACATCCTCCGCAACGTTTTGGTCGACCACACCAACTGCTTGATCCATAAACTCTACCCGCGCCCCGCCATCGTTTAGCACGCGCAGGCGCAACGTATGCGCGCCAGTGACACCCGATTCGTCACGACAAGTACCCGGATAAATCGACTCACCATCGGCGTTGCGCAGCGCGCATTCCAGTATTTTCCGTGAGCAGGTACAGGCGAACATGTGCCCCGCGTTAGCCAGTCGCGCAATCGCTGCCTCATAAATTTCACCGCGTTCGCTTTGTCGAACGATGTCACTATCAATCACGAATCCAAAAGCCCTGAGCTGACGCAAGATTTCGGTTTCAGCGGCGCGAGAGCAACGCGTGGTGTCCACGTCTTCGATACGCAACAGCCATCGGCCATTGGCGGCGCGGGCGTCGGCGTAGCTGGCGACTGCTGCTACCAACGAGCCGAAATGTAGCGGGCCAGTGGGCGAGGGCGCAAATCTCCCGATGTACATCTGTCAGCCTGCTAACGGGTGACTACGGCAGCTTGACCGGCGTCCATTTCCAGCGGCTCTCTTGCAGTCCTAGCACCGTGTTCGGATACTCAAACTTGCCGAGCGATCCGTTGTATCTCGCCAGCGCGCGCACCACGTCGCCTTTTTCGATATCGAGGTAGTGGCGCAAGATCACGCAGCCGTAGCGTATGTTGGTGCGCAGATGAAACAGATTGTGCTCAGGGCTGCCGATGAGTTTCACCCAGAACGGCATCACCTGCGTGTAGCCCCGTGCTGACGCAGACGAAACTGCGTATTTGCGAAATGCGCTCTCGTGATTGATCAGCGCGAGCAACAGTTGCGGGTCGAGCCCGGCGCGGCTTGCCTCGTACTGAACCGTGATCAGAAACTCGGTGCGCTGCTCCGGGTCGGGCATGCGCTTGGCCAGCCGCGTTGACATCTCCGCGAGCCAGGGCTGCATCTCTCTCGGATCACCGATCAGCTTCGGCGCGCTGCGATCGGCAATGGCAGAAGCGAGCGCGGTTTGCACGCTTGCGCTGAGTTTTTCTTCGGCTTGGGCGCCGGCTTGGGCAGGGGAGGAGAGTAGCGAAAGGAACGCCAGAATCAGAACGATTGCATGCTGCCGCAGGGCTTGGCTCCCTCTCCCCCGAGGAGAAGGTTGGGGTGAGGGCGGTTGCACTCGGTCCAAGTATGGACAAAGCGCGCCAACCCTCAGCCCTAGTTCCTCTCCCCGAGGGAGGGGGGAACGCGCCTCGCAAACAATTTCGTGTCGCATCAAGTCGCAAGCACCGCACGTACATGTGCCACGACAACCGCCACCGGCACCTTAGCCGCTGCCACATCGCGACGCCCCTGATACTCAACCGCACCTTCCTTGAGGCCACGATCACCGATGGTGATGCGATGCGGAATGCCGATCAGTTCTAGGTCGGCGAACATCACGCCAGGACGCTCGCCGCGATCATCGAGTAATACGTCAATGCCAAGCGCGGTGAGTTCGTCATGCAGCTTGTCGGCAGCGGCTTTTACTTCTGCACTGCGGTCATAACCCACTGCCGCAATCGCAACACTAAACGGTGCCATCGCCAGCGGCCAGATGATGCCTTTGGCGTCATGATTTTGTTCGATGGCAGCGGCCACTACTCGGGTCACGCCGATGCCGTAGCAGCCCATTTCCATGACCTGCTGTTTTTGATCCTTGTCCAAATACGTCGCACCGAGCTTGGCGGAATACGCCTGCCCCAGCGCGAATACATGGCCCACCTCAATGCCGCGCCGTAGCTTAAGCGTGCCTTTGCCATCGGGCGATGTATCGCCTTCGACCACGTTGCGAATATCGGCGACCACGTCGGGTTCCGCACAATCGCGGCCCCAATTCGCGCCCGTAACGTGGTAACCCGACTCGTTCGCGCCGCACACAAAATCCGCCATTGCCGCAGCGGTGCGGTCTGCGACCACAATGACCTTGCCGGGATGCGCTTTGCCATGGCGTGGCACCGGACCGCAATAGCCGGGCTCGACCCCCAGATATTCCTCGATTTCTTCGGGCGTCGCAGGCCGGCAATTTGCAAGTACAGGCACTTTGCCCAACTTCACTTCGTTGAGCATATGATCGGCGCGTAGCATGCACAGCACGAAGCCCGCGTTACTCATGTACATCATCGCTTTGAGCTGCTTGGTCAGCGGAAGTTTCAGGAATGCGCTCACATCTTCACAGGTTTTCTGCCCCGGCGTCGCGATCAGTTCCAGCGCCGCGCTGGCCGCTGCGCGCGGCGCGGTAGGCGTCACGCCTTCGGCTAATTCCACGTTCGCTGCGTAATCCGAACCTGAGCAATATGCGATCAAATCTTCACCGCTTTCGGCGAGCACCTGAAACTCGTGCGACGCAAATCCGCCGATGTTGCCGGTGTCGGCATTCACCGCACGGAATTCAAGCCCGAGGCGCGTAAAAATCTTGCTATACGCGTCGTACATGCCCTGATAACTTTTCATCAAAGAGGCTTTGTCAACGTCAAACGTATACGCATCCTTCATAATGAATTCACGCGAGCGCATCACGCCGAAACGGGGCCGCCGCTCGTCACGAAATTTGGTTTGAATATGATAGAAATTTACTGGCAATTGCCGCCACGATTTGATGTCCTGCCGCGCGATGTCGGTGATCACTTCTTCACTGGTTGGCTGCACGATGTAGTCGCGATCATGGCGGTCTTTCACGCGCATCATCTCCGGGCCCATCTTGTCCCAGCGCCCCGATTCCTGCCACAGTTCGGCCGGTTGAATCACCGGCATCAGCAGTTCAACCGCGCCCGCCGCATTCATCTCTTCGCGCACAATTTGCTCGACTTTGCGCAGCACGCGCACGCCCAGCGGCATCCACGTGTAAATGCCTGCGCCAAGTTTTTTTATCATGCCGGCACGCATCATCAGTTGATGCGACACGACTTCCGCCTCGGAGGGCGCTTCTTTGATGGTGGCGAGGAAAAATTGGGTAAGTTTCATGGACTATGTCTGCGTGCGTGGACTAACGGAACAGCTGAATGAGCCACCCGTTTGCGGAGAGCGCACATTTTCGCCTATTCTCACTACATGGCTGATTTTGAACCCGTTCGCGTAGCGCTTCCGCCTCCCCGCGTGACGCCGATTCCGCTGGTGCTCGATTCACCGCACAGCGGGCAACACTACCCTGCCGACTTTGGTTTTTCGTGCAACATATCGCAGTTGCGCATGGCCGAAGACACCGACATTGACGATCTATACGACTTCACGCCCGCGCTCGGCGCGACGCTGGTGTGCGCGGAGTTTCCGCGCAGCTATTTGGATCCGAATCGGCGTGTCGAAGACATGGATACGTCGCTGATTGACGGGCGCTGGCCGCACCCTGTGGATCCGTCGCCAAAAACGCAATCAGGCATCGGCTTGATCTGGCGCTCGCTGGGCGACACATCGCCCATTTATTCACGTAAATTGTCGGTCGCTGAGATCAGGCAGCGCATCATTCAATGCCACGCGCCGTATTGGGCTGCGGTCACGTCGGCCATTGAAGTGGCGCATACGCAGCACGGGCGAGTGTTGCACATCAATTGTCACTCCATGCCCGCCGAAGCCGGGCCGAGTTCTTGGGTGAAGTTGGGCACGCAGTTCGCCGATGTTGTACTCGGAGATCGCGACGGCAGCACCTGCTCGCCCGCGTTAACCGTACTGCTTGCAGAGGCGTTTCGCCACGAAGGTTTGAGTGTTGCGATCAACGATCCATACAAGGGTGTTGAATTGGTGAAACGCTTCGGTCGGCCAGCAGAAAATCGCCACAGTATTCAGGTGGAACTCAACCGCAAGCTGTACATGATCGAGTCCACGCGTGAAAGGACGCCGAACTACCCGGTGTTGAAGGCCATGCTTACGCGGGTGATGGGGAAGGTTGCTGATTTCGCGAAGGTTTAGTTCCGCTCCCCTCGCGGGAGAAGGCCGGGGTGAGAGGGCGGCGCCACTTTGCGCTATTCGAACCGATTCGTTTGCCAAGATACCCCCCATCCCAACCTTCTGCACGTACGGGGAGAAGGGGCAGAATCCGCTCCCTCTCTAAAATCAGGGGATGCAGTTTCATTTCCCCGACCCGCGCGCCTTCCCGATCTACGAAGGCAACCCCGCTAATCCGTTAATCGATCTCGCGCTCGCCTCGCTGGCTGCTGAGCTCGGAGTGATTCAGGAAAAGCGTGACACCGAATTGCGTGCGCACCTTGCCGCGCTTCTCATGGCCAACAACCCAAGCGAAATCAGCGACGCTCTCACGCGCGCGCCCTCGCTCGCCGTGCAGCGGCACCTCACGCGCCTGCTCGCCAGCGCTCATGTCGAGGCGGGTCGTGCGCGAGGCGACGCGACGTTGCCAACGACGGTTTTTGCCATTCCCGTCGTCATCGTCGCGGCCAATCCGACGCCGGTGAACATTCCCGGCGCACTGCCCAATATTGACGGCATCGTCGCACTCATGAAAGAGCACGGCGCGTTGCGCGGCAACCAAACATTTGCGCTGTCCAACGCGCTCGCCGCGTCAAGCGCGTTTGCGCTCGAAAAACTGCCTGCAAGCCTTGACTGGTGGGCGCTCCAGGCGGATACCCAAGTGCGCGTAGAACGGGCCGCGATGGCCGTTCCGGAGAATCAGGAGAGCGTGTTTCTGCGCTTCCTTGTCGGCACTGCGCTGGCTGGCCTGGGCGTTGATTTGTTGACGGATAACGACACCGGCAAGTGGGGCATGCCGTTTACGCAAACGTTCGCCAAACAGCTCGGCGGCGGCACGTTGTCGCTGCTCGCGTTGCCGCGCCCGCCGCGCTCGCCGCTGGCAGCGTTGTTTCGGGGGCGCACGGCGCAGCGCGAGGTGTCGATGCAGCTTTTCGCCACCAACGCCATCCGTAAATTTCGCGGCAGCGTCGGTGAGCCCGAGGCAGTCATCTCCGCGCATCGCACGGCTAACGGCGGCGAAGTGCGCCTGAGCTTGTCCAATCCGTTCGACGAAAAAGGGGCCGAGGGCTTCCGCGCGGAACTTCACGCCACAGATCGCGCCCAAGATGTGGCGGTCGCGATGCAGGATTTGCTGCGCGAATGCAATGTGGCGTCGGTCACAATGCTTGCCGACCTGTTCCCGGACATGGACAGCGAAACAAAATTGCCGATGCTGTTCAGGGCGGACGCGCTGGAAGGCGCAGCGGATAAGGCGCTCAGCACGTCGATGTTGCATTAGCGGATTTGATAGGGTGCGCTCTGCGCACCAAGCGACGGCGAGCAAAATGGCATTTTTGCAGCGTCCGAAAAAGGATAGTTCTGGTGCGCAGGGCCTACTCTAGGCGCAAGCAGCTTTTTACGGAAAGCCTTATTCAATAAGGGGATAGCGAAGAAAAGTGCCAATTGTCGATAATCACGTAATTGACGATATAGCCCGTATGAAAACGGCGTAAAACAAAAAAGCTGTAATAAAAAGTAGTGAAGTCGGAAGCCAAATCGCACTTCATCCGACCTAAACGTCGCCCGTCTCACACCCGCCCGGATGTCTCACTTTGCCGCCATACTTCGCCGCCCTATGAATCCCCTCAACGTTTTTCCCTCCCGCCGCAGTGCCTATCTCACCGGATTTTTGATCTGTGCGGGGCTGATTGCCTACGCGTTTTATCTGCAATACGTGCAGATGCTGGAGCCATGTCCGATGTGCTGGTTTCAGCGGGTGGCCGTGGTTGCGCTGGGGCTGGTTTTTTTGATGGGTGCGGTGATGAATCCGGGACGACCGGGTGCCAAAGTGATGGCGTGGCTCGCGCTGCTGACGGGCGGTTCTGGAGCGGTGCTCGCAGCGCGCCATCTCTATATTCAATCGCTGCCTGCTGATGCGCTGCCAAGCTGCGGCATGGGCATCACCTACATGCTCGAATCAATGCCGTTTCTCGATGTGTTTGCTCGCGCGCTCAAGGGCAGCGTGGAGTGCAACAAGATCGATTTGATTCTCGGATTGCCGATTCCTGCGTGGACGTTGATCTTTTTTGTCGTGGCCGTTATCGCGGCCTTTCTACTCATTAACCATCGTGCTCAAAAGGCGCTCTTCAGGTAAACGCGTAAATGAAACAAGCGTCACTCGTCGCTGCCTCCCTCATGCTTCCCGCACTGCTCAACGCACAAGCGCTTTCCGCGTTGAATCCGCCCGCCACGCCGTCGCGCCCGGTGACCGAAATGGTGCATGGCACCACGCTGACCGATCCTTATCGCTGGCTTGAAGACAACAAGGCGGAAGAGGTAGTCAAGTGGACCCGTGCACAGCACGATGCAGCGCTCGGCTGGCTGGCCAAAAATGCGCCAGAAGTACCTGGCCTGCGCGACGAGTTGACACGGTATACAGACCGTACGATTACATCGCCACCGTCGTACATCAAGGGCCGCGAGTTCTTCACACGCAAGGTCAAGGGAGAGGCGCAGGCCAAGCTCTACACGCGTCTAGACGGCAAGGAACTGTTGCTGTTTGATCCGATCAAGCTGGACCCTTCCGGCAAGTCTTCAATGGAGGGGCGCTCGTACTCGCGCGACGCAAGCATCATAGCCGTGGGTGTGCAGGTCGCAGGCGATGAACTGCCGACGCAATACTTCATCGACAGCAAGACTGGCGCGACGGTCTACCCGACGATCAGCGAAGCGTGGGGCGTGTCGTGGACCAGGGACAACACGGTTGCCTATGTGCAGCCGCGCACGCAGGAGCAGGTGAGCAAGCAACTGCCGCTCTACACGCAACTCGTCAAGCTCACGCAGCCGATCAAGGGTCAGCCCGTGGTGCAGCGCTTTACCGATGCCAAACAATGGGGCGGCGTCTCCGATTTTGAGTATTCGCCGTACACGATGTACGACTGGGGTGAAGGCTGGCAGCAGAATCAAATCTCGATTGCCCGCACTGGCAGTAACGATACGCCGCGCGTGATTTTTGATGTGAAAGGTGCGCGCGCCACGATCGAAATGATTGGTGACACGATCTACGCACGCACCACCGCCAATTCGCCCGGCGGTCGTTTGCTGAAAGCGAGTGTTGCGAAGCCTGAATTCAAGGACTGGAAAGAGATCGTTCCTGAAGAAAAGGGCGTGGTGCTTGAGTCGTTTGTTGTGACGAAGAAGCACATTATTGTCCGCGAAAAACGCGAATTGCTGGAACGGCTGCGAGTGCACGACCTGGACGGCAAGTTTGTGCGTGAACTAGCGGCCCCGGAGTTCGGCAGCGTTACCGGTATTTCCTACGACCGTGACAGCAATACGCTGTACGCCGCACTCGCCACCTTCACCGCGCCGTTCAAGCTGTTTAAGCTCGATGCCGACACGCTTGACTGGAAGTTTTTGTATCAGGACGAATCGGTGCTCGATACCAAGGACATCGAGACCAAACAGGTCAATTACACCAGCCGCGACGGCACCAAAGTGCCCATGTTCGTGAGCTACAAAAAGGGCATCAAGCTCGACGGCAATAATCCGACCACGCTGTACGGTTACGGCGGCTTCAACGTTGGCATCAGCGTGAGCTATCTCGGGGCATTCGCGACGCTGATCAATCGCGGCGTCGTGGTCGCGCAACCGGGCCTGCGTGGTGGCGACGAATACGGCGAGGCGTGGCATCAAGGCGGCATGCGTGGCAACAAGCAAAACGTGTTTGACGACTTCTACGCCGCTGCCGAATACCTGATCAAGGAGGGCTACACCAAGCCGTCAAAGATGGTCGCGTTCGGTGGCAGCAATGGTGGTTTGCTCGTTGGTGCGGCGGCCACGCAACGCCCTGATTTGTTCAAAGCTATCGTGTGTACTGTGCCGCTCCTGGACATGGTGCGTTATCACAAATTCCGCATTGCTCGTTACTGGATTCCTGAGTACGGCGACCCCGATAAAGCGGATGATTTCAACTGGCTGCTGCGCTATTCGCCTTATCACAATGTCCGCGTCGGCGTGAACATGCCAACGATGCTCGTGATCGCCGGCGAAAACGATACGCGCGTCGATCCGCTGCATGCGAAAAAATTCGTGGCACTTGCGCAGGCGAACCTCGGTCAAGCTAATCCGGTGATGCTGAAAATGGACTACGATTCCGGTCATGGCACCGGTAAATCGACGGCCCAACAGGTTGAAGATCGTGAGACTTGGCTGCGGTTTATTCTTGCGATGACGAAGTAATTGCAGACGTCTGGGCAAAGTAGCTTTTTGCTGAAATGACGGGTTAGCTTGAGCTAAGCATTATATTTCGCTGAATGTCGACAATCAGCTAAATAGACTGCTAGCCCAAGAATAATAAAGCTTTCAGCTTAAAGCTGTTAGCGGTTGTGGCTGTCTTGCAGCATCTGGCGCGCCCAACAGCGCAAGCAAAGTCGCTAATCCGTTTACAATCGTTGGCTTACTTCGAAAAAACAATCGTTTTTTGGGGTGCGCTGCAACACGGGCTGAGGCAAATGTGAGTAGCGTTTCTCCGGCTAACGAATCAAAAGAGAAAGACTCATCATGGCATTGACGCCCACACAAACCGCAGCAATCATCGCTGAACATGGCCGCTCGAAAGGCGACTCGGGTTCGACTGAGGTACAAGTCGCACTGCTCACCGCGAACATCAACGCGCTGGCCGCCGACCACTTCAAAGTTCACACTAAAGATCACCACAGCCGTCGCGGTCTGCTCAAGATGGTTAACAACCGTCGCAGCCTGCTCGCGTATCTGAAAAACACAGACCGCGCACGCTACCAGTCACTCATCGAAAAGCTCGGCCTACGCAAGTAATTGCAAAGCTAGCTGCATCACGAGGCCGCTCTCCGTTTGGGGTTGCGGCCTTTTGTTTTTTTACTTCCCAAGTTTCTGACACGAAGACGAACGCGCACCATGCGCATTAAAAAGAAAGGTACCAGCCGATGCTGACCGCAACCACCAAGTCCATTCAATATGGCGCACACACCTTAACCCTCGAGACGGGCGAAATCGGTCGTCAAGCCGACGCCGCTGTGCTCGTACGTTATGGCGACACCGTAGTGCTAGTTTCGGCCGTTGCCAAGACCAGCGTCAAAGACGGGCAGGACTTCTTCCCGCTCACCGTGGACTACATGGAAAAGTTTTACGCCGCAGGCAAAATACCCGGTGGATTTTTCAAGCGCGAAGGCCGTCCGAGCGAGAAAGAGACGCTCACGTCGCGTCTGATTGACCGCCCGATTCGCCCGCTGTTTCCTGAAGGTTTCTACAACGAAATCCAGATCATCGCGCAGGTCATGTCGATTGATCCAGAGATCGACTCCGACATCCCGGCGATCATCGGCGCATCCGCTGCACTCGCGTTGTCGGGCGTGCCATTCGCCGCACCAATCGCCGCCGCTCGCGTCGGTTACGCCAACGGTCAGTACATCCTGAACCCAAGCAAAACCGAGCTCATCACCTCCGAGATGAACCTCGTTGTCGCAGCGACCGAAACCGCCGTAATGATGGTCGAATCAGAAGCCATTGAGTTGCCTGAAGACGTGATGCTCGGTGCCGTGTGGTGGGGCCACGCACAACAACAGCCGGTGATCGACATGATCCATGCGCTGGTTGAAGACGCAGGTAAACCCGCTTGGGACTGGACGGCTCCGGTCACCCATCCTGACCTCGTCGCGAAGATTTTTGCTATCGCGGGCCCCGGGTTCGATGAGGCCTACAAGATTAAGAGCAAGAGCGCTCGCAGCGCCAAGCTGAAAGAAGTCGTCGCGGCGGCTGAAGCGGCGCTGATTCCAGCCGACGCTGACACCGTCACCAAAAATCAAATCAAGAACGAAATTTTCGCGCTTGAAGCGAAAACCGTTCGCGAGCAAATCCTGCGCGGTGAGCCACGCATCGACGGTCGCGACACACGCACCGTGCGTCCGATCAGCGTGCGTACCGGCGTGCTGCCGCGCACCCACGGCTCAGCCCTGTTCACACGCGGCGAAACGCAGGCGCTGGTGGTTGCCACGCTCGGCACCAAGCAGGATGAGCAAATGATTGACGCGCTCGCCGGTGAATACCGCGACCGTTTCATGCTTCACTACAACATGCCTCCGTTCGCCACGGGCGAGACCGGTCGCGTCGGTACGCCCAAGCGTCGCGAAATTGGCCACGGTCGTCTCGCAAAACGTGCGCTGGTCGCCGTGTTGCCATCGGAAAAAGACTTCTCGTATTCGA
>ENA-OBLH01000126-OBLH01000126.1-metagenomes-genome-assembly--contig:-NODE-126-length-26205-cov-3.86191_pt1 | contig 26205 bp, 30 predicted proteins | sample MGYA00153382_OBLH01 | MGnify analysis MGYA00153382
TCGAAAGTATGCCTACTGCTTTTAAGTATCTATCTCTGCTTGATCCTCTCCGGCATTATGTAGCGATTACAAGGGGAATTTTACTCAAAGGCGTAGGTTTAGAAGTTTTGTACCCTCAAGCGATCGCCCTAGTTTTATTTGCGGTAGTATTAATGTCTATAAGTATCACTAGGTTTCGATTGCAATTAAGTTAATAATCCTTTGAATAATCTAATACCATCAGTTAATCCTAATACTGGATCGGCCGCCCTTTCTGGATGAGGCATCATACCTAGAACATTACCTTGAGCGTTGCAAATACCGGCAATATTATTCAGCGAACCATTAGGATTATCTTCGTGATAGCGAAATATTACTTGGTGGTTTGTTTCTAATTCTGTCAGGGTTTGAGCATCAGCATAATAGCAGCCCTCCCCGTGAGCGATCGGTAGAGTAATCACTTCCCCAGTTTGATACTCCTGCGTCCAAGCTAAATCCGTGCGTTCTACTTTGAGAGCGGGGCGATCGCAGATAAAATGCAAATCTCGATTTCTGACCAAAGCTCCCGGCAGCAAACCACTTTCTGTCAAGACTTGGAACCCATTACAGACCCCAAAAACTTTCTTCCCCGCCGCCGCATGATCCACCACAGCCTGCATAACAGGAGAAAAACGAGCCAAAGCCCCACACCGTAAATAATCACCATAGCTAAAGCCCCCCGGAATAATCACCACATCTAAATCCGCCAGTTCTGTCTCCTCATGCCAGACCATCCGAGTTGGCTGCTGTAATAACTCTTGAGTTACGTAGGCAATATCTCGATCGCAATTGGAACCGGGAAACACCACTACACCAAAATTCATGCTTCTACCTCTTGTAGTGGGGATTGGAGAACTAGCTCAAAGCAATAATTTTCAATCACTGGGTTAGTCAAAAGGCGATCGCATACCTGATGGAGTTGCTGGCTGGCATCTTCTTCACTGGCCGCCTGTAAGTTTAGCTGAATATACTTACCAATCCGTACTTGGTCAATATTTTCATAGCCTAATTGCTTGATTCCTGATTGCACTGCTACCCCTGCTGGGTCTAATACGGAAGGGCGTAGAGTAACATAGATTTGAGCCATATATTGTAAAGTCATACTAATACCTATCGAGCCTCCCCTTAAATCCCTATTTATCTAGTTTGCCGTAAACTAGTCACCTACAGGACTTACACCAACACCTAGATTATATTAAGGGCGCAAGGCCTTGCGCCCCTACCAATGGTGGTTAACAGCAGAATTTGCGTAAGTCCTAACCTAGATTAACCCAAATTACCAAAACTTCGATGAAAATGCAGCGTACTCGCTCCCAAGAAAAAATTCTTACTCTCCTAAAAACCCTAAACCGAGCCATTTCTGCCCAGCAATTGTACATCGAATTGCGAACCCAAGAACAGAATATGGGTTTAGCTACAGTGTATCGTTCCCTAGATGCTCTGAAGTTGGAAGGTGTCGTCCAGGTACGTACCCTGCCTAGTGGAGAAGCTTTGTATAGCTGCATTCAAGAAGATCAGCACCACTTTACCTGCCTTCAATGCGGTATTTCTATTCCCATTGATGAATGTCCTGTCCATGAACTAGAGCATAGTCTCCAGTATAGACAAAAGTTTAAGATCTATTACCATACCCTAGAATTTTTTGGGTTGTGCGATCGCTGTTCTAACCTCCAAGTTGCTAATTAACAATAGGCTAACGTCTTAACGTCTTCCAAAAAGGCTAATAATACTATTCCAAACTGCAATATAAAAATTGCCAGATTCCTCACTCCGAAAAAGTTCAAAAGGGCTATCTACACTGCCGATAAATGGTCGTAACCTCCAGCCTAACTGCATTCCTACGACTGCATAAATGGCAATCCAAATTCGCAATAATAAGCTATTTAAGGGCTGCTCCATTCTAAAGGCAATATAGGAACATCCCCGATATAAATACTGCACTCCGTAGATGCCACACAAACCAAAAATAGCTACATGCATTAATAGCAGAAAGTAATAATCCTTCGTGGTTAAGGCAAAGAAAAAGGCGAGGGGAGCTAAACTGGCGAGAAGAATTGTCGTAGTCCCTAAAGTCATAACCATCAGTGCCACTGTCTGCAAAAATCTAAATCTTTGTCCTAGTAATACATTGAAAGTATAAAGGGAAGGAATACAAATAATAGCTGTTAGTAGAAACAAGATAGGAAGTTTTATGGCAGAGGAAATGGTTAAGAGAAAACTATGATTCATCCCCATAACTGAACCATAAATTGCTGATAAGAAGGCACACAGGATAGACATGGAAGCAATAATTCTGGGCAACTTTTGTTGGGAATGAATTTGCTCAAAAAGGGATGTCTGCGCTCGTAAAATATAATCTAGAAAGTAAAAAGCTAACCGAAAGAGACTACTCTCTTCGATCGCTTTACGCAGCATTTGAAAATCTTGGGTCGAGTAATCAAACTTATGGTTGTGTAATTCTTTCTGTGGTGATATGTCAGAGTCCGGTTGATCCCTTGTCTCAGATTCCATCCTGTGATACCTCTCTTAAAAATTTGTTAATTACTTGCTTAATATCTTAGTTCTAATAATCTCCCGCACAGTAACATAAAAAATCTGGATATGTCCACGATCGCTATCTGGAATAGTTTCACTATCTATTGATTCCTTAAGATGTAAACAAAAACTAAGTAGGGTTATTGCTGGACAATTTGTTGATATTTGGAAGTGCAACCAATTATGAAGAGTAACAAACAACGCCGTAGGGAGCTTAAAGAACTTCAGGCAAAACGCAAGGCCAAAGCGATCGCCCTCCGAGAGCATTCAAATCGGGAGAAAATCCCTACGAATGCGGTTCTTTGTCATCCAGATCTATTAGCTCCCTCTGGTAGCTATAGTGTGCCGCCCTTTGTCACTCGTGGCTACTACGTAGACCAGCCCTTCCAGTGTGTAGATTGCCAGAAGCAGGAAGTTTGGCTGGCAACCCAGCAGCAATGGTGGTATGAAGTGGCGAAGGGTAACGTGGCATCACGGGCAAATCGCTGTAATCCTTGTCGGAAAATTGAGCACGATCGCAAGGTCGAGGCACGACGGATCCATCTAGAAGGATTAGCCCAAAAAAATTCCCCAACTCCAAAAAAGGAACCGGGGATTGTCAATCAGGGTGCATCTACCACTCTATTGTTCTCGCTCGATCGAACAGATCAGGAAAACTAGAAAATATTCTTGCAAAAGAGTAGGGGCGCAAGGCCTTGCGCCCCTACTTCATCCTCTGGTTCCCTACTTCGCACCAACCATTGCTTGGGGAACGCCATCTTTGGCCAGGAACTTTTCTAGCTCCGTCAAAGCATCCGCATCCACCTTGGTTTGCATGGGACAGAACTTGGGCCCACACATGGAGCAGAATTCGGCAGTTTTATAGATATCTGCTGGCAGGGTTTCATCGTGGTATTCCTTCGCCCGTTCAGGATCAAGGGATAGCTCAAATTGCTTATTCCAATCGAAATTGTAGCGAGCATGGGAGAGTTGATCATCTCTGTCCCTAGCACCGGGGCGATGACGAGCAATATCCGCAGCGTGGGCAGCAATCTTGTAGGCAATTAGACCATTCCGCACATCTTCCGCATTGGGCAAACCTAGATGTTCCTTAGGGGTGACGTAGCAAAGCATAGCTGTACCATACCAACCCGCCATAGCAGCCCCGATCGCCGAAGTAATGTGGTCATAGCCGGGGGCAATATCTGTCACCAGAGGACCTAAAACGTAGAAGGGAGCCTCAGAGCATTCTTCCATTTGTTTTTTCACATTAAACTCAATCTGATCCATCGGTACATGACCGGGGCCTTCCACCATCACTTGAATATCATCTTCCCAAGCTCTGCGGGTCAATTGTCCCAAGGTTTTTAGTTCGGCTAGTTGCGCCTCGTCAGAAGCATCATGCTGGCAACCGGGACGGAGGGAATCTCCGAGGCTAAAAGAGACATCGTAGCGCTTGAAAATCTCGATGATATCGGCGAAATGAGTATAGAGAGGATTTTGTTTATGGTGATGAAGCATCCACCGGGCAAGAATCCCGCCACCACGGGAGACAATGCCAGTAATCCGATTTCTCACGAGGGGCAAGTGTTCAATCAAGATTCCAGCATGGATAGTTTGGTAATCAACTCCTTGCTGGGCGTGCTTTTCGATAATGTGAAGAAAATCATCGGCGGTCAGGTTCTCGATCGTGCCGTGGACGCTTTCTAAGGCTTGATATACGGGAACTGTACCAATGGGAACGATCGAAGCTTTGATAATTGCTGTGCGAATTTCATCCAGATTTCCCCCACCTGTGGAGAGATCCATCACAGTATCAGCGCCATACTTCACGGCTAAGAGCAGCTTATCTACTTCTTCTTGGAGATTAGAAGAGTTGGGAGAGGCTCCAATATTAGCGTTGACTTTGCATTTGGAGGCAATGCCGATCGCCATCGGTTCCAAATTAGGATGATTAATATTGGCAGGGATAATCATTCTGCCCCGGGCCACTTCATCCCGAATCAAGGACTCCGGCAGGTTCTCCCGCTTGGCCACAAACTGCATTTCTTCGGTAATTACTCCCTGACGGGCATAGTGCATCTGAGAGACATTAGGCTGTCCCTGACGTTTAGCAATCCATTCTGTACGCATGTTTTTAGGTTCCTCAAATTAATAGCTTCCCTCCGCTGGTATTACCCAGTCTCAGGTTCTTAGGGTTTTTTCTCAGCCCGATCGCCGGACACCCCTAGCTGAATTTGATTATAGTAAACCCTAGGGGAAACTCAAAGCTAAAAATTTTGTAAATTGTATAGATTCACTCTGAAGATGCTCGATCGCCTCCAATCGCCAAAGATACTGGACTCGATCGTACAAAGAATTTCCCGCAATATTTTTCCTACTCAGTTGATTTCCTATAATCACAGGTAGTTCTTTAAAAATAGGAGTGTTAAAAGTACCAAATTACAAACCGAGAAGAAAACTATCCACTTTCAGGTGTGATATTCATAAGTGTTGAAAAATTATTGTAACATTATTTTTATTGCGGTAATCTGAACTAATATGCTAGGCTCCGTAGCTAAATATAATTCATAGCCAAAACCATAGCAGGTACTTTAGGATAGATGAGTAGTATTAAAACTGGTTTCTTTGCTTATAGTGGTCAACCTAAATCAGCAGGTGAATCGATTGAAGAAGCAATTAAGAACATTAACAATTCTGGAATTGCTTTTTTAGAATCTTGGAAAAGTTATCGCATTAATGGTAATTTTATCATTAATGCGATTATAAGAGCTATTGACAAAGCAGATTATTTCTGTGCTGATTTAACAGGGTTTAGTGATAATGTCATCTTTGAAATTGGATATGCGATAGCAAAAAATAAACCTATATTTTTAATGCTTGATGATTCACATACTGAATCTAAAAAGCGACATAAAGAGTCTATTTTAACAACACTTGGCTATAAAAAATATACCAATAGCTATCATATTATTGAAGCTTTTAATTTTTTCGTCTCAGAATCTAATCAAAGTAGAATACAAGGTAAAAGCCAAAATAGAAGCTCTAGAGATCCTTTGCTTTTTTTGAAAAATCATATTGAAACTGAATATACTAGAGCTATTCTTAGCCAAATTTCAGATCATAAGATTCCCTGTATTATAGATGACGCATCAGAAAGTGGAGGGCAATCTCTTGAATGGTACTTAGAAAGGCTTAGAAAGGCAGTATTAATAGAATTCTCGGCAACTTCCCGTGAGGGGCATGAACTCCAAAACTCTAAATGTTCACTTGTAGCTGGCTTAGCTTATGGCTATGATTTAGACCTTTTGATGGTAGCAGAGGAACCATATCAAAGTCCAGTTGATTATAGAGGTTTATTAATTATATATAGTGATAGAGGTCGATGTACAAAGATAGTTTCTGAGTTCTTAACTCCTTTGAAAGATAGCATTTTACAAAAAAGTTAACAGAGCTTCAGCAGATTAACTTTGGTGAGTTCGTGGCAGAACAGGAAACTCAAGAATTACCAGATTATTACATTGAAATATTAAAATCATCAACCTTAATTAAAAATGGCTACAATATAGTTATTGGAAGAAAAGGAACAGGCAAAACTGCGACTTTATATTATTTAAATAGCCTTATGGCAAAAGATGTTAGAAATCATATATGTTTGATCAGGCCTGTGAATTTTGAGATAGATGCATTAATTAAAATACTACAAGTCTCTCACGAAAAGTATGTAATAAGTTATTTAGTTGAAAGTGTATGGAAGCTTTTAATTTATACTGAAATTGCTAAATCTATTTACCTTGAGAATGATACAAAGCCCTTGTATGCACTTACTGAGTCTCAAACTAAATTTCAAGAATTTGTCAAAGAAAACTCGGATTTGATTTTGAAAGACTTTTCTGATAAATTGGAAGAGGAGCTAGAAAAAATTCATCAGCATAATATAGATAACTCAGGAGAGAAATTCTCAGACTTTAAAATAAAGTTGGCGGCAATCTATTTCCTTTGAACAAGATAATTTAGTTTTAAAAAGTATTCTTCCCTAAAATAGTTTCTACTTTATTACTACCTCTACTTTTTTTGAGCAAAGCTTAATAAACTAAATAAATCGGTTACAGTTACCTGCCAATCTGTGAAGCCATCGAGGACAGGTAGAAGCATCTCGCCGACTTTAGTTTCTGGTAAGCGATCGCCTTGAAATACTAAAACTTTCTTTTCTTTTGGAGAAATTAACCAACCCAGCTTAGTCCCATTTTTAATGGCAAAACTAATCTTATCAATAATCTCTAATGGCGATTGATCAGGAGAAAGAATTTCAATTATCCAATCGGGAGTAATCGTAATTCGATTCATAATTTCCCCATCATCATCTACGGGAATCCTCTCCCACTCAAAAACTGCAATGTCTGGAACTATCGATCGCTCGGCAAAAGTACAACGTAACTCCGTAAAAGCATAGGCAAGACAAGCTGCTTCACCTTTTTGATTAATCTGGCTGGCAAATCCGATTTGTAACTTACTATGTTTTCCTTGGGGCATAGGTTTTTGATAAATCTGACCATCAATATATTCACTAGCAGGCTTGGTTTCTGGTAAAGTAAGAAATTCTTCCAGAGATAATATATTTGGGCTGTTATTTAAGTTGGTTTCTAGGGCGATCGACATAATTTAAGCCTCCAAATCAACAGAAAAATTATGATCAAAAATTTGAGCAATTGAGTAAGGGCATTCTTGGGGTAAATCTTGATAATCAAAAGGCGTTTCTCGGACTGCCAAATCTAAAGCCGACTCATAACCATCGATAATTGCTTCTTCAAGATAAGATTTTAAGCTAGGATTTTCTGCAATGATTTTTTGGGTTTCTCGCCGTTGTTCTCTAATGGTCGATCGCCAACTTTTACTCCGCTTCTCTGGTTGATATTGCCACTTAAGTAAATGCCCCATCAACACCCCTAGACGGTTTCTTAGCTCCTGCTTTTGCTGTTTCCCCAAAGACTCAATCTCCTCAACTAAATTCACCAAATCTAAACCATCTAATTTACCCAAGGCTAAAAGCTGAGACTGTTCAACTGTCCAAAGATAAAAATCTGTCTCATACAAGTTAGTTTTCATATACCCTAAACCTCCATCCCCCTAGGAAAATTATGATCAAAAACTTGTTCAACCGAGTAAGGACATTCTGGGGGTAAATCTTGAGATTCTAGAGGAGTTTCTTTTTCTACTAACACCAAAGCCAACTCGAAACCGTCGGCGATCGCTTCCGATAAACAAGACTTTAAGCTAGGATTTTTACGGATCAGCCTTTGAATTCGTAATCTCTGTTCCTTGATAGTTAATCGCCAGCTTTTCCCCCGTAATTCGGGCTGCAACTCCCACTTGAGCAAATGCCCTAGTAAAATAGCCAACCGATTTTCTAATTCAGCTCTTTGTTGTTTCCCCAAAGATGCTATCTCCTCCATTAAATTCCCTAAATCTAGATCCCCAAACTTTCCCAACTCCAAAAGTCTAGATTGTTCGATCGTCCATTGATAAAAATCTGTCTCATACAAACTAGTTTCCATAGTTTTACCTAATTATCCTAATCAAACTCGATCTCAATTCCCTCAGGGAAAGTAACATCAAAAATCTGCTCAATTGTATAAGAACATACTGATGGTAAGTCTTTATATTTTAGGGAAGTTTCTTTAATTGCCAGATCCAAACCTTGATCGTATCCTCGCAAAATAGCTTCAGTAAAATAAGACTTTAAACTAGGATTATCAGCAATTAGGAACTTCAATTCCCGGCGTTGCTCCTTAATAGTAAATAGCCAGCTTTTACTCCGTTTCTCTAGCTGATATTCCCATTTCAAAATATGTCCTAGTAATATACCTAGTCGATTTCTCAGTTCCTGTTGTTGTTGCTTTCCCAAAGACTCTATTTCCTCAACTAAATTAACTAAGTCTAGACCATCCAACTTACCCAACGCCAAAAGCTGAGACTGCTCTACAGTCCAGCGATAAAAATCTGTCTCATACAAACTAGTTTCCATAGTTTTGCTGTTTATTTTTACCTTAAACAAAAGGGACAGGTAATTAACCCATCCCTTCAATTTAGTTTAAGTTTAGACTCAGAAATATTCCCTTAAGAGATTATTTACTGATTACTTACTTTCAGAAAATTCGGCATCAATAACATCATCGCCACCGGAACTACTAGAACCACCAGTGCTGCCTGTGCTGCCCCCACCGGGAGGAGTGCCACCCCCATCACCGCCATCACCAGCTTGTTGATAGACACTACTGCCGATCGCATAGAGGGTTTGTTGGAGTTCGGTAGTTAGGGTTGTGATCTTTTCATCATCTTCGGTGCGGATTGCTTCCCGAATATTCTTGACTAGTTCATCTACCTTGGTTTTTTCGGCTGCTGGGACTTTATCCCCCAGTTCGGTCATTTGCTTCTCAGCTTGGTAGGCAAGTTGGTCAGCTTGGTTTTTACGATCGATCTTTTCTCTTCTTTCCTTGTCGGCATTAGCATTAGCTTCAGCCTCCTTGACCATCCGTTCCACTTCATTCCCCGGTAGGGTAGAAGCACCCGTAATACTGATGGATTGTTCCTTGCCAGTGCCTTTATCTTTAGCAGTAACATTGAGGATGCCATTAGCATCAATATCGAAGGTAACTTCAATCTGGGGTACACCACGAGGAGCGGCGGGAATCCCGTCTAGACGGAAAGTTCCCAAGCTCTTGTTGTCGGTAGACATTTCCCGTTCCCCTTGGAGGACATGGATTTCCACATTGGTTTGACCATCCACGGCTGTAGAGAAGACTTCGGATTTTTTGGTAGGAATGGTGGTGTTACGGGGAATGATTTTGGTCATCACACCGCCTAAGGTTTCCACGCCTAAGGAGAGGGGACTAACATCTAGTAAGAGAATATCTTTCACTTCCCCAGACAAAACACCGGCTTGGATTGCTGCACCTACAGCTACCACTTCATCAGGGTTAACACTCTGGTTGGGGTCTTTGCCAAGGGTTTTCTTGACAATTTCTTGCACCGCTGGAATCCGAGTCGAACCACCCACCAGAACTACTTCGTTCAAGGCAGATTTATCGAGCTTGGCATCCCGGAGAGCATTTTCTACAGGAATCCGACAGCGATCGATTAGATCAGCACAGAGTTCCTCGAATTTACCACGAGTCATCACCATATCTAGATGCTTTGGACCATCAGCAGTTGCTGTGATAAAGGGCAGGTTAATTTCCGCTTGGGTAACGCTAGATAGTTCGATTTTGGCTTTTTCCGCTGCTTCAGTTAGGCGTTGCAGAGCTTGCTTATCCTTACGGAGGTCAATCCCTTCGTCTTTTCTGAAGGTTTCTGCTAGGTAGTCGACAATTTTTTTGTCAAAGTCATCACCGCCCAAGTGGGTATCCCCAGAGGTGGCTAATACTTCAAATACACCGTCACCTACTTCCAGTACTGACACATCAAAAGTACCACCACCCAAGTCAAAGACTAGAATGACTTCGTTACTTTTCTTATCTAAACCGTAGGCCAGGGCTGCCGCCGTAGGTTCATTGATAATCCGTAGGACTTCTACCCCAGCGATTTTGCCTGCATCTTTGGTGGCTTGGCGTTGGGAGTCGTTGAAGTAAGCCGGAACGGTAATCACCGCTTGAGTAACAGTTTCCCCTAAGTACTTAGAAGCATCTTCAACGAGCTTTCTTAATACTTGGGCAGAAATTTCTTCAGGAGCGTATTGCTTATCCTGATTAGTAGAGTTAATTTTAACGTTGCCATTAACGTTCATTACTTGATAGGAAACTTCGGTAGTCTCATTGGTGACTTCATCGAATCTCCGACCGATGAAGCGTTTTACCGAATAGAAAGTATTTTCTGGGTTCATTACTGCTTGGCGTTTAGCAATTTGACCCACTAGGCGATCGCCATTCTTCGCAAAGGCTACAACAGAAGGAGTAGTCCGGAAACCCTCAGCGTTGGCAATTACCGTCGGCTTACCACCTTCCATAACTGCCACACAGGAGTTAGTTGTACCTAAGTCAATTCCAACAACTTTTGCCATAAGAGTATTCCACGTTTGTGTTTGATGTAATAAAAATGAAATGAGAGCAGATAGTAGAAAAAATTATCAAGACTAATTAACTATTCTCTAATACTGAGGCTGATTAGTTAGTCTCTAGAAGGGTGGTTTACCGAACCTTTGGCAGGGCGGTTACTTTTCTCTAGATTTTTCAGATTCTTTTTAGTAATCATTGCTACTCCATTAACTGTAATCAATGGCAAGGTTTTACGAATTGGGGTGAGCCGTAACCTAGGGGGTGGGTTTACCGCCTTGTGGACTAGATTCTTAAAGCCTGGACAAATCTTTCTATGCCTGCCAAATCTGGGAAAGTACAAATATCTCGATAGCTACCTTGAGCTTGCAATAATTGCATCACTGTCTCAGGCTGCCCTGCCATAGTTTCCACTAGCCAAATTCCTCCAGATTTTAAGTAATGGGGGGCTGTTGTGACTAAATGCCGGAGATCATCTAAACCATCTATTCCGCCATCTAGGGCTAAGTGGGGTTCATGATTAGTAACTTCTGGTTGGAGTTGGGCAATCAGGCTAGTAGGAATGTAGGGCGGATTAGAAATCATACCTTGGACTTGTCCCTGCAAAAATTCTAGAGGTGACCACCAAGAGCCTTGATGGAGATGGATTCGGTGGGTATAATTATATTGATTTATGTTGGCTTGGGCAATCGCCAGCGCCTCTAAACTTCGATCCACCCCATGAATAATTACTGCCGGAGATGCTTGAGCTAGGGCGATCGCAATCGCCCCACTCCCCGTACCTAAATCTACCCAATTACCTGTAGCTAATTCTGGATAGCTCTGGGTAGCGGCGATCACCAGATCAATCAATATCTCGGTTTCTGGACGGGGAATTAAGACCCCCGGCGCAACTTGGAGATTTAAGTCACGCCAAGGGGTACTGCCGGCTAGGTATTGAATGGGCGATCGATCCTGTAATCTCCTTTGCCAACATTGCTCTAGCTCAGCTAAAGACATACTCAAGGCAATCTCTGGCTGATCAACAAAAGATTCTAAACGCAATTCCAACGCCGTTAGATTACTAATCTCCCGCAATAACCAATCTACTTCTCCTAGGGGAATCTGGTGGGATTGGGTCGATCGCCTCGCCTGCGATCGCCATTGTGCCAATTCTGAACCGGAAACCTTGAATTCCTTAAATTCCCTCGTCATTTAGCGGGGAGTAGCCGGACTAGCTTGGGGTCTAGGGGCAGGACTAGCAGCCGGACTAGGAGTTGCTCCCGGTGCTTGGGGTAAGCTTTGGACAAACTGGATCGCTTCCCGTGAAGGCCACAGGACAATTTTGCCGAGGTCTTGGTTATCGCTAGTTTGCAGGGTTTGGATCACGCCTTCTAGGGGAACTACCTGCACTTGAATGGTCGAAGCAACACTAGGTTGTTCTTGACGGAAACGGGCAATCATTTCCTCTAATTGCTCCCGTTCAAAAAAGAAAGGAATAACCTGTTGATTATTAATGGCAATGGTAAGGTAGCCCTGATCCTGCCCGGCTCTGGCGGCAAATAAAGGGACACCATTAAACTCCTGAATTTGAGGATTTGCCTGCCGAACGATCGTTACTGCCTGCTCAACCTGTCTTTGTTGGGGAATAAAGGTAAAGTTAATAGAATTGGGTTGGTTCCGATTTTGATTGACTAGTTCATTCACTTCCGCCAGAGAAACTGGAACTACTCGGACATTATTCCCAACTTCTGGGTTTCTAGTGCGGAGTTGTTGCAGAAAACTATCGGCATCTTGACGGCTAATAAATACACCCGCCACAGATTCTGGAGTAGCATTGGCATTACTAGGATTAGGTACAGAAGCCACTAGGGGTTTGCCTTCTGCATCCGCAATCGTGAAGACAGGAATGGGAGCGAGGGTCGATCGGACTTGCTCGGCAGGAAGGGCTAGGGCTGAGAGATTAGGCGCACCCAAGGTTCCCAAAAGAGTAGCAGTTAAAATACCAATAGAGCGCCAAGAACGGATTAGGGATTTCATTTAATTTTTACCTTTATTTATTACTTTCTAGATTGAATTTCTAGATTAATTATTAGCCTAATTACTACAGCAGTTGTTTACAATAGTTTGAGATGTTGATCTTCAGTAGAATAGCACTGGGATGGAAAATTAACATCAGCAACTAATCCCGATCGCAGTTAAATTTCAGACCCTAGTTAAACAATTTTAGTTCCTTTCTTTCTCCAGTCTAGGATTATTCCCCAACCTACGCCATGACTACCACTCAACCCCAAACTCTTTCTACCCAAACCCTAACTTTTCAGGAATATCTTCTCTACCAAGGAGACCCTGATGTGATGTATGAACTCTTTCGGGGACGTTTAATTCCTAGGTCTACTCCCACTGCCCGACCCAGTAGTATTTGTACTTTTTTGGTTTATCAACTCCAACAGTACATCGCTGCTCAAAATCTTGATTTGATAGCTATGACTGTAGTAGGGCTGAGAACAGAAGAAGATTCTTCCCGGATTCCTGATGTGATGGTATGTAGTCAGAGTCTTTGGCAGCAGGTACAAGATCGATCGGGTGCTGGAGTTTTAGATTTCTCAGAAACTCCCATTTTGGTCGTGGAAGTAACCAGTGATAACTGGCGGGAAGACTATATTCGGAAACGGGCAGAGTATGCCATGATCAATGTCCCAGAATATTGGATTATTGACCCAAAAAAGCAGCAGGTATGGGTGATGAGCAATCCGGCAGGGCAGCATGGCTATGCCCAGATGGAGTTTAAGACAGAAGAGTTGATGCGATCGCCCCAATTTCCTGACCTAAACCTAACCGTAAACCGCATTCTTGCTCCTCCCATAGTAGAAGAAATAATCAAAGCTGCCAATTTTCGCCAAGACCAAGCCCTAAACCAAGAACGTCAACGGGCAGAGCAGGCGGAACAGCAATTAGAACTACTCCAATCTAGGCTCCGGGAACGGGGTATTGATATCTGAGAGATATCTAAAATTTCCCTCGTGATATGATTTTGTTGATAGTGTTATCTATACCTAATATTTAATTCCTTTGGATAAACCCTTGAGCCAACCTCATCCCCCTTCCTCCCCAACTCTCTCCCCAAACCTGATAGTCAAGGGGAAAATAAATATCTATGCCAGAGATATCATTGCCACAACACCTCTAGAAACTTTGAGAGAAATTACCTTAGAAAAATCCTCAGAGGTTACTTTCCCAGAGAATAGATTGGCACCAGAATTATCGATCGCCCCCCTAGAAGACTCCCTCGAAGAATTACCAGAAAAATCTCCAGAGGAATTAGCTCAAGAGTTGGCAGAAAAATTGGTTGCAGAGGCTGAAGCGCGCGATCGTAGCATGGCCGAATACCACCAACTCCAGTTCCAATTATTGCTAGTTACCCTAGTTATCGCCCTAATTATTTTCCTGAGCATATGGTTAGCTTATTCTCTCCCCACCGCCCTAAATTATTTACTAGGTGGTTGCACAGGTGTGGTTTACTTAAAGATGTTAGCTAGAGATGTAGAAAGGCTAGGCAATCAAAAAGATCGCTTAGGGTATGCAAGGTTAGCACCCTTTATCGGGTTGATGATTATTGCAACTCGCTGGCATGATTTACAGATTGTGCCAATTTTCTTGGGATTTCTCACCTACAAAGCGGCAATTATTGTCTACGTCCTGCGGACTTCCTTTAGCTGACTTCGCTTGCTGTATTCCTAGCTAAACTGTCTCACTACCAATGCTTAACACTATCAATAATTTAAATCCCCTATTAAACTCCCTAATTTTTGCAAAATTAGAAGTAGGGCAACAGTTTTACTGGCAACTAGGCAGTCTGAAGGTTCACGGTCAGGTTTTAATCACCTCTTGGATTGTGATTGGTATCTTGGTGATTGCTTCACTACTCGCTACTCGTAGTATCCAGAGGATTCCTAGTGGCATCCAGAATTTTATGGAATACGCCCTAGAATTTATTCGAGATTTAGCAAAGAATCAAATTGGGGAAAAAGAATACCGCCCGTGGGTTCCCTTTGTGGGGACTCTATTTTTGTTTATTTTTGTCTCCAACTGGTCTGGTGCTCTAATTCCTTGGAAGTTGTTTAAGCTCCCAGCCGGGGAATTGGCTGCTCCTACTAATGACATTAATACGACAGTGGCGTTGGCATTACTAACCTCCTTGGCTTATTTCTATGCGGGGTTTAGCAAGCGAGGCCTTGGCTATGTAGCGAAGTATATTCAACCTACGCCAATCTTGCTGCCTATCAATATTCTAGAAGATTTCACTAAGCCCCTTTCCTTGAGTTTCCGGTTATTCGGTAATATCTTGGCAGATGAGCTAGTCGTGGGAGTTCTAGTTTTATTGGTTCCTTTGTTTGTTCCCTTGCCAGCTATGGGCTTAGGATTGTTTACTAGTGCCATTCAAGCTCTAATCTTTGCGACTCTGGCAGCTGCCTACATTGGGGAAGCGATCGAGGGTCACGGAGAACATGAAGAAGAACATCACGAATAGTCCCCATTCAGGGTACGATGTATAACTGAGTGATCCCCAGCGTCACTATCAATTATTTTAAGAGTCTTGAATAGAATTTTTATTCTGGTTCAGGAATCTAGAGAATTCAACGATTCTGTAAGTTTAATCAAGGAAAAATTATCATGGATCCATTAGTTTCTGCTGCTTCTGTTTTAGCTGCTGCCCTAGCAGTTGGTTTGGCTGCGATCGGTCCTGGCATCGGTCAAGGTAATGCTGCTGGTCGGGCAGTAGAAGGTATTGCTCGTCAGCCTGAAGCTGAAGGTAAAATTCGCGGCACCCTGTTGTTGAGCTTGGCTTTTATGGAAGCTCTGACTATCTATGGTTTAGTTGTGGCTCTAGTGCTATTGTTTGCTAACCCCTTTGCTGGCTAGAAATCAATACTAACTAGCGATCGGGGGGCGGAGTAATGAACTTAATAATTATTACTAAATTCCCCCCGGTTATAAATTAGTTATCTCTAACTAGTTCTAATAGATTTGCAGCAATTTCCGGTTTCATAAAAGATCATCAACTTCCGGCTAGATTATGACGTACTGGACAATTTTACTGGCTGTAGAAGCAACAGCCGAAACCGCTAAAGAAGGCGGATTGTTTGATTTAGATGCGACCCTGCCGATCATGGCGTTGCAGTTTCTGGTGTTGGTGGCAATTCTCAATGGCGTTTTCTATAAACCTTTGGGAAAAGCGATCGATGAGCGAGAAGAACTCGTGCGGACTAATCTTTTGTCAGCTAAAGAGCGCCTTGAAAAAGCCCAAAAACTGGCAAAACAGTATGAGCAAGACTTGGGAGATACTCGGCGCAAGGCTGCTGATACGATCGCTCAAGCTCAATCTGAGGCTCAAAAATTAGCTGCCACCAAAATTGCTGGTGCTCAAGCCGAAGCTCAAGTTCAAAGAGAGCAGGCACAAAAAGAAATAGACCAACAAAAGCAAGCTGCTTTTAACTCCCTAGAGTCAGAAGTTGCCTCTTTAAGTCGCCAGATTTTATCCAAGATTTTGGGGACAGAGTTGGCTAGATAGCTATCAATAAAGTAGCAAAAGGTTATAGCAGAAATCATGGAAAGTTTTTTACTTCTAGCTACTGAGGCAGCAGGGGAAATATCTGAAGGAGGCTTTGGGCTGAGCTTTGATATTTTTGAGAGCAATCTTATTAACTTGCTGATTATTATCGGTGCTTTATTTTACTTCGGACGAAATTTTTTAGGAAATATTCTCAAGGAAAGAAAAAAGAAAATTGTCGAGGCGATCGCTGATTCTGAGGCTAAGGTCAAAACTGGGGCAACCGCCCTAGCAGAGGCTCAACAAAATTTAGCTCAGGCCCAGATCAAAGCTGGACAAATTCTAAAAGAGGCAGAAATTTCGGCGCAAACTGCTAAGGAATCTATCCTCCGCAAGGCAGAGCAAGATGTGGTTAGGCTCAAGGAAACTGCGGTGCAAGATTTGAATGCTGAACGAGACCGGGCGATCGCTCAATTGCGTTCTCGCATTGCTGCTCTAGCTCTAGAGCAGGTGGAATCAGAACTACGCAATAACCTAAGTACCTCTACTCAACAAACTCTGATCGATCGCAGCATTGTTCTCCTAGGAGGTCAACCATGAAAGGTTCCCTATCAAGTGCAGAAATTTTTGAACCCTACGCTGAAGCTCTCATGGCTGTGGCTCAGGAACAAAACCTTACAGAAAAGTTTGGTGAGGATGTGGCTAGCTTGCTAAACCTCTTACAAACATCCCCAGAACTAAACACCTTTATTACTAGCCCCATTGTGAAGGGGGAAGATAAGAAAGCAGTCCTGAAGCAAATTAGTCAGGGTATTGATCCATTTATTACTAGCTTTTTAATGATTTTGGTCGATCGCCGGCGGATTGTAGTTCTTGAAGGCATCTGCCAACATTTTAGAACCCTGATTCGTAAGCTCAACCAAATAGTCCTCGCAGAAGTCACCTCCGCCGTGGAGCTAACTGATGGACAAAAACAAGCAGTAGTTGATCAAGTCAAATCCATAACCCAAGCTCAGGATGTGGAACTGGTGACAAAGATAGACCCAGAATTAATTGGTGGGGTGATTATCAAAGTCGGCTCCCAAGTCATTGATGCCAGCCTCCGGGGACAGCTACGCCGCTTGAGTATCAGCTTAGGTTAAGAAATCTTCGCCTACTACCCATAACGGGCTTTTAAAGAAATCTCTAGTCAAAATGTCCACTAACGAGCTAGTTAGACCATTGAAGCTAGAGTCATGATACTAAAACTAACATCTAGCAGTGAATAGCAATGATTAGCATTAGACCAGACGAAATTAGCAGCATTATCAAGCAGCAGATCGAGCAGTACGACCAAGAAGTTAAATCAACTAACGTGGGAACTGTGCTGCAAGTAGGGGATGGAATTGCCCGGATTTATGGTTTAGATAACTGTATGTCTGGGGAGTTGTTGGAGTTTGAAGACGGGACTGTGGGTATTGCTCTGAACCTAGAAGAGGATAATGTTGGGGCAGTATTGATGGGCAATGGCCGGGAGATTCAAGAAGGATCTTCTGTAATTGCCACTACTAAAATTGCCCAGATTCCTGTGGGTGAAGCCATGATCGGTCGGGTAGTCGATGCCCTAGCTCGTCCCATTGATGGTAAGGGTGATGTGGCAACTACCGAGTTTCGCCTGATTGAATCTCCTGCACCGGGGATTATCGATCGCCGCTCCGTCCATGAACCCATGCAAACCGGGATCACTTCTATTGATGCCATGATTCCTGTGGGTCGGGGCCAACGGGAATTGATTATTGGAGACAGACAAACTGGGAAGACCTCTATTGCCATAGATACGATCATCAACCAAAAAGGTGGTGATGTGATCTGCGTCTATGTAGCGATCGGCCAAAAAGCTTCCACTGTCGCCCAGATTGCTGGAGTTCTCAAGGAAAAAGGAGCTTTAGACTACACTATTATCGTCACAGCTAATGCTAACGATCCGGCTACCCTCCAATACCTAGCGCCCTACACCGGTGCTGCCCTAGCAGAGTACTTCATGTACAAAGGCAAGGCAACTCTGATTATCTATGATGATTTATCTAAGCAAGCTCAGGCTTATCGCCAAATGTCCCTGCTACTCCGTCGTCCTCCCGGTCGGGAAGCGTATCCCGGCGATGTATTCTATCTCCACTCTCGTTTACTAGAACGGGCGGCTAAATTGAGTGATGCCCTAGGCACTGGCAGTATGACAGCCCTACCGATCATTGAAACCCAAGCGGGGGACGTATCCGCCTACATTCCGACTAATGTAATTTCCATTACCGATGGGCAAATCTTCCTGTCTTCTGACCTCTTCAACTCCGGTCTGCGCCCCGCCATCAACCCCGGTATCTCTGTATCACGGGTAGGTTCGGCAGCCCAAACCAAGGCGATGAAGAAAGTAGCAGGGAAGCTCAAGCTAGAACTAGCTCAGTATGACGACCTCCAAGCTTTTGCTCAGTTTGCTTCAGATTTGGACAAAGCCACCCAAGATCAGTTGGCCCGGGGTGCGAGATTGCGGGAACTCCTAAAACAGTCCCAGTATTCTCCTCTAGCTGTGTATGAACAGGTGGCGGTAGTGTATGCAGGCTTGAATGGTTACTTAGATGAGATTCCTGTAAATAAGATTGCTGCCTTTGCCGTGGGTCTACGAGATTACCTCAAAACTAGCAAGCCCGACTACGGCACAATCATCACCGACAAGAAAGACTTGACCCCTGAAGCTGAAACTTTCCTAAAAGAAGCGATCGTCGAATTCAAGCAAGGATTTTTAGCAGCGTAGAGGCAAGCAAAGGAGGTAAAGGAGGTAAAGAAGGTACAGGGAGGTAAAGAAGGTAGAGAATGAATATTTAGATGTGACCACTAGCCACTACTAGTTGTAAATACTATTGGTAGCTTGCTTGCATGATACTAAGTATCTGGAAATACTTTCTTTCTCCCTGTACCTCCCTATACCTCCCTGTACCTCCCTATATCTCCCTCTCCCCCATTCTTTACCTCCCCCTTACTTTTATGGCAAATCTTAAAGTTATTCGCGATCGGATTAAGTCCGTTAAAAACACTAAAAAAATTACTGAAGCAATGCGCCTGGTGGCCGCAGCCAAGGTACGCCGCGCTCAAGAACAGGTAACAGCTACCCGTCCTTTTGCCGATCGCCTAGCCCAAGTCCTCTATGGATTACAAGCTCGGCTACAGTTTGCTGATGCCGACCTGCCCCTCTTGAAACAGCGCCCGATTCAAACCGTGGGTTTATTGGTAGTTTCTGGCGATCGGGGTCTCTGTGGTGCTTACAATAACAACGTTATCCGTAGAGCCGAACAACGAGCAAAGGAACTAACAGCCGAAGGTATTGCTTTCAAATATATCTTGGTAGGTCGGAAAGCTGCTCAATACTTCCAGCGCCGAGATCAACCCATTGATGAGGTGTATACAGGTTTAGAACAAATTCCTTCAGCAGCGGAGGCTTCTAATATTGCCGATGAATTATTATCTTTATTCTTGGCTGAGGGGGTCGATCGGATAGAGTTGATCTACACCAAATTTGTCTCTTTGATTAGCTCCCGCCCTGTAGTCCAGACTTTACTACCCCTAACTCCCCAAGGTTTAGAAGTAGTAGATGATGAAATTTTCCGGCTCACTACCCGTGGAGGTAGTTTTAATGTGGCGAGAGAAAAGGTAGAAACTCCCGTAAGGGAATTGCCTAGGGATATGCTATTTGAGCAAGACCCAGTACAAATTCTGGATTCTCTCCTACCCTTGTATCTCAACAATCAGCTACTCCGGGCATTACAGGAATCTGCTGCCAGTGAACTAGCTGCCCGGATGACTTCCATGAATAATGCTAGTGAAAATGCTAGTACCTTGATTGATTCTCTGACTCTGGTTTACAACAAAGCTAGACAAGCTGCCATTACTCAAGAGATTCTAGAAGTAGTTGGGGGAGCCGAAGCCTTGAATGGTTAACTTCTAATAGTGCCAAAAATCTCGATATAGTTATTGAAAAGAAAAAGTGTTTTAGTTTAGACTAAGGCACTCTTTTTTTAGTTTGCTTTGATGAAGAGTCCTATTGTTTCTAGATTTGTTCATAGGCAGTAATAAAATCATCTCGTGAGATACCAGATTGAGTGCAGATACTTTTGAGAGTAGAACCTTTGATAAGTTTATGATTTGGCAAAGTTAAAGGGGTGGTTGTCCCGTCAGAATTTTGTCTAGTCATGGAAATATGTTCTTTTGCTCTAACTATTGAAAACCCAAAGTGCTCAAGTACTCTAATAACCTGTGATTTAGGCGCATCAACGGGAAACTTTGGCATTAGATAATTGCCTCGGCAACAAAAGCTTCAAGGATTAAAGATTCAGATTCTAGTACCGATTCTCCAAAAGTCTCAATATGAAAGGATATAGCCGATCTCACATCATTAAGAGCTTCTTCATAGGTATTTCCTTCACCCACTACTACTCCTCGAATACCTAAAGGATAGGCAACATAACCATCTGAGTGCTTTTCCACAATAATTTTGATACTTTTCATAAGTTAATGCTACTAAAAATATTTGGGCAAGAAATCAATAAAGTGATTTTACGTGGTTGCCTAATTTTAAGTCTACTAGTTGACAAAACCCTAAACCTATCTGCTATAATAATGAATATGGAATTAATGGGGCGTCGCCAAGTGGTAAGGCATCGGGTTTTGGTCTCGACATTCCTAGGTTCGAATCCTAGCGCCCCAGTTTTTGAAAATATTTTTGTTTAAGATTTTTGATTGAGGAAGTGTAGTGTAATATGTTGCATTTCCTCAATTTTTTAGATCAATTGTTTAAAGGCCATTTTTGAATGACTTCTTATAGCAAGCGCCACTTCAGTCAAGACATTTATAGACTTTGAGACCAAGGGGCTTAAGCCCCTTGTCTGTCCTAAGCATAATGGCGATCGCTATAGATCCACGTTTGAAGAATCGTATCAAGGCTAATGTCGGTTTCTAGCATACAGGCATGACCTGATTTGGGGAGGACTATAATCTTAGTTTGGGGTAAGTGTTGGCGCAGACGATCGCTTTCCTGAAGAGAAGGCAAAATGCGATCGCTTCCTCCAGCTAAGATCAAGACTGGTTGCCGGAGTTGGTGTAGTTGTTGGGGAATGATCTGAAAATCCTGTAACATTCCCAAGCGCCAAGCTACGGTAGCTTGGGGAACTGATTGGACTGCCCGGAGAATAGCAGTGCGGTCTTCTGGGTTAATGCGCTCTAAGGCTGCCAAGAAGGGTAATCCCAGCCAAGTAGTCAAGTAATAGACAGGATCCGGGAGCCAACGACAGGCTGGCCCAGCCCAACCTAGCCAAGGTAGTTGACTAAAAGAGGAAGCTGGATTAATTAGGATCAACCGATGATAAAGATTAGGCAAGCGGATTGCTATTTGCATGGCTAAACAAGCTCCAAAGGATTCCCCACAGAGATAAACCTCTCGATCGCCCAAGGTTTCCTGTTTGATCAACTCAATTACTTGAAAACTTAATTCTGCCCATGTTGCCAGATTGTGGGGGGGGATACTCAAGCGCCGGACATCGAAGTGGGATTCTAACTGGGGTAATTGCGATCGCCATAAAAACCCCGTGCCATCCATCCCCGGCATTAGTACCAGGAGAGGTAAATCAGGACGACGATTAGAGGTAGAGAGAAATAGAAGATGATCTAGAGAAGGAAGGGCGGGACGATTCATAGTCAAAGTGATGGGTCAAAATCCCTAAGATTTCTGTAATAACTCACGGATCTCCTGATGGCAGTGATCACTCAGGTGACGAATAATTGATTTTGCCTGACTGCCTTGATACTGGGATTGGGTATTGGGGGTAATCCAGTAGGGACGACCGATCGATACTGTGATCCGCTGATATAAAACCACCGGATGCCAGCCATCCCGATCAAACAAAGGTTCTGCTGGATCAAATAATTTTAGAAGTTTCAGGGGAACGGGAGCCTCCACCTGTTGTTCTTCGTGGGCAGCGATTGCGACTGGTAGGACTGCTAAAGACGGCACTCTTGCCCGCAAGGCTAAATGAGCAAAACCCCGGTGGAATTTGCCCACTTCCTGAGGCTTGGTTAAATCTATCATCGGTGTTGTGCCTTCGGGGAAGACTCCTACCAATTGTCGAGATTGTAATAACTCTGAGCCTTGAAGCAAAAAACTTTGCTGACGTTTAGCTACTGTATCAAGGGGGAAGCAGCCTAACTGGGTGACTAGTTCCCGCATAATGGGCACTTGTCCCATGTAGTGATGACAGGCGATGCGGATGGGTTGGGCGATCGCCGCCATCAAAACTGGAGCATCCAAAAAACTCCGGTGATTACTAACTACCAAGATGGGGGTTTCTGAGGGAATCCGGTCTTGGTGCTGCACTAGCACTTGAGTTCCTAGGGCAAATAGAAGCGATCGAGATAAATTTAATGCACTATCCACAGTTCTCAGCCTGATTAAAATTATGGCTAAATACAGCCAAGATATACAAATTAAAGGCAATTAGCCCTAGTTACTTAGCGTAACAGCTTATTCCTAATTCTGGCACTTACCAAGGATTACCCACCATCGTAAAAGCACTCCAGTAGTAGGGATGATTTAGCCGGAGATTCCCCAAGTTTTTCAACTCTTCAGTTAAAGGAATCAAGCCATCAGGAGTTACCAGATTGCCCTCTTCCAAACGAACTTCTCCCCTAATCATGGCCAACTGTGCCTGTTGGAGTGCCTCAGCTTTAGTGGTTGTCACCTGTAACTGCTGATAGAACTTGGTCATCAATCCCAAAGTTGCGGCATCATTTACTTCCCACAAACTTGCTAAGGCAGACCTCACCCCGGCATTAATGGCTAAACTAGCAAACCCCAATTCCGCATCTCGATCGCCCAAGGCAGTCTGACAGGCACTGAGAACTAATAAATCTACCGGAGGATTTCCCCAGTTAAGCTGCTCTAGCTGGTCTAGGCTGAGTTTACGATCCCAGAGTTGAATAAAAGAATTAGACCGATCGCCCGGACTAAAAACTGCATGGGTGGCGAGGTGAATCATCCGAAATGGTCGATCTTGTCTTTGCTGGACTAAGTTATTCAGGGTAAAGCGATCGTTCAAAAACTCCGAACCTTGCCATAGTTGACTAACAGTATTTAGTTCTAGAGATACTGCTGGCAAGGGATTTAAGCCTGAATTTGTAAAATTAGTTGCTCCCATTGCCAAGACTTGGGAACCTTCAAGGGGATTATAAGTGGGCGGTGTCAGGTTCAAAGAAGGCATTAACCCCACACTGTAGCGTTCTACGATAAATTCTTTGCCATCGTGCATAGCGGTGATGGGGATCGATCGCAGTCCCGCATCCATCAAAAACACCAAGTTATCAATGCCCCGTTTTTGCAGTTCAGCTTCTAAAGGTGCAAGAAGCCATTGATACATCTGTTTGGCAGGATTGAGATAACTACGAAAGCTACGGGAATTAGTCACCTCAGACCGGAAATTATTAGCTACTTCCAACACTTGACGGCGGGTGATATTGGGAAACTGCACTCGAATTGGATCACCCTTCCCTGAAATCATAATTACTTCCAAAGAATCATTGTCTCTGGCAGCCCGATTAGTTTGAGCAGTCAAACTAGCGCTATTAAAGTTATTTGATCGATCTTCAGGAGCGAAGAAAACATAAACTAGACAGGGCTTGACTCTAGTAGTTTCGGTAATCAGGTTAAGTTTGACTTGAGTTTCCTGCAAATTGTATTGGAGATTTGGTGAATCAACATCTTCTTTCGGTTTGTCTGAGGTTGCAGAATTTTGTTGTTGATCTAAGCTGACTAAACCTCTTTGTTGATCAGAGTTTGTTGAATTCCCTTGTTGATTGAAGTTCTGAGAATCTTGTGAGTTGGAATTGGTCAAATTAGTCGAATTGGTCGAATTTAGCGGTTGGTTTGCATTACTTAGGTCTGCTTGTTGGTTAGAATTTTCTAATCCTGTTTGTTGATTGGAGTCGCCAGAATTTGTTGATTGACTAGAACCTTGAGAATTTTGTCGCTGGTTAGAGTTGCTAGAATTTGCTTGTTGATTAGAGTTACTAGAATTTGCTCACTGGTTAGAGTTGCTAGAGTTTAGCTGTTGATTAGGATTACTAGAATTTGATTGTTGGTTAGAGTTGCTAGAGTTTAGCTGTTGATTAGAGTTACCATAATTTACTTGATTGCCATTAACTGATGGACTCCTGCCTAGGTATTGTTCAAAGTCATTTTGAAAAAAACTTTCTAATGCACCGACCCTAGCGGATACTTCTGCGCTGGTGAGAGTAGTAACAGTGGGAAAGTCGCTGAAGGAAGATACTGGGTATTGGTTAAGACTTTGAGAATTAGCAGTGATATTAGCGATCGCATTCTGGAACAAGCTGGGCAGGTTGATAGTTACCCCAGTTAGAGCAGTCTGGAAAGATGGGGGCAGAGCAGCCGGAATCCCTAGAGGAGGATTGCCAAGGGTATTAGTGATCGCTGGCGGGCTGGGAAGAGGGCTAGGTAATGGAGCAGGAGGGGTTAGGGGGGTAGCGATTGGGGCAACCCCAGCTATGATCGCCCCAGTGACAAAACTAGCGGTAGGCGGGGGTTCCACTACAGGAATAGGTTCTAGTGCTGGAGGTGTCCCCACAATAACTGGGGCTGGAGTTGGAGGCGGGACGGGATTCTGCAACAGGCTTAACAATGCTAGGGATAGAACAGGTGGTGGAGATGGAATAGGTGTTGGGAGTGGTGGAGGCGGTGTGGTTGTAATAATCTGGATATTTCCTTGGGTATAGATATCAGGAGGAGCAAGAATGCTTGTAGTCACAGGAATAAGACTTCCTGCCCCTGCATTGATAGGATTAGTCGTCCCATTAATAGCCGCATCACCTACTATAAAAGGCGTAGTTAACCCACCGCCGTGACGAATAGTTATTGCCCCATCACTAGCTCCTCCCCCACTACAGATGGTACTGCCACAGCCACCATCACCAATCAGCCGGAGAAAATTTCCAGCATTTAGATTAATAGCTCCACTGTTATTACCCGCCCCATTTCCCGAAGAACCAATCCCGCTACTTTCAATATTTCCAGAGGCATTAATATTAATATTCCCCCCATTATTAGTCTCAGAGTAAGTAGCAATTATGTTAAGGGAAATATTTCCTTGGGAAGAGTTGAAATTGACGGCTCCAGCATTGCCATTGTTAGCATAGCTAGTAACCCTTCCAGTGGTAATGTTACCTTGAGAACTAGTGACATTAATAGTTCCCGCATTGCCAATAGCATTAGTATTAACCTGAATATCTCCAGTGGTAATACTGCCTTGAGAACTCAAGTTAACAGTTCCCCCATTGCCACCAGAAAAAGTGGTGGCTCCAATAACTGCGGTAGTAATATTTCCCTGAGAACTTAAGTCGATCGCTCCGGCATTTCCATTAGTCCCATAGGTCAAAACATTTCCAGTAGTAATATTTCCTAGGGAATTAAGATTAATAGCTGCTCCATTGCCATTGTCATTAAAGGCATGAATGCGCTTAGTAATAATGTCTCCTTGGGGTGCATTGAGAGTGATAGTCCCGGCATTTAAACCAATATTATTAGTAGTTTGTAGGGTTGATAAGATCAAACTCCCATTATTAGCAGTAACTTGAATATTTCCGGGGGCGGCGGCAGCAGAATTTGTAAAGATATTCAGATTTGGGGCATTGATACTATCGGCTACTATACTTACATTCCGACTGCTGGTATTTAGATTAATTACACCTGATGAGGAAATAGTTGCCGCAGTGAAAGAGATGGGCGCAGCTCCTACTCCACCAGAAAAGGTGACGTCGGTATTAAAGGCAATATTGCCACTGGCGGTGATATTGATCGCTGTAGTGGGGGCGATCGCACTTAATGCTGCCGCAGAAATAAACATATTAGCTGGTGTATCAACACTGAGAATGGTGGCATCTCCCAATTCACCATCATGGGTGCCAACTGCACTGATAGTAATATTGATTGGATCCAACAACAAAGTCCCACCCAAGCCATTAAAACCCGGTATTTCCACCCGCCCATCAAAAGCTAAATTCTCCCTC
>ENA-OBLH01000127-OBLH01000127.1-metagenomes-genome-assembly--contig:-NODE-127-length-26074-cov-3.37184_pt1 | contig 26074 bp, 18 predicted proteins | sample MGYA00153382_OBLH01 | MGnify analysis MGYA00153382
TAGTTTATACGACTACCATTACTATTCATGACTACCTAGTAATGTTTTCTATCCTAGTTGTTGATGATGAACCCGATAATTTCGATGTAATTGAAGCTCTCCTAAGCGATCAAGATTATCAATTACACTATGCTGCCAATGGTCAAGATGCGATCGATTCCCTAGAAATCTACCAGCCCGACGTAATTTTGCTAGATGTAATGATGCCCGGCATCGATGGGATAGAAGTTTGTCGGCAAATTAAAGCCATGCCCTCGTGGGAAGCTGTGCCGATTATTATGGTGACATCTCTGACAGCTAAAACAGATATTGCTAGATGTTTGAATGCTGGGGCAGATGATTTTATTAGCAAACCTGTTAATCGTTTGGAATTAGGTGCTAGAGTGCGATCGATGTTACGAATTCATCAGCAATATCAGCAACTAGCAACTTTTAATAATCAGTTAGAAGCAACAGTCAAACAACGAACTGCCCAGTTGCAAACGATGATTTTTCAGGATGCTCTTACAACCCTTCCTAGTAGAACTTTCTTACTGCAAAAATTGGCAAAGATATTACAAGCAGAAAAGTCCTCCTTTGCGGTGATCTATCTAGACTGCGATCAATTCAAACTAATTAATGGTTCCTTTGGCTACGTCGTTGGTAATCAACTACTAGTAGCGATCGCCGAAAGATTACAACATCATCTGCGCCCCGGTGATATGTTAGCCCGGATGGGGGAAGATGAATTTTGCTTTTTGTTAACCGAAGGAGAAATTCCCCAGGAGCAAGTCTTTGCTTATACTCTTGCCTTTATTGAAGAAATTAGCCAGAGCTTTAATACTCCCTTTGTAGTTGCCGATTGTGAGATATTTATGACCGCTTGTTTAGGTGTTGCCCTAGGCAGTAGTAGTAACTATCAACAACCAGAAGAACCCCTGCAAGATGCTGATACCGCTATGTATAAGGCTAAACTTCATGGCAAGGGCTGCTATCAAATCTTTGATCGCCAGATGTCCTTAGCCATGCTGAACCGTCTAACTCTAGAAAATGATCTACAACGAGCACTCACCCATCAAGAATTTGTCGTCTACTACCAGCCGATCGTGAATTTACGAACCCAAAAGGTTGCCGGATTTGAGGCATTAGTACGTTGGCAGCATCCCGATCGAGGGATGGTTTCACCGGGAGAATTTATCCCTTGTATGGAAGAAACCGGGTTGATTGTCTCAGTAGGAATGGTGGTATTAAAACAAGCCTGTCAGCAACTAAAAGCATGGCAGCAAAAGGGCTGGCAAGATTTAACCATGAGTGTGAATCTTTCTGTTCGACAATTTGCTTGCTCGACTCTCTTGGCAGATATTGATCAAGTATTAGCAGAAACTGCTGTTAATCCGGCTTGTCTCAAGCTAGAAATTACGGAAAGTGCAATTATGGATAATGCAGAGATAGCGATCGCCCTGACAGAAAAGCTGCGATTGCGGCAAATTCAGATCAGTATTGATGATTTTGGTACGGGCTATTCTTCCTTGGGTTATCTACATCGTTTCCCTGTGGATACCCTAAAGATCGATCGTTCTTTTGTCCATCAGATCCAAGCGGGGAGTCGCAACTACCAAGTCGTGAATACCATTATTATTCTTAGTAATCAATTGGAATTAGCAGTTATTGCCGAAGGAATTGAAACTGAAGAACAACATCAGTGGCTCCAGCAACTAGGGTGTGAATTTGGTCAAGGCTATTTATTTTCTAAACCCCTCCCGGCAGCAGAAATTGAAAAGATCTATTTCCTCAAATAATATAGCGATCGCCATTATAGCTAATCAAAATATCAAGGGAACTAAGGGCAAATTGCAGTAAGATATTTAGGTTGGATTCTAGGAAAGACATTGATCGATCGCTATACCTTGCCTGAGATGGGCAACCTGTGGACAGAAAACTATAAATACCAGACTTGGCTGCAAGTAGAAATTGCTGTGTGCGAAGCTCAGGCCGAACTGGGCTATATTCCCACTGAAGCTGTAGAAGAGATTAAAGCCAAAGCAAAATTTGATCCCCAGCGGGTGTTGGAAATCGAAGCGGAAGTCCGCCATGACATAATTGCTTTCTTAACCAATGTTAACGAGTACGTGGGAGATGCAGGGCGTTATATTCATGTGGGGATGACTAGTTCCGATGTGTTGGACACTGCCTTAGCATTGCAAATGGTGGCGAGTTTAGAAGTAATTCTGCAATGGGTGGAAGCTCTGAGCCAAGCAATCCGCTATCAAGCCCAGCAACATCGGAATACCTTGATGATCGGTCGATCGCACGGTATTCATGCTGAACCTATGACCTTTGGGGTAAAACTAGCCGGTTGGTTAGCAGAAGTTCTCCGCCACCGCGATCGCCTCTGCCGTGTCTCCCAACAAATTGCCGTGGGAAAAATCTCTGGGGCAGTGGGAACTTATGCCAATGTGGATCCCCGGATTGAAGAATTAGCCTGTCAATATCTAGGATTGCAACCAGATACTGCTTCGACTCAGGTAATATCCCGCGATCGTCATGCAGATTTCATGCAAACCTTGGCCTTGCTGGCTGCCTCGATCGAGCGCTTCTCGGTAGAAATTCGTCATCTGCAACGCACCGAAGTGCTGGAAGTAGAAGAATATTTTGCCCCCGGCCAAAAAGGCTCCTCGGCTATGCCCCACAAGCGCAACCCCATCCGTAGCGAGCGCCTGACTGGAATGGCCAGAATTATCCGAGCCAACGCCGGAGCCGCCCTAGAAAATATTGCCCTCTGGCACGAACGGGATATTTCCCATAGCTCTGTAGAACGGGTGATCATGCCCGATAGCTGTATCCTGACTCATTTTATGCTGGTGGAAATCACCGATTTGGTGAAAAATCTGCTAGTCTACCCCGAAAATATGCAGCGCAACCTCACGGTCTATGGTGGTGTCACCTTTAGCCAACGAGTCATGCTCACCCTAGTAGACAAGGGCATGAACCGGGAAACTGCCTACAAACTTGTCCAATCCTGCGCCCACCAAGCCTGGAATAAACCTGATGGCGACTTCCGAGCTTTAATCAGCCAAGATGCCCAAGTAAAAGCCCAACTCACCCCGGAAGAACTAGCCCAATGCTTCGATCCCAATCATCATCTACGAAATCTAGATACTATTTATCAGCGCTTGGGAATTTGAACCAGAGCTGATGTAGTTAGCAAAAACTAAGAATTACCACAGATTATGCCAGTAACCACAGATACTAGTTTACAAAAAACTGATTCTTTATTGCCTTTGGTTAGTATTGGTTTACCAACTTTTAATGGGGCTAATAGCATAGTTCAAGCAATTAAATCTGTCCTCAAACAAAGCTATAGAAATATTGAATTAGTTATTTCTGATAATGCTTCTGAAGATGAAACGGAAACTATTTGCCAGAGATTTTGCGAAGTGGACGATCGCATTAAATATATCCGTCAACCCAAAAACCAAGGTTCAATCCTGAATTTTCTCATCGTAGTTGAAAAAGCCTCTGGAACTTTTTTTATGTGGCTTGGGGATGATGATGTATTAGATGAAAACTATATTTATGAGTGTGTTAAGGTCTTAATTAATAACCCAGAATATAGTTTAGTGGGTGGTGTGCCAAACTATTTTAAGGATGGACAATTTTTATTTAGGGGTGTCCAGATTAGTTTGCCAGAAGACTCAGGGAAAGATCGGGTTGTACACTACTACAGCCAAGTCCTAGAAAACGGCATTATTTATAGTGTGATGCGTCGGCAGCAAGTCTTAGAGGTTTGGGAAGCTATAACCTTATTTCCCCCCGCAGGATTAGATTATGTGTTTGTATCAGCGATGGTTTTCATGGGTAAGTCTGTAGCGTTAGATCATGTAACAGTAAATCGGAACTGGAATTGGAGTAACTGGGGAACTGAAGAAACTATTCAAAGAGCGATGAAGGTTGTCGGAGCTTCTCGGTTTCAGGCAACTAATTCTGAACTGTGTGTAGCGATCGCCGCTTTTAGTGATATTGCATGGAAATCTGTTGTCTATCAACAATTATCTTTAGTAAGTCGCTTTAGTTTAGGTTGGGATATTTTGATTACGAGAGTTCAGTTCCATCAACTTAATATCCAAACTAATTTATTAGATACCTTTAGATTTATAGATCAAGGACATGGTGGTCAAGAGACGGGGGAGGCGATCGTAACTCTCCGCCAAGTACGTCTAGAATTGGCTAAATATTGGTTTAGTAAATCCTTGGAAGATGTAGCGACTAGTTATAGTAGAGATTATGCTAAAGTTCAGCAAATTATCCCAATTACAGGGATTAAAGATGAACCATTGACAGAAGATGAACAGTATTTTCTAGAAGATATTGCTACTTGTCTAATGAATCGAGGATTTAATCATCCTGCATTTATAGGTTATTTCTTAATATTAATGCTCTACTACTATCCCCATCAATTTCCCCAAGATTGGTATGAGGGAGTCTCTATTCCTGAATGGTTTATGGATGAATTTCTGAAGTTTTTATTAGTCAATCCTACCCATTTTACTGATCAGTATGATGCGGAGAATTATTATAACTATGCACTAAATTTGATGAATTACTTGCATGGAAAAATAACTACTAACAGAGGCTCGATCGTATGGCAGAATATTAGTAAATTTATCCAAGAAAATGCTAATTTCTATTTGCTTAAAGATAGCGGCAAAGATTTATCACAGTTTCAACAACAATTTGCAGAAATTTGTACTGCATCTTAGCTAGATCATAGATGCTTGAGATAGTTATTCCCTTTGTGTTGATACAGCTTAAACTTCAGGGTTTTCCTGTGGGTACTTTAGCTCAGCAGGCAAAAAAGCTCACTGTAAGACTTGTCAAATTATGGTGACTGGGCGAAGTATGGTGACTGAGCGAAGTCGAAGTCAGAACGAGGCTTCATACCCACTTTTCTGGTAAATTTTTCTGTATTCCAAATTGTTGTAACTGAGCCAAGTTAGCATTGCCAGTACAAAACAGGGTGGTTCTTAGTTCTGCCAGCAAAACTTCAACTAAATCTTGGGTGGCTTGGGTAGATTCTGTGGCAGCTTTGAGGAAAGGTAGAGCTAACCCTGCTAGATCCGCACCTAGAGCGATCGCCTTCGCCACTTCCAAGCCATTGCGTAATCCCCCAGAGGCAATTATGGGAATCGCTGTATTTTGAGTATTATAAGGAAATAGAGTTCTAATTTGCACCACACATTCAGCAGTAGGGATGCCCCAATCTCGAAAAGTTTCCCCTAGTCTAGCTTGCAAGGGATTTTCTGCCCTCTCTCCTTCTACCTTGGCCCAAGAAGTTCCCCCCGCCCCAGCCACATCGATCGCTGCAATTCCCGCCTCGATTAGTTTGACCGCCATCACCCCAGAAATCCCATTTCCTACTTCCTTGGCAATGATCGGCACAGGTAACTTAGCAGCTAGTTGGCTAATCTTTTCTAACAAGCCCCGAAAGTTCGTATCTCCCCTAGGCTGGATACATTCTTGCAGTGGGTTAATATGCAGAATCAAGGCATCAGCTTCGAGAATATCTACTAGCTTGCGGCATTGATCTACCCCATAACCATAGTTCAGTTGCACAGCACCAATATTGGCAAACAGGGGAATTGTGGGGGCGATCGCCCTCACCGCAAAGGAAGGAATTACCTCAGGATTTTCTAAAATTACTCGCCCAGAACCCACGCCCATTGCTAGTTGATAGGTTTCTGCCACTTCTGCCAAGCGATCGTTAACTAGTTTTGCCAATTCTGTCCCCCCAGTCATGGAGGAAACTAGTAAGGGTGCGCCTAGTTTTTTTCCTAGAAAAGTTGTCGTTAGATCAACATCTCCCAAATCTATTTCTGGCAAACAGCAATGTTGAAAATGATACTTTTCTAAACCATTGGTATTCTGGCGACATTCAATATCTTCTTCTAGACAAATCCGCAGATGATCGGCTTTTCGGTTTTGAGTTTCTTGGGTCATATTTTATTTATCTTTTTTCACCCGTCGAAGGCGGGTAAGATTGTTTAGGATTGCTATACTCTAAGGTAAAATTAAAAGAAAGTCTCAAGACTATGGTACAAGCTCTGATCGCACCAGAAGTTATTAATTCTGTTGATATCTCCCACCTAACAGATATTGAAAGTGATGAACCTAATCTCGATATCTTTCCCCCAGCAGATATTGAAAGTGATGAACCCGAATTGGAAAGCTCTTTACATCTTCAACAAATTTTCTTGTTGCTCTCCTGCCTAGAACTCCTTTGGCAAGAGCGTAATGATTACTTTGCAGCCGGAAACTTAACTATCTACTACAAGCCGGAACAAAATAAAGCTACAGAGTTTCGTGGCCCTGATTTCTTTGTGGTTTTAGGAACCCAGAAAAAGCATAGAAAAAGTTGGGTAGTCTATCGGGAAGGGGGCATTTATCCCCATGTGATTGTAGAGATTCTTTCTAACAGTACTGTTAGGGTAGATAGAACTACCAAGAAGTTAATTTATCAAAATACTTTCCGGACTCCAGACTATTTTTGGTTTGACCCAGAAACCCTAGAATTTCAGGGCTTTTCCTTGTTGAATGGTAAATATGTGGAATTAGTCCCCAATGACCGAGGCTGGTTGTGGAGTGAACAGTTGGGACTTTTTCTAGGGATTCATGAGCAGAAATTGAGATATTTCACGAAATCAGGAGAGCTTGCCCTTAGCCCGGAAGAAGCAAGGGTCAGGGCATTAGCTCAAGTAGCAGAAGCTGAGCAACAAGTAGCAGAAGCTAAGCAACGCGCGGATCTGGCATCTCAAAAAGCAGAGCTAGAAACCCAACGGGCTGACCTAGAAACTCAACGGGCTGAGGAGGCGATTACGGCAACCGTAGCTGCGATCGCCCAAACTGAAAAACTAGCTGCCAAACTCCGAGAACTCAACATTGATCCTGCACAAATTTAGACTACAAATTCGTTTAAGGCGAGGGAAATCAATTAGGATTACATAACCTTAACTAACAATAAGCGACCCAGGAAAGCAATGGTTAACCTCTTCTATAACTACCACCTGCCCACGGCTGAGGAGCTACCCGACTCAGATGAAACTCCTGTGGATAACGAATTACAGAATGATGCTCCCAATTTTTTGTTGAACCTGCTTCGGCTCATTTGGGCCGATCGCCAAGATTGGTATTTTGGTGTAGACATGGGCATTTATCACGATCCCCAGCGCAGAACTCCTATAGTTCCTGATGGCTTTTTGTCCTTGGGAGTTGAGCGGCACAAGGGAGAAAATGGACGTTTGAGCTATGTTTTGTGGGAAGAGAACTACCAGATGCCCATATTAGCACTGGAAATAGTATCTCAAACCTACAACGGTGAATATGAGGCAAAGCTCAGTCAATATCAGGCAATGGGGATTTTGTATTATGTTGTCTATAACCCTTTCAGTGGCAGGAGAGGAATTCATAAACAGCGGCAACGTTTAGAAGTTTATAAATTAATCTCAGGAGTATACCAACTCCAAGAAGGGACAACGATGGTGTGGTTACCAGAGATTGGCTTAGGAATAGGTTGTGAAGAGCAATCCTCTGGTGGTTGGCTACGGGAATGGCTTTATTGGTACAACGAGCAGGGTGATCGCTACCAAACTGCTGAAGAACGCTACCAAATTGCCGAAGAACGCTACCAAACTGCTGAAGAATTAGTAGCTCAAGAACGTCAAGAAAAGGAAAAATTGGTAATCTATCTCAGGTCGATCGGTATCAATCCCGATGAGATTCCTGAATAAGAACATTGTCGTTTACTTAAGTTTTGGGGGGCATGGGGCGTGTTGCTAACCACCGTTGCAAAGAACGATCGCTCTCTCCGCTAGATCTGCCAGCTAACAATCCTTCTATGCCGATATGTTCATCTAGATCAACCCACTCGATCGCATAACCATCTCCTAAGAGTTGCCAGTTTTGTCGTTCTTCTTGAGAAGCGTGGGTTAAGCGAGGATACCAAGCTAAGGGGACACTAAGACTCCTCCCATCAACCAATTCTACAATTAATTTCTCCTCTGTTACTCTAACCTGTGCAGCCAGTGGTTCTGTCTCAAGCATCAAAGTAGTCATGCCAAGCCTCCAATAATGTTTGTTCATGTTGTTCAACAAGTCGAGCAATATCATTCAATTCATGGTCTTTGAATCCTCGGTTTTTTGCTAAAGAAACAGGACTAAGCCAAAACTTAGCCAATTGTCGATTGCGCTTAACATGAATATGAACTGGTTCTCCTCTATCAGAACTAAAGAAAATAAAACTATAGGAGCCGATCTGAAGAACCGTAGGCATTGTTTACTTAAGGTTTAGAGATAGTATAGCGTTCCCTGAGGAATCGCTGTCCATCGTAGAGAGATTCTAGGGGCAGACTACGCAATTCTGGGTCTAGGACGAATATTAGATTGTCGATTCCTTGTTGTTGGAGTTCTGATTCTAAGGGAGCTAAAATCCATTGATAGAGCTGGTTAGCACCATTGAGATTCACTGATTCATTGGCAGATCGCAGATTAGCCACAACTCCCAAAACTTGGCTCCGGGTGATGCCGGATAGTTGCAATCGTCGGGGTTCGCCTCTACCAGTGATTAGGATAATTTCTAGGGTGTCTTCGTTTCTAGATGCTAGGTTTTGGGGAGTGAAGAAAACGTAAATTTGGGCGGGTTTTTTGCCAGTGTTGGTGGCAGTTTGGTTGAGGTTGGCTTGGATGGCGGGGATATCATTCTGAGCAGTGCCGAGGGTTCTTAGTCTTGCGGCTATTTCTGCATTACTAGGATTCGTGATGAAAGCTAGGGTTCCTGCTGGTGGTTCTGGGGCTTGACGAATTTCTTGAGGATCAAGGTTGGCTAGGGCAGTTCGCATTTCTGAAGGGAGATTTGGGGATGCACTAGGTGTGGAAATGGGAATGGGGGTAGCAACAACTACAGGGCTAGGAATTGGTGTGGGGAGGGGGATAGGGTTAGTGATGACTAGGGGGCTAGGTTGTGGTGTAGGAATAACGGGAGAAACAACTGGAGGAGTTATAGATATTGGTAGTTCCACGACAGTATCTACTGGGGGTGTGCCAACGACTACAGGGGCGGGAGTTGCCGGGGCAGCGGGGTTTTGTAATAAGGTTAATAGTTCTGGAGAAATGGTAGGAGAAGCAGCAGGCGTGACTACAGGTGGAACTACAGGTGGTACTACTGGCACAGTTGTAATAATTTGGACGATTCCTTGGGTATAGGTGCTGGGGGGAACAGGAACTGAGAAAGTGGTGTTGATAATGTTTCCTGTGCCAGCATCAATTATCCCTGTCGTCCCATTAGTAGCTGAGTTACCGACTATAAAGGGTGTAGTCGTGCTACCACCGTGGCGAATAGTGATCGCTCCAGTATTTGCACCATTTCGCCTAGCACTACAGACACTAACACCAGCGCAAATACCATTACCATTAACCGTTGCTCGAAATAGGCTCCCCGCATTAATATTAATAACTCCACTAGCGTTACCCGCTCCACTCCCACTAGAGTCAATAAATCCCGTTGTAATATTTCCTTGAGCGGTAAGGTTAGTTGCACCACCATTACCTAAATTAGCAGAAGGACTATAAATCCCTCCTGTTAAAATATTTCCTTGAGCAGTAAGATTAGCTCCGCCACTATTACCAATACTTACATAAGTATTAATAGCGGCAGTTGTAATATTTCCTTGAGCAGTAAAGTTAACGATTCCACTATTGCCAGTAGTAGTGTTGGTGATAATAGTTCCAGTTGTTACAGCATTTCCTTGATTACTAATAACATTAATATTTCCACCATTCCCAGTAACAGCATAGGTATACAAATTTCCATTGTTAGCAATATCTCCTTGGGCTGATAAATTAACAACTCCACCATTTCCAGTATTGTTGTTATGAGTAAAAATCGTCCCAGTAGTAATACTTCCTTGGGAAGCGTTAAGGGTAACATTTCCACCATTGCTATTAGTACCATTAGTATAGCTAAAAATATTCCCAGTAGTAACAATTCCTTGGGGAGCGTTAAGAGTAACGTTTCCGCCATTACCGCTATTACTACTCACATCTAAGTCTCTTAGGATTAAATTTCCAGTACTTGCAGTAGCTTGAATATTTCCAGAGTTTGCACCAACTCTTGTACTCGTAATGGATAAGCTCGGAGCATTGATATTATTGGTTCCATTTAAAACTACATTTCGTCCCCTAGCATTTAAGGTAACTAGACCCGCAGAGGCAGTAATAGTCGGAGCGGTAAAGGTAATAGGAGCTGTGCCATTGGCAATTAGGTTAACGGTAGTTTGAAAGTCAATAGTGTTAAGGGCATTAATATTTATCGCTGTCCCGGCAGAAATAGCAGCCAATGCACTATCAGTAATAGTCATAGGGTCAGGTAAAGGGAAAGCAGTAGCAAGAAAGCTCGGTAGTGAACCATCACCACTGCCTGTACCGATTGCACCAGCAACGATCGTAATATTCGCTGGATCAAGCAACAGAGTTCCACCTAAACCATTAAATCCCTGAAGTTCCACCCGCCCATCAAAGGCGAGATTTTCCTTCCCAGAAACCTCCACAAAGCCACCCCGCCCCGTAGCTCCCCTACCTGTGATTCTGCCAAAATATCCCGTATTCTGATCCGCCCAAATTATTACCCTACCGCCTTCTCCAGTAACCGTAGCATTGGCTCTGATCAGGGAATCTCTATCTACTAAAGTTCTTTGAGAATTAAACCTTAGTGCCGGAGCAATTCCCGTATCCCGACCGCCTAGGTATTCACCACCCAAGCGCACCGTTCCCCCACCCGTAGCTCCATTAGCATTAATCCGAGAGTTGAGCGCCGCCACCCGATCTCCCATGACTTGCACCGTACCGCCCATCCCTGTAGAACTACTCACATCAATGCTGCCAGATGCCACTGCCACACCCTGCTGATTTGGTAAACTCGTCCCTGCTACTGTCACTTGTCCCGATGGATTAACGACAATTCCCGGTAAATCACTACCTGTAAGCAACGCTGGCAAATCAACTGCCCTTAATATGCCATCTACAGGAGGAACGATTTCTAAACTCAACACCTGCCCCGGTTGAGATAGCCGCACCCGATTTGTTCCCGGCACTGCTAATACTTGAATTTCCCCACCGGGAGCGCTTAACCTACCTGTATTAATAGTATTCCCTGCAATCAAACTTAGATTTTGCCCAGACCCTACCGCTAAATTCCCGGCATTCACAATGCTTCCAGCTTGGGTAGTAGTGAAGAGAAAACTATCGGGATTGCCAGTTAAGGCTGCATAGTTATTGTTTCCTATGGCAGAAAAGTATTGATTATTTCCTAAGCCAATCTGATTAGCTGTAGTAGCTGTAAAACTAGCAGGGACATTTAGACTTGCTCCTTGCCCAAAAACTATTCCGGCAGGATTCATCAAGAATAAATTAGAATTTCCTCCGGTAACTTGCAGTAAACCATTAATCAAAGAAGGATTTCCCCCATTGATCCGAGCCAGAATATTCTGGGTTTGGGGATTGCTCAGAAAGTTGGCAACTTGGGCAGGAGTAAGGTTGAAATCTCGGAAGCTATGGAAGAGATTAGCCCCAGCTTGGGTTCCCCCAGTGATATTGATTTGATTACCTTGGGAATTAACTAGAGTTCCTGCCCCGTTGGGGGTAATTTGTGCCTGAGCAGCTAGATTTTGATTTAATAAAACTACACTAGAGCAGAGAAAGAATAAACGATTAAGAAAAAATTTAGCAGGGATGGAGCAGAGAGGTAAGGAATGGCGCATACTTTTGTTATGGCTAATGCTCTAATGTTGTAATATTTCAAGCACCTCTTGTCACAAATAATTACTACAAAAAATGCCTTTGATGCAATATATCATAGTTTTTCAGAAAAAAACAAATATCTTTTAATGCTGTTTATATTGACACAAATGCAATAATTTAGAACATACAAATATACAAATATACAAATATACAAATATACAAATATACAAATATACAAATATGTTTTTACTACCACCAAAAAAAAATATAGCCGCCACACAAAAATTGCTTTATTGATTTTCCTTCCGAGTTTGTGGAAGGATCTACTATTAAATTACTAATGTTTTCCTAGGCTTATCCTGAAAAGTTTATTAGTTCGCTGAAATGATGAGTAATTTAGGGTACTATCAGGAAATTATTTGCTTTAATCCAAATTACGAAAAATTATGTCTTTGGTTAAAAATCTAGGTTCCAGCTTGCTAACGACAGGTATTCTTATTGCCTCACTCCCTAGTCTTGCTACGGAAAATACTCCCTCTTCTGAAACTCCGCCTTTAGCTACTACTGCCTTAGTTAGCCCTATATTATTAGATAGTCCTAGACCTAATACCCCTCAACTCCTCCAACTAGCCCAAACCTCTCCTGCCAGAAGCAGCCAAATAATAAATCAAGTACAGGTTTCCGGCAGTACTATTTTTAACAACACCACAGATTTTCGTTTCCTGACTCAACCCTTAGAAGGTAAAGATTTCAGCTTGCCAGAAACTCAAAGAGCAGCCCAAGAAATTGTTGATAAGATCACACAGCTTTATTTGGGGCGAGGCTTTCTCACTTCTAGAGCAATCTTAGTCACTCCTTTTGACCCCAGTACCGGAATTTTGCAAGTTAGAATCCTTGAAGGTAGTGTAGAAAAAGTTACTATTGAAGGCTTGCGGAGGTTAAATGAAAATTATGTCCGATCGCGCCTTGGCAATACCTTTACTATCCCCATCAACACCGCCAACATCGAAGACCAACTCCGGCTCCTGCGGAGTGATCCCCTAATCGACAATATTGAAGCCAGTCTGCGGGGTAGCTCCCAATCAGGGCAGAGTGAATTGGTAATTCGAGTCACCGAAGCAAATAGCAGCTATGGCAGCCTGACCTTAGATAACTATTCTCCCCCTAGTGTGGGTTCCGAGCGTGCCAGCCTAAATGTGGGGAATCGTAACCTGACCGGGGCAGGAGATGAAGGCAGTTTGAACTACAGCCGGACTCTGATTGGCGGCGCCGAAACCCTAGACCTCAACTATCGTTTGCCTATTAATCCCCAAAATGGTGATTTACGAGTCCGGGCATCCCTAAGCCGAAATGTAGTCCTCCAGCCTCCCTTTGATACCTTTAATATCCGGGGTGAATCTCAACTCTATGAGCTAAGTTTCCGCCAACCCGTAATCCGTACTCCCCAAGAAGAATTGGCTTTTTCTGTAGGCTTGAGCTATCAAAGTGGTCAAACCTTTACCTTTGCCGGGCCTACTCCCTTTGGAATTGGCCCCGATGCTAACGGCAACAGTCGGACTACTACCCTAAAACTGGGGCAGGAATATACCTTGCGAGATCCGGGGGGAGCTTGGAATTTGCGATCGCAATTCGGTCTTGGTCTGGGTATTTTCAACGCCACCATCAACTCCCGTCCCGCCCCCGATGGCCGTTTCCTCACTTGGCTGGGGCAACTCCAACGCCTCCAAGTATTAGATGCTAATAACTTTCTGATTATCCAAGCAGACCTACAACTCAGCCCCAATAGCCTCCTACCCGCTCAACAATTTGTAATTGGTGGAGGACAATCCATCCGGGGGTTCCGCCAGAATGCTAGGGCGGGGGATAATGGCTTTCGGGTTTCTGTGGAAGATAGATTGACTTTGCAAACTAGTGAAGCTGGTAGCCCTGTGCTAGTTCTTGCTCCTTTTATCGAAGGGGGATGGGTCTGGAATAACCCCAGTAACCCCAATGTTTTGGGTTCTCAGAACTTTCTTGCCGGTATGGGAGCGGGGCTAATTTGGCAACCCTTTCCTAAATTTAGTGCCAGACTGGATTATGGAATTCCTTTGGTGAATTTGAGCGATCGAGGCAGTAATCTCCAAGATAGTGGTTTCTACTTCAGTCTCGGCTACCAGTTTTAGGATAGAAGTAAAAAGTAAAAAGTAAAAAGTCTCTTGGGTTGGGGGGGAATTCTTTGTCAAAAAATTAGCTAGAATCAAAACAAAAGCCGAAAAACTATGGTACAAGCCTTAAAAGCACCAGAAGTTATTAACCCAGTTATTAACCCAACTGATATCTCTGTCCTCACAGATATTGAAAGTGATGAACCTAATCTTGATATCTTCCCCCCCGCAGATATTGAAAGTGATGAACCCGAATTGGAAAGCTCCCTACACCTACAACAAATTTTTCTGCTGATCTCCTGCCTAGAACTCTGCTGGCGGGAGCGCAATGATTATTTTGCTGCCGGGAATCTTTCTATCTATTTCAAACCTGAACCCAACCGACCTGCGGAGTTCCGGGGGCCTGATTTCTTTATGGTTTTAGGAACCCAAAAGAAAGAGAGAAAAAGTTGGGTGGTTTACCATGAGGGCGGAATTTATCCCCATGTAATTGTAGAAATTCTGTCTAATAGTACTGCTAGGGTCGTTGGCGTAGCCTCCCCTTTGGGGAATCGAACTGCTAAAAAATTGCTATATCAAAATGTATTTCGTACCCCTAACTATTTTTGGTTCGATCCCTACACTTTGGAATTTCAGGGTTTTCATCTGGTAGAAGGAGAGTATGTAGCCTTAGAACCCAATGAAAAAGGTCATCTCTGGAGCAGTCAGTTGCAAATGTGCTTAGGAATTCATGAGACTAAACTGAGATATTTTACTACGGCCGGGGATTTAGTACTCACTGCCGAGGAGGCTTGGCTCCAAGAGCGGAGTAGGGCTGATTTGGAATCACAACGAGCAGAACAAGAATCTCAACGGGCGGAAGATGCGATCGTAGCTGTGGTTGCCACAATCGCCCGTAACGAAAAATTAGTTGCTAAACTCCGAGAACTAAATATAAATCCTGAGGAGCTATAAAACCCAGTTGATATCCTGACAAATATCTCACATTGGATAAGTCTTCTTGGTGATAAGATAATCATTAATTAGAATGTTTGATAACTTAAAATGGGTAATCGGCTACCAGAGCAACGTTGGCAATTTTTTACTCCCCAACCAGAAGCGGCTGCCCAGCTTGCCCAAACTCAGCAACTTTCTCCCCTCCTGGCTCAGGTATTGCTGAACCGGGGGATTCGGAATCCCACAGAAGCGGGGATTTATTTAGAGCCGGATACTGCCCATTTACCACCACCCCTAGAAGAATTTGCTGACCTGCCCAAGGTACTAGAAATTCTTAGCCAAGCGATTACCCATTCTACCCATGTTGCTATTTGTGGAGATTATGATGCTGATGGTATGACCAGTACGGCTTTACTCCTCCGGGCTTTGCGCTGGTTAGGGGCAAAAGTAGATTATGCCATTCCTAGCCGGATGCAGGATGGCTATGGAATTAATCGCCGTTTGGTAGAAGAATTTGCGGCTCAGGGAGTAGGGATTGTATTAACTGTGGATAATGGCATTGCGGCCTACGATGCGATCGCCCGTGCTAAGGAATTGGGCTTAATAGTGATTATTACCGATCACCACGATGTTCCTGATAAGTTACCCCCGGCAGATGCTATTCTCAATCCCAAATTAATTGCTGAATCTTCCCCCTATCGAGGAATTGCCGGAGTTGGGGTGGCGTATATCTTGGCAGTTACCCTTGCTCAAAAACTCGGTAAACATCGGGGTTTAACTAAATCTCTTCTGGAATTACTCACCCTAGGCACGATCGCAGACTTAGCGCCCTTAACTGGGGTAAATCGCCGTTGGTTGCGCAGGGGATTAGCCATCTTACCCGATTCTGAACTGGCAGGAATTCAAGCCCTGATTCAAGTATCGGGAGTAAAAACTAATCAATCCCTGAAACCAGAGGATATTGGCTTTCGCCTCGGGCCGAGGATAAATGCGATCGGCAGAATTGGCGATCCCCAGATTGTGATTGATCTCTTGACCACCGACGATCCCGGCGTAGCTCTAGAAAAAGCTATGCAATGTGAAGAGGCGAACCAAAATCGGCAGCGACTTTGTACCCAGATTGAAACAGAGGCAGTAGATTGGTGTCAGGAGAACAAGGCTAGTATCAAGAGCGATCGAGTACTGGTAATTATTAGACCTGATTGGCATCATGGGGTTATTGGCATTGTTGCCTCCCGGTTAGTAGAGCGTTACGGAGTTCCTGTATTTATCGGTACTTACGAAGACGAAACCCCAGACCAACTGCGGGGATCAGCCCGGGGTATCCCAGAATTTGATGTTTATGCTGCCTTAAAATATTGCCATGACCTGCTGGGGAAGTATGGGGGACACCATGCTGCCGGGGGATTTTCCTTAGCCGCCTCTAACCTAGAATTGTTTCAAGCCAGACTAATTGATTTTGCCCATCAATGTCTAGAGCCAGAACATCTCCAGCCCATGATTACGGTGGATGTACAGACAGATTTTACTGCCATTAACGAACAGTTATTCCATCAGATTAATCACTTCCATCCCTGTGGGATTGGTAATGAACAGCCGATCTTCTGGACACCGAATGTGCGAGTTTTAGAACAGCAAAATATGGGGAAAGACCACGGGAAATTTACCCTAGGCCAGGATGGGAGTGAGAAAATTATCCGGGCGATCGCCTGGCGCTGGCGAGAATATCTGCCCCTGCCCTACCGGATTGATATTGCCTACAAACTGCGGGAAAATACTTGGAATGGCAAAACTGCGATCGAGCTAGAACTAGTAGGAGTTCGGCTTCCCAATTTATCTCCCCCAGTCCATCCCCAAAAGAAAACTAGATTTCACCATCAAGAACAGGTCTATTATTGTAGCCTCTGGGATACCCTGAGTGAGTTGAGAATAAAAGACTCCCAAGGGCGAGTATTAGTTGTCCAAAAAGGTCAACGTCAAGGATTATGGGGTTTGCGCCGAGAACAAGCCGTCACGGTAGATGTAACTCAACCTCCTTACTATCAACTTGTAAAAGCTGCTGTGAAAGCGCTGGAAACTTAGTAATTAACGTGAGTTCGGTTTAAGCAAAAGCTCTGACCCTAAGTCTAGAGAAGTTTCCTGAGCGGAGTCGAAGGAAATATTTCCGCTATAAATGAAGATAATTGATCGAAGATTTGTGGTGGGGTTTTGGCTTCGACTACGCTCAGCCAGCGATAATGGTTATGGCTTTCGTAAAATGACGTGAATTCGATGAAAATTGATGAAGATGGCTAACGGTGAAGTTGTGCGGCGCCAGATAAGCTCGAACATTCATCGATAATCTCTGTACCGTCCGCACCAAAGTATTGTTGGACGGCTGAACACACTGCTCTTCTGAGCCGCGATGCTTTATATGAATTACTGCTCCTCAATATTTTGCATCATACTATTCCTAATTTTCTGACAGAATTCTAGAAAAAATTGAAAAGTTTTAAGATCTTGAGGCTTATCTCGTACTCTTTTTTGTAGTTCCTCAAAATAATATTTTTCTTTAGCATCCTTCGGACATCTCTTGCTATATGTTGTATTTTTTGATCTAAAAACTTCTCTTAAGTATTTATAGTGAAAGTCAGCATGATTTCTCATTTCATACTTTCCCATTTCTTCAGGATCGTTCTGAGAGACATTATAGTAGTCTACGTAGCTCCCTAAGGGCTGATCTAGTGGTTGTCTAGAGTCGAAAATCTTCTTGTTTCCTAGCAACCAAGTCTCTATACAGCGATTTTGTACAATAATTTCAACCTTAGTTTTTCCTAAGTTGATTTTCTTCTGTTGGATAAATTCATGTATATATTTGATTCTTTCCTCAGCCGAGTCTTCATCAGCATCGACACAAATAACAAGATAATCGTATTTTGGGATATCTAGAATTTTGTCAACTGCATTTTCCAATCCATCATACAAAATTCTAGGATATCCTTCTCCGCTTATGAGGTAATAATTATTATTCTCGACTTGATCATGATACTGAACCCTTACTAGATTGGGAATAAGATATTCAATCCATTTAGGATATATCTTTTTCTCTGTACTATTCCCCTCAACCAAAAAATAAATATTCATCGCTAATCTTCTAAGTCTTCATGGTTCTCTAAAACGTTTATCAAGTCAATAAAAGCTTTTTGTCTAGACTCGGATATATGAAAGTCTTCTGAATTTTTAACCGTCACTAAACCGGATTTTCGAGTCACTATTTTCCAGTAAGCAGGACTAACATTATTAATTATATAAGGGTGATGACTAGTAATAATAAATTGCAGTTTCTTATTATTTAGCAAAAGTTCGATAACACTGTCTAAGCAATTGATGCCTAAACTATTTTCAAATTCATCGATTAGAATGATGCTGTTTTCAGGAGCTAGATATAACTCACTAATATACATCAATGTCTTCAACATTCCTAAAGAAATATTTTCAATCCAATCTTTTACCCCTTCTTCCTTAATGCTAACAGTGGTAGCTTCCTTTAACAAATTAGATAGGGCGATAGGAATATCATCATTTTTCATAGACTCTATTTTTATGTCTGAGACATTTGGAAAAACTAATATAAAAGCTTCTTTAATCTTGTTAAATTCTTCAGGAAGTATTCTATAAAGAATAGCTAGTTTTATTAGCATCGGTAAACTACTTTCCTTTAAGGTAGAAAGCGAAGCTTTTTCAAACTTTTTAAAAATGGATACTGGTAAGCGCCAAACTCTATCAATATTCTCAGAATCAGCAAATATGATTTTATCTAGTGATTGTTTCACAGGAGAAATTTGATCTTCTTGCTTGAGTAGTTCAATGACACTTTTAAAAGGCGATAGCTTAGGGGTTTTATTCCCATTGAGAATGATTTCCGAGTCTTGTCTCTCGATTAAAATGTTCTTGTTGTCGCCAACTAACTTTTCATTTATAAGCTTTACTTGTTCATCTTTTTCTGAGCTTTCATTGATCGAAATGGTGTTTTCTCTTGTTTCAAACTCTCCACTCCAAGTATATTCAATATCGTTATCTGCTATAAAACAAACATTCCATTTGACTCCATTTAGAGATGCACCCTTAGCTATGGATCTTAATCTGTGAATAGCGTTGAGTATCATTGTTTTCCCTACACCAGATACACCAACTAAAAGATTGAGATTTGGCAGGAAATCTACTTCTGCCAACCTCCACTTATATTCATCATCGTAGTACTCTAATTTCTTAATTTGCATACTAGTGCTAACTTCCGGCAATCTATTAAGGGCAATAAGCCTAAAATTATACCAAGAGTTTCCGGCAAATTTTGATGTTTTTCATAAAATATTAACATTATTCTTTGAGTGTGCTTAAGCGAATGACAGAGAAGTGAGAAGCTTTAGTGCCATGCTACTGGCAGTCCAACTATGTATTAGACGGAATTTTATACGAAAAAATTTTGCGTAAGATCACATTTTGGGGTAATTAAACGGAATCTTTCTGCCTAATCACCTATTTGGTGTGTTAGCCCGACAACAGCAGGTATTACTTAACTTGTTGAATTCGACGGTTTTTACAAGCCTGATGACAAGCAAGTCATTTTTTCCCGAATATAAGGGTTCCATGGGTTTCCATCGAACTCACGTTAAAATGGTATCAGGGGTATTTCTTATCCCGAACTCACGTTAATTATTAATCCCTAGTCTCTCAATCTATCTTTAAAAAAGTTAATATAAATATGATATGACTAGAAAATTAACGACATATCGGATATCTACAATTATCTACAATGAGAATTACTTTTCCTGACCTGGGCAAACCCAAAAAGTCTAAATCCTTAATTATTGGGGCGATCGCTGCGGGCATTCTCTTAACAGCAGGGATTGGGATTACTGTAGTCCGTAGTCGCACCCCTGCCTTTAATTTAGAAAAGTATACTGTCACCGCCACATCCCAAAATCTAGAAGCGACTATTACTGCCAGTGGCACGGTCGTACCGATCCAGAGTGTAAATATTAGTCCTAAATCAGCGGGCAGAATTACTAAATTATTTGTGGATCAGGGAGATAAAGTCACCGCTGGGCAGAAACTTGCCCAAATGGAAACTACGGATCTTCAAGCTGATTATCTGCGTACCCAAGCAAATTTAGTCCAAACCCAAGCCCGCTTAGCAGAAGTTATGGCTGGTAGTAGGCCAGAGGAAATTGCCCAAGCACGAGCCAGATTAGATCAAGCACGGGCAAAACTCGCAGCGGCAGGCAGTGGGCGCCCAGAGGAAATTTCTCAAGCCGAAGCTCAAGTTAATGCTGCTGCCTCTCGCCGAGACCTAAGCGGCACAAGGGTACGCCAAAATCAAACCTTGGAGAAGGAAGGGGCAATTTCTGAAGATACTCTAAATCAATCCCTTGCCGATCAACGGGATGCTCAAGCTAATCTTGTCCAAGCAGAGCAAAAATTACAACAAGCAAGGAGTGGCTTACGGGCTGAGGACACTGCCCAACTAGCGGCAGCAGTGCGGGAATCAGGGGCAGCGTTACAAATGATGGAAAATGGCACTCGCCCGGAACAGATAGCTCAGGCAGAGGCGGCGGTGGGGGTAGCTCAGGCTCAGGTGACAGCGATCGAACTCCAACTAAAGGATGCCACTATTATTTCTCCATTTGATGGGATTATCAGCCAAAAGTATGCCAACGAAGGGGCCTTTGTTACCCCCACAGTATCGGCGGGAACGACGGCTAGTTCTACTTCTGCTTCGATTCTGGCGATCGCTAGGGGCTTAGAAGTTGTGGCCTCTGTCCCAGAAGTGGATGTGGGGAGAATTAGCAAGGGGCAACGGGTGGAAATTATTGCCGATGCTTATCCGGGCAAGATATTTCTGGGACGGGTTAATCTGGTAGCTCCTGAAGCAGTAGTAGACCAAAATGTAACTTCTTTTAAGGTCAGGATTACCTTAGAAACTGGCAAGGAAGAATTGCGATCGAACATGAATATAGACAGTCGCTTTCTGGGAGAACAAGTGCAAAATGCTCTAGTTGTCCCCACGGTAGCGATCGTGACGGAGAAAGGAAAAACCGGTGTGTTAATCCCCGGCGAGAATAATAAACCAGTGTTTAAGCCCGTCACGATCGGGCAGACTAGTAAGGATAAAACCCAAATTTTAGAAGGATTGAATCCCAGTGAACGGGTGTTTATTAATCTGCCCCCAGGGGTGAAACGAGAGGAACAAAAACCATGATCATTCAAGAGCCAGACCAGAAACCGTCCCTCCCTCCAGAAACTCTCGCTCCTGCCCCTAGGATGAAACCTACTCTAGGCAACCGCCAGACCCTAGATTTAAGGGAAAGTTTCCGCATGGCGATTAAAACTCTAATTGCCAACAAGCTCCGCAGTAGTTTAACTATGCTGGGTATTGTAATTGGGAATGCCTCGGTAATTGCGATGGTAGGCATCGGGCAGGGGGCGCAACGGTTAGCAGCCGAGCAATTTGAATCCTTGGGACCGAATGTATTATTTGTGGCACCGGGAACAGGAAATCGGAACCGGACTTTTGAAGTGCCGAAAACTTTGGTCTTAGCTGATGCGGAAGCGATCGCTACCCAAGTACCCACTGTAGATAAAGTTTCTGCCCAAATTAATACTAATAAATTAATCACCTATCGGAATCGCAACAAAACCTCCGTAGTTATTGGCACAACCCAAAACTTTCTCCCCGTGCGGAGCTTTGATGTGGAAAGGGGTAGATTTATTGATGAGTTGGACTTGCAGCGTAGTAACCAAGTGGTAGTTCTGGGTCCTGATGTGGTGGAAAACTTATTTGCGGGGGCTGACCCGATCGGACAACAAATTCGGATTCAAAATCTTTCCTTTCAGGTGATTGGGGTCATGAAAGCCAAGGGTTCCTTTTTGGGGAGTAATCAAGATGATGCTCTCTATATTCCCCTAACTACTGCTGCTAATCGTCTAGTAGGGCGGACTTCTCCCTACGGCTTGCAGGTCACATTTATTTCTGTATCGGCAAAGAATCAACAAGCTATGGAAGCAGCAAAGTTCCAGATTGAAAATCTGCTCAGGTTGCGCCATAAGATTACGGGGGATGATGATTTTGTAGTCAATAGCCAAGAGGATATTTTGACCATTGCCAATACAATTACCGGAGCCTTGACCCTGATGCTGGCAGCGATCGCCGGGATTTCACTTTTTGTGGGGGGAATTGGGGTGATGAATATTATGCTAGTTTCTGTGACTGAACGTACCCAAGAAATTGGTTTAAGAAAGGCGATCGGGGCAAGGGAAAAAGATATTCTCCTGCAATTTTTGATTGAAGCAGTAATCCTTTCTGCTGCTGGGGGCGTAATTGGAACTTTGGTGGGAGTGAGTGGGATTGTTTTAATTAGCACTCTAACTTCATTTCAAGCGGCAGTTTCCCCGGTAGCAATTATTGCAGCGGTGAGTGTTTCCGGGGGGATTGGCCTATTTTTTGGGGTAGTCCCGGCAAAACGGGCAGCGAAACTTGACCCGATCGAAGCTCTGAGAAGCACTTAAACATTATATTAAACATTATATTAATAATATATTCAGCTATTTAATAGGAGATTGCCGATGGTGCAGATTAGTACTCGCCTCTATTGGTTGTTCCAATCACTCATTGCTTTTATGCCCTATCTGCTGGCGGGTCTGCTGGCTGGCACGATCGCCTTAGGGTTAGGTGTTTTCATCGCTCGCTTCCTTCTCTGGGACTGGTTGCTACCTTTGGAGGAGTCCTGTCTATTAACTCTCAAAGAATGGAATAATCCGACCCGAGACCGATACATGACAGCTCTAACTTGGTTGGCTCAGGGGCAAATAACTATCCCTATCCTCCTGGCGATCAGCGGAATTTTAATTTATCGCAACGAGGCTATTACTGCTCTAGTCTTAGCGATCGGGCTGAGCGGTTCATGGCTGCTTAATGGTATTTTCAAGTCTTTCTTTCGGCGCAAACGACCTGATCTCTGGGCATCTTCTAAACGTCCGATGGATTATAGTTATCCCAGCGGTCACTCCATGAGTGCAATTTCCTTTTATGGCTTGTTGGCGGCGATCCTGACGCAATCTCTGAGTGTTCCTCTAGGTATTACTGCTCCCTTGGTAGCTGGTTTAACCTTTGGAGTAGGCTTTAGTCGAGTATATTTTGGAGTGCATTGGCCTACAGATGTCCTGAGTGGATGGGTTGCTGGAGGCATCTGGCTGACAGCGTGCTTGTACGGTCTGGTTCAGATTGGCGGAATTTAAGGCGGAACTTAAAATGAGATGGAGGGGCGATCGATGAAAATCCTATCAGATTTAAGGAAAAACCCTATTCTCCATATCTACCGATTGTTGAGTCAAAACACTCCTACTGCTTTCCTCTAAAAACTTGGCGAGTAGTACCGGCGTAGGTACACAAATCCAAAGGGCTGCTGGAACAACTTCCACGGTAATTGGAGTCGTACCTAGGCGCTCACCATCTGCGTGAACTTCTAAGTGTGGATGGCTTCTAACCTCAATCTTAGCAGCTCGATAAGTGTTGAGCCGTTCATGGGGCAGGCGCTCACCCCGCATGGCTCTAAAGAAGTGACGCAGATGATCCCATTTGGAGGGTTTATCAATGTACACTACATCCAGCTTGCCATCATTCATTTTTGCCTCAGGTGCTAAGGCGAAGTTTACCCCATAGCGGGGGCTGTTGCAGATATTGACTTGCAGGGTGTGTAGTCGACGCGTCTTTCTACCGTCAAAGCGTAAAGCCAAGCGGTGGGGTCTAAACTGTAAAAAAGTTTTGATCCCGGAGAAGAAACTTTTGAAAGCAGCCCAATAATTGTTCTTGATTCCTTCTTTGACTTCATCTCCACAAGGAAAAAGTGAGGCTTCTAGACCCACACCCACCACTTCCATAAAGTAATAATCATTGGCCTTGCCCATATCAAACTGACCGCGCTCACCCTCCACCAGAGTCTGGATGGCTTGGGTTAAATCGGTGGGAATATTCAAGCTAGCTGCAATGTTATTGCGTGTTCCTAGGGGAATAATGCCTAATACAGTTTGAGTATGCCTTAATCCACGGGCTACGGCTTCGATCGTGCCATCGCCTCCCGCCACAATTACAAGTTGAGCACCCGCTTGGGCAGCCTCAGCCGCAAGACCTTCACCATCTTCATCAGGGGTGGTAGTGCATATTTCAGCTTTAATACCCTGAGTTTGCAAAGCATCTGCAATTTCAGTTAACAAATTAGTTTTCTCGGCAGGGCCAGAAGTGGGATTGATGATGAGTCGGGTATTCATCTCTATCGTTTTCCTATTCTTTATTTGAATTACTAGCCTCTACTACTTGCGCTAAAACTCCCTTGAAGTTATTTCTTGGCTTACCAAAAGATACAACAATATTTATCTGTTTTAGACTTGTCCTGTTTATTGTTCAAGTGTAGGGGGGCATCTGAATATCTTGATGGTTGAAAACTTGGTTATCGCTCTCAACTCTTTAATTGTAGAATATTTGCATCAATTGATGTGAAGCTATCGAAGTTTAATGACTGAGCGGAGTCGAAGTCTGGTGATTAATTAAAGTCGAAATTTGGTGACTGAGCGAAGTCGAAGTCTAGACGGGGTTTTAAACCCAAATTTCCGATGAAAAAAGAAATGATCTGAAAAGTTTTGGGATAATTCCTTGAGAAAGGTTATGATTTGAAAAATTTCTACACAATTAATTTGTTAATGAGTGAACCAAGCTACCGCACAGAGAAAGATTCCATGGGGGAGAAGCAGATTCCCCAAGATGTCTATTACGGCATCCAGACAGTCCGAGCGATCGCTAACTTTCCTATCAGTGGTCTTAAACCCCTACCCGCCTATATCGATGCCTGTTTACTAATTAAAAAAGCAGCGGCAATTACCAACGGGGAGTTGGGTTGCATTCCCCTAGAGGTGAGTGGGGCGATCGTCCAAGCGGCGGATGAAATCTTGCAAGGGAGTTTGCGGGATCAGTTTGTGGTGGATGTCTACCAAGCCGGAGCCGGAACTTCCCACCACATGAATGTGAATGAAGTATTGGCCAATCGAGCGTTGGAGATCTTGGGCGACAAAAAGGGCAATTACGATCGCATCAGCCCCAATGATCATGTGAACTATGGACAATCCACTAACGATGTGATCCCCACAGCGATTAGGATTGGGGCAATTTTAGCCCTGACCCATACCCTCTATCCCAGCTTGGAGTATGCTGTCTCGGTACTTGATCGCAAAAGTGATGAATTTAAGGATATTATTCGATCGGGCAGAACCCACATGCAAGATGCCGTCCCCGTGAGATTAGGGGAAAACTTTCAGGCTTGGGCGCAGATCATCTCTGCCCACATAGTTCGGCTGGCTCATAGTTCTGGAGAGTTGATGAGCCTAGGAATTGGAGGTTCTGCTGTGGGAACTGGCTTAAATACCCATCCTAAATATCGCTCCAGAATAGTAGAACTACTAGGAGAATTTCTCGATCAACCTCTACAACCTGCGCCCCATCTGATGGCAGCTATGCAGAGTATGGCTCCCTTTGTGAGTGTTTCGGGATGTCTGCGGAACTTAGCTCAAGATTTAATTAAAATTTCCCACGATCTGCGGCTGCTGGATTCGGGGCCGAAAACTGGTTTGAAGGAAATTCAACTGCCCCCAGTGCAGCCCGGTTCCTCCATCATGCCGGGGAAATATAACCCCGTAATGGCAGAGATGACTTCGATGGTGTGTTTTCAGGTGATGGGCTACGATAGTGCGATCGCTCTTGCTGCCCAAGCGGGACAACTAGAACTCAATGTGATGATGCCTTTGATTGCCTACGATCTGATTCACAGCATGGAAATTTTGGGTAACACTATCCTTGCTCTCAGCAAAAATTGTATCGCCGGGATTGAGGCGAAGAGCGATCGCTGTCTTGAATATGCCGAAGGAAGTTTAGCTTTAGTCACCGCCCTCAATACTCATATTGGCTATCTCAATGCGGCCAATGTGGCCAAGGAATCCCTAGAAACCGGGAAATCTCTCCGGCAGATAGTTTTAGATAAGGGTTTAATGACAGAGGAAGCTTTAGCCGAGGTTTTGGATTTAGAAACCATGAGTCAAATGCGATAATCAATTAACTAGACTTCTTGCGGAATTACTTGCATCCCCCTCATCCCAACCCTTCTCCCACAAGGGGAGAAGGGCTAAGAATTTCTCCCCTCTCCCGC
>ENA-OBLH01000128-OBLH01000128.1-metagenomes-genome-assembly--contig:-NODE-128-length-25960-cov-4.92569_pt1 | contig 25960 bp, 27 predicted proteins | sample MGYA00153382_OBLH01 | MGnify analysis MGYA00153382
GCACGCCGCGCAATGACTGGGCAAGCATCAGCAATTACCTCGTTGGCAAGACGCTCGACGTCGATGGAGACGGCCTGACCACAGCCGCCATCGATTCCCTGATCCATGCCCGCGTCGCGCTCGGCTTGACGGGCACCGCCGTAACCAACGGCATCACGTTCCCGGCGAACGCCGCGCGCAAAACCTGGCCGCTGATTCGCGACTATGTCGTCACGCAGTGCGGCATGTCGCTCGCGCAGTAATCCACGATGCAGCGGAGCTGCCGCGACCTAATTTCCCGCTAAAGCGGGTCAATGTTGGATAGCGCACAGACTACGCGATCTCGGAAAAGGATCATTCGAACTGTCGCACTGCGACATTCAATGGATCAAGGAGCAACCCATGCCCAAGTGCGACACCTGCGGAAACGACTACGACAAATCATTTCAAGTCGTAGCTGACGGCAAGAGCTACACCTTCGACAGCTTCGAATGCGCGATTCACGCTCTGGCCCCCACTTGCGCGCACTGCGGCGTGCGCATCGTTGGCCATGGCCTTGAAAGCGGAGCCCGGATGTTTTGTTGTGATCATTGCGCGACTCAGGTCGGCGTGACGGAACTGCGCGACCGCTCCTGAACATTAGGTTTTATTGACGACAAGAATGAGGAAATTTATATGCAAAAACTCAAAGATTTGATGAGCCGCGACGTGAAAGTCGTCAGCCCGGACGCGACCCTCCGGGAGGCCGCACTACTAATGCGGAACGGCAATTTCGGAATGTTGCCCGTGGCCGAGAACGATCGCATGATAGGTGCCGTCTCGGATCGGGACATTGCGATCCGCGCCGTGGCAGATGGCAAGGACGGGTCTACCAAAGTACGCGATGTGATGTCCACCGGTGTTTTTTGGGCTTACGAGGACGACTCGGTAGATGATGCGGCAAAGCTTATGTCCGAACATCAGATTCGCCGCCTACCGATCGTCAATGCCGATAAGCGGCTTGTCGGCATTGTCGCGCTGGGCGATTTCGCAGTGGTCAGCAGCGACATTAAAACCGCGGGCGAAACCCTTTCAGAGATTTCGAAGCCCGGTTGAGCAGTCTCCTGTTCGACCGTTCAATCCAATGCTTAAGAGGATCACATGAAAAACCATGACACTCCGTTCGACCCGCAACACCAAAAGCCGACAGCCCCGCTGGTCGACGAAGTTGCCCAGTCGAAACAAAAGGCTGAGCAGAAGGAAATCGCGGGCCGCCACAAGAACGACGGCCAAAATGACCATCAGGGCAATCGGCGACAGCCGGGAACCCCGTCCGGCAAACACTGAGCGTCACGACTGCGGCGGGCCGCCAGAAAAGCGTCTCGCTTCTAAAATCGTCGGATGCTTAATTTCACCGACGTCCAGTCCGCCGCCGCCCGCCTGAAAGGCGTCGCCCACCGCACACCGATCCTGACCAACGCCACGCTGAACCGCATGCTCGGTTGCGAGGTGTTCATGAAGGCCGAGAACTTTCAGCGCATGGGTGCGTTCAAGTTTCGCGGCGGCTACAACGCGATCAACGCACTTTCCGATGCTCAACGGGCTCGCGGAGTAATTGCGTTTTCATCAGGCAATCACGCACAGGCGGTGGCTCTCGCTGCAAAGTTGCACGGCTGCAACGCCGCGATCTTGATGCCCGCCGACGCGCCGCAAATGAAGCTGGATGCCACGCGCGGTTACGGTGCAGAGGTGATCACCTACGACCGCTACACCGAGGACCGCTCGGCGCTCGCCAAACGCTACGCCGATGAGCGCAACGCGGTGCTGATTCCGCCGTACGACTATTTGCCGGTAATGGCGGGCCAAGGCACCTGCGGGCTCGAGATCGCCGAAGAGGTGCCTGATCTGGATGCGCTGATTGTGTGTACCGGCGGCGGCGGATTTCTGTCCGGTTGTACGGTTGCGGCAAAAGCTGTGCAGCCAAATATTCAAATGTTTGGCGCCGAGCCCGAGGCGGGCAACGACGTGCAGCAATCCTTGCGCTCTGGACATATCGTGTCCATCGACGTGCCCAAAACTATCTGTGACGGACAGCAAACACAAGCTGTGGGTATCAATCCGTGGGAGGTGATTCGCGCCCAGGTCACGGACATTCTCACCGCGACAGATGCGACTGTGATCGAAGCAATGCGCTTTGCATTTGAGCGAATGAAGGTCGTGCTGGAGCCTTCCGGCGCCTGCGCATTGGCGTCGCTGATGGAGAACGTGGAGCGCTTCAAAGGCAAGCGCGTGGCGATCACGTTGTCTGGCGGCAATATTGATTTTGGGCGGTTCGCGAAATTGCTTGCAACTCAGTAATCACCGATTTTTTTGAAGCGGAAGCACCCTATGAAATACCTGCACACCATGGTTCGCGTCACTAACCTCGACGCCTCGATTGCGTTTTATCGCGACGCGCTGGGCCTTGAAGTCATGAGCGTGCGCGAGGTGCCTGCGGGCCGCTTCACACTTGCGTTTCTGGCTGCTCCCGGAGATCCGGCTGCCCAGGTTGAGCTGACCTACAACTGGGACCCGGAGGAGTACACCGGCGGTCGCAATTTCGGTCATCTGGCCTATGCCGTGGATGACATTTACGCAGCGTGCAAACGCCTGCAAGACCACGGTGTCACCGTGCTGCGCCCCCCGCGTGACGGTCGCATGGCGTTCGTGCGTTCGCCCGACAACATCTCGATTGAACTGCTGCAGGCGGGGAATGCGCTGCCGCCGATGGAGCCGTGGGCGTCGATGCCGAACACCGGCAACTGGTAGCGGTCGAGCGACCGGCGTTTCGCTATGTCGGGTACGCACCAACGTGACATTCGACAAGCAAATCGATCGCCGGCGCGCGATTACGATGACCGACTAATTAAGGACGAATTTAAGCAGTTTGGTCTGCCAATGCGGTGCACTAAGTCCTGTGCGTCGCAAGAGCACGCTCGACACGGCCCTCCTGCGGTTCCAATTTTGAAACCCCTCCCCACCGTTCGCCCGATCGGTGCGCCCACCGAAATAGGTGCAAGGTTGCGCGGGGCCTGCATGTGGCCGGAAGCCCTGCACGTTGCTGGTTTTGCTGACGCGCTGACGGGCATCAATGCTGTGCGGCGCGTAAAACGCTCGTGCGCGGGCTGAACCTCGCGCCCCGGATGTCCGCAATTCGGTTCATAGAACGAAGCGTGTTGCTGTAAATTTGTGGATGTGCCTCAGACTACCTTGCCACAGTTCCCGCTGACTTCACGCAACGCAAACTGTCCATGCGGCAGCCTGCGTCGATACAAAACTTGCTGTGGCGCACACGAAATTGTCAACGCACAGGTCAAAGCGAACACGCCGAAATATGCAGCGTTAAGCGCGCAACTTGCGGGTGATTACTCGCGCGCTGAGCGCTTGTATCGTGAAACGCTGCAACTCACGCCGCACGACACGGATGCGCTGCACATGCTTGCCCTCACGCAGCACCAGCAGGGTTGCATGCGTGAGGCGCTCGGCTGGTATCACGCCCTGCTTGATCGACCAGGCGAACTGTCGGATGCCATTTGGCACAACCTTGGTCTCACGATTGCAGCTGCGGCGTACGCCGTCGATTCGCCACAGGCGCGGATGCGTCGCACGACATGTAGCGATTGGCTCCGTACCGTCGAGCAATCGCCTGCGCAAACAGGCGCGAGAATTTCGGTGCTTCGCGCGACAAACGTTGCCATATGATCAGTTTGAAGTGATCGTCGTCGATAACTGTGATCGCAAGGATTTTCGCGACGCGGCATTAATCGCTTGCGCGCAATATCCCGGCCTCACCATTCGCTATCAAACGGTGCATCGTCCGGGCCGTGCCGCCGCATTGAATGACGGCGTTGCGCTCGCTCGCGCGCCGCTCATCGCCGATGACGCGCTGATCACGCCCTCCTCGCTCGCGTACCATCACTGCAACCCCGATCCGCTGGCCGTGAGCATCGGCCCCACCGTGTTCGCCGAAGCGTTGCGCGCCGATCCGTTGCGACGCTGGCTTGAAGATTCGGGCGTTCAGTTTGACGTCTGTCTGCGGCAACAATTCACGATCTGGAACAAGCAATTTTTCTTCAGCGGCAATTCCTGCGTGAAGCGCGCATTGTTCGACAACATTGGCCTGTTCAACGAGGCCTTTCCGTGGATTACGTGGAACGACTACGAATTTGGGCTGCGCCTCGCGGCGGCGGGCGGTTACAGTCAGCTCCTCTCCGGCGCGCTGGCGTGGCACGACCATTACGTGAGCTTCGACGAGCGCACCGGAGCCATGCGCCAAGGCGGTCACGCAGCCTTCATCCACGAACAAATGGGCGCCGCCACGCGACCGTGGCAACTCATGCTCGATTCAGCCGCTCGCCTGCGCAACACCGTTCTGCCGACCGATGATGCGACGCTCACGCTGCCGCAACGCGTGCCGATATTCAAAGCGCATTTTGATCGTGCCTTCCTTGAAGGCTACGAAGCGGAAGCGCGCGGCAATCGCGGTGATTTAGCTACGTTAATCGGCTCATCCTAAGCAGAATTTCAGTAACAACTTTACCGTTAAATGCTTATTTGACTTGGGCTGAGCACTGCTTTATGTAAAAAGCCGACTTTTTAATAAATCGCTGTTAGGCCCCTATAAAATAAGGCATTCAGCAAAAAGCTGATAGCAAAATCACGACGGCATCACCACGCCAATCCCGCCTCCGCCAAACGTCTTAAATGGTCTTCAATCGCCGCCACGGACGTTCGCGTTGCCGCGCCTGAAAACGTGATGCCGCCGAACAGCGCCGCGCCACGAATGCCCAGTTGCCAGCGCATCAGCATCAGCAAATCCGTCGTCGGCAACACCACGCCATCGCCGTCGATATCGAGCATCGCGCCGCCGCCGCCCGTGCCAACGCTGTAGAGCTCAATCACGCCATCGGTGTCTTTGTCGGCGCGGAATACCACGCGCGTGCTGTCAGGGCTGATCTGGAAACCAGTCAGCACGATTCCACCGGTGACCATTTCACCCGAGATTTTGGTGGCCGCATTGGCCGTTGCAATCGGCGCACTGTAAAGCTCGTACACGGTATCGCTGTCTTTGTCGGCGTAGAACACCACGCGCGCGCTGTCCGCGCTGATCTGAATACCGATCCCCACGTCTCCACCGGCCACCAGCGTCCCGGACAGTTTGGTGGTTGCATCCGCCGTTGCAATCGGCGCGCTGTAAAGCTCAGCCGCGCCCGCGGAGTCTTTGTAGGCGCCGAACACCAAGCGCGTGCTGTCCGGGCTGATCTGAAAACTGCTCAGCACGCCTCCACCGGGCACCAGGATCCCGGAGAGTTTGGTGGTCGCATTCGCCGTTGCAATCGGCGCGCTGTAGATGTCGACCACATCATCCTTGTCGGCGCGGAATACCACGCGCGTGCTGTCCGGACTGATCTGAAAACCGCTCTCCACGTCACCACCGGAAACCAGCGTGCCGGAGAGTTTGGTGGTCGCATTCGCCGTTGCGATCGGCGCGCTGTAGAGTTCGAACACATCATTGATGTCTTTGTCGGCGCGGAACACCACGCGCGCGCTGTCCGCGCTGATCTTGAAACCAATCAGCACATCGCCACCGGGCACCAACGTACCGGAAAGCGGCACCACCGTGCTGCCAATCGAGGTGCCGATGCTGTACATCTCGAACAGACCGGGCGTAGTCCCGTCCACCACAAATACCACCCGGCCTGAATTGGGGGCCCATTGAAAATCCGCGATAACGCTTGCCCCCAGCGTGCCGGACAGCGAAGCCGGAGCGGCGCTGCCGTCGATGGGCGCCAGCCAGAGCTCGACTTTATTATCAATCACCCGGTCAGCCACAAAGGCTACCCACTGGCCGTTCGGACTAATCTTGAAGACCGTCACATCGCCACCCGCCACCATCGTGCCGGACAGCTTGGTAACCGCGCCACCGCCGATCGGCGCGCTGTACAGTTCGTTCGTTGCGTCGGTTTCACGGTCGGCTATAAACACGACACGGGTTGACGTGCTGTTGATCGCGATTAATCCGACGTCGCCGCCGCTCACCATCGCGCCCGACAGCTGGACCGGTGGCGCGGCGATGGCGACACTGAACGCACACGCGCACAGCAGCGCAATCAGCGCGGCGCGCAGACACCGGTTTGCATGATGAATCGTAAGCGGGAAAGTCAGGTCGAGCATGGTGCCCATCCAAGATCATTTCGGTAAAGAACGAAGTTTCCACGCAATTCACGTCCGATAAGCCGCGTGCCTGCCCGCGGCATACCGACTCGACTCGCATCCTACAATCCCGGCATGAAATCACACGCAACCATTCGCCTGATCGGCGCACCGACTGACATTGGCGCAGGCTCTCGCGGCGCATCGATGGGGCCCGAGGCGTTGCGCGTGGCGGGTCTGGCCGAAGCGTTGACGTCGCGCGGGTTGAACGTGGTCGATGATGGCAACCTGAGTGGCCCGCCGAATCCGTGGTTGCCTCCGACGGATGGCTATCGCCATTTGCCGGAGACGTTGGCTTGGAATGTAGCGGTGCGGGACGCGGTGTCGCATGCGTTGAACGCGGGCGAATTTCCGGTGTTGCTGGGCGGTGATCATTGCTTGGCCATCGGTTCGATCACCGCGATTGCGGCGCATTGCAAGCGCCACAAAAAGCAGCTGCGCGTGTTGTGGCTGGACGCGCATGCGGACTTCAACACCAGTGCGATTACGCCCTCGGGCAATATTCACGGCATGCCGGTGGCCACCCTCTTCGGCTTCGGCGCGGGCGCGTTAGTGAATCTCGCTGACCCGGCCCCGGCATTGAAAAATAACGAGATCATTCAGATCGGCATTCGCAGCGTCGACGAAGCTGAAAAACGCTTTGTGCATGAGCACGGGCTTGAGGTGTTCGACATGCGCTCCATCGACGAGTTGGGCATGCGTGCGGTGATGCAGCAAGCGCTCTCCGGCGTTGATGAAAACACGCATTTGCACGTCAGCTTCGACGTGGATTTTCTTGACCCCGCGATTGCGCCCGGTGTGGGCACGACGGTGCCCGGCGGCCCGACTTATCGCGAAGCGCAACTGTGCATGGAGATGATCAGTGACACCGGTCGCTTGTGTTCGCTCGACGTGATGGAGCTGAACCCCGCGCTTGACGAAAAAAATCGCACTGCGGTACTCGCCGTCGATTTGATTGAAAGTTTGTTTGGCAAATCGACACTGATGCGGCAGACTTAACGCCTAGTTGTCAGGCCATCAGAGCATTCTGGAAATCGCTACCGGTGGGCCTGCAAAGGCGATTTTTCGTAAATTTCTGTCCACAGCGCTGGGCAGAAACGGCCCACCCCATTACACTGCCCGATGCTCCGCACTCATTGATCATTTGTACGAGACTCACGTGTATCAATCCCGCTACGTCGATGAAGGTTACTCGGCCCTAGACATCCCCACTAGTGCAGCACTCGCGTATGTGCGCGACCACACCGCCGCGACACGACGCGCGGCAGTCAGCGCCCGCTCCGCGCAAATTGCCACCGAATCGGCGCGCCTGTTGATCGTTGTCGACGCCGGTTGCGACATGCCCACCGCGTGGCTGCATAACCACAGCATCGCGGTGGTGCCCGTTGACATTCGATACGGAACACAAACCACGCGCGACATTCGCGACGACACCTCTTGCGGCGAGTTCGCCCATTCGTTGCTCAACGCGCCGATGCCCGTGCTCCGCGCCGAGCCGCTGACGCCGGTGCAAATTCGCGATCATTTGCAATCGTGGATGGGCCCGACGGTCGACTTCGTGTTGCAAATGACGTTTGCCGCATCGCGCAGCAAAGTTCACATGAGCTCGCTCACCGCCATGCAGTCGCTGGTGTTGATTCACAACAAGGTGCGCCGCTCGATGCCCGGTCGCGGCTCGCTCAACGCGTGGGTAATCGACACCCAAAGCGGGCTGACTGGCATGGCCGTGTTGCTCGCGTACGCGGTGCAACTGCGTGATCGTGGCATCACTGCCGCGCAGATTTCGCCCGCGCTGAAACTGATGCGCGACAAGCTGCACACGTTGCTGGTGCCGGGTGATCTGCGCTATTTGTCGCAAGCCGCGCAACTCAACGAGGACGCCGGATTGCCCGGGTGGAAAGCCTCGCTCGGCCGCGCGCTCGACATCGCGCCAGTGATCTACGCCGGGGGCAGCGACATGCATCCGCTCAATCGCGTTCGCGGCCAGCGGCGCGCTTGCGAGTCCGCGCTTGCACGAGCCATGCGCCACGTCGAGCTGGGCCTCGCCACGCCCCTTGTGTGCGTGAGCTTTGCGGGCGACGTGGAAGCGCTGATTGCGATGACCGCGTTCAGTTTGCTCAACGCCGAATGCAAGCGCCGCAACGTCGAGCTGATCACCTCCACCATGAGCATGACCGGCTGCCTGAAACTCGGCCCCGGCGCGCTGTCGGTTTCGTTCGCCAGCGAACGCTTTTTGGCGTGATTTCGGACGAAATTTTTTGAGTTTGTATCGATCACCCTCGCCTGCGCAAGCGTTGAGACGTGATGCACCGCGAATCCCGCAGCCGTCAGCGAATAGATGAGCGTATCGGCAATCGCCGGTTCATCTTCCAGCAGCAGGATGTCGGGCGGCGGCGTTTCAGGAGTCATGGGATCGTTGGACGTGAATCTCGGCACGAGCTTAGCGCACATTGGACGCGCGCTAATCCGCGCTTTCAAAACTGGCGGTTACTGTGCATAATTACAGCTATGGACGCGCCAAAAACCATCGCTAAAGGCAGAGGCGCCACCCTCAATATGGTTGGCCGTTTTGAGTCGCGCGACGCAGCATGGTTTGACGATGGCTGGGGTGTGGATGAAGCGGTCGAGCGCGCCGCCAAGCGGCCAAAAACCGTCATCCACATCGAAACCGCGCGCAGCATCATCTCGCACAACGAGTCGCCAGACATTCGCTTCGATCAGTCGATTAACCCCTATCGTGGTTGCGAACACGGCTGCATTTATTGCTACGCACGACCGACGCATTCTTATTTGAACCTGTCGCCAGGACTAGATTTTGAGACGCAGATTTTTGCCAAACGAAACGCGGCTGAACTGTTGCGCAAAGAGCTTGGCAAACGCGGCTACAAACCGTCCGCCATTAACCTGGGTGCGAATACTGATCCGTACCAACCGATAGAAAAAACCGAGCGCATCACCCGTGGCCTGATCGAAGTGCTCAATGACTGCAATCACCCGCTAACCATCGTCACCAAGAACGCACTGATCTGCCGCGATATTGACCTGCTGGCGCCGATGGCCGCGCGCAAACTGGTAAACGTGTTTGTCTCCATCTCGCAGCTCGACAACGACTTGACCCGCATCCTCGAACCGCGCGCCTCTTCACCTGCGAATCGGCTGCGCACGGTGCGTGAACTCACGGACGCTGGCATCCCCACTACGGTACTGGTCGCGCCGATCATCCCGTTCATCAACGACGAATTCATCGAGCGCGTGCTTGAAGCTTCGCGCGAAGCGGGTGCAGTGTGTGCGAGCTATACGGTGATTCGTTTGCCGTACGAAGTCAAGGAGCTGTGGAAGGACTGGCTCAACACCCATTTCCCGGATCGCGCGGAGCATGTCATGAACCGCATCCGCGACATGAAAGGTGGCAAAGAAAACGTCAGCGAATTCGGCGAACGCATGCGCGGCACCGGCATCTACGCCGATCTGATCCGGCAAAGATTCCGCAAAACCTGCGCACGGCTTGGCTTAAGCGCCATGAATTTGCCAACACTGGATACGGAGCAATTTGTGCCACCCGTTAACAGCGCCTTAGTCAACGCTTCGCAGGGCCAACTGTTTTGACTCATCGACTCCGCCACCACAGCCACCGCCAGTAAGCCCAGCACATTGCCCCAAGCAAACGCGAGCACGATCACCGCGACAACCGGAGTGAAGGTGAGCCAATGCAGGAGATAGCGATTCATGATGCGAGATTGTCAGCGGTACCAATGACGATAACTAGCGCATGGCGATGCGCCATGCCGCGAGTTTCTGTTCAAAGCGCAACGAAGCGTGCGCAGGGCTGGTGGATGGCAAGCGATGAAAATTGAAGCGAGGATCGCGCAGCAATGAAACGCAATGCCGCTTAAAGCTTGCCGATGCCGCGCCGCCGTTAAAGTAGATTTGCTTAATGCGCGGATGTTGCACAAAGAAAGTGGCGAAATCGTTAGCGACTTCGCTGTCGCGGCGAATCGACGAGTCGAGGCTGCCAGGCCGTTCGCAACATTGCAGCACGTCCCATACGGCCACCTTCGCCTCCTGCAATGCGCCTACTCGCTCATCGTAGGTGGCGTCTGGAGCAACGCCTGCCAACACCGCCATGATCGGCCAAAACGCGTTGTGTGGATGCGCGTAATACTGGTTTGCGGTCAGCGAGGCCACACCCGGCATGCTGCCCAGAACCAATCGGGTTGCGCGGGTGTCGGCGATGGGAGGAAAGCTCTGGACTTGCATTCAGTACTCGATTCGACGACGCTACGCCCGCGTGCCCATGCCTCACGCAGCGTCGGTGGGCCAAGTGTCAGAAAGGAACAGTGTTGCGCAGCGAGCGCGCCAGATTTCCGAGTACGTTGGCAGCGATTACTTCCGGCGGAAACGCTACATATATTTTACCGTCCGCATCTTTCACATACTTCAGCGGTCGGAACGCGCGCTGCGCTACTGTGAAACGAAGTCGATCCAGTATAGGTGTCGGATCGATCATGTCTTTGCGCCGATAGTAGGGCGCATTCTTTGTGTTCTTACTGTCGAGTGTCAAGCCACCCGTCGCCGTTCCGCTAAAAAGCTCCAGATGCAGCATGTCGGCACCCGGTTGATTGCCGACATAGCCAATGACTTGGCCTTCCTTCACCGGATCACCGGCGCGAACTTCAGTGGTTGGGTGAATCTCGCAGTAACGAGCGATGAAACTCGTGTGCTTAATTTCAATGGCCGAAACATTGAGAAAAAAGCCGTACGGCCCCTTCGTGACCACGCCGTCCTCCATCGCCAGCACCGGCGTGTTCGGCGGTACGATCAAATCTACCGCACCATGCTTGAGCTGGCCACCAGGAATTTTCAGCAACGCCGCCACCGCTGACCGATCTGCGCCGAAGCCGCGACCTCCCAGATAGTTTTCACTAGGGATGTAGGGCACAGGAAACATCATGACAGCACCTCCTTGACAAAGTGCAAACTAGCGCACATCGATCAAATACGCATTCGACGCTCGTTTTGTGTCAAAAAAGCATGTCGCGACGGCTTACGCTTAGGTGGAGCGTCTAGCTCCAGCACCGGGTAGAAGGCATACGCTTATTCAAAAGAAGTCAGATCACATGCTGAAAGCGAGCTTCACAATAGCTGCATGTATCAGTACACCGCAGTTGACCAGTCCGTCGTTGACCAACGCGTAGCGCAGTTTCGCGACCAGACCGAACGCTTTTTGTCGGGTGAACTCGACGGCGAGGAATTCAAGCCTCTGCGCCTGCAAAATGGGCTTTACGTGCAAAAGCACGCGCCGATGCTGCGCGTGGCGATTCCGTATGGCCTCGTCAATATAGAGCAAATGCGCATGTTCGCGCAGATCGCGCGCAAGTACGACCGCAATTACGCGCACTTCACGACGCGCCAGAACATCCAGTACAACTGGCCGGAACTGGGCCGCGTGCCGGACATCCTGGCCGATTTGGCGTCCGTGCAAATGCACGCCATTCAAACCAGCGGCAACTGCATCCGCAACACCACCACCGATCAATTCGCGGGTATTGCGCCGGACGAAGTTGTGAACCCATTGATCTGGGCCGAAATTATTCGTCAGTGGAGCACTATTCACCCCGAATTCGCCTTCCTGCCGCGCAAATTCAAGATCGCTATCAGCGGTTCAACTCAGGATCGCGCGGCGACGCTGGTGCATGACATCGGCCTCGTTGCGTTGAAAGATGCAGCGGGCAAAGTTGGCTTCCGCGTCGCAGCGGGTGGTGGCCTCGGCCGCACGCCCATCGTTGGCACGGTCATTCACGATTTCCTGCCGTGGCAGCACCTGATCACATACCTCGAAGCGATCCTGCGTGTCTACAACCGCCTCGGTCGTCGCGACAACAAGTACAAAGCGCGGATCAAGATTCTGGTCAAGGAATCAACGCCTGCGCAATTCACTGAATGGGTCGAAGCCGAATTTGAAGCCACGAAGAACGGCCCGCAACTGCTAACGCAGGCGCAGGTTGATGCCATTGCCGCCCGATTCACCCAAGCAACGTATCGCGACCTCCCGGTTGACGACGCTGGCACTGTGACCTTCGCCGCCTCGAATGGCGAATTCGCGCGCTGGCACCGTCGCAACGTGCATGCGCATCGCATCGCTGGCTACGCAGCCGTGAGCGTGTCGCTCAAGCGCATCGGCGTACCGCCGGGCGACATCACCGCCGACGAGATGGACGCCGTTGCCGCGCTTGCTGATAAGTACACGCAAGGCGAACTGCGGGTTACTCACGAGCAAAATCTCGTGTTTGCCGACGTTGAAAAGAGCGCGCTGCCCGATCTGTGGCGCGACCTAAACGCGCTCGGTATGGCGGTGCCGAATATCGGCCTCATCGGCAACATCATCGCCTGCCCCGGCGGCGATTTCTGTGATCTCGCGAATGCGGTTTCGATCCCCGTTGCGGCTGCGATTCACGAGCGTTTCGAGTCACTCGACTACCAGTTCGACATTGGCGAGCTGGACTTGAATATCTCCGGCTGTATCAACGCCTGCGGTCATCATCACGTTGGCCACATCGGCATTCTCGGCGTCGATAAACACGACGAAGAGTGGTACCAGATTACCATTGGCGGGGCACAAAGCGGCATGCCGAATGGCAAGGACGGCGGCACGGCCAAGATCGGCAAGATCATCGGCCCGTCGTTCGCTCGTGCCCAAGTTGCCGACGTTGTCGAGAACCTTATTGAAACTTACCTGAGCCTGCGCGAGCGCGATGACGAACGTTTCGTCGACGTCGTGGCCCGCACCGGAATTGATCCTTTCAAGGAGCGCGTTTATGCCGAAGCTAATTAACCGTTACGGTGTGGTCGACAAGGCTGGCACCGATGGCTGGATCGAATACACCGGCGACGCTGGCGCTGGCTCCGGCATTGCGGCGGGCGCGAAAGTATTGCTTCCGCTCACCGAATTCCGTGAATTCTCAGGCACCTGGCAGAAGGCCGTCGGCCCGAATGGCGCGCTCGGTGTTCGTCTGTCGCCCTCGGACGATCCCGTGCTGATCGTTAACGACCTCGACAAGCTCGCGTTGATCGCGGTGGAATTTCCGGCGTTCACCGACGGTCGCGGTTACTCGACGGCCACCTTGCTGCGCGAACGCTACGGCTACAAGGGCGAGCTGCGCGCGGTGGGTGATGTGTTGCGCGACCAAATCTTTCTGATGTCTCGCTCAGGCTTCACGACGTTCGCACTGCGCGACGATCAAAGCGTCGACAAGGCGCTTGCTGCGTTCAACGATTTCTCATCGTATTACCAGCACGCTGCTGATCGATTTGTCGATCAAAGCGCTTTGCCCTTAGCCGCATAACGACTCGCTGAACTTCGCGAGAAAGGGGCACTTCGGTGCCCTTTTGTTTGCGTCATTTCAACGATGTCAGCGCTCCGATAAACCCAACGCCCGCACCGTTGCAACGTTGAGATAGTCCTCGTCATCAACTGGCAAATTCCACGCGCGTTGAAAGCTGCGTATTGCGTCCATGGTGGCGTTGTCGATTAGGCCATCAGTTCGCCCCGTGTTGAACCCGGCGCGATTGAGTGCTGCTTGAATGCCGCCCAGCCACGCTGGCGAGAAGCGCGAGCCGCACACCACCTGCCGTCGCGCCCTAATGGCGGGCGACTTAACGATCGTTCTGGAAATCATGTTGTATTCCGCTGGCGTTTCAATGCTGCGTGTGGTCAACGGCGTTATCAGGCGCTGTGCAACGACCGTTTTGTACTCCGCAGGCACATCAATTTCGCGGGTTGTCGCCGGTGTTTTGACGATGACTTTCGCGATGTCGGCGTATTCGGCGGGGACGTTGATCTCCCAAGTACTTTCTGGTGCGATTTGCACCTCTTTCGACACCATTTTGTATTGTGCAGGCGTGACAATTTCGCGTGCCGTGGCCGGCGTTTTATCGACGCTGCGAGTCACATCGCGATAGTCAGCCGGCACTGTCATCTGACAGAGTCCGTCCTTTGCGCTGGCGGCGCTACTGATCGTCGCGCGCTCAACCATCGACAACTCGGAACACGGCTTGGCGACCGTGGTTGCCGGTATCAACAAAACACGTTCGACCTCCGTCGCCACCACCTCCGCCACCTCTTCGACACGACGGATTTCGGGGCTCACCACCCAGCGTTCAGTAATGGTTTGGAAGGTTGCCGGAATCACTTCCGTTTGTTTGCGCGCAGGCTTGATCAATACACGTCGATCACGGTTTCGAACATGGCGGGGACGTCTAAACGCGTGCTGGCCGGTTTGACGAGTACGTGTTCGTTGGTCGGTTCGTAGCGCGTGGGTGTTATTTCAGTGCGAGTCGACGCGGCGCGAATCAGAATGCGCTCGGACACGGTTTCCATCACGGCAGGTATTGCTACGTTGACAAAGCACTCGCTCGTAGCCACGACAGGGCGAGCGTAAGTCGAGCCGGTCGGTAACGACAACATGCTGGGTGCCAACAGTAAGTTTGCGCATCCTGTCAACGTGAAACTCAACGCGGCAAGCGCCGTTGACGACAATATGCGCATCGCTGTCTGCCTCGCGTAGCGTTAGCCTTGCGGCCAACTCACCCAGCCGAGCGCGCCTGCGGTGAGTATCAATACGCCGAAGGCAATGCGATACCACGCAAAAACGCGCAGCGAATGGGTCGCAACAAACCGGATTAACCAGCGAATCACCACCAGCGCCACGATGAACGAAACGACCGTACCGACGGCGAACGCGGGCAGGTCGGCGACTGACAACAACGCACGATCCTTGTACAGCGAATAAAGGCTTGCCGCAGCCAACGTCGGCACGCCCAGAAAGAACGAAAACTCGGTCGCCACATTGCGCGACAGGCCAAACAGCATGCCGCCAATCAATGTGGAGCCGGATCGTGACATGCCCGGAAACAGGCCGAAGCACTGTGCAAATCCCACTTTGATCGCGTCGAGCGTAGTCATGTCGTCAACATCGCGCACCCGCGCGTTGACCGCACGATCCGCGAGCATCGACGGGCGTTCCACCCAAAAAATCACCAGCGCGCCTATGATCGATGCGGCGGCCACGCCATAGGGGTTAAACAAGTAGGTCTTGATTGTCTTACTGAGTAGCAGTCCAAGCACTGCAACAGGTAAAAACGCCACGAACAGATTCCACAAAAATCGCTGCGCGTTGGCGACGCGTGTTACGCCGCGAATCGCGCCATTAAAGCGCCCACGATACGCCCACACCACCGCGAATATCGCGCCAATCTGGATGGCGATTTCAAACACTTTGCCGCGCTCATCATGGGCCCCCAACAGCGATGCCACCACAATCAAATGCCCCGTACTCGATATCGGCAAAAACTCGGTCGCGCCTTCGACGACGCCCAGGATCGTCGCATCAAATAAATTCAAAGCATTACTTTCGTTTGTCCAGATTGGACGAGTGCCGTAATGCTAATTCGAAGGCACGCAGAAGTTGACGCCTTCGCCGTCCCAGCCCAGCGCGACGAAGCTGTTGTAGGTCGCAACGCTGGTGGTGAAACGATGATTCGGATTGTCGGGAAAGCCTACATTGCCACGGAATAAACGGTATACCGGTAACAACCCGCTGGTGCAAGAGCCGCCCACGCCGATTATTAACGGCGAATAGGCGTACGAATCTAGCCCTTCGTTCTGCGCAAATCCGGGGGCGGTACTTTGCGTTGGATTTTGCCGGGCAAGGGTTTGCAACTCGCTGTCAAACAAGGTGTAGAAGTGGCTGCCGCGTATGCCACCTAACGCCACGCGATCAAAGTAGAAGCGCGTGATGGGTTGCAAGCTGCCCTGCGGTTGCGCGTACACAAGAAACGACGCTCCGGTTCGCGCAAAACCGCTGGTGGCATCCAGCGCTGCCTTCTCAGAGTCACGCGAGGTGATGAAGTAATAGTCGAGCGGAACAAAGCGGTATTCAACCATCTGTCGCGTTGCTTGTGCGCTGGCAACGCTGTTACCAGACAACGCGATGGAGGTGACGGCAGGCGTCGCGTTGTGGCCGATATTGAGCGTGCCGCTGCGCATGCCAGCGGCGGTCGGCGTGAAGCGAACTGTGGCGACGCAGGACACGCTCGGTGCCAACGATGTGCCTGCGTTGCAAGTGGTGGAGGCCAGCGAAAAATCGCTGCCGGAGACCGTCGTGTAGTTGATGGCGAGCGGGGCGCTGCCGGTGTTGGTGAGCGTCACGCTTTGACTGCCGCTGTTGATGCCGACGGTGGCGTTGGCGAACGCGAGCGCGGCGACGGATGCAGACGCAATGGGCTTGGCGGGCGAGGCGGATGATGCACCGTACAGCGCCTGACAGCCCGCGATGTCATCGGCCTGCAAGGTGGTCAACGAGGTGTAGGCGGTCGACGGATCGGGCGCGGCGTTGGGCCCGGACATCACGGCACTTTCCTGATTGGAATGCTTGAGCCCCAGCATGTGTCCCACCTCGTGCAGCAGCGTGGAATCAAGCACCGGGTTGTACTGATAATTGATGACCATGTCCGCCTCATCAAGCGTAAACGTCTGTCCCGTGAAGCCGCTCGCGCCGACGTAGGTGATGCCCGTGGTGTTGCCAGACAGCGCGCTCCACGAAATGACGTTCGTGCTGTCGCGTGTGCCCGAGGCGAGGCTCGCTGCGTTCGCGGTGCTACCGTCGTAGACAAACTGCACGTTGCAGACAGCGGCCCATTTCGACATCGCGCCCTGAATGCGATCCAGGGTGGCGCTGGCGCCCGATACTATGTTGGCGGGGCGATTGGCGTCGTTGTAGCGCCAATGAAGCGTGCGACCACTCCAGCCATTCCAGCCAAAGGTCAGGTACTTTTGTTCGTCGGAGGATTCACTGTTAAAGAAGACTTTGAAGTCGTTTTCTTGCGCTGCCGCCTGCCTGATAGGGCAGAAGAGCAGCAAACACAGCGTCAGGGCGCAAGAGGTGCGTAAGGTGCGTAAGCTGCCTGAGGCGCGAAAGTCTTGATCAAAAAACATGGGGGAACGATCCTAATTACAGCACTTGCATCATCACGGCGATGCGACGCTTCCCCAGTCATACGTCGCACCCGTTTATCCGGATTTTAAGCCCTAGCCGAACAATCCGCCGCCCTTGCTGCCGCCACCCATCGCACCTTTAAGCACGTTGCCCAGCACGCTCGACATCATGTCATTCGAGTAATCCGTCGGCACTTGACCGCCGGGGGTCATGCCGTCGACCACGCCGGGCAACACTTGTGCGAGCAGTCCGCCCAGCTGATCTTGACCGACACCGCTTTTGGCAAGCAAATCGCCTAGATTGCCGCCCGCACCACCCATGCCGCCGCCCGCCGAGCCACCGAGCACTTGTCCGAGCAGGCCGCCCATGCCACCCATGCCGCCTTGTTGCGCTTGACCGGCACCGCCGCCCATCATGCCGCCCAACACTTTCATCAGATCGCCGCCATCAACCGGCATGTTTTGCCCGGTGCTTTGCCACGAATCCGCTTGTTGACCGAGGCCGCCTTGCTTGAGCATCGCAAGCAAACCGCCGACGCCACCCGCTTGCCGAATGAGGCCGCCAATCAGGCTGCCTATAACGTCTTGCTGACCGCCGCCGCTGTTGCCAATGCCGCCGCCCATGCCGTTCCTCATCAACGCGCCCAACACTCCATCCAGTAAGCCCATGATTTTTCCTATCAGAGTAAACAACTAAGCAAAGTTTCGTACGGCGGCACAGTATCACAGCAGAAAGTCAGGCGCTAGCCCGCGCATTCTGATTCGGGCAGGTGGCAGCGGCCTTGGCCGCAAAGGGCTGATTGTTTGCGACGTGACGGTGAGATCGCGGTTAGGGCCGCTTGTACAAGGCTAGCGTTTGCCACCACCACACGGCATATCGACCTCACGCGCCGAGAGCAAATCACACAAGCGATCCATGTGTGGATCATCGAGCCCCGCTGCGCGCAACGCGGCTGCTGTCTGGCACAGATAATCCGCCCCCGAGCCGTAGTGGCCGCGACACGTCGCAAGTTTTTCCACGACCTGCTCATCAGCAAGTCGCCCCGCGTACGCTTTGGATCGGTGATTCATCACGAAGCCAATCGCGCGAATCGGGCCGTCTTCGGTCTTCGCGTTGAGCCATTTAGCGACGTAGCTGCCGCCGAACATTTCGCGCCGCCACAGCAGTGCGAGTTCCTTGCGGGCGACGTTTGCATGCAGGCGATACGCGACACCGCGACACGCGCCGCCACGATCTAGCGCAAGCACCAAGCCGGGGTTCTCCGGCGTGCCGCGATAGACGTTGCTCCACAGGCAGAAGCGGCGATGAAAGCCGCGCACGGTGGCAGCCAGACGACCGCTGTGCTCCATGCAAGGGTTCCAGATGAGCGAACCATAGGCGAAGACGTGAACATCGGTCTCGCCATCCCAATCTTGAAGCATGCCATCAAGCGATTGCCCGAGGGCCACATCGCAGAGCACGTTTTGCGCGAGCGGGGAGTTGCGGATGGCTTCGCGCGAGTAATCATTTTCGATTGCTTCGCGGGTAATGCCGGTGAAAGAGATGCTTCTGTCTGAGCTCACTGTGTGAATATTTTTTTGACTTTTATCTCGCGTGATATTGCGTGATTAAGTCAACTTCGTTCTTGCTTCCAAGGATAACGCTGACGCGCTCGTGTAGTTGACCCGGCTGCACTTCCAGAATGCGCTGCAGGCCATTTGTTGCAGCGCCGCCCGCTTGTTCCACCAGAAAACTCATCGGATTGGCCTCATACATCAGGCGCAGCTTGCCGGGTTTGTCTGGCGTTCGGGCATCGCGCGGATACAAAAACACGCCGCCGCGCGTCAGGATGCGATGTACATCAGCCACCATCGACGCCACCCAGCGCATGTTGAAATCTTTGCCGCGCGGTCCGTCTTTTCCGGCAAGCAGCTCGTCAACGTAGCGCTTCACCGGCGGTTCCCAGTGCCGCATATTGCTCATGTTGATCGCGAATTCCTGCGTCTCCTCGGGGATCATCATGTTCGCCTGCGTCAGCACCCATGAGCCCATCTCGCGATCCAGCGTAAAGCAATGCACGCCGGTGCCGACGGTCAGCACAAACACCGTCGTCGGGCCGTACACCGCATAGCCCGCCGCCACCTGTTCGGTGCCCGGCAACAGGAACGATTGTTCGCTCACCTGCCCCAAATTTTCCGGGCCCTTGAGCACAGAGAAAATGGTGCCGATCGACACGTTCACATCAATGTTCGACGAGCCGTCCAGCGGATCAAACAACAGCAGATATTCGCCCTTCGGATAACGATTCGGAATCTCGTGAATCGTCTCCATCTCTTCTGAGGCCATGCCCGCCAGATGCCCGCCCCACTCGTTGGCCTCCATCAGAATGTCGTTGGAAATCACATCCAGCTTTTTCTGCGTTTCGCCCTGAATATTCTCGGTGCCGGCGCTGCCCAGCATGCCCGCCAGCGCGCCCTTGCCGACGTTCACCGCGATGGCCTTGCAGGCGCGGGCGACGACTTCGATCAGTAGCCGAAGCTCCGGTTTGATGGCGTTAGCCGCGCGCTGCTGTTCAACCAGAAACTGCGTAAGCGTGGTGCGGCGAGCCATGGGCGGAATGTCAGAAAGACGGGGTTGCGAAGCAGGAATTGTAGCCCGTGGAGATATGGCTTAGCGCTGAAACGTCCATTTAACGTGGGCAAGGCGCTTGTTTTGTCCAAAAGTCGACAATTAAACAAATTAGCATCTAAGCCCAATTGAAATGTGGCTTTCAGCGAAAAGTCATTACTGTGTAGCCACTTCTAGCGCAGTCAAAAACCTCATCGCATGAATTTGGCGTTGGCGACCGTCATCGACGCGATCTGCCGTACTTTCTGACTCGCATCGATCACCACATCAACACGGTAGGGGCGTATTGACCGTGTCATGCGCGGGTGGTACGCTGAACATTCGGTTGTCATATATCGAGTGATTCTGTGTTGCACCTTCATCCCCCCCCCTCCCCCCGCACACCGCCGCGACTAAGCGGGTGGCTGTTTAGCGTTGCTTCGCTGATGGCGTTGCTTGCCACAGTTGCCACGGCCCAAGCCGCCTCTGATGCGCCCAAGCTGCCGCGCATTTGCGAACCACCCATCGGCAAGACGGTCGACGGAAAAGTGCCGCCGCCGATAGTCTTCAACCGCTTCGCTGGTGATGGCCGATTGATGCGCTTGGAGGGTCGCACCGACAAGCACAACCGCATCATTGGCATGAAACGCGTTGCCGTCTCTGATGACGAAGTCAGACAGCTTTGCGACGTGGGATTTCCGGTAGCGGTGCTGGATGTCGGTGAAGTCGCTAAAGCGGGCAAAACTGCCAGTCGGCCCAAGACCGTCGTGACGCCACTAACCACGCTGCCGACAGAATTTTCCATATTCAACACAAATTACGGCGGTTATCTGCCATGGAAGACCTATGGCAATTTCTGGGTGCCCGCCATGCTGTCAGGTGGACATACGTTTCAGGTCGTCGACTTCACCGTGACGCCAACTAACTACCAGTACAGCGGGCCGAACTCTCACTTTGGAGTGTCGACGCTGACCCTAAGCGATAGCAATCTGGATCACGATTTCGACGGCAAGGGAGCGGCTTTGTTTGGTGGCTCGGGTCAGTGTGGCAGCGCAAACAAGACCGCACTTCAGTCTTGGGCCATTCAGAACTTCAGCGATGGCCCGCCGCTGGTGTGCGGCCCTCCATGCTTGAACCCGGTGTTCGATGGGTACAGCGCCCAACCTGCATCATGCGGCGAGTGGGATGCCGTCGCACCCAAGCGCTTTTTGGTGGGCGCCAATATCTGGCAGCAGTCGGTCTATTGGAGATGTCAACCTGGCGGTACGTGCCCTGAGTTTGTGTCGACTGCGGTCGACAGCACTACGCCATATTTCCGTTCGGGCGGCGCTGGTATCGCTTTCGTGCACGTCCTCAGTGAAAACGTCGTTTGGTATCTGTCGTTCACCAACGTTTCGTCCTACACATCACCATGAGCATCATCATGCGTTTCAATACACATTGCCTGCGTCGCCGCATCGAGATCGCGTTGGGGCGCATCCGAAACCATGCCAATTTTCTTGCAGTAAGCCTGCTAGGGTTCTTGATCGTGATCGCGGGGCCGACGTATGCTCAGGGCACGCTTCGCACATCGACTGAACCCGTGGAATACATTCCGTTCGAGGTGGTGGTGCAGACGAGCAAGAGCTACTGCTATGACCCAACGTTCCCGATTCTCGGCGAGGTGCAGTACAGTGGTGCGATGCTGTCCGTTGTGCTGACGCACTTGCATTCATCGCTGGTATCGGATGTGCTCACCACGTGTGGTCAAGAGCGTAAATTTACGTTACCGGGCCTGCCTCGTGGGCCGCAAACCATTAAAGTGGACGTAACGGACTTTGGCACTTCGTCAAACGGTGGCCCCGGCGCGCACGTAAACGAGAGCATAACGTCGAACATTGTTGTGTCTCCATTTGGAGCAACAACATCACTAGTTAATTTTTGGACTGGAGCCTTCAGATCAACGTCCCCTTCAGATTCTGCGCGGGTGTTTCAACTGACCGCAAATCGCGGGGCCATTTTCGTAGGTCAGTGGGATTGGCTGGAAGTTGGCAGTCCTGACACAGGCTACACCTTCAAAGCGTTTTCATTTGCAGCTTCGGATCAACTCCCCGATGCGTTGGTGCGCCTGTACGTTTTGAGCTATCCCGACCCGTATCGCGGTGTCTATTGGACGATAGACAAGGCGAATGCCCAGCGCTTGGCAGCCGAGTGGAACAAACCCCTGACAGAAACGCTGTGGGCGGTCGGTCGTCCCATCAACGGGGCATGCCCGATTGGTATGTCTCCGGTGTATCAGGCGTTCCATCCGCGCGCGATTAGTCATCGCTGGACGCAGTCGCGGGCCGCCTACGCTACTTTGCTTGCCAACGGTCATCTGGGCGACGGCGCATCGTGGTGCGCGCCCGCGCTTCGCGGCGAGTAGTTTCGCCCAAAATCAGGTGTCGGCGATAGCGCGCAAAAAACGCGCTATCGGGTTGCGCGCTCCAGATGTCGCAGAAAAGCAAGCGCATGTTGCTGGGTGCGCGCGACGTGGGGATCGGTGCCCGCACTGCCCAACATGCCCGCCAGCGCGCCCTTGCCGACGTTCACCGCGATGGCTTTGCAAACCCGGCAGACCACTTCAATCAACAGCCGCAACTCCGGTTTGATGGCGTTAGCCGCGCGCTGCTGTTCAACGAGAAACTGCGTAAGCGTGATGCGACGGGTCATGGGCGGTGGGTCAAAAAGACAGCGTTTACGATCAAGAATTGTAGCGCTGACAGATACGGCTTTTTAACCAAAGCCATATTTAATAAGGGCTCAAAAGACATTTACTAAAAAGTCGATAAGTCGATGAACAGACCGTTAGCCCCAGTTAAACAAAGCTTCAGTCCTAAAAGCTGTTACTGCATGCTTCTGCTGGCCGCTTTCCCGCCTTCGCGGAACGACAAAGCGTCACTGGTATGAGCCGCGTGGTTAGTCCTTCAAGCCACCATCGTTAATTTGTAGGACAACGCGACGACGTGCCGCCAAAAGCGTTGAACCGTAAAAAGCGCGACATACACTAATCCAACAGCATATTTGTGGTGCCGTCGCCCGAGTGTTGATAGCTTTAAGGAATTCCACCAAATGACCCCGCATATTTTTTCGCTGCCCACAGTGCTTAGAAATACACGCCGGATCGGTGCCGCAGCGCTCATGCTTACGGCAACGATTTGGACAGCGGGCGTGGCTCACTCGGCGGATGCGCCGCCCCAGCTGCCACGCATCTGCGAGCCAACGGTCGGTAAGACGGTAGACGGCAAAGTGCCGCCGCCGATCATCTTCAACCGCTTCGCAGGCGATGGTCGATTGATGCGCCTAGAAGGTCGCGTCGATAGGCAAAATCAGTTGATTGGTGCAAAACGGGTGGTCGTGTCGGACGACGAGGTAATGCGACTTTGTGAATCAGGATTCCCGGTTGCGGTGCTCGACGTGGATGACACTCCCAAGGCGGCAAACCGGCCCAAGACAGTAGTGACGCCGCTGGCCGAGCTGCCGACCGAATTCAGCATTATCAACACCAACTATGGTGGCTACATTCCCTGGACAACGTACGGCTACTTCTGGGTGCCGAAGGCAATGCCTAGCGGGCACACGTTTCAAGTGGTCGACTTCACTGTCACCCCATCCAACTTTGAGAACAGCGGCCCAAATTCGCACTTTGCGGTGTCAACTTTGACGCTGAGCAACAGCAATCTGGATCATGACTTTGATGGCAAGGGAGTGGCTATCTATGGTGGCACTGAGGCCGCGTGCGGCTCGGCACAAAAGACCATGTTGCAATCTTGGGCCATTCAGAACTACGTTGATGGCGCAATCCCGCCGTGCGGCAGTTACCTCGGTTGTTCTAACCCAGTCTTCAATGGGTATGCGCCCACGCCTTGGGCGAGTCAGCCAGCCACTTGCGGGGCGTGGGATGCCGTCACACCGAAGCGCTTTTTGGTCGGCGCCAACATTTGGCAGCAATCGGTGTATTGGAGGTGCCAGCCCGGTGGCACCTGCCCGGAATTCGTTTCGCCGACCGTGGACAGCACGTCAGCCTACTTCCGTTCCGGCGGAGCGGGCATTGCCTTCTTGCACGTCCTTAGCGCCAACGTTTACTGGACGCTCTACTTCACCAACGTGTCGTCGTACACATCGCCGTAAGGAGTATCACCATGAATTTCTACTTTTCCTATCCGCACGGCAAATGCGCAGCATCATCCGGTTGGAGTGGTCAACGCCTTTGCGCCTCGCTACGCACGTTGATGTTGCTTGCGTGGCTTACGATGGCTGCCGGTTTCGCGCACGCTCAAGGCAGCGTGCGCGCATCCATTCCACCCGTGGAGTACGCCCCGTTCGAGGTAGTGGTGCAGACGAACAACAGCTATTGCTTTGACCCGACGTTCCCGCTCTTTGGTGAAGTCCAGTACAGCGGAAGCACATTGACCGTGGTGCTCACGCACTTGAGCAATCCGCTTCTTCGAACCGATGTGCCCACCACCTGCGGTCGCGAACGTAGCTTCAGAGTCTCCGGACTGCCACGCGGCGCGCAAACGATCAGGGTGGACATCACCGACCGCGGGGTTGACTCCAACAACGTCTCCGGCGCGCATATCAACGAAACGATCACCGCAAATTTAGACGTTGCACCATTTAGCGCGACCGCGTCGCTGGGCAACTTTTGGACCGGAAGGTTTCGACCTGCTCTGGGCGACGGCCCGTGGGGATTCGTCTTGACGCCGGGAAGGTTCGCGATGTTTTCAGGCCAATGGGACTGGCTTGAGGTAGGCTCTCCCGAGACGGGTTACACGTTCAAAGCCTTCGCGCTGGCGGCAGCTGATCGTCCGCCCGACGCATTGGCTCCTCTCTATCAAATAGGTTATCCGGCACCGTTCGGCGGAGTCTTTTGGACTGTTGAGTTGCCCGTCGCCCAGCGCCTGTCTGGCGAATGGGCCAAGCCCGTGCAGCCAGTGCAGCCCGTGCAGCCAGTGCAATGGGCGGTGGGCCGACTGCGCAACGGCGTGTGCCCGATAGGCATGTCTCCGGTTTATCAGACATTCAACGCTGCGGCGGTTAGCCACCGCTGGACCCAGTCGCGCTCCGCGTATGCGCAACTTATTTCCAACGGTTATCAAGGCGACGGCCCGGTTTGGTGCGCACCGGCGTTTCGTGGCGAGTAGTTGCGCCCGCAGCCTGGACGTTGCCGATGGCGCGCAAAAAACGCGCTATCGTGTTACCTCCTCGAGTTGTCGAAGAAAGGCCAGCGCGTGCTGTTGAGTGCGCGTTACGCTCGCATTCTCACCGCACATTTCTACCGAAGCTTTTAAGCTGCCGCAAATCGCCGGCCGCCGAGGATCACCAAAAATCGCGCAACGATTGTCGTCGGTCAGTTGCACACAACGAGCGCCAGCTGCTTTGCCCGAAAGCATGCCCGGAATCGCCGACGTGATCGAAGGCGCGATGCAGCAGGCACCGCAACCGCTGCGACACTGCATGCCCAGTCGCTGCGCCGTTCAATATGCCAACCACCAAATTGGCGCTGAAACGCCAATCGGTCGTGCAGGCGCGAGCGACGACCCTGCCAGAATTCCACCATCTCCGGCACCACCACATAACCGCCCCAATTGGCCGGACGCGGCGGGTTGTCGCCGAACTGCTTTTCGGCCGCAGCAAAGCGTGCCTCAAGCGCCTCGCGGCTCTCGATCTTCTCGCTCTGCGGTGACGCATGCGCACCGATGCGCGACTTCAGCGGCCGTGACTGGTAGTACGCATCCGATGCGGCGGCATCCACCTTTTCGATGTGGCCCTCGATGCGCACCTGTCGCTCCAGCTCCACCCAATGAAAGGTCAGCGCCGCCCATTGCGATTGCCCCAGCTCACGACCCTTGCGGCTGTCGTAATTGCTGTAGAAAACAAAGCCGCGGTCGTCGATGCCCTTCAGCAAAACAATACGCGCCGACGGCCGCGCGTTCTCACCGACTGTTGCCAGATTCATCGCCGTAGGCTCGGGCACCTCGGCCTTGATCGCGTCAGCCATCCACTGGTTGAACTGCGTGAATGGATCAGCCGCCAAGTCTCGCTTGCCCAGCGAGGCCAGCTTGTAGTCTTTGCGGAGGTCGGCGAGGGGGGTGGGGGGTGTGCTCATGCGATGAATATACTCGCCCCACCTGATGCAGCAATCGGCA
>ENA-OBLH01000130-OBLH01000130.1-metagenomes-genome-assembly--contig:-NODE-130-length-25936-cov-3.79784_pt1 | contig 25936 bp, 20 predicted proteins | sample MGYA00153382_OBLH01 | MGnify analysis MGYA00153382
CACTATTCTGAATATTTTATCATCACTTCCAAAAAGATAATTTTATTCCCCTCTACTGCTAGGGTTTAGGCTAACTGCTAGGTTAGGGAATAATGTACAGCTATGGGATTTAGGTATAAAAAAAAGAGCGGGTGAGCCGCTCTAAAATCCTTTACTTATAGGTTATCTAGATTTTAATGGTCTTAATTCAGGGTAGAGAATTTCTAATTCCATTTTTCTCTCTGGACTTAAGTTCATGTATTCGTCTCGATTTAATCTAATCCTTTGACTGATTTTTTGCTCTGCGGTTAAGTTGGTCGTCATGGTTTTATAATCCTTGATTTAATTGATTAATAATACTGTACACTATTCTGAATATTTTATCATCACTTCCAAAAAGATAATTTTATTCCCCTCTATAGCTAGGGTTTAGAGATTGACGATTGATAAATAATACTGTACACTATTGTTATCAGTCACTAGCTTATAAAATATGCTTGCCTTAACAAATAACAAAGGGGAATTGATAAACCCTGAACAATTAGAGCTAAAAATAGACATACCTAGAAGGGGAAACCCTAACTGGATAAACAAGTTTAGAGCGGGTAAGACTGTACCTATTAGGATCCCGGTGATCTATCAGGATCAGATTAAGACTCTTATCGCTAGACTTGATCACCCTAACCAGCTAGCGATCGATCCTACTCCGATCAAAGAAAGTGATCCTATTGGGGTTAAGGATATTCCGATCGCTGCCCTAACTATTGCCCCAAAAATTTTCCAATATAAAGTTGTCTACGGTGCCACTGGTAAAACTGGTAGCCTAAATGGAGTTAGACAATGGGATACAAACCTAGCTGGGTTGATTCTGGTTTGGTATCAATCAGAAACAAATACAACTTATGTAGTTAATGGACATAACCGTGTTGATCTAGCCAAATCATTAGGGATTGAAACAATTACAGTTAGATACCTAGACTGCCCCGATCCTAAATCTGCTAGGATGATCGGCGCTTTAGCTAATTTGGCAGAAGGTAGAGGTACGGCGATCGACTGTGCAAAATTCTTGCGAGATTCTGGATTAGGTGCGGAGTATCTAAAATCTAAAGGTATTCCCCTAAAAGAAAAAATAGTAGAGGATGGGTTAGCACTTGCTAACCTTGCACCTTCTATATGGGATCGGGTTTATTCTGGTGAGATGGATCAAGAGACGGCGATCGCTATTGGATCGGCCTTGATAGATCATGATCAACAGATAGCCTTGATGCAATTAATGAATAGAGATAGGCGCAAGCTATCCAAGGAAGTGATCAAGGAATTGGCTCAAGCAATCCAGCATGAAGATTTTTCTGAAAGTTCAGAAATGACATTATTTGGAATTGAGTACAATAACCAATCTCTAGCGATCGAGCGCTCGCAGATCAACGCCTTAGTTAAGAATAGACTTTCTAGAGATCAGCGCTTACTTAGTACGGTATCTAAATCGAGATCAGTAGAAACCCTAGCTAGAGCGGGAAATAAGATAGAGCAATTGGCTAGTAGTGAGCTATCAGAAAAAAGCAGATCGGCCTTAGTCTATTTTGACCAATTCAAATTTGTGTCAGGGGAATTAGCAGGGCTAATTTCTGAACTTTCTAGAGAATTAGCTAGTAAAAAAATTAATTTAGAGACGGCGGCCGATCAAGTCTTAGATTATTTAGAACACTCCGCAGATCATTGGCAGCGGCTGAAAGTTGTCTAAAAACCAGCAATAATTACTTAAAAATTGACTAAATCCTTAAGTAGTTCTCTAAAAGCTATACCCTGACTAGTTCTGTCCTCTCCTTGACATCGTGGGGGTCACTGGTTCGAGTCCAGTTACGTCCATCCTAGACCCTGTGACAGTTTTAAGCGATTTAATATTTACCTAAATAATTACTAGGTAACACTTTACGCTCTAAATCCCCCCGCAAACTTATGGCAAGGAGATTCTAGTGAAGTTTCTAATTTTGACTAACTTGCTAGGGAGTGATTTTGGATCGCCGCCTCTATCTTGTCTAGTAATGATTTAATGTGGTCTGTCTTGGAAAGATAACCCCCGCCATGCAATTGAGCGCTCAATACCTCCTGTACTTCAACTAGCTCATTGTAGGTGATAGAGATAGTTGTTTCCCTGAGATGAGCCTCAGCAGCCATCTGAAGCTCTTTAATTTTCTCCTCCATGTTGGGAATGGGTTGCAATTCTCCTCTTTCAAAGGCATCTAAAATTTCTTGCTCTTCATCATCTAAATCAAATTCTTTAAGCTCTGGCATATTAACCTCCTAAATATTTTTTCTTCATTTTGCGATTAGGGATAATTGTTTTGAGAAACACTTCATTCCCATCCTGTACAAACGGAACTAAATAAACATAGTTATTAAGCTCAATGATAACTATTTGCTGAGAGGGATATTTTTCTTGATTAGGATGCATTGTTCCGTTATCTAGTAGTTTTGCTACCCGGATTACTGAGTCTTTAAATACTTCTGGAACTCTGCAAGAAGTGGCTGTAATTGTTTTCCGATATAAATCGGAGCGGCGGGATTTGAACCCACGACCCCCACTACCCCAAAGTGGTGCGCTACCAAGCTGCGCTACGCCCCGTGATCACCTTGTTAAGTATAGCGGAAATATTGGCAGATTACTACTATTTATTTGCAAGATATTAAGCCAAGCTCTTTTTGAAGACTTTTATTAGACCAGTAAAGAGTAACTGGCGTGGAGAATATCCGGTACGATCGCAGCCTCCCATCCTCCTTCAAAGCCCCGGCCAGTATTGAGAATAAACCTTATTGTATAACTATCAGGAAAACCCGCTACCTCCATCCATAGCAGTTCTGTTTCTGCCTCACAGGTAATAGTTTCTTCCGGCATCAACTCCGCCGCCATAGATGCCATCGTTCCAGCTAATTGCTGAAGGAGGCTGCAAAAATCTTTTAGTTCTAACGCCGTAAGTTCGATCGCCCAAGCTTCCCCTGCCACCAAACCCTGATAGCCCTCCCGTTGTGGATCCCATCCCAAACGCCACCCTATTCCCTCCTTAATTATTTTTTCAGCCATGATTCTACCACTGGGTATTTGATGATCAGTTTAGGGACACAAGTAGGAAGAAAATTGTTTAAACTAAGGAAATTAATTATTTCATAATTCTGGAAATTATCTCTTCTATGGCTACCTATCCCGGCATTTCTAGTGAAGCATTTCGCCATCCTCTCGATCGCCAAGCCGAGCAGACCCTCCGCAGCGTTCCTGGTTTTGATTTAGTGGCCAGAAAGTTTGTGGAATTTGTCTATGAGCGCCCCCAGTTTGTGTACCTGATGGCCAATAATATCAAAGCTGGCCCCCGACAATATTCTACTCTTTACGGGATTTTTCGAGAGTGCGTTCGGGACTTGGATATATCCCCAGAACCCGCCCTATTTGTCAACCAAGACCCCCAAGTTAATAGCTACTCCCTCGGCAGAGAAAACCCTTATATCGTAGTCAATACAGGCTTATTAGACCTACTGAAGGAAGATGAAATCAGGACAGTAATTGCCCATGAGCTAGGCCATATCAAGTGTGGTCATAGTATCCTGACTCAGATGGGAATTTGGGCGATGAGTGCAGCTTCTGCTTTGGGGGAGATGACTTTTGGGATTGGGAATTTGGTTAGTAGCGGGTTAGTCTATTCTTTTTATGAATGGCGACGGAAAGCAGAACTATCCTCCGATCGAGCCGCCTTGCTCGTGATGGATGATATTGAGCCGGTAGTCCGCACCATGATGAAGGTGGCCGGCGGTAGCAATAAATATGCCCACGAATGTAGTGTGCAGGAATTTATGAAGCAGTCTGAAGATTATCGTCAGCTAGATCAAGATGGTCTAAATCAGGTTTATAAACTCTTCCTCTACAATGGTGGTCAGGGCGGGGGAATTCTGAGTCATCCCTTCCCAGTAGAGCGTCCCTACTATCTCCAAGAATGGGCAAACTCTGAGGAATACCAAGAAATTCGCCGGGGTAACTACCGCAAGATGACCGATGAGGGATCCGTAGAAGTCAATGCTCAAGAGCAATCTCCCAAGGAGGCAGAACGATTGAGACAGGAAATTGATGAATTGCAGCGAGAGATCGATCGCCTCAAATCTCAGCGTTAATCTAGGGTTAATGGGGAATCCCCAGACTACTATGGAAATCCTGCTGGACTTTTTGAGTTAGACGGTGGTTGACTAGCTGAATAATTTGCAACAGGACTCGATCGCCCGTCCGTTGAATTAAATTTTGGGGTAATTTCTGCAAAAAGCGGGGAAATCTCACAAATACTTCTAAGTCTAAATGCCATTCCACCTTGGTAATGATTGGGGGCAATTTTCCTTGAAGAGATTTTTTCTTCACTACATAATCAGCGGCAGGAATTTCTACCAGTTCTTGCCAAGCCTGAAAATTTACCTCATAGCCCGGAGGAGTGTAGTTGGGGATAGCGATCGTTTGAATATGATAAATCCCTTCCTGCTGGGGCAATAGCTCTAGCCCAATCTTTGGTTCTACCTCATAGCCCAAAGCCCCAAACTTACCAATAGTAAGAGCATAACCATTTATGCCGATAGGTTCTGTATGCATAGGCTGGGCGCACCGCTGGAACCATTGCTGATGGGTATCAAAATATTTACCTACCGTCTGAGCATCCGCCCATAGCACCATGCGATCGGCAAATTTAATATGGAAACGAACTGGTTCATCAATCAAGGTATGGTCAGCCTCACCCACAGCTTCTAGAGTTGCTTCTTGAGCAATTTTAGCTTTATTGAGTAGGTTATCTAACTGTGGCTCTACCGATTCATTCATTCTTTCGTTGACGAAATACGATGTCATTTACACACTCCTGATGCAAATTACTACAAATCCTCGATAGCTCAGAGCTAATAGGATACTTTGGATTATTTGGGGCTGCTCAGTAAAAATCTTCTCTACTATCACAATAACTCAGGATATTGAAAGAGTTTAGTTTTCTGATCACTAAACTTTTGATTAATAATCACTAATATAATAATTTTACTTAATCTATTTAGTCTGTCATATTTTTTGGTGTACCTAAAGGATTGCTATAGTTCTAGTATTGGGATAAATGTCAGAAAATTTATTAACAGCTTAAGGAGTTTTGGATGAAAGCATTTGTAGTCGGTGCTACGGGAGGCACAGGACAGTGGATTGTCCGGGAGTTGGTAGAGCGGGGAATCCCAGTGGTTGCCTTGGTGCGGAACTTAGAAAAAGGACAGCAACTTTTACCAGCGGCGGCTCATTTGGTAGTAGGGGATGTATTGCAACCAGATAGCTTGGCAGTAGCGATCGCCGATTGCGATGTGATCCTCTGTGCCACAGGAGCAGCGCCCGGATTTGATCCGACAGCTCCCTACAAGGTGGATTATGAAGGGACAAAAAATCTGGTAAACCTAGCTCAGTCTAAAGGGATTAATCATTTTGTGTTGGTATCTTCCCTGTGTACTTCTCAGCTATTTCATCCCCTAAATTTGTTTTGGTTGATCCTCCTGTGGAAAAAACAAGCCGAGGAATATCTCCGCCAGAGTGGGGTCAACTATACGATCGTCCGGCCCGGTGGCCTAAAAAATGAAGACAATACCAACCCAATTTTAATGGCTTCGGCAGATAGTCTGTTTGATGGCAGCATCCCCCGCCAGAAAGTTGCCAAAGTTTGTGTAGAGGCACTCCTCCAGCCCACTGCCAGAAATAAAGTTGTAGAAATTATTGCCAAAGCAGAAGCTCCTGAGAGTACTTGGGAGAGGTTATTTACTGGTGTGTTGTAGAAAAATAGTCTCGGTTCGACTACGCTCACCGAGCGGAGCCAATAATTCACCGAGCGGAGCCAATGGTTCACCGAGCGGAGCCGAGGTGAGGTGTTAATTCGATCGCCTAGTTTCGATCGCCCACCGAGCCAATTCAGTCCGGTTGTGTAAGCCAGTCTTGGCCAACATATTAGACACATGACTTTCTATAGTTCTTTGGCTGACTTCTAACTGGACTGAAATATCTCGATTACCCATGCCCTGAGCCACTAGGGTAATAACTCTCTGCTCCGTAGGGGTAAGTTCCACTGAATCAGAGACTTCTAACTTCCTCTCTGTATCAAAACCCTTGGGGGCAGAATCTAATAACCTCTTGGCTTGCTTCAAGGAAGATTCCACCTGGGCCACCAACTCCTCTGGCTCAAAAGGTTTGACAATATAAACATCTGCCCCCAGGTTTAAGCCCTTGATTCGATCGTGGATTTGTCCCTTAGCAGAGAGAAATATAACTGGCAACCAACTGAGCTTAGTATCTTGGCGGAGCTTATCTACAAAAGCATAGCCATCCATTTCTGGCATCATGATGTCACAAATAATCAGATCAGGAACGTCCTGATCCAACACCTGCCAAGCCAGTTTGCCATTTTCTGCGGTTATAACTTCATAGCCCCGAAACTCTAGGTAATCTTTAACGAGCAAGATAAGATTCGGGTCATCATCAACTAGGAGTAATCGTTTAGTTTGTTTAGGAGGTACTTGCATAAGGGGAATTCTCAAGGAAATCGTTTATATTCTCAAGTCTAGGATTGCTATATATGGTATCTTTTTTGCTGGGGACTAAGTATTACGTTATTACAATTTCTAGAGAAAAAATCAGTATTTTTCTATTTAGATTTACCAAGAATTATGGAATCTCAAGCGATCGAGTGGCAATCCGTTGGTAATTATACAGATATTTTTTATGCTAAAACTAGCGGCATGGCGAAAATTACCATCAACCGTCCCCACAAACGTAATGCCTTTCGTCCCCAAACCGTAGTGGAACTCTATGATGCCTTTGCTGATGCTAGAGAAGATACCAGTATTGGCGTAGTTCTCTTCACTGGAGCAGGCCCCCATAGCGATGGGAAGTATGCCTTTTGTGCTGGGGGAGATCAAAGCGTCCGGGGTCATGGAGGTTATGTGGATGAAGCAGGAATGCCCCGGTTAAATGTTTTGGATTTGCAACGATTGATTCGTTCCATGCCTAAGGTAATTATTGCTTTAGTAGCGGGTTACGCGATCGGCGGGGGGCATGTATTGCATTTATTATGTGATCTAACGATCGCCGCAGATAATGCTATTTTCGGGCAGACAGGGCCGAAGGTAGGAAGTTTTGATGGAGGATTTGGGGCAAGTTATTTGGCAAGAGTTGTAGGGCAGAAAAAAGCCCGGGAAATTTGGTTTCTCTGCCGGCAGTATGATGCCACCCAAGCCTTAGAGATGGGTTTGGTTAATTGTGTAGTGCCAGTCGCAGAGCTAGAAGCAGAGGGCGTGAAGTGGGCGCAGGAAATTTTAGAGAAAAGTCCGATCGCTATCCGCTGTCTGAAGGCAGCTTTTAATGCTGATTGTGATGGGCAAGCCGGGCTACAGGAACTCGCAGGCAATGCTACTATGCTCTACTACATGACCGAGGAAGGAGCCGAAGGAAAGCAAGCATTCCTAGAGAAGCGATCGCCAGATTTTCGTCAATATCCTTGGTTGCCCTAGATAGACTTCGGTTATATTTCATTTAGGTTATTTTCCTAAGTTGCCCATGTTTTTGCCCATTGGAGATTTTGCTTGACTTGCTCCACAGTTGGGGCTTCGGAATAGAGGCGCAGGACTGGTTCGGTGCCAGAAAAGCGAATAATTAGCCAACTATCGTTATCTAAACGGAACTTGTAACCATCGATCGCTAAAACATCTATCACCTTTGCCCCAGCAATTTCTGTAGGAGGCTGGGTTTTTAATTGTTGCTCTAATTTGGCTCTGGTGTCCATGCTATCGAGGTGGAAATCAAGGCGATCGTACACCGCTGTGAATCCGGTTTTTGCCTGTAAGCTCTGGTAAATCTCGCTAGATATTTTCTAGTGAAATCATGACCATTTTGATTGGTTTTCAACAATCTTGTTGTGGATTAATTGCTTATTGCCATCAGCCTAAGAAGCCGGGAATCGCTAGGTCAGACAATTTGCTGTATTCTGCTTAACCCGAACTCACGCTAACTTAGGCAACTAGAACTCAGGTACAAACGATCGTCCTGAATACTTCCCCCTTAGAGGCAAATACCAAAAGAGAGGCGATCGCCGGATTACCCTACACGGATGCCGTGCGGGCAGAAATTCTTCTAGATGCAGTCCTCTAGATTGAACTGAATTCCTTTTAAGGTAAGATTTCTGGGCATCTGTTATTATAAAAATAATGGAAAAAACTGAATTAATCCCTCCAGTTTGAACTATTGCCCATCATCCGAAATCACTGGGAGCAAGTAGCAACTATGTTTTTCAACGCCACAGAAATTCTAATTGATTCCTTCGTGCAAAAACTCCGGGAAGGCTACCGTCGTACCTATGGCGGCTACATGCCTAACTACTCAGACATTATTGCCTGGGCTGGAAATATGGGGATGGAAAATATTTCTAATAGTGATGCCCTTTATCATAATGTGGAACACTCGATTTTAGTCACCCTTGTGGGGCAGGAAGTCTTACGGGGGAGGCATATTCGAGAAGGGGGTGTATCCTGTGAAGATTGGCTCCACTTTATCATTGCCTTGATCTGCCATGATATTGGCTACGTGAAGGGAGTGTGCCGTCAAGACCGGGATAGTGAAAGGCTCTATGCTACAGGTTTGGACGGAGAAATGGTTTATCTCTCCCCCGGTGCTTCTGATGCGGCCTTGACCCCCTATCATGTCGATCGAGGCAAGTTATTTATCGATGAGCGTTTTGGAGGGCATAAGCTAATTGATGCAGATTTAATCAAGCAGAGTATTGAATTAACTAGATTCCCAGTTCCTAACAAAGAAGACCACCAAGATACGGTAAACTATGCTGGTTTAGTCCGGGCATCAGATTTAATTGGGCAATTAAGTGATCCCCGCTACCTGAAGAAAATTGGGGCTTTGTACTACGAATTTGAAGAAACTGGGGTAAATAAAGCCCTTGGTTATAAAAATCCGGGGGATCTCCGACGGAACTATTCCAAATTCTACTGGCAAGGAATATTTCCCTACATCAAAGATGCTTTGAAGTACCTAGCTCTAACTCAACAGGGGAAACAAATTATTTCTAATCTTTATTCCAATGTTTTTGTGGTGGAGCACGAAATGGAGCAGGAAGAAAGTCAGAAAGCACTATTACAATCAGTGCTAAACGGTAATGAAGCTCAAGGCAAAATTGGGGATGAAATGGCATGAATTGGTGGCAAAAACTTAGCAAAAATCCGATCGCTCGCCTAGGAGCTTTAATTCTCATTTTTTTCTATGGTGTAGCGGTCTGTGCAGATTTTGTCGCTCCCTACGATCCCTACCTAGCCCAGGCAAATGGTTCTCTCCTACCCCCCACCCAGATTCATGGACAACTACCAAACCAAGGGAATTTTGGACTTCTTGTTTATCCTACTGCCCAAGGCAAAACTGATCCGAATACGGGCGATCGCTTCTTGGTAATAGATACCCTAAAACCCTCAAATATTAATTTATTTGTCAAAGGTTTTAGCTATAATTTCCTCGCCCTGACCATTCCTTTACCACCTCCCATCAACGAGATAAAAATCTTCCCCGGCATCAAAACTAACTGGCATCTCTTTGGGACTAACGGGGAGGGAAAATTAAATCTGTTAGGGACAGATGAGCAGGGGCGAGACCAGTTTAGTCGCCTAGTCTACGGCAGCAGAATTAGCTTAAGTATTGGGTTAGTGGGGATTATGATTAGCTTTCCCCTAGGCTTAATTATTGGGGGAATTTCTGGTTATTTTGGGGGTTGGTTAGATACTTTTCTGATGCGCTTAGTGGAAGTATTGATGACAATTCCGGGAATTTACCTGTTGGTTTCCCTCGCTGCCGTGCTACCCCCGACCCTGAGCGGTTCCCAGAGATTTCTATTGATTGTGGCAATTACTTCCTTGATTAGCTGGTCTGGTTTGGCACGGGTGATCCGGGGGCAGGTTTTGTCTATTAAGGAGCGGGAATTTATCCAAGCTGCCCGATCGATGGGAGCTAGTCCCCTGCGGATTATTATCCGGCATATTCTGCCCCAGACAGCTACCTATGTAATTATCTCCGCAACTTTGGCTGTTCCTAGTTTTATTATTTCCGAGTCGGTGTTAAGTTTTATTGGCTTAGGGATCAAGCCCCCAGATCCTTCTTGGGGTAATATGCTCTCGATCGCTACCAATGCTTCGGTGCTGGTACTCCAACCTTGGTTAGTCTGGTCTCCGGCTTTATTAATCATCACAACGGTTTTAGCCTTTAACCTGTTGGGAGATGGACTACGGGATGCCTTAGATCCCCGTAATTTACAAGGTGATTAATTTTTTCTACAGAACTTACTTTACAAGTAGGGTATAAGTAGGGTGTGCAATGCATCCTTTTACCCCCCCCATCCAAATCCTATGAGAGTATGGCTTGCTAGTTTTTTCCTATTATTTGCGATCGCCGAGGTTTACCAGTGGGCAAAGCACTTTACCCTACCACTGCCCATATTTATCTTAGGCGGAACCTTTTTAGCCATTATTTCTAACTATGACAAGTACCCGGAGTTAACTAAAGGACGCAATATTTCAACCCAACATCAGAGCGATAGTGTGACCCAACACCAAATCGGTATCGATATTGCTACGCAACGCCAAGGCGATATTGCTACGCAACGCCAAGGCGATCGTAGTTCATCAATGTAGGACTTACCTAAAGTACTTCGGTTAGGGAAGACTTTGCACTCTCCCACATAATGGTTAATGGCCTAATTTGTGTAAGTTCTAGAGAGAAAAATTCTCCCTTCTGGGGTAAATTTTTGTAAATTCAATGGTATGCTAAAAAAAATTTAAGATTAAGAAGACTTAATAGAAAAACTTGATCAGGGATTCCTACAGAAAACCTTAAACAGGAAACTTAAACTTAAATATATAGTTCTCATAATTTGTTTGACTGGGTATTTTCCCACACCTAGCCGTTGCGGGTCTTCCTAGTTAAAGTCATTAATACCTATTGGTTTAGGAGAAAAGTTGAGTGCAAAATAGCATGATACCAGTCACGGAAACTCAAACAACTGGGAAATTACCCCCAATTCGGGTGGGCGTAATCGGCATTGGCAATATGGGGCAGCATCATACTCGTGTCCTAAGTTTCATGAAGGATGTGCAGTTGGTTGGAGTATCTGATTTGAATGTAGAAAGGGGCATTGATACTGCTAGTAAGTATAGAGCCAAGTTTTTTGAGGATTATCATGCCCTGCTGCCCCATGTAGATGCAGTGTGTGTTGCTGTCCCCACTAGGCTCCACCATGAAGTGGGTATGACTTGTCTCAAAGCGGGGGTTCATGTGCTGATCGAGAAGCCGATCGCCGCCAGTATTGCGGAGGCCGAATCCCTAGTAAATGCGGCAGCCACTGCCCAAAAAATCCTCCAAGTAGGCCACATTGAACGGTTTAACCCAGCTTTTGCCGAACTAAGCAAAGTCCTAAAAACCGAAGAATTGCTCGCCCTAGAAGCCCATCGCATGAGTCCCTATTCCCAAAGGGCCAATGATGTGTCGGTGGTCTTGGATTTAATGATCCATGATATCGATTTGTTGTTAGAGTTGGCGGCTTCTCCAGTAGTCAAGCTAACGGCTAGTGGCAGTCGAGCAGCGGATTCGGGTTATCTAGATTATGTCACCGCTACTTTAGTCTTTGCCAACGGGATTGTGGCCACCTTAACCGCTAGTAAAGTTACCCATCGGAAGATTCGCCGGATTGTGGCTCACTGTCAAAACTCCCTCACTGAGGCAGATTTTCTGAATAATGAGATTTTGATCCATCGGCAAACTACCGCCGATTGGAGAACTGAATACGGACAAGTTCTTTACCGGCAAGATGGCTTAATTGAAAAGGTCTACACTAGTAATATTGAGCCTCTCCATGCCGAACTAGAACACTTTGTTACTTGTGTCCGGGGCGGCGATCAGCCTTCGGTGGGGGGAGAGCAAGCTCTTAAGGCTCTGCGTCTGGCTAGCTCGATCGAGCAAATGGCTCTAGATGGTCAGGTCTGGCAGCACCAATCCCCAGAGGTAGCAGCAATTTAAGGTAGTAGATGTCTATCCATTTAAGTCAAAAATGGAACAATGAAAGAGATTCGATTTAGTAACCATGCTCAATTGAAAATGGAGGTTTTAGCCAATCACGGAGTAATGATAGCTTCGAGCTTTGTTATAGAAACACTCGGTAATCGTAAAACTTAGTTGCTTTAGCCACTTCGACAAAAGCTCAGTGCAAGCCTGAGATATAAGCGGCTTGTGGGAATTTATTCCCCGTCATCTTCTCCAATGGCGATTTCTATTTTCTCTTGCCATAATATAACATTTTCATCGATAATACTATTTATACAGGAAGGGTAATCAACCTGTCTAAAAACCCCATTGCTGCCTAAACCGCAGACCCTGTACCTTGACAATTAAATCTATTGGGTTCTATTACATTGTTCTAGTTTCCTCCTGGTAATAGGTAAAAGATTTACAGGGACTAGACATTCAGTATTTTGAGGCTTTTGCTTCAACTAAAAAAGAACTTGCAGTCATGCAACTAGGGTAGGGCATACCCGAAGTCGCTATAGCCCTTTGGGCATTCAAGAAAGGGGAGAACCCCACCTCTGGTTTAGAGAACGCAAGGAATCTAAATTAAGTGGTTTCGTTGAACCAAGAATCTCAGTGCCTTTAGACCTGAGAGTGTCAAGTCTGATGAATGTGTCAACACCTTATTAGCATCTTAAGAAGAAGCAGGTAGGGAATTAATTAGTGATCTGGGTAATTTGATTAAGGTTATCACCACTAATTTGATAAGCAGCCCCAAAGCCAACTACAAAGCGTCCCCTAGTGGGAGTTAGTTGAAATATCCGAAAGTCTGGTAAGCTTCGCAACATTTCAATGATTTCCCCAAATTTTTCTTGGAATTTATCAACAATTTCCAACCATTGAGGCGTGTCTCTAGTTAACAGGTTAGGATCACAATCAAAACTTAAACGACGACGAGCAAAAATCTGTTTAGTTTGGAATTCATCTTCAATAAATAAAACACTAACCTTGGGATTAGCATAGATATTTTTGGTGTGGGTAGCCAGACCACTGACATAAATATAAATCCGCTTCTCTTCATCCATTACAAAGGGGGTGTAGCTGGCATTAGGTAATCCCTCAGCATCTACAGTACTAAGGATAATGCTGCCAAATTGTACTGGGAAATTTTCATAGGCAACTTGAGCTTTTTCAATTTGATTCATAGCGTATATGAGGACTTATACAATTTTTTTCTGTAGATGAGGGCGCAAAGCCTTACGCTCCTGCTAAATCTCTACTATAGGATTACTTACCAACTACAAAGCCCATAGAAGCTAATTCTTGCTGGAGGCGTTTTGCTTCTTGAGGATTGTGGGGTTGATGGATAGCGATCGCTTGAGTGAAAGCCTGCATACTCGCATCAATCTGCCCACTTAAAAGTAATAATACTCCCAAACTTTGGTAGGCATCGGGATAATCTGGTTGTAAATTAACCGCCTGACGGTAGCAAGCGATCGCTCCCTCGTAGTCATCCATAAACTTGAGAGTTGCCCCTAAATTGTAGTGACCCGGAGCAAAATTAGGATCAATCTTCAGGACAACTTCAAAGGCAGTTTTAGCCGTCTCTAAATCTCCCCCATCTAATAGTAAAATCCCCAAGTTATGGTACACCGGGAGTTTAATAGGGGGAATCACATTTTGGTCTAGAGCAGTTTGATAGTAAGCAGCAGCTTGGTTAGTATCCCTTGATTTAGCGTAGGCATTGCCTAGATGGTAGTTGATTTCAAATACTAGGGATGGCTGGAGATTAGGGGCTTGGAGAGCCTGTTGGAGGAGTTGGATACCTCGATCGTGTTCCCCAATTTGGAGGTACAAAGCTCCCAATTTATTCTGGGTGTAGGCATCCTCTGGATGGATAGCCAAATAGCTTTCCATTAAAGCTTTGGCAGTAGCGAATTTCTGGCGCTCGGCAATAACTCCCGGTTGATAGCCTGTATGCCGGATTGCGACCAGGGGAATGGAAATTATTTTCCAGTGGGGTTCTTGATTGATTAGTTCCAGGGCACTGTCATCGATCGAGGCATGGTAGGGATGGGTAAAATAAAGCTGGGGGTGGCGACGAAATAAGCGGCTAATCTCTGAATAGGGCGCATCATCGGAGCCTAGCTCATAACGGAGCAGATTAACTACTAAGTTGTTTGCTCCTAGGATCACTTCTTTGATGTAGGGAATAATTTCTGAGACTAAAACTTCATCGGCATCTAAGACCAAAACCCAGTCCCCGTGGACATATTTCAGTGCTTCATTACGGGCAGTGGCAAAGTCGTTCCCCCAAGGGAAATGGTAGACCTGCGCTCCATACTGCTGGGCGATCGCTACGGTTTTATCTGTTGACCCCGTATCTAGCACAACTATTTCATCTACCACTTCCCGGACACTGGCAAGGCAACTAGGAAGATTAGCCGCCTCATCCTTAACAATCATGCACAATGAGATATTAATAGAATTCTTCAAGCTCTTACCTCAAATACATTTCAACTATATTCTAAGTACCTTTAATTTAGCCCAATCATAACACCCATTGGTCTAACTCAACCTAACTCCACATCTGCATACAAATCTGCCAAATTAATTTCAACATTCAAAGAAGACAAGGTAAAGTGGGCATCTAAGTTATCGTACTCCGTAAATACCCATTGATTTGCTCCCTGCTTAATGTATTGCTCCACATGGGCTTTAGACTGATCAATTAATAAATATTCCTGAAAATTGGGGATAGTACGATAATTGGCAAACTTTTCACTACGGTCGTAATTTTTAGTGGAATTAGATAATATTTCGGCAATAAAAACAGGTTGTGTCACTGTATCTTTGCGTCCTTCTTGCAATAGAATCGGTCGGGGAACCACCATTACATCAGGATAAGTATAGACTTGGGGTTCAGAAATCCACAGCCGTTGATCTGTCGCCAATACTTGCAGAGGTTTACCTTTGAGAGCCAGCCTAAGAATTACGGTTAAAGCCCCAATAATTTCATTATGGGTAGGAGTGCCGCCAGTTATAGAAATAATTTCTCCATTGTGATATTCATTACGAGTTGGAGAGGCAATTTCTAATTCTAAATATTCTTCTGGTGTATAGATTTTAGCTGGAACCGCAATCATAATTTCTTCCCCCCGCCTAGAATAGAGCAACTCTAAATTTGGTGAATTTAGATTATATCAAAAGCAAAGAGATTACCTCAGAATAGACAATACTCTGTAGGCAATCCCTAAAAAATTGAAATTTAACTTGAGATTATAAAGATTCGACTCTGCCGTAAAATATACCCCGGATTTTTACTTCCTTGGGGTCTGCTGCACCCAGATCGGTATCTGAAGGCTGTTCACTTTCAAACACTCCAGCAACTTCTCCAGTCTCGTTGTTGACCTTGGCAACTTGCAGAGAAATTTTTCCGGGAATTAGTTCCACCCGTTTCATATTTGCTCTAGCCAGATCGTCATTATCTGATTGAGAAGGCAAAGCTACGGCATTGTCATAGCCTGCTGCTACACCCCGACCTTTGGGATCAAGAAATACGGAACCACGGTAGGAAGGAACTTGGAATTTCCCTTCAAAATCGGTAGAAGTATCAATTTTCTTAATAGGATTAGGAGTAGTTGCGACTAAACTTTTGATGGTAAATAGAAATGGAACTCGTTCGCCACCGGGCATTTGGACTGTAATAGCTTGAAAGTCGATGCCTGATTTTTCGGTAAAGGTTAAGCTGCCATCGGTTTGAAAGGTCAAATCACCGCTAATTTGATCCAGACTAGAGGTATATCTGGTTAATAATTTGCCAGAGATAAATTCTGCCTGTTGGCGCTTATTGACTGGCTCTTCTTTGACAAAGAAAGAAGTTGGTTGCAAGCATAACTCGATCATCTGGTAAGATTTTCCAGAATCTAGGACGATCGCACCCCTACCTTCTTCCAGTTGGGGGCAGTTGTTGGCTAACCCGGTTCCCCGAATTTGGTCGTAGGTCAAGGGTTCACTGGCATTAGCTGGGGCTTCACTGCAAGCAGAGAGGAAGCCAAAACAAAAGATTAAAAAAGCTACTACAATAGCTCGATATTTCATTATTCCACCTCGATCGTTAATATTTTCAAGATACCCATTTGACATCCTCCCCACCCTGTTGCTTGCTGCCGAAGGTTAGAGACGGGGATTTCTCACCAAGCGATATTCCAAAAAAGGAACCTACTTTGAATGGGGTTGACGCTTCATCAAGAACAGCCTAGAAGCAGGTCTTACACACTCTCCACGTCCGTTTTATGTCTCCGAATGCCCTCCGGCGACTAGACTACAAAACTTGTTTTTTGTTATATAGCCTGAATTATTATAAATCAAAGCTGTCCTAGAACGACAGGGCTTGTATCTCAACTTCTTAGGCATATTAAACTATTTCTAAACTATTTATAAATTAGCGATAAACTATTCATGAACTAGCGATAAATTATTTATGAACTATCAGAAAAGAGTGAAGTCGAAGGAGTTAACAACAAAGCTAGAGATATTGTTCAGAGAGGTGGCAACTCTGGCAGCGGAGCATCAGGGAGAGGTTATTGATTTATTGGCAATCCTGCGATCGCTAGAACAGTGTCATCGGCAAGTACGGGAAGGGTTGTTCCAAGATGCCCTGCCCAGCAATAGACAAGTCCTCTATAGTTTGTTAAAAGATATTGAGGAGTCTGGTGGTTGGCCTTACATTGAACGAGGAACAGTGCGATCGCTTCTCTGGCAACTTCAGGAAAATCAAGACCCTAATCAAGAGACAAATCACGTCCCAGAACTTTAAAGATATATAAAATTCATAAACTACACCACTGGATAACTCACTATGACTAATGATGCAGTAGGAATACCGATCAAGTTTGGGACTGATGGCTGGCGGGGTCTAATTGCTGATGATTTTACCTATGCTCGGTTAGCGATCGCCGCCCCAGCAGCAGCGATGATCCTAAAAAAATTCTACGGTGCCAGCACGGGCAGCAACACAATTATTGTGGGTCACGATCGCCGTTTCTTGTCAGAAGAGTTTGCCCAAAAAACTGCGGAATCTCTCCAAGCGATCGGCTTTGAAGTTCTCCTCACCGAAACCTTCGCTCCCACCCCTGCATTTAGCTGGGCTGCCAAGCAGGAAAATGCCCTCGGAGCTTTGGTGATCACGGCTAGTCATAATCCCGGTGGTTACTCTGGATTGAAAGTTAAGGGAGCCTTCGGCGGTTCTGTACCGGGGGAAGTAACCCAAGAAATTGAGAACCTGATTCAGCAATCTCCTACCTATCCTAAGCCAGAGAAGTTGATTCCCATCAAGATGTTTGACCCGTGGCAGAGTTACTGTCAAGGAATTGCTGCTAAGGTGAATTTACCTCTGATTCAGGAAGCAATTCGCCAAGGTAAGGTGGCAGTATTTGCCGATGTGATGCACGGAGCTGCGGCCGGGGGTTTGACCCAAATTTTAGATGTGGCGGTGCAGGAATTAAACTCGAATCGGGATCCTCTTTTTGGGGGTGGTGCGCCGGAGCCTTTGCCTAGATATTTATCCCAGCTATTTCGGGTGATTCGGAGCCATAAGTATCAAGGTAATTCCGGTGTAGCTGTGGGTTTTGTCTTTGATGGGGATAGCGATCGCATTGCTGCTGTAGATAGTCAGGGAAATTTTATGAGTTCCCAATTATTAATCCCCATTTTGATTGATCATTTGGCATCCCATCGTGGTTTAGGTGGAGAAGTAGTAAAAACTATCAGTGGTTCAGATCTGATCCCCAAGGTGGCGGCTCTCCATAACCTGCCCGTCTATGAGACTCCCATTGGTTATAAATATATTGCCGATCGAATGCTCTCCCATGAGGTTTTACTAGGTGGTGAGGAATCCGGGGGGATTGGCTATGGTTCCCATATTCCCGAACGAGATGCCCTCTTAGCAGCCTTGTACTTGTTAGAAGCGATCGTCCAGTATGACCTAGATCTAAGTGAAATTTACCAGAGCTTGCAGGCAAAAACAGGTTTTACGGCGATGTACGATCGCCTTGATCTCCACCTCGATAGCATGGACACCAGAGCCAAATTAGAGCAGCAATTAAAAACCCAGCCTCCTACAGAAATTGCTGGGGCAAAGGTGATAGATGTTTTAGCGATCGATGGTTACAAGTTCCGTTTAGATAACGATAGTTGGCTAATTATTCGCTTTTCTGGCACCGAACCAGTCCTGCGCCTCTATTCCGAAGCCCCAACTGTGGAGCAAGTCAAGCAAAATCTCCAATGGGCAAAAACATGGGCAACTTAGGAAAATAACCTAAATGAAATATAACCGAAGTCTATCTAGGGCAACCAAGGATATTGACGAAAATCTGGCGATCGCTTCTCTAGGAATGCTTGCTTTCCTTCGGCTCCTTCCTCGGTCATGTAGTAGAGCATAGTAGCATTGCCTGCGAGTTCCTGTAGCCCGGCTTGCCCATCACAATCAGCATTAAAAGCTGCCTTCAGACAGCGGATAGCGATCGGACTTTTCTCTAAAATTTCCTGCGCCCACTTCACGCCCTCTGCTTCTAGCTCTGCGACTGGCACTACACAATTAACCAAACCCATCTCTAAGGCTTGGGTGGCATCATACTGCCGGCAGAGAAACCAAATTTCCCGGGCTTTTTTCTGCCCTACAACTCTTGCCAAATAACTTGCCCCAAATCCTCCATCAAAACTTCCTACCTTCGGCCCTGTCTGCCCGAAAATAGCATTATCTGCGGCGATCGTTAGATCACATAATAAATGCAATACATGCCCCCCGCCGATCGCGTAACCCGCTACTAAAGCAATAATTACCTTAGGCATGGAACGAATCAATCGTTGCAAATCCAAAACATTTAACCGGGGCATTCCTGCTTCATCCACATAACCTCCATGACCCCGGACGCTTTGATCTCCCCCAGCACAAAAGGCATACTTCCCATCGCTATGGGGGCCTGCTCCAGTGAAGAGAACTACGCCAATACTGGTATCTTCTCTAGCATCAGCAAAGGCATCATAGAGTTCCACTACGGTTTGGGGACGAAAGGCATTACGTTTGTGGGGACGGTTGATGGTAATTTTCGCCATGCCGCTAGTTTTAGCATAAAAAATATCTGTATAATTACCAACGGATTGCCACTCGATCGCTTGAGATTCCATAATTCTTGGTAAATCTAAATAGAAAAATACTGATTTTTTCTCTAGAAATTGTAATAACGTAATACTTAGTCCCCAGCAAAAAAGATACCATATATAGCAATCCTAGACTTGAGAATATAAACGATTTCCTTGAGAATTCCCCTTATGCAAGTACCTCCTAAACAAACTAAACGATTACTCCTAGTTGATGATGACCCGAATCTTATCTTGCTCGTTAAAGATTACCTAGAGTTTCGGGGCTATGAAGTTATAACCGCAGAAAATGGCAAACTGGCTTGGCAGGTGTTGGATCAGGACGTTCCTGATCTGATTATTTGTGACATCATGATGCCAGAAATGGATGGCTATGCTTTTGTAGATAAGCTCCGCCAAGATACTAAGCTCAGTTGGTTGCCAGTTATATTTCTCTCTGCTAAGGGACAAATCCACGATCGAATCAAGGGCTTAAACCTGGGGGCAGATGTTTATATTGTCAAACCTTTTGAGCCAGAGGAGTTGGTGGCCCAGGTGGAATCTTCCTTGAAGCAAGCCAAGAGGTTATTAGATTCTGCCCCCAAGGGTTTTGATACAGAGAGGAAGTTAGAAGTCTCTGATTCAGTGGAACTTACCCCTACGGAGCAGAGAGTTATTACCCTAGTGGCTCAGGGCATGGGTAATCGAGATATTTCAGTCCAGTTAGAAGTCAGCCAAAGAACTATAGAAAGTCATGTGTCTAATATGTTGGCCAAGACTGGCTTACACAACCGGACTGAATTGGCTCGGTGGGCGATCGAAACTAGGCGATCGAATTAACACCTCACCTCGGCTCCGCTCGGTGAACCATTGGCTCCGCTCGGTGAATTATTGGCTCCGCTCGGTGAGCGTAGTCGAACCGAGACTATTTTTCTACAACACACCAGTAAATAACCTCTCCCAAGTACTCTCAGGAGCTTCTGCTTTGGCAATAATTTCTACAACTTTATTTCTGGCAGTGGGCTGGAGGAGTGCCTCTACACAAACTTTGGCAACTTTCTGGCGGGGGATGCTGCCATCAAACAGACTATCTGCCGAAGCCATTAAAATTGGGTTGGTATTGTCTTCATTTTTTAGGCCACCGGGCCGGACGATCGTATAGTTGACCCCACTCTGGCGGAGATATTCCTCGGCTTGTTTTTTCCACAGGAGGATCAACCAAAACAAATTTAGGGGATGAAATAGCTGAGAAGTACACAGGGAAGATACCAACACAAAATGATTAATCCCTTTAGACTGAGCTAGGTTTACCAGATTTTTTGTCCCTTCATAATCCACCTTGTAGGGAGCTGTCGGATCAAATCCGGGCGCTGCTCCTGTGGCACAGAGGATCACATCGCAATCGGCGATCGCTACTGCCAAGCTATCTGGTTGCAATACATCCCCTACTACCAAATGAGCCGCCGCTGGTAAAAGTTGCTGTCCTTTTTCTAAGTTCCGCACCAAGGCAACCACTGGGATTCCCCGCTCTACCAACTCCCGGACAATCCACTGTCCTGTGCCTCCCGTAGCACCGACTACAAATGCTTTCATCCAAAACTCCTTAAGCTGTTAATAAATTTTCTGACATTTATCCCAATACTAGAACTATAGCAATCCTTTAGGTACACCAAAAAATATGACAGACTAAATAGATTAAGTAAAATTATTATATTAGTGATTATTAATCAAAAGTTTAGTGATCAGAAAACTAAACTCTTTCAATATCCTGAGTTATTGTGATAGTAGAGAAGATTTTTACTGAGCAGCCCCAAATAATCCAAAGTATCCTATTAGCTCTGAGCTATCGAGGATTTGTAGTAATTTGCATCAGGAGTGTGTAAATGACATCGTATTTCGTCAACGAAAGAATGAATGAATCGGTAGAGCCACAGTTAGATAACCTACTCAATAAAGCTAAAATTGCTCAAGAAGCAACTCTAGAAGCTGTGGGTGAGGCTGACCATACCTTGATTGATGAACCAGTTCGTTTCCATATTAAATTTGCCGATCGCATGGTGCTATGGGCGGATGCTCAGACGGTAGGTAAATATTTTGATACCCATCAGCAATGGTTCCAGCGGTGCGCCCAGCCTATGCATACAGAACCTATCGGCATAAATGGTTATGCTCTTACTATTGGTAAGTTTGGGGCTTTGGGCTATGAGGTAGAACCAAAGATTGGGCTAGAGCTATTGCCCCAGCAGGAAGGGATTTATCATATTCAAACGATCGCTATCCCCAACTACACTCCTCCGGGCTATGAGGTAAATTTTCAGGCTTGGCAAGAACTGGTAGAAATTCCTGCCGCTGATTATGTAGTGAAGAAAAAATCTCTTCAAGGAAAATTGCCCCCAATCATTACCAAGGTGGAATGGCATTTAGACTTAGAAGTATTTGTGAGATTTCCCCGCTTTTTGCAGAAATTACCCCAAAATTTAATTCAACGGACGGGCGATCGAGTCCTGTTGCAAATTATTCAGCTAGTCAACCACCGTCTAACTCAAAAAGTCCAGCAGGATTTCCATAGTAGTCTGGGGATTCCCCATTAACCCTAGATTAACGCTGAGATTTGAGGCGATCGATCTCTCGCTGCAATTCATCAATTTCCTGTCTCAATCGTTCTGCCTCCTTGGGAGATTGCTCTTGAGCATTGACTTCTACGGATCCCTCATCGGTCATCTTGCGGTAGTTACCCCGGCGAATTTCTTGGTATTCCTCAGAGTTTGCCCATTCTTGGAGATAGTAGGGACGCTCTACTGGGAAGGGATGACTCAGAATTCCCCCGCCCTGACCACCATTGTAGAGGAAGAGTTTATAAACCTGATTTAGACCATCTTGATCTAGCTGACGATAATCTTCAGACTGCTTCATAAATTCCTGCACACTACATTCGTGGGCATATTTATTGCTACCGCCGGCCACCTTCATCATGGTGCGGACTACCGGCTCAATATCATCCATCACGAGCAAGGCGGCTCGATCGGAGGATAGTTCTGCTTTCCGTCGCCATTCATAAAAAGAATAGACTAACCCGCTACTAACCAAATTCCCAATCCCAAAAGTCATCTCCCCCAAAGCAGAAGCTGCACTCATCGCCCAAATTCCCATCTGAGTCAGGATACTATGACCACACTTGATATGGCCTAGCTCATGGGCAATTACTGTCCTGATTTCATCTTCCTTCAGTAGGTCTAATAAGCCTGTATTGACTACGATATAAGGGTTTTCTCTGCCGAGGGAGTAGCTATTAACTTGGGGGTCTTGGTTGACAAATAGGGCGGGTTCTGGGGATATATCCAAGTCCCGAACGCACTCTCGAAAAATCCCGTAAAGAGTAGAATATTGTCGGGGGCCAGCTTTGATATTATTGGCCATCAGGTACACAAACTGGGGGCGCTCATAGACAAATTCCACAAACTTTCTGGCCACTAAATCAAAACCAGGAACGCTGCGGAGGGTCTGCTCGGCTTGGCGATCGAGAGGATGGCGAAATGCTTCACTAGAAATGCCGGGATAGGTAGCCATAGAAGAGATAATTTCCAGAATTATGAAATAATTAATTTCCTTAGTTTAAACAATTTTCTTCCTACTTGTGTCCCTAAACTGATCATCAAATACCCAGTGGTAGAATCATGGCTGAAAAAATAATTAAGGAGGGAATAGGGTGGCGTTTGGGATGGGATCCACAACGGGAGGGCTATCAGGGTTTGGTGGCAGGGGAAGCTTGGGCGATCGAACTTACGGCGTTAGAACTAAAAGATTTTTGCAGCCTCCTTCAGCAATTAGCTGGAACGATGGCATCTATGGCGGCGGAGTTGATGCCGGAAGAAACTATTACCTGTGAGGCAGAAACAGAACTGCTATGGATGGAGGTAGCGGGTTTTCCTGATAGTTATACAATAAGGTTTATTCTCAATACTGGCCGGGGCTTTGAAGGAGGATGGGAGGCTGCGATCGTACCGGATATTCTCCACGCCAGTTACTCTTTACTGGTCTAATAAAAGTCTTCAAAAAGAGCTTGGCTTAATATCTTGCAAATAAATAGTAGTAATCTGCCAATATTTCCGCTATACTTAACAAGGTGATCACGGGGCGTAGCGCAGCTTGGTAGCGCACCACTTTGGGGTAGTGGGGGTCGTGGGTTCAAATCCCGCCGCTCCGATTTATATCGGAAAACAATTACAGCCACTTCTTGCAGAGTTCCAGAAGTATTTAAAGACTCAGTAATCCGGGTAGCAAAACTACTAGATAACGGAACAATGCATCCTAATCAAGAAAAATATCCCTCTCAGCAAATAGTTATCATTGAGCTTAATAACTATGTTTATTTAGTTCCGTTTGTACAGGATGGGAATGAAGTGTTTCTCAAAACAATTATCCCTAATCGCAAAATGAAGAAAAAATATTTAGGAGGTTAATATGCCAGAGCTTAAAGAATTTGATTTAGATGATGAAGAGCAAGAAATTTTAGATGCCTTTGAAAGAGGAGAATTGCAACCCATTCCCAACATGGAGGAGAAAATTAAAGAGCTTCAGATGGCTGCTGAGGCTCATCTCAGGGAAACAACTATCTCTATCACCTACAATGAGCTAGTTGAAGTACAGGAGGTATTGAGCGCTCAATTGCATGGCGGGGGTTATCTTTCCAAGACAGACCACATTAAATCATTACTAGACAAGATAGAGGCGGCGATCCAAAATCACTCCCTAGCAAGTTAGTCAAAATTAGAAACTTCACTAGAATCTCCTTGCCATAAGTTTGCGGGGGGATTTAGAGCGTAAAGTGTTACCTAGTAATTATTTAGGTAAATATTAAATCGCTTAAAACTGTCACAGGGTCTAGGATGGACGTAACTGGACTCGAACCAGTGACCCCCACGATGTCAAGGAGAGGACAGAACTAGTCAGGGTATAGCTTTTAGAGAACTACTTAAGGATTTAGTCAATTTTTAAGTAATTATTGCTGGTTTTTAGACAACTTTCAGCCGCTGCCAATGATCTGCGGAGTGTTCTAAATAATCTAAGACTTGATCGGCCGCCGTCTCTAAATTAATTTTTTTACTAGCTAATTCTCTAGAAAGTTCAGAAATTAGCCCTGCTAATTCCCCTGACACAAATTTGAATTGGTCAAAATAGACTAAGGCCGATCTGCTTTTTTCTGATAGCTCACTACTAGCCAATTGCTCTATCTTATTTCCCGCTCTAGCTAGGGTTTCTACTGATCTCGATTTAGATACCGTACTAAGTAAGCGCTGATCTCTAGAAAGTCTATTCTTAACTAAGGCGTTGATCTGCGAGCGCTCGATCGCTAGAGATTGGTTATTGTACTCAATTCCAAATAATGTCATTTCTGAACTTTCAGAAAAATCTTCATGCTGGATTGCTTGAGCCAATTCCTTGATCACTTCCTTGGATAGCTTGCGCCTATCTCTATTCATTAATTGCATCAAGGCTATCTGTTGATCATGATCTATCAAGGCCGATCCAATAGCGATCGCCGTCTCTTGATCCATCTCACCAGAATAAACCCGATCCCATATAGAAGGTGCAAGGTTAGCAAGTGCTAACCCATCCTCTACTATTTTTTCTTTTAGGGGAATACCTTTAGATTTTAGATACTCCGCACCTAATCCAGAATCTCGCAAGAATTTTGCACAGTCGATCGCCGTACCTCTACCTTCTGCCAAATTAGCTAAAGCGCCGATCATCCTAGCAGATTTAGGATCGGGGCAGTCTAGGTATCTAACTGTAATTGTTTCAATCCCTAATGATTTGGCTAGATCAACACGGTTATGTCCATTAACTACATAAGTTGTATTTGTTTCTGATTGATACCAAACCAGAATCAACCCAGCTAGGTTTGTATCCCATTGTCTAACTCCATTTAGGCTACCAGTTTTACCAGTGGCACCGTAGACAACTTTATATTGGAAAATTTTTGGGGCAATAGTTAGGGCAGCGATCGGAATATCCTTAACCCCAATAGGATCACTTTCTTTGATCGGAGTAGGATCGATCGCTAGCTGGTTAGGGTGATCAAGTCTAGCGATAAGAGTCTTAATCTGATCCTGATAGATCACCGGGATCCTAATAGGTACAGTCTTACCCGCTCTAAACTTGTTTATCCAGTTAGGGTTTCCCCTTCTAGGTATGTCTATTTTTAGCTCTAATTGTTCAGGGTTTATCAATTCCCCTTTGTTATTTGTTAAGGCAAGCATATTTTATAAGCTAGTGACTGATAACAATAGTGTACAGTATTATTTATCAATCGTCAATCTCTAAACCCTAGCTATAGAGGGGAATAAAATTATCTTTTTGGAAGTGATGATAAAATATTCAGAATAGTGTACAGTATTATTAATCAATTAAATCAAGGATTATAAAACCATGACGACCAACTTAACCGCAGAGCAAAAAATCAGTCAAAGGATTAGATTAAATCGAGACGAATACATGAACTTAAGTCCAGAGAGAAAAATGGAATTAGAAATTCTCTACCCTGAATTAAGACCATTAAAATCTAGATAACCTATAAGTAAAGGATTTTAGAGCGGCTCACCCGCTCTTTTTTTTATACCTAAATCCCATAGCTGTACATTATTCCCTAACCTAGCAGTTAGCCTAAACCCTAGCAGTAGAGGGGAATAAAATTATCTTTTTGGAAGTGATGATAAAATATTCAGAATAGTG
>ENA-OBLH01000131-OBLH01000131.1-metagenomes-genome-assembly--contig:-NODE-131-length-25920-cov-5.29611_pt1 | contig 25920 bp, 27 predicted proteins | sample MGYA00153382_OBLH01 | MGnify analysis MGYA00153382
GCGGCGCTGACGAGCCGCCCGCCGGTTTCCTCGACCAGCATCAGGTCGCGCGCTACCGCCATTGCTTCGGCGGCGGCAGGCGCAGCGGACAGGCCATAGAGCGTTGCCGTTTCTCCTGCTGTCGCTACGGCGCCAGCCGCCAGTCCCCCATCCTCGGCATGGGTAATGATTGTCAGCCCAAGCGAAGCCGCATAGGCGAGCACCCGCCGCATCACGCCCGAATCGGCGATCCAGCCGCGTCCCGTAGCCACGGCCTTCGCCCCTGCGCGGTTCATCAGTGCATATTCGGCCAGTTCTTCGCCGCGCAGCCCCTTGGTCGCAGCCGCAAGCGGATGCACCCAGAGGGCAGGCTTGGCGGCAAGCGCGGCGCGCTGCACGAGGCCGGGGTCGTCGAGCACCGGCGACTGGTCGGGCATCAGCGCCACCCGCGTAATCCCGCCCGCTGCCGACGCGCCGCGCTCGACCGCGAAGACGCCGAGGTCGACGATGCCGGGGAGGATGATTTTGCCGGTGGCATCGACGACTTCGGCAGACCCAACCGCCGCCGCAATCTTGTCCCCGTCGATGACGAGATCGCCCGCGCGCTCGCCGCTCCCGTCGACAATTCTGCCGCCCCGGATAATCACGACCTGCGTCCTCGCGTCAGCACATCCAGACATGCCATCCGCACCGCGACACCCATTTCTACTTGCTCGGCAATCGTCGAGCGCAGCGGGTCGTCGGCAACCGATGAGGCAATCTCAACACCACGGTTCATTGGCCCCGGGTGCATGACAATGGCGTCGGGCGCACGTTCGAGGCGCTCCGGGGTCAGTCCATAAAGCGCGTGAAACTCGCGCAAAGACGGCACGAACCCGCCCGACATCCGTTCGGATTGAAGACGCAACATCATCACCGCGTCCGCGCCTTCGATCCCGGCGTCCATGTCGGTAAACGGCGTCACCCCGAACCGCTCGATCCCGGCAGGGATCAGCGTGGCGGGGGCAACAATGCGGACTTCGGCCATTAACGCGGTCAGCAGCAGTATATTCGACCGTGCCACGCGGCTGTGCAGCACATCGCCACAGATCGCGATGCGCTTACCTGCAATGCTGCCAAGCCGCCGCCGAATGGTCAGCGCATCGAGCAGCGCCTGCGTCGGGTGCTCGTGCGTCCCGTCACCTGCATTGAGCACCGGACAATCCACTTTATCGGCGATCAGCGCGACGGCACCGCTGCTGGCATGGCGAATGACCAGCACATCGGCGCGCATCGCATTGAGCGTGATCGCGGTATCGATCAGCGTCTCGCCCTTCTTCACACTCGACTGCGCCGCGTGCATGTTGACGACATCGGCACCGAGCCGCTTGCCCGCGATCTCGAAACTCAACAGCGTCCGCGTGGAATTTTCGAAGAACGCATTGATTTGCGTCAGCCCGTCGAGCCGGTGGTCGGAGGCCGCATGACTGCGGTTATGTTCGACCCACTGGTCGGCCTCATCGAGAAGAAATATGATCTCGTGCGGCTGCAAACCCGCAATCCCGGTCAGGTGCCGGTGGGGGAAAGGAAGCATCGATGTCACTAAGGTTGTGGCGATAGCGGTGGGTTAGACCTCGCGCAACCTCGGCATCAGTTCGACGAAATTACAGGGCTTGTGCCGCGAATCGAGCTGCGTCGCCAATATCCCGTTCCACCCGTCGCCGACCGCACCTGTCGATCCTGGCAGCGCAAAGATATAAGTACCGCGCACGACGGCGGCGCAGGCGCGCGACTGGATCGTTGAGGTGCCGATGTTGGCGTAGCTCAGCCAGCGAAACAATTCGCCGAAGCCGGGAATGGTCTTGCCGCCGAGCAGATCGATGGCCTCGGGCGTCACGTCGCGGCCAGTCACACCAGTCCCGCCGGTCGAGATGACGCAATCTACCTCGGGGTCGTCGATCCAGGCATGGAATTGGCCCAGCAGCGCCTCGACATCGTCGCGGATGATCGCGCGGCGGACCAGATCGTGGCCTGCGCCTGCGATCAGGGCCGCGAGCTTGTCACCCGATTTGTCAGTGGAGGCGTCGCGGCTGTCGGAAACTGTCAAAAGAGCAATGCTGACGGGAATGAAGGGGAGCGACTCGTCAATCATGTCGATCATCCTGCGCCTGTCGCAGGGTCATCGCGCAACCACGCCAGCGCTCGCCACGGTCGGAAACTTTGGCCAGATACCCTGTACTAGTGCGCTGCGGCTGACGGTTTTCTGTCCTGCTTGCTGCTGGTACATCCAGTAGTTCCGTAACACGATCGTGACGTACCCGCGCGTTTCCCAATACGGAATGCTCTCGATATAAAGCAGAGGATCCTTGCCCGCCGCTGCGTTCAGGTTCCAGCGGTCGAGTGGGGCAGGTCCGGCATTATAGGCGGCAATGACTTTGGGTAGCAGCCCGCCGGTCTGCGCCATATCGCGCAGCTGCTCGATATAGCTCTGTCCATACTCCATGTTCGTGGATGGCGAAGTCAACGAGCCCGTGAAGACGATCCCCTTTTTGCGGGCGATATCGCTTGCGGTGCCGGGTCGCACCTGCATCAGGCCGCGTGCGCCCGCAGCGCTCACAGCGTTCGCGCGGAAATTCGACTCTTGCAGGGTGTGCGCGAACACGAGCGCACGGTCGACGCGCCAGCCGCCTTCGGGCGACCAGTTGCCGGGGGCGGGATAGCGCCCCTCGACCGAAGTCTTGGCCCCCGCCGGGCCATTGTGCGCGAGCCACAGCTGCGTCGAGGGCAGGTCGAGCTTGCCCGCAATCGAGGTGAGCGTGGCATGTTCGCTGGGGCTACCGATTTTCGCTTGCCAGCGGATCAGTGCATCGGCGCGCTCGCTCTCGCCGATTTCGGCCAGCGCCAGCGCCGCGCGGACATTGGGATGGCCGACGACCTGTCGGACAGCGCCGACGCCGCTGTAGTCCTTGTTGGCGGGCAGCCCCATCGCCCCTTGGGCAAGCATCCCGTAGAACGTCTCTTCGAGACGCGCCGCAGCGCGCAGGCGTGGCTGGATCAGATCGGGCTGTTTGCGGACCATATCGGCCCGCGCCGCCCAATAATGCCCCGCTGCGATCATTTCCGGGTCGTAGGACCGCCGTGCCAGCGATGCGAAAGCATTCGACGCGCCCGCCCAGTCCTGTTGCCGCCATGCCGCCAGCCCGACGACCCAGTCGGCTTGCGCTGCCCATGGTCCAGTGCCGGATTGCGCGACCGTCGCCAGACGCCGCGCGTTCACGTCGTCGTCCTCGATATAATAGGACCACGCCACCCGCTGCCGCCATTCGGTCAACCCGTCGGGCGTCAAACCCGGTTCACTGGCGACCAGCAGTGTTTCAGCTTCGACCGGGCTGTCGTCCTTGATGAACTGGATAATCCGCTGGCCCATGGCCGAGGCAACCGCATCCCCTTTGGTGGTCGCCGTCAAACCGCGACGTGGCGAGGTGCCAAGCCAGCCAAAGCTCCGCGCCTCGGGTAGCGCCGGCAGGGCGTCGATCCCGCGCGCCGAGGCCAACCGCACGAGTGCAGGAGCCTCAGGCAGTTGCGGCGCAGCCGTGGCGAGCGCCGCAAGCTGGCTGCCATCGACCTTGGGTGATCCCTTTGCGGTGTAGATAGCGGCGCGGGCGACACTGTGCAGCGGGCCTTCGGGCATGACGTCGAGTTTAGTCGTGGCCTCTGTCCAGCGCGCGCCATCAATGTCGTCGAAAATGGCGCGATATTGCGTCCGTGCATTGGGGCCGAGCTGGACGGGAAGGGGTGCGGCCTTGGCGGCAATGGCAGATTCTGTGGCAAATGCAGGCGCCGAAACCACGCTGACGGAAACAGCCGCTCCAGCAAGCAACAACGATATTCTCATGCCGAACCGTTTCCGATCAATTTCTGCATGTCAGCCCATACCTGCCCCTTGGATTTGGGGTTGGCGACCAGCACGCGTGGATGAAGCGTTGCAATCGCCTCCAAAGTGACCCCATCATAGTTAACAATGTGTAACCGTCCCCTGGCGTCGGCCACATTCATCCCGAGGACCGCACGGCTTGCCGCTTCGCCCATCAGCCAAAGCTTCTTCGGCGCGGCAAGACGGATGTGATGGGAGAGCAATGGCGTCAGCAGATCTAGCGCGGCCTTGTCCATCAATGCCCCCGCCGGACGCGCAGGCGCGACCGACGCGAGATAGATTTGGGTACGGTCAATCTTCCAGGCCGAAAGCATTTTGTCGAACAGCGCGCCACTATCGCCGGTAAGCAAGTGCCCCGCCTCGGCATCACCGCGTTCGGGGACGTCGGTCACGATCATCGGGACGTTGCCGGGATCGCCTTCGGGAGCGAGACGCTGGCGGACGGGATAGTCGGACAGCGTTTCGGTGTCGGTGGCGAGCCATGCCACGAACTCGGGCAAATTATCCGGCAATATGGCCTTGCGGCCGGGGTTAGGCGCAGCAATCGGGTCGGGATCGCGCGCGGTTGTATTTTGGCTTGCTGTCGTCGCTATAGGCTTGGCTTCCGCAAGCCAATCGCGGGGTTCCTCGTCGATCAGCACATCGACCCCGGCGTCGCGCCACCATCCGATCAGGCTCTCGGCCTCGCTTCGCAAGTCATGGGTTTCACCGTCGGGCATTGCGCTTACGTTAAGCAATCGGTTGACGGCGCGGTCAATGATGCGGAATGCGGTTTGTGACAAAGCGATGAGGAAAGACGGCCAAGCGCCGCAGAAAGTACCGATATGACGACACGCGAATCCATGCCGTACGACGTTGTGATTGTGGGGGGCGGCCCTGCGGGGTTGAGCGCGGCAATCCGGCTGAAACAGCTCAACGCCGATCTGGGCGTGTGCGTGCTCGAAAAAGGGTCCGAAATCGGCGCGCACATATTGTCGGGCGCGGTCGTCGATCCGAAGGCGCTCGACGAATTGCTGCCCGAATGGCGCACAAGTGGCTGTCCGCTTGCCGATGCGCCAGTGACCGACAACCAGCATTGGGTGCTGACCAAAAAGGGCAAGTTCTCGATTCCGCATTTTGTGGCCCCGCCGTTCCTCAACAACAAGGGCACCTACACGGGCTCGCTCGGCAATTTGTGCCGCTGGCTCGCCGAACAGGCCGAGGGACTCGGCGTGGAGATTTTCCCGGGCTTTGCAGCGGCAGAAATCCTCTACAACGACGATGGATCGGTAAGGGGCGTTGCGACCGGCGACATGGGTGTGGCGCGCGACGGCACTCATAAACCCGATTATCAGCCGGGTCTCGAACTCCATGCGAAATACACGCTGTTCGCCGAGGGCGCGCGCGGCCATTTGACTAAGCAGCTCAAGCCGTTGTTCGACCTCGACAAGGATGCCGAGCCGCAGGTTTATGGCATCGGTATCAAAGAATTATGGGACATTCCTGCCGAACAGCATAAGGTCGGTCGGGTGATCCACACCCAAGGCTGGCCGATTGCCGACAATGACGGCTTCGGCGGCGGGTTTCTGTATCATCAGGCGGGCGGGCAGGTGTCGCTCGGCTACGTCGTGTGGCTCGGCTATTCCAACCCCTATCTGTCGCCATTCGACGAAATGCAGCGCTGGAAGACGCATCCCGAGATCGCGGCGATCCTGAAGGGCGGCAAGCGCGTTTCCTATGGTGCGCGGGCGATCTGCGACGGGGGCTGGCAGTCGGTACCCAAGCTCGTCTTCCCCGGCGGCGCACTGATCGGCTGCACTGCGGGCTTCCTCAACGTGCCACGCATCAAGGGTAGCCACACAGCTATGAAATCGGGCATGATGGCCGCCGAAGCCGCAGTTGCTGCGATAGGCGAGGGGCGCTCTAGCGACGAACTCGATGCCTATACCGATGCCTACAAAAACAGCTGGGTCGAAAAGGAATTGCGGATGGTCCGCAATTTCGAGCCGATCATCTCGAAATTCGGCGGGACACTCGGCACGATCATCGCAGGGATCGTAATGTGGCTCGAATATCTAGGGTTACGCCTGCCGTTCACGATGAAGCACCGGTCCGATGCCACCAAGCTGTGGCGCAAGGACATGGTTCAGCCAATCGTCTATCCCAAGCCCGACGGTGTGCTGAGCTTCGACAAATTGTCCTCGGTGTTCCTGTCGAACACCAACCATGAGGAGGACCAGCCGGTCCATCTGACGCTGAAGGATGCGAGCGTGCCGACCGGCGTTAACCTGCCGCTCTATGCAGGCCCGGAGCGGCTTTACTGCCCGGCAGGCGTTTATGAATATGTCGAGGATGCCGTCGATCCGACTGGCCAGCGGCTCCAGATCAACGCCCAGAACTGCGTCCACTGCAAGACCTGCGATATCAAGGATCCAACCCAGAACATCAACTGGGTCGTGCCGGAGGGCGGCGGTGGGCCGAACTATCCGAACATGTAGCCTGTTCGCGCTGGCCGTTGCGCTAGGTTCGACCGGTGCAGCGGCTAAGCGGATGGAGGCCACGGCTTTGGGTGCCTATGTCCGCGCCCGTGTCGCCGACAAGGCGAGCGACAGCGCAATTGCAGTGGCCAGCTATTCAGCTGCGCTCACTATGTCGTCCGATGCGGCGATGGTTGCGTTCCGCGCGTACCGGGCGGGAGTCGATGGCGGCGATTACGCCCTGGCGCTGCGTGCCGCACAGACGCTCGAACGCACCGGCATCCTGCCCCCTGATGCGCGCGTGCTACTCTACATTGCTGCCGTGCGCGACCGCGACTGGCGCGCTGCCGCAACACGGCTCGACCAGATCGAGGATCAGGACGGGTTCGATTTCCTCGCCCCGCTATTCCGTGGCTGGCTTGCACAGGCGAGCGGCGAGGCAGCGAACGCGTCGAAGACGACGGCAACGGCCTATGTCGCCGAAAACGACATCTTGCTTGCGATTGCGCGCGGCGAAACGACCGACAGCGCCGACGCGGTCAAGGGATTGTGGCCTACCGACCGCTATCGCGCGAGCACCTTGCGACTGGCGGCGGCGGCATCGCTGGCCGCGCGAAAACAGCGATCTTCAGCTCTTGCCCTGCTCGTTGACGACGATCCGACAGCTACAGCCGCCCGCGCTGCCATTGCGCGCGGCAAGCGGTTGGCGGGGGCCGTCGATACCCCGGCACGCGGGGCAGCGTTCGTGCTGGCGCGGATGGCGGGCGACCTCATGAACGAGCGTTCGGCCCGCTCGGCAATCACCCTCGCGCGCTTTGCGACCTTCGCCGACCCCGCAAGTCCGAACGCCAAACTGGTGGCGGCAACAGCGCTTGGCCTCAATCAGCGCAATAGCGAGGCGCTGGTGCTGATCGACAGTGTCGCGCGCGACCCTGTCTATGCCGACCTCGCCCAATCGCTGCGGATCGACCGGCTCGAGGCGCTCGGTCGCGTCGACGAAGCCTATGCCGAAGCGGCCTTGCGCGCTGGCCGGACAGTCAACGACATGACCCGGCTCGGCGATATCGAAGCACGACGTGGACGCCATGTTGCAGCGGCCGGACATTATCGACGGGCGGTCGAGACTGTCGGACAGGACGCAGCGAGTGCGGCGTTGTGGCTGGCCCTTGGCAATGCACTCGAACAGGGCGGCGATTGGACGGCCGCGCGGCCGGCATTCGAGCGTGCGCTGAAACTGACACCCGATGATCCGCGCCTACTCAACCAGCTTGGCTATGGGATGGCATCGCGCGGCGAGGATGTTCCGCGCGCACTCGTGCTGTTGCGGCGGGCGGATGCGGCAACCCCTGAAAACGCCGCGATCACCGATTCGATCGGTTGGGCGGAATTCAAGGGCGGGCGGCTCGGGCGCGCCGTGGAAATTCTCGAACGCGCGCGGCAGTTGAAACCTGTCGAACCCGAGATCGCCGAACATCTGGGCGATGTTTACTGGGCGGCTGGCCGCAAAGTCGAGGCGCGCTATGCCTGGACAGCGGCACGCGAAGCGGCTGTGGGCGACGCTAAAATCCGGGTAGAAAGCAAGATCGACCGGGGCATGCCTTGATCCTCACCGAAACGGCGTACGCCAAGATCAACCTCGCGCTCCATGTCCGGCGGCGACGCGACGACGGCTATCACGAACTCGAAACGGTTTTCGCGTTTTGCGAGCACGGCGATGTGGTCACAGCGGAGCCTGCCGACATGCTGTCGCTGACCATCGACGGCCCGTTCGCTGTGGGTCTGTCCACAACCGACAATCTGATCCTGCGGGCAGCCGAAGCAATAGGCGTGACAGCCAAGCTGCACCTGACCAAAAACCTCCCCGTTGCCAGCGGCATCGGTGGCGGATCGGCAGATGCAGCGGCAGCTTTGCGGTTACTGCACAGGTTGGCTGGTCTGCCGCTGCCATCACCCGACGTCCAGCGTGCCCTTGGCGCAGATGTCTCCGCTTGTGTCGTTTCGCAAACGATGCGCGGGGAAGGGGTGGGCGAAGCGCTGTCGTCGGTCGCTGCCGTCACGGGCACGCCGGTGCTGCTGGTCAATCCGCGCGTCCCGCTGTCGACGGGTGCGGTATTTAGAATGTGGGACGGGATCGACTGCGGCCCGCTCGGCGACTGGCGAAACGGGCGGAATGATCTGGAGGCACCCGCCTGTGCGCTCGTACCTGAAATTGCCGAACTCGTCACGTTCCTTGTCAGCTGCCATGACGTCACTCTGGCGCGCATGTCCGGGTCGGGTGCCACATGTTTCGCGCTGTTTGCTAGTGAAGCGGTGCGAGGAACTGCCGTTAAACAGGTGCGGGAACAATTCCCCGGTTACTGGACGATGGAATCGGTGTTGCGATGAGCGAAGGCTGGCATGTTATCGGCAACGCGCCGCTCGGCGACGTGCTTATTGTCGCCGACCATGCCTCCAACCGCATCCCTCCGGGGATCGATCTCGGCATCGACCGCGCTTTGCTGAGCACCCATATCGGCTGGGACATCGGCGTAGCGTCGCTGGCCCATGCGCTCCACGCGCCTGCCTATCTGGCCAGCGTGTCGCGGCTGGTGATCGATCTTAACCGCGATCCAGGCGATCCGGCACTGGTGTCGCTGTCGAGTGACGGACACGAAATTCCTGGCAATCAGGGCGACACCAGCGCCCGCATCGCCGAATACTGGCAGCCCTATCATGACGAGCTGGCGCAGCAGATCGCGGCGACCGAACCACTGCTGCTGGTCTCGCTGCACAGCTTCACGCCCCAGCTAGCAACATGTCCGGAAGAGGTGCGTCCGTGGGAGATCGGCGTGCTCTACAATGAAGACGATCGCGCCGCGCGGATTGCTATCCCGCTGCTCGAAGCCGCAGGCATCGTGACCGGCGACCAGCAGCCCTATTCGGGCAAGCTGCTCAATGCGACGATGAACCGGCACGGCGAGGCGAACGGCATTCCCTATCTTGGCCTCGAAGTGCGGCAGGATCTGATCGATGGCGACGAGGGAGTCGAGCGTTGGACAGGGCGGCTCCGTCCGATTATTGCCGAAGTTTGCGCCTGCCTCGCTTGATTCATGCGCGCATTGCGGCAATGCGATGCGCGATATGACAAACCGCTTTGACAAATCGAAACTCCCCAGCCGCCATGTTTCGGTCGGCCCCGAGCGCGCGCCGCACCGCAGCTATTATTACGCAATGGGCCTGACCGAAGAGGAAATCGCGCGGCCGTTCGTGGGCATTGCGTCGGCAGGCAACGACAGCGCACCGTGCAACACCACGCTCGACCATCAGGCCGACGTTGCGCGCGGCGGCGTTGAGCAGGGCGGCGGGATGCCGCGCCGGTTCAACACGATCACCGTGACCGATGGCATAGCGATGGGCCATCAGGGGATGAAGTCGTCGCTGGTCAGCCGCGAAGTCATTGCCGATTCGGTCGAACTCAGCGTGCGCGGGCATTGCTATGACGCGCTGCTGGGGTTTGCCGGCTGCGACAAGAGCTTGCCGGGCATGATGATGGCGATGCTGCGGCTCAATGTGCCGAGCATCTTCGTCTATGGCGGGTCGATCTTGCCGGGCCGCTACAAGGGCCGCGACGTCACCGTCGTCGATGTGTTCGAGATCGTCGGCAAATATGCGGCGGGGGCTTGTCCGTTGGAGGAAGTTACCGAACTCGAAAAAGCGGCTTGCCCCGGCCACGGTGCCTGCGGCGGGCAATATACGGCCAACACGATGGCATGCGTGGCTGAGGCTATCGGTCTGTCGCTGCCCAATTCGAACATGGCCCCCGCGCCCTATAGCACCCGCGACCAAGTCGCCCATGCGGCGGGGGTGCAGGTCATGGAGTTGCTCGCGCGTAACATCCGCCCGCGCGACATTTGCACACGCGAGGCTTTCGAGAACGCTGCCCGAATTGTTGCCGCAACCGGAGGATCGACCAACGGCGCGCTGCATTTGCCCGCGATGGCGCATGAGGCCGGAATCGAGTTGACACTGTTCGACGTCGCAGAGTTCTTTAAATCAACACCCTACATGGCAGACCTTAAGCCCGGCGGGAACTATGTCGCCAAGGACATGTACGAGGCCGGCGGCATCTATATGCTGATGAAATCGATGCTGGGCGAGGGGCTGCTCCACGGCAATTGCCTGACCGTAACCGGCAAGACGCTGGGCGAAAATGTCGACGAGATCACCTGGAACCCCGACCAGAAAGTCATCTATCCTGCCAGTTCGCCGCTCTCGCCAACCGGCGGCGTTGTCGGTTTGCGTGGATCACTCGCGCCGGACGGCGCGATTGTGAAAGTCGCGGGCATGGCGCGACTCGAATTTACCGGGCCCGCACAGGTGTTCGATTGCGAGGAAGACGCCTTTGCCGCCGTCGAAGCACGCGCAATTCGTGAGGGATCGGTTGTTATTATTCGTTATGAAGGGCCGAAGGGCGGGCCGGGGATGCGCGAGATGCTGTCGACCACTGCCGCGCTCTATGGTCAGGGCATGGGCGAGAAGGTCGCGCTCATCACCGACGGGCGGTTCTCGGGCGCGACACGCGGGTTCTGCATCGGCCATGTCGGGCCTGAAGCGGCTGAGTGTGGCCCCATCGCGCTGGTCGAGGAGGGCGACGAGATTAGCATTGACGCAAGCATCGGCACCATCGACCTGAACGTCCCCGCCGATATCCTCGCCGCGCGCAAAGCAAAGTGGCAGCCGCGCAAAACCGATTATCAGTCCGGTGCGCTGTGGCGTTACGCCCAAAACGTCGGTCCTGCCTGGCAGGGTGCCGTGACTCACCCTGGTGCGAGCCAAGAAACCCATGTTTTTGCGGACATTTAGCCTCTGCATCGCGCTGGCGCTCGCGGCGTGCAGTGCCGCGCCCGAGGACAAGGTCGCGACCGCTGCTCCCGACGATCGGATTGAATGTGCCACCGGTGGGGCCGCTGACTTCACCAAGGCATGCGCGGTAGAAAAGGGTGAAGGGGCTGCCCTCGTCCTGCGCCATGCCGATGGCGGGTTCCGGCGCATCGAGCTGGCGGCAGACGGCACGATTACCGCTGCGGATGGCAGCGATGAACCGAACGGCAAAGCGTTGCCCGACGGGCGCTTCGAACTGACGCTCGGCAGCGACCGCTACCGCCTGCCGCCGCGTAAATGATCCCGCTTAGCGGTCCGGTGCTGACCGCCGCACAAATGCGCGCGGTTGAACTCGCTTGTGGCATACCGCTCGATGAATTGATGGAACGCGCGGGCAGGGCGCTGGCAGAGGCTGCGCTGCGATTTGGCAGCGGTGCGCCGGTGCTGGTCTTGTGCGGCCCAGGCAACAATGGAGGCGACGGCTACGTCGCCGCGCGAGTGCTAGCAGAACGCGGATTCGCTGTGCGCGTTGCGGCGCTTGCCCCGCCAAAGACCGATCTTGCCAAGAACGCGCTTGCGGGATGGTCCGGCGAAGTCGAGGCGCTCGACGTAGCTCACCCGGCCCCGATCCTTGTCGATGCCCTGTTCGGCACAGGCCTGACCCGTCTGCTTGACGAGGCGGTTTCTGAAACGCTCGCTCGGCTGGCCGAAGCATCGCAGATTGTCATTGCTGCCGATGTGCCGAGCGGCGTTGGCACTGACGACGGCAGCTATCTCGGCGCGAGCACAGTAACCGTCACCCTCGCTTTTGGCGCAGCGAAACCGGCACATCTCCTTCAGCCCGCTGCCAGCCTTTGCGGACGGGTGTTGGTCGCCGATCTTGGACTAGTGGTGCGGTCGGACATCGACGTTCTCGAAAAGCCCTTGCTCGCCGCCCCGACAGCGCGCGATCACAAATACACGCGCGGCATGGTTGCGGTCGTCGTGGGCGATATGGCGGGTGCGGCGACGCTGGGCGTGACGGCGGCGGCGCACCTTGCTGGCTACACCGTGCTGTGCGGCAAGGGCGATGCCCCTGCATCTGTCGTGCACTGCGGGTTTGAGGCGACGCTTGCTGACCCAAAGTTGGGGGCGATGCTTATCGGTCCCGGGTTGTCCGACACGCCGACTAACCGTGCGAAGCTCGACACCACGCTCGCTTCGCGCGTGCCACTGGTTGTCGATGCAGGGGCGCTCGGTCTCGTCACCCCCGAACAGCTGCGCCGCGCGCCAGCCACGATCCTGACCCCGCACGAGGGGGAATTCATGCGGCTATTTGGTCGGCTCGACGGCAGCAAGATTGACCGGGCTCGGGCGGCGGCAGTGCAGGCGGGCGCAACAGTCATCTACAAGGGCGGCGATACCGTGATCGCTTCGCCCGACGGTCGGGTAACGCTTGCCCCACCTGCATCGCCGTGGCTGGCAACGGCTGGAACGGGCGATGTTCTAGCGGGAATTGCGACGGCGATGCTGGGGCATGGGCTTGGCGCACATGAGGCGGCGTGTGCGGCAGTATGGTTGCACGGTGAGGCGGCGCGCCTGGCGGGAGTAGGCATTATCGCTGACGACCTGTGCCAGCACATTCCCGCCGCCCTTTCAGCAGCGACGCAGTGAGCGAAACAATCGTCCGGCTTGCGGCTCGCGGGGACGGTGTCTCCGATGTGGGCCGTTTTTTCGCGGGAACTGCTCCGGGCGACACAATCCAAACCGACGGCACGGTCACCCCCGGCCCGCATCGCGTCATCCCGCCCTGTCGCCACTATGGCGTCTGCGGTGGGTGCCAGTTCCAGCACATCGATGACGCCAGCTACGCGCAGTTCGTCATCGACCGCATCGCGAGGGCGCTGGCCGAGCAACGGATCGACGCGCCTGTGTTTGCTCCGGTGCATCTGTCACCGCCGAACACGCGCCGCCGCGCTAGCCTGCGCGCTGAACGGCGGGGCAAACAGGTCGTGCTCGGCTTCAACGAAGGCGCGAGCCACCGCATTGTCGATCTGCGCGAATGCCATGTCGTGTTGCCTGAACTTGTTGCGTTGATCGCCCCACTGCGGCGGTTGCTGGCGGTCGTTATGCCGGATCGGGGCAGGGCGACGGTTACGTTTACCCGCGCCGATCAGGGGATCGACGTGTTGCTGGCCGGGTTCGAGGTCGAAGGTTTCACCGCCATCGAAGCGCTGAACGATTTCGCAGTGACGCACTCCCTTGCGCGACTGTCGGTCGACGAAGGGCTGGGTCCGTCGGCGCGCTGGTGTCCGGTGCCGCCGACAGTCACGCTGGGCGGTGTGGCAGTTGCTTTGCCTGATGGGGCATTCCTGCAAGCGACAGCCGATGGCGAGGCCGCTCTTATCGCTGCGGTGCGCGATGCCGTCGGCGATGCTGCTAGTCTACTCGATCTTTTTGCGGGCCTTGGCACCTTCGCACTGTCGCTCGGTAGGCACGTCAAAGCCGTCGAGGGCAGCCGCGATGCCGCTTTGGCCCTACTGGCAACGCGCCGCGTGGCGGTCGAACACCGCGACTTGTTCCGCCGACCCTTGAGCGCCGCTGAACTGAACGGTGCGGGTGCAGTCGTCCTCGATCCACCCCGTGCGGGTGCACGCGAACAAATTGTCGAGCTGGCAAAGTCCGACGTCCCGCGCCTCGCGTATGTCTCGTGCAATCCCGCGACCTTCGCGCGCGACGCCCGCGCGTTAATCGACGGCGGCTACCGACTGCAACGTATCACCTCCGTTGGCCAGTTCCGCTGGTCCACCCATGTCGAACTGGCGGCAGCCTTTTTGCGCTAAAGTAACGCGCCCATCGCCCCGTGCAGCACCAGCGCCGCCAGCGCCAACCCCGACAGCATGAACAGCGCGAACCGCACGACGACGCGGTTGACCGACACCTGGACCAGACTGTGCGCGATCCTCAGCCCGACATAGGCCCAAGCCAGTGTCGCGTTGAACCCGTCGCCCTGGCCCATCAGCGCCAGCGCAATCGCGGTCGCGTAAAAGACTGTCGGTTGTTCCATCAGGTGGTTGTAATTGTCGGCGACCCATGACGCGCGCTCTTCGCCCGCCGCGACGAGTTGTTCGCGCAGTCCTTTTCCGGTCGAACCGACCATCGTCAGCCCGTCGATTTTGGCACGCGACATTGCCGGGAGGCGCACAGCATAGAGCCATATCCACATGATCGTGGACCAAGCCGCCAGCGCAACGACGGGCTTCAGGATTTCCGCGTTCATCATGCTCTCCTCAACCATGCATCCTGAACACGGCGATCAGCGCGTGCAGCGACAACGCAACAAGACACAGCGACGAAAGCGCAAACAACAGGAATCGGTAGCGGATGACATTCGTCGTCACCTGCAACAGGCTGTGCGCGATCCGCAGGATGACATAGCCCCATGCGAACGTCGCATTCAGTCCGCCGCCCATGCCGATAATCGCGAGCAACAGCGCGACCGCGTAAAACAGCGTCGGCTGTTCCATCAGGTGCATATAGTTATGTGCGGGCCATTGCGCCTTCGGTTCGACGATGCTGTCGAGCATCCCCGGCTTGCTGCCGACGACCTTGTTGATGTCGATGCCGGCCTTTTTCATGGCGGGCAGTCGCACAACAACCATCCACACCAGCATGACCAGAGACCATGCGATGAGCACGGCAACGGGTTTCAGGATTTCAATGTTCACGGCAGTTTCCCCCTGTTCAATAAGGGGGAATCTGCCTCACTATGTTGCGAAATGCAACCTAGTCGAAGATCGCACCCCAGCGCCGCTTGGCGCGCGTCTGCCAGTGGCCGCGATGATAGGCGTCCGACGCGAGCAGCGGCATGACCGATCCCGCCTCGGCAAACACCATCTGTTCGATGCCGGTGTTGACCTTGCCCCAGCTTGCCGCCTCCTGCAGCGTCGAGGACGAGCACGCCCCGTCGCGGACGTCGGCGACGGTGATCTGCACCGCATATTTGTGCACCTGCACATCGTCATGGCCCAGAATTTCCGCGCAGACGACGGTGTCCTGAATGAAATTCTTGGGCACGCCGCCGCCGATCATCAGCAGGCCGGTCGTGCCCGCCTTGATCTTGATGTCGGTCAGTTCGCGGAAGTCGGCGATGGCGTCGAGCACCATATACGGCTTGCCCGCCTTCATGCGGTCGACCTGATGCTTGACCAAGCCGAAGCCTGCCGACGAGTCGACGAACGCCGGGCAGAAGATCGGCACATCATGCTCGTACGCGAGCTTGACGAGCGAATTGTCCTTCTTGCCGTGCTCGACCAGATATTTGCCCATTTCGCGGATGAACGCGCGGCTCGAATACGGGCGTGGCTCGAGCGTCTCGGCGATCTCGAAGATCGTGTGATCGACGTGCTGGAGCTGTTCCTCGTCGATATAGGTGTCATAGATGCGGTCGATCAGCAGCGAGCGCAGCGTGTCGTCGTCGGGCACTTCCAGCGCCTGATAATGCTTGTGGCCGAGCCCTTCGAAGAAATCCATGTCGACGATGGTGGCACCCGTGGCGACAATGCCGTCGATCATATTCGACTCGAGCAGCTTGGTATAGAGGTCCATGCACCCGCCCGCGCTGGTCGAACCCGCAATGACAAGGAAGATCGAGCAATCGGGGTCTTCGAGCATCTGGTTGTAGATGCCGGTCGCGCGCGCGAGGTCGCGGCTCGTAAAGCTCATCTTGCCCATCTGGTCGATGATCGGCCGCGCGTCGAAACTGGTGATGTCGATGTGCTCGACTGTGGTCGAGAGCAGCTCGGCCTTGCGCTGGGCGTTGGCTTGGGGGGTAGTCATAGTGGACTCCGAGCAAGTACCGGGGACAGCCTGTTGGCTGTCCCTTTAGCGTAAGGGGGCAGGGGACAGCCAATAGGCTGTCCCCGCGACATATCGGTTACAGCTTGACGACATTCGACGCGAGCCGCCGATGGTCCTCGACGTACAGCGATACCATCGGCTCGTCGGTTACCTCGATCGTCTCGACCGAACCGAAGCCGTTGAATCCGGTCCGCATCGCGCAGCCGTACGCACCGAGCATCCCGATCTCGATGTAATCCCCCGCTTCGACATCGGCAGGCAGCATGAACGGCCCGGCCATATGGTCGAGGTCGTCGCAGGTCGGGCCATAGAAACTGAACGGATGGTCGCGGGTATGCGACGGCGTTTCGCGCAACAGGTCGACGGGAAACCGCCAGCCGATATGCGCCGCATCGAACAGCGCGCCATAGGCACCGTCGTTGATGTACAGCTCGTCGCCGCGTCGCTTTTCGACACGGACGAGCAGCGAGCTGTATTCGGCGCACAGCGCGCGGCCCGGTTCGCACCAGAGTTCCGACGAATAGCTGACCGGCAGGCTTTCGAACGCGCGGTGGATCACGTCGAAGAACACTTCGAGCGGCGGTGGCTCCATGCCAGGGTAGGACGACGGAAATCCGCCACCGACATCGACGACATCGACCGTTACCGCTGCCGACACGATGGCGGCGCGGACGCGCTCCATCGCTTCGGAATAGGCGGCCGGGGTCATCGCCTGGCTGCCGACGTGGAAACAAATGCCGAGCGCATCGGCGGTTTGCCGCGCGGCGATCAGCAGTTCCTTGACCTCGAACGGATCGGCCCCGAACTTCGACGCGAGGCTGAGCTTCGAATGTTCGGACGAGACGCGCAGGCGCACGCACAAGGTCAGGTCGGTCGCATTGCCCGTCGCGCGCTCGATCTTTTCAAGCTCTTCAAGTGTGTCGAGCGAGAAGGTGCGGACGCCGTGCGTGTGATACGCCTCGCGGATCGCTTCCTCGGCCTTGACCGGGTGCATGAAACACAGCGTGGCCTCGGGCAGCAAACCTGCGACCAGGCGCACCTCGGCAATCGACGCCACGTCGAAATGCGTAATCCCGCTGTCCCACAGCAACGCGATGAGATCGGGCGACGGGTTCGCCTTTACCGCATAAATGGAGCGACCCGGAAACTTCTCTACGAAGAATCGGGCCGCGCGCTGTGCCGCGTGCGGACGAATGAGCGTTACCGGCTGGACCGGCTTCAGGGCAAACGCTAGCCCCAGCGCGTTATGATGCTTGACCAACTCAAGAGACCTCCAATTGCCTTGCGGCAGTGTCGTAAAAAGCTGCCTTGCGGTGGAAGTCCCATGGAGCAGCGAGAGGGGCATATATGGAGGGGTGCCCCCCATGTAAAGAACCGCGACGTTACAGCATCGACGATTCGGGCAGGGAGCGCCAAAGCGTGAGAATTCCGAGCCTTTCCGGTGTCCAGAGTGCGGCAAAGGCCGTCGCGCAGATCGCGCTCCCGACGCCGCTGTTAACTTTCGAACACGGCGGTGTAACGATTTTTGCCAAAGCCGAATCATTGCAACCGATGGGGGCGTTCAAACTGCGCGGGGCGTGGTGGCGGCTGGTGTCGTTGTCGGATGCGGACAAGGCGCGCGGCGTTGTCGCGTTCTCGTCGGGCAATCACGCGCAGGGCATCGCGTGGGCGGCAAAGCGCCTCGGCATCGCGGCGACCATCGCCATGCCTTCGGATGCACCCGCCGCAAAACTGGCGGGAACCCGAGCGATGGGGGCCGACGTGGTCCTTTTCGACCGCGCCACCGAAAGCCGCGAAGAAATCGCCGCGGCATTGGCAGCAGAGCGCGGTGCGACCTTAGTCCCCAGCTTCGACGATCCGTGGGTCATCGAGGGGCAGGGCAGTGCAGGCATCGAGGCAACCGAGCAAATGGCGACGCTAGGCTACGGCCCGCCCGATCTGGTCGTCGCCTGTTGCGGCGGCGGCGGCCTGTCGTCGGGCCTTGCGCTTGCCTGTCCCGATGCTCGTATCGTCGTTGTCGAACCCGAAGGCTGGGACGATATGAGGCAATCGCTGACGGCAGGCGCGATCGTGGCGGTCGGCCCCAATCCGCCGCCGACTGCCTGCGACGCGCTGATGACCAAGCGCGTCGCCGACCTCACCTTCAACATATTGATGGCGCGCGGCGCAACCGGCGTATCGGTTTCGGAAACCGAAATCGAGGATGCGATCTGCTTTGCCTATGCGAATTTCCGTCTCGTAATCGAGCCCGGCGGCGCGGTCGCGCTGGCTGCAGTGCTCTCGGGCAAAGTTCAGCCGGGCAAACGCACGCTGATCACCCTGTCGGGCGGGAATATCGATCCGGCACAGTTCGCTTCAATTCTAGGGCGCGGTGCATGAATGGCCTCTCGCCGGGCCTTCTCATGCTTGCCGTGTTCGCGCTGGTGGCGGGTGGTATTTACCTGTTGCGGCGCGGGGGCGATCGCAAGCGCGCAATCTTGATGCTGGTCGCCGCTGCCGTGTTTCTCGGCAACGTGCTAATCCTGACGGTTTAACGATCCGGTAGATTGTCGAAGGTGCGCCGCAATTCCATCAGTGTGTGCACGGTGACCCGAAGTGCTTCTGGATCGAATTCAGACAGCAACTCGGTCACGTCTGGCGCAACATCGCTCAAAAACTGTTCGTGTCGGGCACTTCCAGCTGCGGTCAGGAACGCGCAGCGATCTCCATCTACCCAGTCAATTTCGACGTACTTAAGCTTCGACAGCGCTTCTACCGTCGTTGTCATGCTGGCGGCTTCGACCTGAAAGCACCAAGCAAGTGTCGAAACCTTTTCGCTGCTCTTTTTCTGCCGGACCAGATAGTTGATGACGCCGAACTGAGCTGGCTCGAGATCGGTCGCCGCCGGGTTGAACCGTTCCCGGACCAGATGTTCGAGGATGGTAATTTCGGTGAACAGGTCGAGCAGCATTGCCCGCGTCGCCGGATCGTCGCTGTCCAGTGCTGCCCCCATGACGCGCTCCTGTCTGGCCTATCTGATCGGCGAATTCGGCGCGAGACGCATGTCGAGATAGTTGTCGACCGACGACATCAGCTCGACACCTTCCTTCTCGAAGAAATGGTTCGCGCCACGAATTTCGTCGTGGTGGATCGTGATGTGCTTCTGCGTCCGCAGCTTGTCGACCAGCTTTTGCGTGGCATTGGGCGTCGCCACTTCGTCACCGGTCCCCTGAATGATAATGCCTGACGAGGGGCAGGGTGCCAGAAACGTGAAATCATACATGTTCGCCGGGGGCGCGATCGAAATGAAGCCCTTGATCTCGGGACGGCGCATCAGGAGCTGCATCCCGATCCATGCGCCAAAGCTGAACCCCGCGATCCACGTCGTCTGCGCCTCGGGATGGACCTGCTGCACCCAGTCGAGCGCCGACGCCGCATCGGACAATTCACCGACACCATTGTCGAAAATACCCTGCGACTTGCCGACACCGCGAAAATTGAAGCGGAGCGTGGCAAAACCGCGCCGTACGAACGTCTGGTAGAGCGACTGCACGATGCGGTTGTTCATCGTGCCGCCAGCCTGCGGGTGCGGATGCAGGATCATCGCGACCGGTGCGCGCGGACGCGGACCCGGCGCGAAACGGCCTTCGAGACGGCCTTCGGGTCCGGGAATGATGACTTCGGGCATAGGGTCTCGATTGCGTTGGCCGCGCCGTTCCGTGTCGAGAGTCGGCGAGACGAGTGTTTGCGAAAGCTGGCGCGCTATATAGGGGGCAGCGTAACAATCGCAACGGCGCTGGCTATGCGCCCCGTGGAGACCGTTTTGGCCGACCGCCTGTATCTCGACCATGCCGCAACGACACCAGTACTGCCCGTTGCGCGCGAAGCTGTAACCCGCGGGCTGGAAATATGGGCAAATCCGTCATCGCCGCACGGGCCGGGGCGGGCAGCGCGGGCTGCGCTGGAGGATGCGCGCGAGCGGGTGAAGGTGGCGCTCGGCTGGACCGGAGAGGTGAATTTTACCAGCGGCGCGAGCGAGGCTGTCGGCATTGGCATGACGCGGACGCAGGCCGACGCGTTGCTGGTTGGTGCGACCGAACATGATGCCGTTCAGCGTGCTGCGGAGCGCGCTGTGGTGCTGCCGGTAGGTGCAGACGGTTTGGTCGCCGTACATGTCCTGACGGGCCGTTTGGGGGCGCTAGGAGCGGGATTGCCGCTGGTGGTCGTCCAAAGCGCGAACAGCGAAACCGGCGTATTGCAGCCGCTCGACGAACTTGCGCCGGTGGTTCGCTCGGCAGGCGGGCTGTTGTTCGTGGATGCGTCGCAAACGGCGAGCAAGCTGGCGTTGCCCGACGCCGATCTGATTGCAGTGTCGGCGCACAAGTTCGGCGGCCCGCCGGGGATCGGCGCGTTGTTAGTCCGCGATTTCGGAATGCTAAAGGCCAGCGGCGGGCAGGAGCGCGGCTATCGCGGCGGGACCGAGAATCTGCCGGGGGCAATGGGCATGGCGGTGGCGCTGGAGGCACCGCGCGGGTGGATAGACCGTGCCGCAGACCTTCGCGCTCATCTCGATGGCGCGGTCGAGGCGGCGGGCGGGCAAGTGATCGCGCGAGCATCGCCGCGTATCGCAACAATCGCGTCCTATCGGATGCCGGGTGTGGCATCGGCGGCACAACTCATTCAGTTCGACCTCGCGGGCATTGCGGTATCGGCGGGCAGCGCGTGCTCGTCGGGCAGCCTGAGACCCAGCCATGTCCTGACTGCGATGGGATGGACCGAAGCCGACGCTGCCGAGGTTGTTCGTGTCAGTTTCGGCCCCGACACAACCCGTGCCGATGTCTATCGCTTTGTCGATGTATGGCGGCGGATCGCCGCCGATGCGAAAGCCCGCGCGTGATTTATCTCGATTATCAGGCGACAACGCCGCTCGCGCCCGAGGCGCGCGAAGCAATGCTGCCGTGGCTCGACGCTGCGGGATCGGCCAATCCGCATTCGTCGCATGTACCGGGGCGGGCTGCGAAAGCCGGTGTCGAAGTCGCGCGCGAGCAGGTAGCGGCGCTGCTTCCAACGGGTGGCCAGGTATTTTTCACGGGTGGTGCGACTGAGGCGCTGAACTGGGCGTTGCAAGGGAGCAACGCGCGACGGATCGTGACGGTGGCGACCGAACATGCGGCGGTCCTCGATACGGCGCATTGGATGGCGAAGCGGGGCCATGACGTCACAATTCTTCCCGTCGATGGTGCCGGAGTTGTCGACCCCGACAGCGTTCCCGCCGATACCGATCTGCTCGCGGTGATGCTGGTCAACAACGAGATTGGGACATTTCAGCCTGTCGGCAAGATAGCGGCGCGTGCGAAAGGCACGCTCGTTCTCTGCGATGCGGTGCAAGGCTTCGGTCGGATCGACATTCCTGACGGCTGCGACATGATCGCGGTCAGCGCGCACAAAATCCACGGGCCAAAGGGGATCGGCGTGCTGTGGGTGCGCGATGGCGTGACGCTGGACCCGCTGATGCACGGGGGCGGGCAGGAGGGTGGCTTGCGCTCGGGCACCTTGTCGCCCGCTCTGTGCGCCGGTTTCGGCGCGGCAGCAGCGCTGGCAAAGGCGCGGATGGCCGAAGACGCGACGCACGTCGAACATTTGTGGACATCGGCAACAGCGCGGCTTGGCCCCGAATGGACGATCAACGGATCGACTAAGGCGCGCTATCTCGGCAATCTTAACATCCGCCGTGACGGTCTCGATGCAGCTCGGCTGATCTCTGGCTTGCGCGATATTGCCTTCTCGGCAGGATCGGCCTGCGCCAGTGGCTCGGGCCGCCCTAGCCATGTCCTGAAAGCCATTGGCCTGACCGATGCAGAGGCGCGGTCGAGCATCCGGCTCGGATTCGGGCGCTACACGACTAATGCCGAACTAACCGAAGCCATCAACCGCATCGTGGCAGCAGCCGACGCCCAAACGAGGATTGCCGCATGATCCGCGTCCGCTTCGTCAGCGCCGACGGCACCCGAACCACTGAGGCCGAAGCACCGCCCGGCACCGTCCTGCTCGACCTCGCCCAGAACCACGATCAGCCGCTGGAGGGGACGTGCGAGGGGCAGATGGCGTGTTCGACCTGTCACGTCATTGTCGATTCCGCCGATTTCGCGAAACTTCCGCGGGCCAGTGACGATGAGGAGGACATGCTCGACCTTGCAGCGGGTGTCAGCCGCACCAGCCGCCTCGCCTGCCAGATCGTCCTTGACGACAGCCTCGACGGCTTGACCGTTCGCATTCCGGGCGAAAGCCGGAACATGCAGGGTCGTTGACAAAGTTTGCCATTAATGTTTTCATCACGATATGGCTACGATGAACATTTCTCTCCCCGAATCGATGAAGCGCTTCGTTGAGTCTCAAGTCGCAACGGGCCAGTTTTCCAACGCGAGCGATTACGTTCGGGACGTTATCCGCGAACGCGAAGCGGCTGTTGATCGTTTGAGAGCCTTGCTCGATGAGGGTGAGGCCAGCGGGGTTAGCCCTCGCTCGTTCGAAGAAATCATGGCGGGCATTAAGGAGCGGCACCAATCGCGCGTCGCATAACTTGGTCGGAGAGGTCCGAAATCGATCTTGAGGAAATCTGGACCTATACGCTCGATAAATGGGGCTTGGTTCAGGCCGATGCCTATCTTGTCGGCCTGAATGCTCAAATTCGCGATGATGCCAAGGTCCGGAGGCTGTCCAAGCCGCTTCCTTTTGTCAGGCAGGGACTTATGCGGCTGCGCTACGTCCGACACTATGTCTATTTCTACGAGCGCGACGGGGGCATTTATGTCGAGCGCGTCCTGCACGACAGCATGGATGAAACGCTCCACATACCGTGACCGTTGAAACACCGCGCCGCTTGCGCCATATGCGCCTCCGGAAGTCGGGCGGACGGTGCTCTCGCCAACCTGGTCAGGTCCGGAAGGAAGCAGCCACAACGAATTCGCCCCGGGTCGTCCGGCTTCCACCGCGCAGGCTGGGCACGCTTTAGCTAAGCTAAAGCGACCGCAACCAAGCGCGGACGGCGGAGCGCAGCATCCGACCGACGGCGCGGCTTTGCCGCGACGCACTTAGCGGTTACAGCCTCAGCCGATGTCCACCCCAGCCCCCTACCGCGTCCTCGCCCGCAAATACCGCCCCCAGCGATTCTCGGAGCTGATCGGCCAAGAGCCGATGGTTCGCACACTGGGCAACGCCATAAAGCGCGACCGCCTCGCCCATGCGTTCCTGATGACCGGCGTGCGCGGCGTCGGCAAAACTTCGACCGCGCGGCTGATCGCCAAGGCACTCAACTGCATCGGAGAGGACGGGCAGGGTGGTCCGACCATCGATCCCTGTGGCACTTGCGAACCGTGCGTCGCGATTGCCGAGGGGCGGCACGTCGATGTGATCGAGATGGACGCCGCGTCGAATACCGGCGTCGACGATGTCCGCGAGATCATCGAGGCGGTTCGCTATTCGGCGGTTTCGGCGCGCTATAAGGTCTATATTATCGACGAAGTTCACATGTTGTCGAAGAATGCCTTCAATGCGCTGTTGAAAACATTGGAAGAACCGCCGCAGCATGTGAAATTCCTGTTCGCGACGACCGAGGTCCAGAAAGTGCCGGTCACGGTGCTGTCGCGGTGCCAGCGGTTCGATCTGCGTCGCATTCCGGCGGAAATACTCGCCGACCATTTTGCATCGATTGCGAAGGCCGAATCTGTCGATGTCGACAGCCAGGCACTGCTCATGATCGCGCGCGCTGCCGAGGGATCGGTGCGCGATGGCCTGTCGATCCTCGATCAGGCCATTGCCCATGCCGATCTTGATGGCGGCGGGCATGTTACTGCCGAAGCCGTCCGGACAATGCTCGGCCTGTCGGACCGCAGCGCGCTGCGTGATTTATTCGAAATGCTGCTGCGCGGCGAAGCGCCTGCGGCACTGGCCAAGCTGTCCGAACAGGTAGATCTCGGCGTCGACCCGACCGGCGTTTTGCGCGGGCTGCTCGAAATCGTTCACGGCATCACGCTCGTTAAGGCGGGTGCGGCCCCCGATGCAGCCCAATCCGCCGAGGAACGCGCCGCCGCCGACCGCTGGGCCGACGGCATGTCGTTCGCGACACTGCACCGGCTGTGGCAGTTGCTGCTGAAGGGGCATGACGAAGTCGCGCGCGCGACCGACCCGCACCAAACCGCCGATATGGCGCTGCTCCGGGTCATCCACGCCAGCCAGATGCCCGACCCCGCGAGCCTCATCAAACGTATCGAATCGGGCATCGCGATGGCTCCGGCAGCATCGACCGCCCCAGCCGCGCCGACCGGCCCCGCGACCTATCAGGCGCTCGTCGCGCTTGTTGAAGCCTCGGGCAAGCGTGTCCTCGCGCACCGGTTGCAGGAGGAGGCTAGCGTCGTACGCTGGGCACCGCCCGAAATCGGCCTGCATCTGCGTCGTCCGTTCGACCTGCGCGAACTGGCGCTGGCGTTCCGCGACGCGACTGGCGCCGACTGGGTCGTGACCAGCGAGGAAACGCCAGCAGCCCCCACGCTACGCGAACAGGAAGTAACCGCAGAGAACACGGCGCGCGACGCGGTGTTGGCCGACCCCATTGTCGCGGCGGCGCTGGCGGCGTTTCCCGGTTCCGAACTTACCGAATTTTCCGAACAACGGAGTGTTATGCAATGAATTCGCTTGATGATATCCTGAAGATGGCTCAGAATGTTCAGGTGCAAATGAGCGAGGCACAGGCGAACCTCGACAATATCGAAGTCGAAGGTGCCTCGGGCGGTGGCCTCGTCAAAATCCGCGCAAGCGCCAAGGGCCGCATCATCGCCGTCAACATCGACGACTCACTGATCGTCCCCGCTGACAAGCAAATGCTTGAAGATCTTGTCGCTGCTGCGTTCAACGACGCCCGCGCCAAGGCCGATGCCGTTGCGGGCGAGGAAATGGGCAAGATGACACAGGGAATTCCCCTGCCGCCGGGGTTCAAATTGCCTATTTGAGGCAGGCATCCAATCCGTCGTTGCGGACCACCCCGATCCGCGACGAAATCGTATTGCCGTATCGCCGCGTGAATCCCTTCGGGATCGTCGCCTCGCGCTTCTTCGGTAGGGGCAAGACCGCTGCGATCCGCGCCGCTTCGGTTGTGCTCATCTTGCTCGCATCATGGCCGAAATAGCGTTTCGACCCTTCGTTGACACCATAGGTCGCGATGCCAGTTTCGGCGATGTTGAGATAAACCTCCATGATGCGGCGCTTGCCCCAGATCGCCTCGATCAGGACGGTGAACCACGCTTCCAGCCCCTTGCGGACAAAGCCGCCGCCTTGCCACAGAAATGCATTCTTGGCGGTCTGTTGGCTGATCGTCGAACCACCCCTGATCACACCGCGTCCGCGCGCTTCGATGCGGGCATTGCGCTTGATTGCGGCCTCGATGGCGGCGCGGTCAAAGCCGTTATGGTTGCAGAACTTCGAATCCTCCGCCGCTATCGCGGCGCGCGTCATATTCCGGTCCATCTCCGACAACGGCATCCAGTCCTTGATGACCGTGCGCCCGCCGAGCACATCGCCCAGCATCGTGAAGGTGATCGGCGGCGGCACGACGCGGTAGAGTGCGACCCAGACGACCGACCCAATCACGAAATACAGGCCAGTGCGCCAGACGAACCGCCACAGCCGTTTCGGGAGGGATCGCGCGACCGGGGCTGCCATATTGCGGCGATACCGGCTTGTCCGCCGCCCCGCAATCGGCTCTATCACTGGCTATGCGTCTCATCCCTTTCATCGCGTTGCTGCTGATCGCTACGCCTGTCCAAGCCCAACTCCGCGATTTCTGTGCCTCGCGCCCGGGCCTCGGCACCCCCGCCTGCACGGTCGATCCCGGCCATGTAG
>ENA-OBLH01000133-OBLH01000133.1-metagenomes-genome-assembly--contig:-NODE-133-length-25873-cov-3.91463_pt1 | contig 25873 bp, 25 predicted proteins | sample MGYA00153382_OBLH01 | MGnify analysis MGYA00153382
TCACAATAATTCCCGTATTGCCCTCAAACCCATCCATTTCCGTGAGCAATTGATTTAAGGTCTGTTCCCGTTCATCATTGCCACCGCCGATGCCAGTACCCCGTTGTCTGCCTACGGCATCAATTTCATCAATAAAAATTAGGCAGGGAGCATTTTCTTTTGCTTTCTTAAATAGATCCCGCACACGGGAAGCACCCACCCCCACAAACATTTCGACAAATTCTGAGCCAGAAATACTAAAAAATGGTACTCCCGCTTCCCCGGCGATCGCTTTAGCTAACAAAGTTTTTCCTGTTCCCGGTGGCCCAATCAACAATACACCTTTGGGAATCTTCGCTCCGATCGCCGTAAATTTCTCCGGTTGCTTCAGGAATGTTACTACTTCTCCTAATTCTTCCTTGGCTTCTTCAATCCCCGCCACATCACTAAATAAAATTCCAGTTTTGGCTTCTATCTGGAACCGAGCGCGGGACTTACCAAAATTCATGGCATTACCAGAGGCATTGCTCGATCGTCTTAGTAAAATTGCAATGGCAAACACAAATATCAAAACTAAAAATATATTCAAAATTAAGCCCAAGGCAGCAGCATTGCTAGGAGCTGGTTGGACATCAAATTCCACATTATTAGTCCGCAGTTTCTCAATTAGCTCTGGATTTTGATCTAACAGAACTAATTCTTGGGGAGTTTCATTAGCTTTAGAGCCTTTTAGATACACCCGTGCTACCTTATTAATCGGATCAACCTCAACTCGCCGCACCTGCCCTTGATCAATTTTTTGGAGTACTTTTCCGTAGGTCAATGCATCCGGGGATTTAGCTTTGGGGGTTTGGGCTAAGACAGCTTGGCTAGGAGAACTAAGCATCACTCCCGGCAGCAGCAAAAAACTAGCCAACAATTGCCAAACCCGGCGAGATTTCTTAGGAACCGCCAAATTTGCTGACTGGTTTTGCTGTTGACCAAAATTAGTTGGCGAAGAGGGGAAATTACGCTTCATGGGTTTAGTTTTAGACTTTTTATAGATAGTTTTTTGATGTGATTACTTTTAAGATTGCCCAAGCCTAGCCAGTTACGGTGCCAATTGAGTTACTTAAATTTTGGTGATTATTTCCATTATATAGCAATTCTTAGGGGCTTGTAGTTACTGTCCTAGGGACAATTTCCTTAAGCTCAAGGTTGAAAAGCGGAAGTGTGGGAGAGGAGATACTGGAGCAGGCGAATTTGACCGTTGCGATTACAAATATCCCCGTAGCCGGTAGATAGATATGCCGAGATATTCCTTGATGGCACGGGTGAGGTCTTGGAGGCGATCGCTATCAGGTAATAAACTTAGGGCGATCGCTTCCCAGCTACTACTAGGTTCTTGCAAGTCTTGTTCTGTCACCAGGAAATCTGTGGGGGCGGGGATCACTTTCATACCTAATTTTTGAAAAATCAGGAGCGATCGCTTCATGTGCATGGCGGAAGTAACCAACAAGACTCGACTAATTTTTTTCTCTACTAAAATTTTTTGGATATTTACCGCATTTTCATAGGTATTCAAAGAAGTTTTATCTTCCAGAATGGCAGTTTTAGGCACACCAAAAAGTTCTAACAGGGTTGCCATATCCGTAGATTCCGCCTGATCTCCACCGCCCCGCCAATCTACCCTGCCGCCACTAGTAATAATTAGGGGTGCTTTACGATCTCGGTACAATTTTGCGCCATAGATGACTCGATCGCCGGCTTCATTAACTTCTACAAAAGGTCGGGGGGAACTAACAGAACGAACTCCTCCCCCAAGAATGACGATCGCTTCTGCGGTGGGTAATTCTGTTGGAGCTAAGTTTTCCCATTCCAAGGATTTGATCACCAATTTTTCGATCCAACCGTTACTTGCTAATAACAAAATTATTAATGCTAAACCTGTCGGGATTGCTGCCCGCCGGGGATATTTCCAAGCCATAACTAGGGCAATAAATAATAGAAGACAGGACAAGCCTAGGGGATAGATAAATAAAGGTAATAATTTAGATAAGAATAAAAACATAATCTCTCTGCCTGTAAGCAGATGTTTGTTACTCGTGATGTTCTAAAATCCTGTCGAATCCTGCTCAATATGGTAGAGTGTGTATTGATAGTGTGTATTTATGGACATTCAGCTTATGTACCAGCGCCTCAATATTACCTTACCGATCGAGACAGTGGAACTGTTACAGCAAAATGTGTCTAAAGGAGAACGGAGTAAATTTATCAATGAAGCAGTTAGACACCATATCCTCGCAACTAACAAAGAAAAATTAAGACAAAAATTAAAAGAAGGAGCTATTAGACACGCAACAAGGGATATGGAAATCAACGCTGAATGGCTAAATCTAGATGAAGAAGCATGGAAAAACAATATAGAGTAACCTATCTAAAAAGAGGAGAGATATACCTAGTTAATTTTGATCCTACTCTAGGCTCGGAAGTTCAAAAAACTAGACCTGCATTGATATTACAGAATGACACAGCAAACCAGTACAGCCCCATTACGATCGTAGCGGCACTTACTTCTAAGTTTGATGATAATATCTATCCTACAGAAGTTTTTATAAAATCCCCTGAAGGTGGACTAGGGATTGATTCTGTTATTTTACTAAATCAAATTCGTTCTATAGATAAACAAAGACTAGTTAAACGAATAGGAAAATTAGATTCCGTAACAATGATTCAAGTTGATTATGCTATCCAAATTAGTTTAGGGCTAGTAGAAATTTAATATTTATAGTAGATGTTGATTAGGAATACCTAGTTTATCTAGATATGGGACATTACCCTTAAAGTTAAAATTGTGGGATAATTAAGAAGTATTTTAATTTTCCTATAACTCTCTATGGCTATCTTCCGGCAGTATATTCTTCCCTTTTTAATTGTGATTGTATTTTTAGTTTCTCTGGTAGCCGTGAGTGCTAGGGCATTTTTACCCGGTGATATGGCAGCTCCAGCACCGATCGAAGAACCTACCGCTACAAAAGCTCCCCTTGTTTCAGAAAATTTCCCTACCAATCTTGCTCCTAGGGGACAGGGATAAATGTTGCCCTTGGGTTATACTCTCCGCCGGGGCGACTGGGGCGATCGCTCTCTACTCCATAAGTTTTTGCAGTCAACCTACAAGGAATTATTTCCAGAACTCCAAAATTTTTCTCCTCTGCGGGAAACTGTAGAAGGAATATTTTCCAATGCTACGCCCTTGTGGTGGATAGATCCCCCCGCAGGAGAAGCGATCGCTTGTTTATGGCTAGGCACAGCCTTAGATCAATCCCTAGGACAACGCTATAGCCAAATTTTTTTGCTCTATGTAGTTCCAGAGCATCGCCGTTTGGGAGTGGGGAAGGCCTTGCTCCACCAAGCAGAGACTTGGGCAAAGGAGAGGGGCGATCGGCAAATTGGCTTGCAGGTATTTGTGGATAATCCTAAGGCAATTAATTTGTATCAAAATTTAGGTTATAAGACCCAATCTTTGCTTATGATCAAATCTTTAGTTTAATCAGTAGCAAAAGTAGGCTATTTTAATCTTTATGCAACACGATCACTCTAGTACCTTAAATACAGAAAATATTGTCCTAGATGACCCTTTGGCAGATTTGGATCAAGAGTTCGATGATACTCCCCCGCCTCCAGATCCAGAGGAAATGTTGCTGCTGCTCAACTCCACCGAAACGCCTCAAAGGATGTTGGCAGCCCGGGCTTTTTGTGAATTGCAGGACGATCGAGCTATTCCTTCCCTGATTCATCTATTAACTGATGTTTGTCCTTTGGTGCGGGTGAGTGCTGCCTACGGTTTAGGCAGGAATCTTAGTCCAGTAGCCGTGGAACCCTTGATCCAGCAATTAGAACAGGATTGGAATGGTTATGTCCGTAAAGGCATTGTCTGGGCTTTGGGTAATAGTAAGGATCGGCGGGTATTAGCTCCTCTGATCCATGCTTTGAAAACTGATATTTCGGCTGTTCGTCTCTGGGCTGCTAGTGGTTTGGCTCAGGTGACAGAGTTGGGCTATACCGAGATTGTGGCAGCTATCCCGCCCTTGATTGAAGCTCTGCGCTTAGATGAGGTGGCAGCGGTGCGGAGTAATTGTGCTTGGGCGATCGGACAGCTTTGTCGAGAAATGCCTGCTAATGCTATCTATGCTGGGGCGATCGATAGTCTCCTGTATGCCCTAGAGGAAGATATAGATTTAGGAGTCCAAGCTGATGCGAAAGCTGCCCTCCTGCGAGTTGGGGATCCTAGGGGTTTACAAATTATCGAAACTCTAGAATTAGAAGGATTAATCTGAAAATTTTGTTAATTAATTCCAAAAACCAATGGTTAAGATTTTATCTTAGAGGCAGAAGATACAGCACTTCGCACTTTGGCAGGGAGACTTGAAGATCAAGATTGTAGCTTACTAGATTGCCATCTGCTGTAGATGGGGACTGAGCAGTTCGCCAAGCTCACCGTAAGACTTATCAAAGTATGGTGACTGAGCGAAGTCGAAGTCAAGACGGGGTTTTATACTCAATTTTTCAGTAATAATAGAGCTAGTCTATCTTCTGATCAGATCTCATAATTAACCTCCTCACCCTAAATTCTTCTCATGCTGGCACTATTTCTATTCATTATTTATTTCGTCTTTCTGTGTCTGATCCTTTCAGATTTCAAGCCAAAAGCGTGGTGGGTAAAAGTCGTCACAAAACAACCCACCTGTACCTACTATTTTGGACCTTTTGACAACGCAGAGGAAGCGAAGGCCAATGAGTATGGCTACCTCCAAGATTTACAAGCAGAGGGAGCGCAGGAAATTCAGACGGTTATCTACCAAGGTAAGCCCCAGAAACTGACAATTTTTAGCGATTCCCTATAGTTAAAATCTAGGGTTGAATTGTTCTATATAGGCGTGGAGCTTTTTGCCTAGAATAGCAACATAAGGTTCCTCTAGCATTGTGCCGTGATGACCGGGAATATCATCAATGATTTCTAGCCCATATTTAATAAAAGCCGCCCAGCCCAAACTAGGACTATAGTAGGTATCGGTAGGACGCTCGATCGTCTCAAATATAACGACTTTCCCGGTGTAGGGTTGAGGTTGATATTTCAGTAGAGCTTGGAAATTAGTGGCATCTAGTTTAAGCAGGTGATCGGCGATCGCATCGGGGTTGGCTCGGCCTTGAAGGTAGTAGGTTAGGTCTTTTAATTTAGCTTTTGCAGCCTTTAGTTTCAAATCCCCTCGATGACGGAAATAATCCCATTGTTCTGGAAAGTTTAGCTTTTGGAGGTTAGCATTATGGAGTTTTAGCTTCTCTACTAAAGGAGTTGCCCCCTGTCGTAATATCTGGGGATTAATGGCATCAAGCAGAATTACTGTGGCAACTTCCTGTCCAGATTGCTGTAATTGTTGGGCAATTTCGTAGGCGATCGCCCCCCCTAGGGAATAGCCAGCTAATAGGTAAGGCCCTTGAGCTTGGATAGTTTTAATTTCTTGAATATAATTACTAGCCATGACTTGAATATTATCGATCGCTTCTTCCTGACCATCTAATCCCCTCGATTGGAGACCATAGACTGGCTGATCTGCCCCTAAATAGGGAGCAAGAGTCCGATAGCACAACACATTACCGCCTCCCGGATGGATACAAAACAGGGGAATTTTTGTCCCTTGGGGTTGGATAGTCACCAAACTCGACCAAGAGGGCGACCATTCTTGCTGCCGGATAATCTTGGCAAGTTCTGCAATGGTAGGAGCTTCGTAGAGAATGGCTAGGGGTAAAACTTTACCAAAAGTCTCTTCAATTCTCAAAAATAGGCGGGCTGCCTTCAGGGAAGTACCCCCTAAATCCTCAAAGAAGCGATCGTAAATCCCAATCTCTTGCTTGCCCAAAACCTGTAACCATATTTGTAATAGTTGCTCCTCCACCTGATCCCGTGGTGCAACTAAAATTTTCTCTTGACCCTGATGAATTTGCTTAGAATCTGATAAAGCCCGGTGATATTGCGACCCAACGCTAAGGCGATATTGCTCCGCAACGCTAAGGCGATCGATCTTCCCCACTGCATTTAGGGGAAAACTTTCCAAGATGATAAAAGTAGTCGGCATCATATAATCGGGCAGTTTCTGCTGAAGAAATTGGCGGAAATCCTCAAATAGAAGATAATCGCCACCGATTTGCGAGCCTGGATTAACTGGTAACTCTCTATTCTCCTCTTTATTATTCTTTTCTGACAGGTTGAGATGGGCAGCTAAATACTGATCTCCTGTATTAACCGCTACCTGTTTACTGTCCTCAGATAATGTGACATAGGCCACTAAATACTTCTCGCCCGGCATATCTTCTTGAGCTAATACAATAGTTTGTTGAATTTGGGGATGCTGGACTAAGACAGATTCCACTTCCCCCAACTCGATGCGGAAACCCCGGATCTTCACTTGGTTATCTAGGCGACCCAAAAATTCAATATTGCCATCGGGCAGATAGCGCCCTGCATCACCGGTTTTATAAAGATAATTACCAGTTTGCAAGGGATTAGACATTACCCTAAGCTTGTGGTCACTGAGTTTGGCCGAAGTGTCGAAGGGAATAAATCTTTCTGCGGTCAAATCTGGGCGTTCAAAGTAACCCCGTGCCAAACCATCCCCTCCAAGGTATAACTCACCCTTCACGCCGATCGGCACTGGCTGGAGATGGGGATCCAGAATATAAACTTGGGTATTAGCAATGGGGAGACCGATCGGGATAGATTTCTCACTGCTTATAGCTTCAGGAATTCTGTAGCAGCAAGTGAAAGTAGTATTTTCCGTTGGTCCATAGCCATTAATTAGCTGGCAGTGGGGATGAGTTTGTAAGAATCTCTGGACGTGGGGAACTGAAAGGATATCTCCCCCTGCGAGTAGTTGTTTGAGGGGTTTTAGGTTTGCCAAGCACTCATCCACCATCAGATGAAACAATCCTGCCGTCAACCAAAGAATCGTTACTTGATAATGCTGGATTAATTGCCCCATCTCCGTTAGGGAAAGTTTATGGGCTGGAGGGATAACCAACTTTGCTCCATTCAGCAGGCTACCCCAAATTTCTAGGGTAGAAGCATCAAAAGCAGTGGGGGCAAGCTGCAAAAAAACTTGGCTGCTATCTAAATCGGCATAATTATTTTCTTTCACTAATCTAACTACGCCCCGATGGGTGACACCTACGCCCTTAGGTTGGCCGGTGGAGCCACTGGTATACATAATGTAGGCCAGATTAGTTGCGGTCTCTGCGATGCCCTGAGCTTGCCGAAGGGAGGGTAGCCGAAGTACGGGATCAAGATTAATTAGATTTTCGGTACTGTATTGAGAGATTAATGGGTGACTTTCATCAAGACAGATCACTTTTGCTTGAGGAGTGGAAAATTGGGTAGCTAAGGAAGATTCAGTTAGGAGAATTTCTACCTGAGCATTGGCAAACATAAAGGCGAGACGCTCTGAGGGATAGGCGGGATCAAGGGGAACATAGACACCCCCAGCTTTCAGGATGGCTAAGGTAGCTACGATTAGGTCGATCGATCTATCTAGAAAAATCCCCACAGTAACTTCTGGTCTGACTCCCAAGGTTTTCAGATAGTGGGCAAGCTGATTAGCTCTCTGGTTTAATTCTTGGTAGGTAAGTTGGGTAAGTTGTAGTTCAAGTTGGGGTTCAATTTCTGGTTTTGGAGTGGTCACTGAATCTTGCTCAAGTGTAGTCGCTGAATCTTGCTCAAGTGTAGTCGCTGAATCTTGCTCAAGTGTAGTCACTGAATCTTGTCGAAGTGTAGTGGCTGAATCTTGCCGAAGTGTGGTCACTGAATCTTGCTCAAGTGCGGTCACTGAGCGAAGTCGAAGTGCTGATCCAGATTGTTGACCTGCAAAAACCAAAGCAACTGCCTCTGGAGTTTTTTCTACCTGTGTTTCAAATAATTCATGAATGGTCGCTTCTTTGGGATAATCAGTTTGGGTTTGATTCCAAGTTTGAAAAAGTTGTTGTTCTGATGTGGAGATTAAGGGTAAATAAGTAATTTTTTCTTGGGGATGGGCAATAATTCCCTCTAATAAAATTTGGAAATGTCCTGCCATGCGAGTAATAGTAGCATGGTCAAATAAATCCGTATTGTATTCCCAATTTCCTACCAAACCAGTTTTAGTTTCATCCACAGAGAGAATCAAGTCAAACTTAGCAGTACTAGTTTCTACTGGTAATTGCTCGATCGATAAACCTTCTAGTTCCCAAGTAGTCTCCCCAGTATTTTGCAAGACAAACATCACTTGAAATAGGGGGGAATAACTCAAAGAACGCTGGGGTTGTAATACTTCTACTAGTTTCTCTAAGGGTACATCTTGATGAGCATAAGCTGCTAAAGCTACTTCCTTAACCCGACTTAGTAATTCCTCAAAACTAGGCTCACCTGCTAAGTTGGTTCTCAGAACTAAAGTATTCACAAAAAAGCCGATTAAACTTTCAATCTCCGCCTGGTTCCGGTTGGCAATAGGAGAGCCAATGCAAATATCTAGACTCTGGGTATAGCGAAATAATAAAGTTTGAAATGCTGCCACCAAAGTCATAAATACTGTGGCATTTTGTTTTCTACTTAGCAGAGCGATCGCATTACTAAGTTCGATTGACAAGGGAAAAGATTGGGTTGCTCCTTGGTAGGTTTGTCTAGCGGGGCGGGGGCGATCGTAGGGCAGTTCTAATAAACTAGGAGCATCAGCTAATTGTTTCTGCCAGTAAGCAATCTGAGATTCTAAAACTTCACCCTGCAACCATTGACGCTGCCCCACAGCAAAATCTGGGTACTGAATTGTTAGTTCTGGCAGGGGTGAAGGCTGACCCTTAACGAAAGCTCCATAGAGGGCGGTTAATTCTGCCACAAATATTCCCATCGACCAGCCATCGGCAACAATATGGTGCATGGTGACAACTAAAATCTGTTCCGTTGGCTTTAGTTGTAGTAGAAGTACCCGGATTAGAGACTCTTGAGCTAAATTAAAGGGTTTTGCCGCTTCGGTATTAATTAATTTTTTAGTGATGATCGCCTGTTCTGAAGTTGGTAAGGCTTGTAAATCCACTACGGATAAATCCAATTCTTTTAAGTCTAATTCTCTAGACGGCGCAATCACTTGGACAACTTCTCCATCCAGAATAGTGAAATTAGTGCGGAGGGCAGCATGGCGACGGATAATTTCTTGAATACTCTGGCGCAGAGCTTGATAGTTGAGAGTCCCTTGGAGGTGCAAGGCAGTGGGAATATTGTAGAAACCGCTCTGGGGGTTTAGTTGGTCAAGGAACCATAGGCTCTCTTGGGCAAAGGATAGGGGCAGATTATTTTTCCAGTTTACTGGCTGGATGGATAGTTGGGACGATCGTAGCTGGGGTTGCCCCAATCGTAGCTGGGGTTGCCCCAATCGCTGATTTTGGTTATGGGTAGTCTCCCTTTCCTGAACCAAGCCTGAGATTGTGGGGGTGGTAAATAAATCTCGCAAAGATAGGAACACTCCCAGTTCTTGCATCCGAGTTATGACCCGAATGGCCGACAAAGAATGTCCTCCTAGATCAAAGAAATTATCATTTACCCCAACTTTTTTTAATTGCAAAACCTCAGCCCAGATTCCAGCGATCGCCTCTTCCAACTCATTACGGGGCGCAAGGTAATTATCTGCTTCTAGGGACAGAAAATCTGGTTTGGGCAAAGCCCGGCGATCGATCTTGCCATTAGGAGTCAGGGGAATTGCTGCCAAGATCACAAAAGTAGCCGGAACCATATAATCCGGTAATTTCTCTTTTAGGTAGCTCCTTAGGTCAGAAGCAGATACTGGGGGAGAAGAATCTTGATCATAATTTTGGTTAGAGGGACAGACAAAATATGCCACCAGTTGCTGTTCCCCCGGTATATCCTCCCGGACAATCACCACGGCCTCTTGTACCAGCGAATGACTAGCCAAGACCGCCTCAATTTCTTCTAGCTCAATCCGAAAGCCCCGGAGTTTTACTTGATTATCAATCCGTCCCAAATATTCAATATTCCCACCTGAGAGATAACGTACCAGATCGCCAGTTTTGTAGAGTCGTTCCCCCAAGGAATCATCAAAAGGGTTAGGCATTGTCCTAAGCTTGGGATCACTGAGCGTAGCCGAAGTGTTGAAGGAAATAAATTTCTCAGCCGTCAATTCTGGACGATTTAGGTAGCCTCTGGCCAAGACAATTCCCCCAATGTGTAGTTCACCAGCTATGCCATCAGGGACAGGCTGCAAATTTTCATCTAAAATATAAACCTGACAATTTTGGATGGGGCGACCGATCGGCACTTCTCGCTCGCCTTGGCGTTGGGTCGCAATATCGCTATATATAGGATCTGGCACTGAGAGATCATAAAATGTAATAGCCACAGTTGCTTCCGTTGGCCCGTAGCCATTAACTAGCCGGGGATAGTTCCCTACATATTCCTGCCATAGTTTCACCTGAGCCGGAATTGCCCGCTCACCCCCAATGATGACCAACCGGATCGGGGGCAGAAAGGTAAGCTGTTCCCTAGCAAGGGTTGAAATTAATTGATGCCAGTAGGCAGTGGGGAGATCAAGTACGGTTATCTGCCAATCTTGACATCTTTGCAAAAAAGTTGCGATCGTATTCAACATTTCATCGGTTCGCAATACCAAAGTAGCACCACAACTCAAGGTAGAAAAAATCTCTTCCACCGCCGTATCAAAGCTGTAGGAAGCAAATTGTAATATTCTATCCTCCGGGCATAGTTGATATTCTTCGATCGCAACTTGAATGTAATTCACCAATGATTGATGCTGGATTAGCACTCCTTTAGGTTTTCCTGTGGAGCCAGAAGTATAAATTACGTAGGCTAAATTATTTGATTGCAGATTACTTACAGGATTAGCTAGGCTGTAATCTGCAAAAAGTTGAGAATCCGTATCTAGGCAGATAATTTGGGCTTGATGTGGTGGAAGAGACGAGACAAGATGCTTTTGAGTTAGCAGGATTGATAGATGGGCATCGGCCATCATGTAACCTAATCTTTCGGAAGGATAGACGGGATCTAGCGGCACATAAGCTCCTCCAGCTTTGAGGATACCTAATAAACCAATCACCATATCCAAGGAACGCTCTACACAAATACCGACTAGTACTTCTGGTTTTACTCCCAAGGATTGCAAATAATGAGCTAATTGATTTGCTTTACGGTTTAATTCTCTGTAGGTTAGTTGAGTATCTTCATAAACTACCGCCACAGCGTCAGGCGATCGTTCCACCTGTGCCTCAAATAGCTGATGAATATACTGATTTTGGGAATAAATTCTCTGGGTAGGGTTAAGTAGAAAGGAACTCATTTAATTTCTCTTTTTTGAGACCACTATTCATCTTCTGCGTCATAACTAAATAGTAGTAAATCTCACAGCAAAACTAAATGCTCCAGCAAATATTAAATTGGCAGTATAGGTTGCCTCAATTAGCTAATCCTAAATTGGGCAATATTTGTTTACCCCTAGAAATGAACAAAGTAGATGTTTGGCAAGCGAATTTAAGTTTAGATGGTTTAGTGTTACAAGAGTTACAAAATACTCTATCTGAAGATGAGAAATGTCGAGCCGATCACTTTTATTTTCCTGAAGATAAAAATTATTACATTGCAGCTAGAGGAATTTTAAGGTCTATTTTGGCTCGGTATTTACGTACCAAACCAGAGCTAATTAAGTTCACTTATACTCCCCAAGGCAAACCATACTTAGAAAAACATACCAGAAAAAATAGTCCTGAGTACACAAATAAATGTATTCAATTTAACTTGTCTCATTCACAAAACTTAGCTTTGTATGCTCTAGCGATCGATCAGCCCCTAGGGATTGATCTAGAGTACTGCCGCCCCCTGCCAGATGCTCTAGCTTTGGCAAAACGTTGGTTTCTGCCTACGGAATATCAAGAACTTCTAGCACAAACTAATCAAGAACTAAATTTCTTCCGCATTTGGACTGCCAAGGAAGCTTACCTGAAAGCAACTGGGGTCGGCTTGCGGGATTTAGCTACAGTAGAAGTTATGATTACTCCAGAAAATTCTCTCCAATATAAAACTATTCAGGGCAGTAAAGAATTGGCCCAGCAATGGTCTTTATTAGAACTTAATCCTACGCCCAATTATGCAGCAGCTTTAGCAATATCTCAACCCTACAAAAATTCCTTATGAACTACAAAAAATACTACTCTGCAAATAAATGCTCTGTCTCTTCTTTAATTTGAAACAGCTAACAAGTCCACAGGTTCATACCTCAAAGGGATTAGCTTTTCTCCTCTAACTGTCAACATGGCATAAGCCTGACCATACAGATCTGAAAACTCAACTTCAAATGCCTCTCCTTCACCTAGAATATCAATGACAGTACCAACTTGCCCTTGACAAAGCAAAATAGGTGATTCTGTGAGGAAACGAGTCGATCGGATATCTTCTTTGAGGACAACCATTTCATGTAGCTTGATTTTTTTCATATTAGCCTCTCTATCGAATAGGATAAACGCTGGTTAATTTAGGATAAGTTTCTCCATGATGAATAATTCAAGCACTCAGTATTAAGGACTTGCCAAAATCTGTTTCTAAATCAAAAACAATAACATAGCGATCGCCATATTTGTCAGCTATTGTAAACTCTGCTTGATCAGAAGTAGCGGCTACATTTTGAATTGCACTGATTAACACTTCCCTATTCTGCTTCGTGATACCTAGTTTAGACTCAAATAATCTAGCTTTGTGTTTACCACTGCTATGATTAAAATCTAATGCATAGGTATCTAATTTATTAAAGATTTGTTGTAAATCTGTCTTGTCTCCATAAGGTAGCTTCATACCAAAGAGTTTAAAATAAAATGACGCAAACAATCGCCCCAAAAACTGCCCTCTACGATCGTGACTATTTACAATGGATTGAGGATATTACTACTAAACTTCGAGCTAGAGACTTTAACCATTTGGATATTGAAAACTTAATAGAGGAAATTGAAGACTTGGGGAAATCCGAAAAAAAAGAGCTATTAAATCGCTTGGCTATCTTATTAGAACATCTGCTTAAGCGCCTCTATGTTAATATGCCTCAAGAATTTAGTGGCTGGGAACGGACAATTAGAGAACAACGCCGCCAGATTAAGCGATCGATCAAGTTTTCCCCTAGTCTTGCTCCACTTTTTTACCAATTTTTTGATGATGCTCTTGATGATGCCCTTGATGAAGTTCGCAAAGAAAAAGGCTATAAACCTGTCCAGTTTCCTGATACATGGCATTTTAGCCGTGATATTGATGCTATTTTAAATATTGATTTCTGGGAATAGGCGATATTCCTACTCCTCAATAGGAAAAAGCTAACAAATCAACTCTCCTCTTCAATTAACCAAATCTAGTAAGGGCTTGGCAATCCAACTTACCCCTACCTTGAGTTGATGTTCTCGAGTCGGCATCCGGGAGAGGTAGGCCAAACGCCTAACCACATGGGCGAGGTTGCCTTCTAGAGTGATCCCCAAGCCAGCTAAGGTGGCATTATCTTTGCCTAAGGTCATCATTTCCCCTAGATTTTGATAGCGGAAAGGCAGGATTGGTCGATCGGTTAGGTCGGCCCATAAGTTCCAGCCTACGTAGTCAGCCTGCTGAAAAGCAGCTTGGGCGGTGGTAGGAATCTGTTGTCCACTGGCATCTTTGCAATCAGCCAAATCTCCCAAGGCATAGATTTCTGGGTGTTCTAATACTTGCAGAGTGTTGGTGGTGGTTAGTTGCCCTCTAGAATTATGGGCTAGGGGAAGAGATTTGACTACAGCAGCTACTTGGGTTCCCACTGTCCACAGTATTAAGTCCGTAAGAATGCTATCAACCTGTCCTTTGTAGCTAAGCTCAAGAGTATCAGCAGTAACCTTGGCTACCCCGGTTTCCAGATCAATCCAGACTTTCTTAGATTCTAGGGCTTTCTTGGCTGCCTCCCGGTTAAATTCTGGAGAAGTGCGAAGAATCGTATCACCCAGTTCCACTAACCGAATCCGCCCCCGATCGCCTAATCGATCGGCTAACTTACAAGCCAGCTCCACTCCAGAATAACCGCCCCCAATAATCGCCACCCGAATTTTATCTTGGTTTGATTCTTCTAAGATTCTTAGGCGTTCTGCTAGTTGGTATACATGGTTGACAGTCCGAAAAGGCAGGGCATGTTCTGCCACCCCCGGAGCCATATCTAGGGGAGTTTCTCCCCCCAAGGCGAGGACTAGGCGATCGTAGGGCAGTTCAGTAATATTAGTATTATTCCCCACCGGGCTAAGACGTACCTGTTTATCCATTACATTAATGCCTTCCACCACAGCTTGATGAAAGCGGATCCCCGTATTAGCTAGAAGTTCGGCATAGGGCGGGGCAATTTCCCAAGTTTGTAATTCCCCGGTGAGGAGTTCGTAAAGTAGGGGCAGGAAAACAAAGCGATCGTGCTGATCGACTAAAGTAATTTCTGGCTTAGGGATACCCTGCCAAGGTAATTGGCTCAGGCGGAGGGCTGTGTATAAGCCCCCAAATCCGCCCCCAAGGATACAAATTTTCTGACTTTGCTCGCTGTTTTGTTCACTCATAACCTTTCGCCTTCACGATTAACTATCTCATCCCCTTATATTGTAACGGATGTTTAAGAATCATCCCCTACACTTCACCCTAACTCTCTTGGCGGTTGCCATCTTTAATCTAGTCGTCCTGATTGTAGAAAACTATATCCATGATCGAAGCGGGGAATCATTCTACAGTTTAATTCCTGTAATTCATCCACAATATTTGGGATATCAAAATCTTTTGAGTTGCGATTTAGAAAACACGCTGCTTGAGGTTTGTATTGACGCAAGTGACTAATTACGGAAGCATAGATCAAAGCATCTTGCGCTCCCAAATCGTAGGGAACTACTTCATAGGCTGCTGCCTCCAATAGAATTTCAGCAGTCAGCGGAATAATTTCTCCAGTATTCACAAGTCTTTCTCGGTAATCAATGAATCGCTGTTGCTCCTCAGCATTACTTTGTATTAGTAAACTTGCAATATCTTGGATACTTTTAATTCGACTTTGGTAGGAGATTGTGCGTGAAAGTTGCCGTAATTCAGAATCTAATGATTGTTGTAAATCTCGGCGGCTCTTTGCTTGACGATTTAACTTTTCGTGGGGTTCAGCTAAACTATAGGCTGGAATAATAAGTTTTGCTTGTCCTGTTTGACAAAGCTCCAAAATTTGTTCACAATTTTCCCATTGTTCTTGTTGAAATGTCAGTTCCAATATGAAGTTAGTCTCAACATAAATATTCATGCTGTGACCTTATCAATTTTGCCTCCATGTAAGGCCTCGCATAGCCCAGAATTAATTAGCCATTGTTGGGATTCATCCATGATTGTTGTAGCACTCTCTCCATAAATAATCTCTCCTAACCAAGAACTAACAATTAACTCTAGATTCTGTCCGCTAATGTGCATAGATGCGATCCCTGCTTGATCGAAGTAGGGTTGAAAAATCGGTGAAGCATCGATTATGTAATTAGGTAGAACCGGGTCTTCTTGTATTTGAGCATGAGTCCATAAATAAATTGGAGCATGAGTCCATAAATAAAGCTGATCAGGAAAAACCATTAGGAAAAATGGAGCCTCAGGAAAGATGCCGTGGACAAAAATATTTCGCCGCAATTTCGCCGCCCATTCTGGAGAAGTATTGAGCGTACCTTTGACTTCCACAGCTAGAACAAGTTGATCATTCTGATCATGAACTGACAAATCCCAGCCAGAATTCCGGTTAGGAAATATTAATTTAGCATTCATAGATAGAACCTAATAGCTGTATAACTAAATCGCTGCTTTAACCCAACTTTGGAGGGTAGCAACTACTTCTATAATAGGGATTTCTTGGGATTTCTTTGTAGACCTGTCGACCACTTCAACTTTCCCCGCCGCCAGCGATCGCCCGGTGACAATTCGGTAGGGAATCCCAATTAGATCCGCATCCTTGAACTTGACCCCCGCCCGTTCATCTCGATCGTCCCATAAAGTCTCCACACCGACTTGATTTAACTCTGTATAAAGTTGCTCTGCCACCTGCATCTGGTTCGTATCGGTAATATTGGGGACACAGATGATCACGTGGTAGGGAGCGATCGCTACAGGCCAGATAATTCCATCCTTATCGTAGGATTGTTCCACCGTGGCCTGAGCTAAGCGGGAAACTCCTACGCCGTAACAGCCCATAAATAGGGGTTTTTCCTCTCCTTGTTCATTGGTAAAAGTTGCTCCCATCGCTTGGGAATATTTGGTTCCTAGTTGGAAGATATGTCCGACTTCAATGCCTCTAGCAGTCTTCAGGAGTTGTTCTGGGTTTTTGACAGACCTATCGCCTACCTTAGCTTTACGTAAATCCAACACTAATTCTGGTAAGGGGAACTGCTCTCCCCAGTTTGCCCCAAAGACGTGATAATCCGTTTCGTTGGCTCCCGTGGCAAAGTTGGCTAGGTCTACGGCAGTGCGATCGGCTAACCTCAAAAATTGGGGATGAACTTGCTTAGACTTGGCAATATAACTATCAGCTAAATCGGGGGCAATATAGCCTAGGGGCAAGGGTTTAGTCGCCCATTTTTCCTGCATCTCTGCATTGGGAACTTCTAAGGAAATTACCGTTTTGCCGCCGTAGTTAGAAGCCAGATTTGTCAAGGCATTTTGCAGTTTGACTGGGTTCACATCCTGATCTCCCCGAATATTGACTAGTACCGGTACCGTGATCCCATTATCGTAGGTGACTTGGTAGAGAACATTTTTGAGGATATTAGTCGGGGAGCATTTGCCAATTTTTGCCAATTTTTCGATGGTTTCAGTCTTAGGAGTGTGGTGCTTGGCATACTCAGTGAAGGGAGAAGGGACAGCATCGGCAGGGAGGGATACGGCTTTTTCTAGATTGGCAGCATAACTGCCATCTTCGGTGTATAAAATCTCATCTTCCCCAGCATCAGCAAGGATCATAAATTCTTGGGAACCGGAACCGCCGATCGCCCCAGAATCTGCCTCCACGCCCCGAAAATCTACCCCACAACGGCGCAAAATATTTTGGTAAGCGATCGCCATCTGGTCATAGGTTTCCTTCAAGCTCTCAGCATCCGCATGGAAAGAATAGGCATCCTTCATAATAAATTCTCGACCCCGCATCAACCCAAACCGGGGGCGAATCTCATCCCGAAATTTGGTCTGGATTTGGTACAAACTGGTAGGTAACTGGCGGTAGGAGCGGATCATCTCCTTGGCGATCGTCGTGATTACTTCCTCATGGGTAGGACCTAGAGCAACTTCCCGGTCTTGGCGATCGGTAAAGGCGAACATAATTCCCTCGGCTTGGGTGTAGGTATCCCATCTGCCGGATTCTTTCCATAGTTCTGAAGGTTGCAAGGCTGGGAGGAGGCATTCTTGGGAGCCGATCGCATTCATTTCTTGCCGGACAATTTCGGAAACTTTTTGCAACACCCGCCACATCAAGGGCAGGTACGCATAAACCCCACTGCCAATTCTGCGAATGTAGCCTGCCCGTAACAACAACTTATGGCTAGGAATCTCTGCCTCTGCTGGTTCTTCCCGCAGGGTGACAAAAAGCATTTGTGATAGGCGCATGGCTACAACTCTCTAAAAATTATATTAAAATTAATTATCTCTAGACTATCAGATTTTTAGTCCTGTCTTATCTAGGCGTAAATAGCAGAAAAAGTGCTAAATAAATATGTAGCAGATTAACTTTGCTGAAGTCTGTTTGTTATTATGAGGTCTCTATTATTTACACTTCAAGGGTAAGGTGCTTTAATATGGCTGTCAAACAAGAATTTTCTAGCTTTAGCGATCTAATTTCTAACTCCGATACCCCTGTGTTAGTAGATTTCTATGCTACTTGGTGTGGGCCTTGTCAGTTGATGGCGGGAATTCTCGAAGAAGTAAAAGGGCAATTGGGCGATCGCCTGAAAGTAGTCAAAATTGACAGTGATAAATACCCTGAGTTGGCCACAGAGTATCAAGTATATGCCCTGCCCACATTGATCTTATTTAAGCAGGGTAAACAAGTAGAAAAAATCGAAGGCGTGTTACAAACAGAAGCCCTAAAGGAAAAATTAGTAGGATGGGGAGTATAGAATTCTCCCTAGCTCCTGACTAATCTCCTGTTGATTCTGTTTTGTCTTCAGGTTTAGCTTCTGGCTTGCCTTCTGACTTGCCTTCTAGCCGTTCTTCCCGTTTTTTACGATCGGACTTTAGGGTATCTTGGATCACCTCCAAGACTTGAGACATTTTCTCTAAATTACCTTGATAAATCTCTAGGTCTTTTTGGATCTTATCCACAGAGAAATGTAGCTCTTCACTAACTTTTTGGATAGCTGCCTTAAAGCGATCGCTACTTTTGACAAATTCTGGGTCGGCAACTTCTAGGAGGCGATAAATTCCAGTGGCAAAAAGACGGCTGTACTTAAACTTGGCATTAGTGGCGATCGTAGTAGCTAACTCATGGATTTCTTTCCCTACCGGAACTGAACCATCAAAGCTAAAACAAGCAATCACCTCTTCTGGAGTCATCTGGGCCGCAGCCGCACTGAATCTAGCTGCATCTTGACGATAGATGTCTGGTTGACCACCCACACATTGACAAAGAGCAGAAAAAATAGTCTGGCGATCGGATTCTGGACTATAGCCCACCATGAAAGAATCAAAGGTGCTGACTACACCCAAGGCATAAATGGGATCGTAAAGGAAACCAGTATTAACCGATAGTAGATGCATTTCTACCATCATTTCTTCCACAACCCGCCGATAGATGGAGTTGATCGGGCGGGTATGATATTTATAAAAGTCACGCTTAGTATCAGAAACAGTACGAAGATTATTCACAAAGCCAAAATATTAATAACAATATCTACTATTCTCGCACTGTCTGCCCTGCTTTGCAATTTTGTTAATGGTGTTGACAATCACAGTTAATCTTGGGATCAGCTTGGGGATCAGCTTGGGGATTGCCTGTCAATCCGGGGACGGGATCGTAGCCGCCGGGATGCCAAGGGTGGCAGCGAAGAATCCGTTTGATGGCTAGCCAACCGCCCCGCAAGACACCAAACCTTTCCACTGCTTCCACAGCGTAGACTGAACAGGTAGGATAAAAGCGACAGGCGGGAGGTAGTAAGGGGGAGATCAGGAATTTATAACCCCGAAGCAAAGAAATCAATAAAAACTTCATATAATTATGGTTGATACTATACATCCTCTTTTCTTGCCCATTGCTGTAGTTGCAGCTTATCTGGGAATGATTGTTTTGATATCAGATATCCTAAGCCGTTTTTGGGCAGTCAATGGAGAGATTACTCGCAAAGTGGTGCATATCGGCACGGGGAATGTAATTCTTTTGGCTTGGTGGCTCCAGATTCCAGCTTGGGTAGGAGTTAGTGCTTCAATATTGGCTAGTATTGTTACTTTAGTTTCCTATAGACTACCAATTTTGCCGGGAGTAAATGGTATTGGCAGGAAGAGTTTTGGGACTTTTTTTTATGCGGTGAGCATGGGGATTTTAGTGGGATATTTTTGGGGAATTCATCAGCCCCAGTATGCGGCGATCGGCATCCTAATCATGAGCTATGGTGATGGCATGGCAGCATTAATTGGTCAGAGATATGGCAAGCATAAATACAAAGTTGGTGGCATGACCAAAAGTTGGGAAGGTTCTTTAACTATGTTTGTGATCAGCTATTTTATATGTAATATAATTTTAATCTTTACTTTTGGTAATACTTGGCAAAATTCGCTTATATCTATTCTATTGGCAATATTCGCCACAGGGCTAGAGTCTTTATCTTGGTGGGGAATTGATAATTTAACAGTTCCCATCGGTAGTGCTTTTATTGGCTATGCACTAGTAGCTTGTTTATTACCCGTGTACTAGTCTATTGCTAGCCATTCACTAGTCTATTTGTTAGCTAGCAACTAGTCTATTTATTAAGCTAAAGCTATGATATTTCCTTCCCGTATTTTACTTGCAACCTCTATCGACTTTAATCTGGAGATCACGACTCTAAGAGTTGGATCTAATCAGATTATGGAACTGGAGCGGGTAACCAGCCTAGAAGAGGCGAATTTAGCTTGTGAATTGCGCCATTATGCTGCCTATGTAGTGGAATACGCTTGGCTAGCAGATTTTCTAGCCGGACTGACGATCGATCATCTGCCAGTAATCGCCCTAGTTGATAATTTAGCCGCCGGACAACAAGCTCTGTCCTGGGGAGCGGCGGATTACTTAGAAAAAAATGATTTCGCCATCCCAGAATTACAGCAATATCGCTATGCAACCCTAGAGCGATCGCTCCGCTTAACTATCACAGCCCATCAGCAGCTTTTAAAACTTAAGGCAGAGGAACAAAATACCGAACAAAAATACATACAGCAGGCTCTCCAGAGTAGTGAGGCAAAGTTTCGGGCAATTTTTGAGCGATCGCCGATGGGCATTGCCTTGGTTTCGATCGAGAGGAAAATATTTCAAGTTAATGCTACTTTTTGTAATATTTTGGGTTATGCCGAGAGGGATTTGCTGGGGATGAGTGCGCGGGATATTACCCATCCAGAAGATTTGGAAGTGACAGATGGAAATATTAGTTATCTTTTGAATCGGGAAATTAGTTATTTCACCCTAGAAAAACGTTATCTTTGCCAAGATGGTAGTTATTGTTGGGTTCAGTCGGCAGTAGCTGCGGTTAAAGACGACAAAGATTCTCTTCAATACATGATCTTACTAATTACAGATATTCAAGCTCAAAAACAAACAGAACAACGAATTGAATATCGGTTGCATCTAGAATCGATCGTGACTACAGTTTCTCAACATTTACTTACTAGTGAAAAAGTAAATTTAGACTGGATTATAGAAATTTTGGGTAAGGCGGTGGAAAGCGATCGGGCTTTTATTAACCAATTTACTGATGATTTAAAGTATTTTAGTATTACCCATGAATGGTGTAACAGCAAAATATTTCCGGTTATCAGTGACCGGCAAAATGTGGCGACAGCTAATTATAGTAATTGGCTTAATAGCTTAAAAGGAAATCAAGATATTGTAATTAATGATAGCCAAGATTTGCCTCTTGAAGATGAAAAAGATTGCTATGAGAAAAATTATAGTACTGCTCGCCTAGAAGTTCCTATTCTTAGTTCTCAAGGTAAGTTGTGGATTACTCTTTGTTTTGAATCTATGACTCCTAGAAGCTGGTTTCCAGAAGATGCTCAAATATTACGCTTAGTAGGAGAAATGATCTATAGCTACCATGAGAAACTAAAAAGACAACGAGAATTAAAAGCCTCAGAAGCTCTTTATTTAAGTATTTTTAACAATTCGATCGATCATATATTCTTAATCCAAGTTCACTATTCTCCAGATAATCAAAATATTAAATTTATCTATGAAACTATAAATCCTGCTAGCGAAAAAATAGGGGTTACTAAGGCAGAGGCGGCCGGTAAAACTCCTATAGAAGTATTCTCTCCAGCCGCAGCAGCTTGGGTGGAGTCCAGATATCTTATCTGTGTACAAAGCAGAGAGAGGATAACTTACGAAGAAAGTGTTAATTCAAAAGAAGGAGAAATTTATTACTATATAACCACTTTAGTGCCAATTCAAGATGAATCCACAGGGCAGATTATCAAAATTCAAGGCTCAGCAAGGGATATAACTCAAATAAAAAAAGCAGAGCAAGAAAGACTACGCCAAGACCGCTATCAAAGATTACTAGTTAGTTTAACTTTGAAAATTCGGGAGTCTTTAGAACTATCAGATATTCTGAAGATGACTGTCGATGAACTACAGAAAGCATTGCAGATTGATCGCATAGTAATTTGGCAATTTAATAGCGATCGAACCGGGAAAGTTGTTAGTGAAGCCTATACTAAAAGCTTAGAAAAAACAGATACTAGAGACTGTAATACTGAACCCTTATCCCAGAAACTATTTAAGCGGTTTCAAAGAGGAATAGTGGCTCAAGCTAACAGTTTAGAAGCTCTTACTTTACTACCCCGCTATCAAGAGTTTTTGCAACGCTATCAAATCAATTCCTCCCTGATCTTGCCAATTCTGCTAACCAAAGATTGCCAATTCCAACCTACTCAGAAGTTATGGGGATTATTAAGCCTATATCACTGTCAAGGATACAGAACTTGGGAATCTTGGGAAGTGGAGCAGTTGCAACAAATGGCAAACCAATTAGGCATAGCTATTTGTCAGTCTCAACTTTTAGAACAAGAACGCCGGAATACACGAGAATTAGCTGCCCATAATGCAGAATTAGCCGAATTTGCTTATATTGCCTCCCATGACCTCCAGACTCCTCTGGGTACAATTTCTAACTATGGGTATTTACTTCAAAGCCGTTATGGTCAAAATCTAGATGCTACAGGAACTAAATTTCTCCAATTTATGATTACTGCTGCTCAAAAGATGCGGTTATTAATTGATGATTTATTATTTTATAATCTTTTTAACCGAGATCAAGCATCTATTGATCCTGTAGATTGTAATTTAGTATTCCAAGAAGCTTATCGTAATTTAGAGACAGAAATTACGGCCGCTAAGGCGATAATTAATTGTATTCCTCTGCCTAGAGTTATGGGAAATTATGCTCAACTAGTGCATCTATTTCAAAATCTTCTGAGTAATAGTCTTAAGTATCGAAGAGCAGAAACTTCTATAATTGAAATTGATGCGGTACTTCAAGACAAAAAGTGGTTATTTATCTTCAAAGATAATGGCATTGGATTAGATAATCAGTATAGCGATCGTATTTTTCAACTCTTTCAACGCCTCCATAGTCAACAAGAATATTCTGGTACAGGCATTGGTTTAGCAATATGCAAAAAGGTGGTAGAATTTCACGGCGGTCGCATCTGGGTAGAATCTTCTCCCCAGAAGGGATCAACTTTCTATTTTACTCTCAACTCATTTTCTCCTTCTAGGTAGTATTTCTATTAACATACTTATTAGAGAATACAAAATATATATATATAATTTATGGCTAATTTATTAGGTTCTTTAAAAATATTAATTGCTGAAGATGAAGAAGCCCATCTCTTTTTAACGGAAGAAGCACTAAAAATTAATCAACTGCCCTATGAACTATACTGTGTTACTAATGGCGAAGACGTAATAGATTATCTTTACCATCGGGGTATCTATGCTGATGAGACTGCTTATCCAGACCCAGATTTACTGCTACTTGATATTAATATGCCCCGGAAAAATGGCTTTGAAGCTCTGAAGGATATTAGAGCAGATGCTAATTTTGCGAATATTCCTGTAGTGATTCTCTCTACTTCTAATCGCCAAGACGATCGCCTAAAGGCGGAAGCTCTAAATGTAGATATTTTCATTGTTAAACCTGTCACCTTCGATTTATGGGTTGAGGCTATTAAATCGATCGCTATCTATTGGCAATAAATCCTGTAATAAATTATAGGGATAGAGTGGGCATTATCTACCCTAATTATGGAGTCTAAAAAAGAATTAACTTTATGGAGAAAACTAGCAAAGATAATCTAGTATTTTTCATGCACATCCCTAAAACTGCGGGCACTACTCTGCACCAAATTATTCGGCAGCAGTATGGAGAAGAGCAGATATTTCGAGCATATATTGGAGTCGGAGCAGCTACTCTTCAAGAACATATTAATAATTTGCGATTTCGCCTAGATCAGGAGAATAACCAAAATCAAGAAATTAAGTTAATTTTAGGTCATGTGGGGTTTGGACTCCATGAGATTTTGGGCAGAGATTTAACCTATATTACTTTTCTACGGCATCCCATCGATCGAGTCATTTCTTGGTACTATCATCAACAACGGATTCCTAGTGCAAAGTATTATCAAGAATGCCAATCCCTGAGCCTAAAAGAACTTATAACTCGTTACCAACCCATTCCCACAGATAACCATCAAACTCGTTTTGTTGCTGGGGATACTCTCCGAGAAAAGCTAGGATTATCTAATACGATCAATTATGGATATTGCAATCAAGAATTATTAAATCAGGCAAAAGAAAATCTTAAAAAATATTTTTTGGTAGTAGGCATTCAAGAAAATTTTGATGATAGTTTGTCACTACTACAAAAGTCTCTAGGATGGCAAAATATTAGTTATGCAAAGGAAAATATTGGGGAAAATAAGCAAGTAATAAGTCAATCAGAAATTAGCTTTCTTCAAGAACATAATTATTGGGATATCGAGCTTTATGAATATGCCAAAAAATTATTTCAACAACAACTAAATCAGCTTTCTAGGATGAGTAGTTAAAATCACATTCATAAATCTCTTGGTAACTTGACAGGGATATCTCCAGTGATAAAATCAGCTATATCACGAGTTGCGATCGCATCCACCCCATAAGCCATAGCACAAGCATACTGTACGGCATCTTCAAAATCTCGAAATTTCAATAAAACGGCTTGCTCTAGAATTGTTCGATCCACTTTGCAAATTTGTAAATCATTTAATATCTGAGAAATTGCATTTTCTGCTACTTCTATTCCTGCTGCTTTCCGAATAATATAATAAATATTGGTGATTGTAGTTGCTGAAATAAAGCCTTCGATTTCTCCTGCATCAATTTTCTCAAACAAGTTAACTGCATCTTCCACAAATGGCTTTCGTTCTTGTAGAAAATCAAGAATAATATTAGTATCAATTAAAACTCGCATTACTGGTATTTCTGAGTGAGATAGTTTATATAATTTTCTGTATTATTAGTATCATTAGACATTACATTCACCTTAGCAATTCCTCGTAATCGAGATAGATTTTTTAGCTTCGTCGCTGGGAGTGTTTCCTCCTGCAAAGATACAAGCACAGTCTGTACTAATCGCCATCGTTCTTGCATAGGTAATTGAAGCACCTGTTTTTGTAATTCTTGTAATGTCATCTTCAATTCTCCTCCTATAGTTAATTAGATTATTCATTGGACTATTAGCAACTTCTTCCCACCTCTTAATTGTATACTGTAAATTATCTTCTATTAATTATCTTTTATTAATTATCCCATCTCAACGGAAACAGTTTTGACAGATCTATTATTTCCCCAGACATCCAACCAAAGCGCCCAAGCAGGAACCATTTACGTTGTTGCCACTCCTATTGGGAATCTTGATGACATGACATTTCGGGCGGTGAAAATCTTGCAGACAGTCGATCGCATTGCTGCCGAAGATACCCGCCACACCGGGAGATTATTACAACATTTTCAAGTTAAAACTCCCCAAATTAGCTACCACGAACATAACCATCAGCAACGGGTGGGGGAAATGATCGAGAAACTTCAACAGGGGGAATCGATCGCCCTCGTGACCGATGCGGGGATGCCCGGTATTTCTGACCCCGGCTATGAATTAGTCAGGGCTTGTGTCGAGGCGAAAATTCCGGTAGTACCAATTCCCGGATGTAGTGCAGTGATCACTGCCCTGAGTGCGGCGGGCTTGCCGACTGATCGCTTTGTATTTGAAGGATTTTTACCCGTCAAGGGGCAGGAAAGGGTGACAAGATTGGGGGAATTAAGCGGGGAAGTACGCACGATCGTTATTTATGAATCTCCCCATCGCTTGCGCCAAACCTTGCAAGACCTAGCTGAAACCCTAGGAGCAGAGCGCCCTGTAGTTTTGGCTAGAGAGTTGACGAAACTCCACGAAGAATTTTGGCGGGGCAGCCTAGTAGCAGCCCAAGAAATGTATACCACGCGGGAACCCAAGGGAGAATTTACTCTTGTCATTGGCGGGTTTCAAGCTCTTGAAGTTAGTTTATCCCCGGCGGTAATTAGGGATGAACTTAGGGATTTACTAATGAAAG
>ENA-OBLH01000134-OBLH01000134.1-metagenomes-genome-assembly--contig:-NODE-134-length-25858-cov-5.02434_pt1 | contig 25858 bp, 31 predicted proteins | sample MGYA00153382_OBLH01 | MGnify analysis MGYA00153382
AGAGCTACTATCTCAACTGCACCCCGCCGTCGTGCACTTCGATTGAGAATCCGCCTTTAACTACCTAATCCCATATAAATAGGTCGTTACAACAAAAAGCTATCCACGTTTTTCGCTATTCAGCGGTTACCCCAATGCGATCAAATACTTAGAGTGCTAGCGTGTGCGCGCATTTAAGGAAACCCATGCTGAAGCCAAAAATCATCATCCGAATGTCGCGCCTCGCCGTGATCGCCGCAGCCTCTGTCAGCCTGTCGGCAGCCGCGCAAACCTTCCCCAGCAAACCGGTGAAACTGGTGGTGCCCTACCCCGCTGGCGGCTTCCCGGACACCGTGGCGCGTGTGTTGTCGAAGGCGCTCACCGAGAAGTGGAATCAGCAGGTCATCATCGACAATCGCCCCGGCGGCAGCGGTGCGGTCGCGGCGCAAACGATCAAGGCGGCGGGGCCAGCCGACGGCTACACGTTGCTGGTCACCGACGGCTCGATGTTCACCATCAATCCGGCCCTCTTCACCAAGCTTGAATACGACGCCAAAAAGGACTTCGTGCCAGTGTCTGCATTGGGCAAAGCGCCGTTGTTTCTCGCGGCGCATCCGAGCGTGCCCGCCAACACACTCGCTGAATTTTTAGCCTACGTAAAAGCCAATCCTGGCAAGGTCGCGTACGGGTCGTCGGGTATCGGCAGCACTCATCATTTGACGACCGAAGCAATGTCCTCCGCGCTCGGCTTGAGCATGATCCACATCCCGTACAAAGGCATGGGTCAAGCCACGCCCGCGCTGGTCGGCGGTCAGGTGCAAATCCTGTTTTCTGCGTTGCCTGCGATAGGTGGTTTCGTCAAAGACAACCGCGTAAAACTGCTCGCGCAAAACTCGAACAAACGCTTCGTCAGCGAGCCTAAGATACCAACGCTCGGAGAATCAACGATCCCCGGTTTCGACTTCGCTCCGACCACGATTGTGATGGCCCCGGCAGGCATTCCGCCTGCCGTGTTGCGGCAACTCGCCGCCGATATCGCACAGGCCATCCGCTCGCCCGCCGTCGCCGAAACGTTGTTGAACTCCGGCGTAGAAGTCATCGGTAGCACGCCGGAAGAACTGGGCAAAGTGCTGGCTGATGAAGCCGAACGCTTCGCAAAAATCATCAAGACAATCAACATCAAGCCCGAGTAATTTCGGGCATGACAACCGCGGGCAGTGCGCTGATTGATGATCTCGTCGTAGCCAATCACATCCTGTATGTTGAAGGCGTGGTCGATGGATTCGGGCACGTCAGCGTGCGTCATGACGGGCGTGATGACCGCTTCCTGCTCGCGTGCGGCGTGGCTCCGGCAACGGTCACGGCCGACGACATTCTCGAAATAGATTTCGATGGAGTGGTGCATGACGACGCGGGACGCCGCAGCTACCTCGAACGCTTCATTCACAGCGAAATCTACAAGGCGCGCCCTGACGTTGTGGCCGTGGTTCACAGCCATTCACCAGCCATCATTCCGTTCGGCGTAACGAAGCGCATAACGCTGAAACCGGTCTGCCACATGAGCGGATTTTTGGGTTTCGCCACACCGATTTTCGAGATTCGCGACACCGCAGGCGAAGACAACAATATGCTCGTCACCAGCGCCAAACTCGGGCGCGCCTTGGCGGAATCGCTGGGCAAAACCGACTTCGCCCTCATGCGCGGCCACGGCTCGGTCACCGTCGCCAAATCACTGAAACTGGCGGTCGCCCGCGCCACGTGGGCCGAGATGAACGCCAAGCTACAAACCGAAGCGCTGCGGATGGCAGGCGCGGACGGCGATGCGGGTGTGAACTACCTCACGCTCGGCGAAGCCGCGGGATCGATGGCAATCAACGAGACGGTGGTGGATCGTCCGTGGGATTTTTGGAAGGCGAAAGCGCGGGTGGCGTTAGCTGGGTTGGCGCGCTAGGTGCGACGCTAGTCGCCCGCAACCGCGCTCAGCGCACACCCCGCCGCCATCAATCCCATGCTCGCCGTCATGTGCATCGCCGAGCCGTAGCCTGCGCAACTCAACCCCGCGCCGCCGTCTTCGGGCGCTTCGGCTTGGCGCTGGCTGCAATACACGACGGTCACCTTGAATTTTTTGTCACCGCGCGGAAAATCGTATTGACGGCGCAAGGTCAGGCGCAGTTTGGCCAGCAGCGCGTCGTGCTCCGTGAACGCCAGATCGCTGGCAACAAGCTTGGTGGTGTCGGTTTTGCCCCCCGATCCGCCGCACACGTAGACGGGCAAACCGAGCTTGCGACAATGCGCGACGAGTCCCGCTTTCGCATTCACTTTGTCGACGGCGTCGATAACGAATGTTGCGTCCGTTGGCAAGATGGTCGTAACGTTCTCCGTACTCACAAAATCGTCAATCACGTTCACGACACAGTCCGGCGCGAAGCTCAAAATTCGTTCACGCATGGCGTCAACTTTATTGCGACCGAGGTTGGCGAACGTTGCGTGTGCTTGCCGATTGAGATTGGATTCGGCGACGACATCCATGTCGATCAGCGTGATTCGGCCCACGCCCGACCGCGCCAAAGATTCCGCGGCCCACGAGCCAACGCCGCCGATGCCGACGATGACCGCATGGGCAGCGCGGATGCGCGCGAAGCCGACGTTGCCGTACAACCGCAAAAGGCCGCCAAAACGCCGTTCATCTGGGTTGTCCGCCGCTTGAATCGTAGGTGAAAGGTCGGTCGCGGAATCCATCGTTACGAGCGTATCATCGGCGTGTATTTTCGCAACACCGCAGACAGCAGCAAGGCCTCGCACCATGAACAAAGCCCGCGCGACACAGTTGTTTTTTGTCGTTCTCACGCTATGGGTGACGGTGGCGGTTGTCGTCGCGGTGGTCAGCGGTCGCTGGTTCGCGCTCACCAGCATTCCTGCTGCACTGGTGCTGGTAGCAGCGGCGCGAGCGGAACGCTTGTCGCAGTCAGCGCAACTCGCGTGGCCAGTGGTGATGGTGCCGGGGGCGATGTTTGTGTTCGTCGGGTTCATGCAGGCGCTGGGCTATGGGCGCTTAGAAAATGAGCCAGTCGCTGAACATCTGGCGATACGCGTAACGTTTTTTGCGGTGGGATTTTTACTGCATCTGACCGCGTTCGCATTACTGGCAACTGAGCCTCGTGCCAGCGATCACCCGAGTGGTGAGATTGCGGATCGGATGCCTTGACGGCTATTGTGGGAGCGGTTCTACCGCGATTGCGGCGCGCCACCAGTAGATCATCGCGGTAGAACCGCTCCCACATTTCAGATACAGCGTTACTTTGTCGCGTAAGGATACGGCTGTTGCGGCACATTCGCGGCGTCCTGCTCGCCGAGCTCTTTCATATCCAGCGGCTTTTTGTCCCACCAGATCGCGCGGCCTTTGCGCTGCTCTTCTTCGAGATGCGGGCGCGCAGTTTTCAGGTCGCGGATGAATTTGGTGATTTCAGATTCGTACATGGCGGAATGGCAAGTCAATCGACGTTAGCCGCCGATTTTAGGCGCTTCCCCCGCAGGCCGCTCGCGCTTTGAACCGGCATACAGTTCAAACTCAAACAGACGGCAGTCCAGCGCGCCGTTGAACAGCGGTGTGCGCTTCGACGGCTTGAAGCCAATGCCGCCGGGCAACGCGCGATCCGCGGTGATGAAACACGCCTTCCAGCCCGCCATCGTCTTCTTGAGCCAGGTGCCGACCAGCGGATACCAAAGCTTCAAATCTTCCAGTTCGTCGAGCCGCTCGCCGTACGGCGGATTGGTCAGCAGCAAGCCATTCGGGCCGGGCGACGCTAGCGATTCCATTGCAACGTTGGTCAACGCAACTCGCGCTGCATTTGCTTCGCCGCCGATGTTTTGCAGATGCCTGCGCGTGGTATCCACGGCCTCGGTGTCACGATCATTGCCGAACAGCAAGCCTTCTGGCAACGGCTTGCCCGCCTTCGCTGCCGCTTCGCGCATCGCGTGAAAATCGTCCGCCTGAAAATTAAGCATTTTCTCGAACGCAAACGGTCGCTGCGCGCCCGGAGCGAGGCCCATCGCGATCATCGCGGCCTCGGTCAAAATCGTGCCGCTGCCGCACATCGGGTCGAACAACGGCATCTGCCCTTTCCAGCCCTTCAGCGCGAGCATGCCGGCCGCCAGATTCTCACGCAACGGTGCCGCCAACCCTTCGCGTCGATAGCCGCGTTTGAACAGTGCCTCGCCCGCGAGATCAAGGTAGACGGTTGCGGTGTGCGTGGTCAGGAACACATGGACGCGCATGTCGGGCATGCTGGTGTTCACCGACGGACGATCCTCGCCTGCCTCGCGAAAGCTGTCAACAATCGCGTCCTTCACGCGCAGCGTCACAAACTCAAGACTGGTGACGGGCGAGCGAATCGCGTCGACCTGCACGCGAATGGTGTTGTGCGCCGAGAAGAGTTGCGGCCACTCAATATCGCGCGCCAGTGAAAAAATATCTTCTTCAGAACGGTACTCGTCAACGGCCAATTGCCACAATACACGGCTCGCGATACGGCTCCACAAACAGACGCGATAGCCGAGCGTGAACGGCCCCTGAAAAGCAACACCACCGTCGGTCGGTCCGACGTGCAGCGCGCCGAGTTCGGTCAGCTCTTTAAACAAAACCGTCTCAAGGCCACGAGGGCAGGGGGCGAAGAATTTTTGCAGGGGTTGTGAGGCGGAAGTGTTCATTATTATTTTCTTAAAGTGCAGGCATCACCCATGCCGTCGCGCCACACGCGCACGCTCACGACGTTGTCGAAATGCGGAGCGACCGCATGCCAGACGAAGGTGCAGAGATTTTCAAGCGTCGGCACGCCGAGCGACGGCACTTCGTCGAGGTAATGATGATCCAATTGCTCGCGCACGTCGTCCAGCCGTTCGCGCAACACGCCAAGGTCGCTCACCATGCCGCTCTTCGCATCCGGCACGCCCGCGAGCGACACCTCGCAGTGATACGTGTGCCCATGAATGCGTCGCGAGCCTGCGGCCTCAATGGTGCGCTTGAGTGTGTGAGCAGCGTCAAAGTAAAAACGCTGCGAGATTTCGTAGTTCATGTTGCGATTATCGGATGCCGATGACCTTGTGCGTTTGGACGGATAAACTCCACTGCGGATTCTGCAGGCACCAGTCAATTGCAAACTGCGTATTTTCAAGCCGCGACGGGCCGTCCATCGGCTGCACAAAACGATGCTCAAAACCAAGCGAGCTCAGGTAATCAAAGTCAAACGGCTGCGGCACCACGACCTTCAGCTCCTGTCCGGATGTTTGCACCAAAGCCGCCCCCGCCTTCGGGCTTACGCAGATCCAGTCAATACCCGCCGGTGCCGCAATGGTGCCATTGGTTTCCACCGCAATCTCAAAACCTTCGGCATGAAGCGCAGCAATCAGCGGCGCATCCAGTTGCAGCAGCGGTTCACCGCCAGTGCACACGACCAACCGTTTGCCCCTCGCAGTGCGCGGCCATTCGCTCGCAATCACGGCAGCGAGTTCAGCGGCGGTGACGTATTTGCCACCTCGCGTGCCGTCGATGCCCACGAAATCCGTATCGCAAAATTTACAGACCGCAGTGGCGCGATCACGCTCCAGCCCGCTCCATAAATTGCACCCTGCAAAACGGCAAAACACAGCCGGTCGCCCCGCGTTCGCGCCTTCGCCTTGCAGCGTGTAGAAAATTTCCTTCACGGCATAGTTCACTGTGACCGCCACTTCTCAAACCCGGTCTTACGCAAAGCACACGCGGGACACTCACCGCAGCCGTAGCCCCACGGGTGCAGCGTTTCCCGTACACCGTTGTAGCAAGTGTGGGTGTGCTCAATCACCAGATTGGTCAGCGTCGCGCCGCCCAGTGATTCGGCCAGCGCCCAAGTGTCCGCCTTGTCGATCCACATCAGCGGCGTTTCAACGCGAAGCTTTTGATCGAGCCCCAGCGACAACGCCACCTGCATCGCTTTCATCGTGTTGTCACGGCAATCCGGGTAGCCCGAAAAATCGGTCTCGCACATGCCGCCGACCAGCACGTTCAAGCCACGTCGATAAGCGACTGTCGCAGCAAACGTTAAGAACAGCAAATTCCGCCCCGGTACAAACGTATTTGGCAAGCCATTTTTCTCGTACGCAATCTCAACATCACGCGTCAACGCGGTGTCGCTAATCTGCCCAAGCACGGCAAGATCGACGACATGATCATCACCCAACTTGTCGCGCCATTGCGGAAACGCGGCACGCATCTCACGCAAGGTTTCGACGCGTACATCCATCTCAACACGATGACGCTGACCGTAGTTAAATCCAATGGTCTCCACATGCGCAAAACGCTCCAGCGCCCACGCAAGACAGGTGGTCGAATCTTGTCCGCCGGAGAAGAGGACGAGCGCATAAGAAGCCGTTGGCTCAGAGGACACCATAGAACCATCGGATAACTGTTTAACATTGAATTTTAGTTGACCCTTCGTTCAATCGGGAAGCGCGCTCCTCATGTCAATCGCCACTCGTACCGCAAAGCTGCTTCAAACGCTCCGCAGCTCGTTAAACCCGCCCGCTCGCCCGCCCAGCGATGCCAAGACGGAAACTAATACCGAAGCAGAAGCTAGCACCGATAGCGAAACTTGCACCGATGCAGAAACAACCTTGATGCGCCTAGCTGCCGAACCATGGAATCTTGACGAGGTTACGCCCACACCCGACGGGCGACTCAACCTTCGTGGCTGGGCCTTTAACGACCCCACGCTGCCGCTTGATCAACAAGCTCAGCGCTTCACAGTGAACGATGAACCTCCACATGCAATTGACTATCCGCAATTGCGACCCGACGTCCAAGCGGTTTTCTGGCAGCGCCCGCAAGCGGATCTCAGTGGCTTCATGATTTCCGTTCCAGCATCGTATCCCGGCGGCGTGATGCGATTGCGTTTTGCCGATTCCATGACCACGCGGGAGGCCGCAGCTCGCGAGACCATTTATCTACCCGATCCAGCACTGCATCTCAATCTGCCTGATGCTGATAGGCGATTCCGAGTGATTGGCAATCGCGATCCGTTTGGTTTTTTGCAGCTGGGGTGTACGGACGGAAATCGCATCAAGGCCGCGTACGAAGCGGTCACCGGCGCGAAGTGGCTTGATGCATCTGCTGTGCTCGACTGGGGCAGCGGCTGCGGTCGTGTCGCACGCCACCTCGCCCCCGAACTGGGCTCGCGGTTCTCTGGTTGCGATATAGACGCCGATAACGTCCGGTGGTGCAACGCGAACCTGCCGGGCACCTACAGCGCATCTACGCTTGAGCCGCCCTTGCCTTATGCCAATGAAACATTCGACATCATTTACGGCATCTCTGTGTTCACTCACCTTCGAGCAAATTGGGAGAGCACCTGGCTGGCAGAGCTACACCGCGTACTACGTCCCGGGGGCACGATGTTGATGACCGTACACGGACAGACCGCGATAGATTTTGCAGCGCTTGACCGCTCCACTTACGCGGCATTGATGGATAGAGTTGAGCGAGAGGGACTGGCCATCACCGGCGACAATCATCAGCTTAATGGCTTTGTTGAAAACCCGAAAGAGTACGTGAACGTATTTCACTCGGATGCACATATCCAGCGCGTTTGGTCACAGTATTTCAGCAAAATTGTGCAACTTAAGGGCTACATCTTCACCCACGATTTGCTGGTGGTAACGAAGTGAACGTGCCCTAAAACGGCTTGACCACCACCAGAATCACAATCGCAAACAACGCAAACACTGGCAGTTCGTTCGCCACGCGAAAGTAGCGTTCGGTTTTGATATTGCAGCCGTCAGCAAATGCGCGCATTTGCACCAGACACCAGATGTGAAACGCCATCAGGAACAGCACGAAAATCAGCTTCCACATCATCCATTTGCCGGAAATGCCGTAACCGAACCACAGCCAGCATCCGAAAATAATGGTCAGGATCGCGCCGGGTGTCATGATGCCCCAGAACAATTTGCGCTCCATGATTTTGAAGCGCGCGTCGCCAATGGTGTCGACCTGTGACAAGGCCTGGACGTGATAAACAAATAGGCGAGGCAGATAAAAAATACCCGCCATCCACGTGACCATGGTGATGATGTGCAGCGATTTGATCCAGAGCATGATTCGCCGCTTTCTATTGGGAGGTAATGGAAACGTTTCGTTTGATCACGGTCTTCAATTCCGTCAATCGACCGTGAAAAAAGTGCCCTGTGCCGGGGAACACGGTCACTGGCAAACCCTGCGGTCGCGCCCAGTTCATCACGTCGGCGAGCGGCACCACGTCGTCTTCTTCGCCATGAACGACGATCGTGTCTTTTGCGACCTCGGCTATCTTGAAACGGTTGACCGCAGGCCCGACGAGCACCAGTTGTTGCGGCTGTGATCGGGGCAGCAACCTCGTTTGCACAAAGCATCCGAACGAGAAACCTGCGGCAACCAACGGAGTCGAGGCGGGCAATTGCGCCTTCGCCCATTTGAGCGCGGCGGCTGCATCTTCAGTCTCACCAATGCCGTCATCGAACACGCCCGCGCTGTTGCCAACGCCACGAAAATTGAAGCGCATCGTGGCGAACCCCAACTCCGCGAACGCCTTTGCGAGCGTTTGCACTACCTTGTTATCCATCGTTCCGCCAAACTGCGGATGGGGATGGCAGATCAAAGCTAACGCGCGGGCCGCGCTGTCTGGCTTAGTGAACAGCGCTTCCAGCGCGCCTGCCGGGCCGTCGATGAGTTGGTTAGGTGATGTCGTCATCCTTGTATTTTAGGCGGCTGGTCAGCGAACCCGTTCGGTATTGGTATCGTCAAGACGATCATCGCTAGGGCGGCTAGCGAGTTAAACGCACCGTGACAGAGGTGCAACTGGCGACCACTTTGAGTCAGGCCTGTGAACATCATGAGCTCACGGATTGAAGAGGTAATAAACCGGTGCTTTCGTGCGCTATGCTGTCCAAAGCACAGCATTCAGAAAGTGGCTCAGTGAATGAGCTTTTTGGAGGATAGGCAGTTATGACCGCACCGGCACCGCCTCGCTCACGTGAAGCAAGCCAAGTGATCGACCCGTCGCTCTATGCCGAGCTGCGGCAAATCGCGCAGGCCGTATTCTCTGGCGAAGGCGCTGATCACACCTTGTCGCGCACGGCGGTTACTTACGAGGCGTGGTTGCGACTTGCAAATCTTCGCGCGTTGCCTGAGCGCGCTGATTACCTGCGCCTTGCCGCACACGTCATGCGTAACCTACTCGTCGATCATGCTCGCGCGCGCAACGCCATCAAGCGCGGCGGCGATCTGGCTATCACTCGTCTTGACCAGACGTTGCATGACTACGCACGTCTTTGCGCCACCGGTCTCTATGTCTCAGCGACTCCGACCGAAGCGGTCAATCGCGTTGAGCGCGAGCTCGACATCGAAGCGCTTGACGCCGCGATCAACGTACTGGCTCAACAAAGCGCGCGTCAAGCCGAGATCGTTGATCTCAAGTTTTTTGCTGGCCTCGGCAATGAGGACATTGCGAAGCAACTGGGCACGTCACTTTCCACCATCAAACGCGAGTGGGCGGTGGCGCGTTTATTTTTATTGCGCGAACTGGCGCGCGCGCGGACTGCGCGTGATGGTGCTTAGGTGCGTAGCCTTGAGCCGATTTTCAGATCCTGCGCGTTGAACCGCATGAAGACGAAGAGCATGTCATCGTGAGTGAACGCGTGGCCCTTGATGCGGCGACATGGTCGAAGGTGGGCGAGCTGCTCGATGAGGCACTTGCCATTGCCGACGCAACTGAGCGTCGTGCGTTTGTTGATCGCTCCTGTGGCGGCAGCACGCAACTCCGTGATGAAGTGCTGTCGCTGCTCGACGCGGATCGCCTGGTTGATGTGGCGCTTCCGGAGACGCGATGGATCGATGAAATGGTGGAGCAATCTGCGACGAGCACCACCGATCCGGCAGTGATGTCGGGCAGCGACTTGGTGCATGGCGCATAGATTCGCTGATTGCCGTGGGTGGCATGGGTGCGGTGTATCGCGGCGGTCGCGCGGACGAGAGTTTCGAGAAAACGGTCGCTATCAAACTGCTGCCGAGGGCATTTTCTCGTCCCGCGCTCGCTGCCCGTTTTGACGTGGAGCGGCGAATTCTGGCGCGTCTCGATCATCCCGGTATCGCGCGGCTCTTGGATGGCGGCACCTCGACGGAGGGGGTTCCGTGGCTGGTGATGGAGTACGTCGCGGGCGTGCCGATGGATCGTTATTGTGACGAAAAAAAGCTGCCGATCGCTGCACGTTTGCAGCTGTTCGCCAAGCTGTGTGACGCCGTGCAATACGCACACCAGCACCTGGTGGTGCATCGTGATCTGAAACCGGGCAACATCATCGTCACGACCGAAGGCGAAAGCAAGCTGCTTGACTTCGGCATCGCGGCCATGCTTGATGCCGACTCCGCGTCGACGAATGAGGCGGCGTCAAACGCGGTCGCGATGACGCCGCTTTGGGCAAGCCCGGAGCAACGCGCAGGTGCTTCGGTCACCACCGCTAGTGATATCTACTCGCTGGGTGTGTTGCTCTACCGATTGCTTGCGGGTCACATGCCCGATTCAAGCTCAACCAGCGCCGCTGACGCTCTGCCCGCCGATCTTGACGCCATCGTGCAGATGGCGATGCAAAAACAACCGCAGGATCGCTGTGTGACGGTGGCGCAGTTGGCGGAGGATATTCGGCGATTCTTGCGGCAGGAACCAGTTGCAGCGCGCACCACGAGTGTTGCCTACCGCGCGACCCGGTTTGCGCAGCGTCATCGCGGCGCGGTGGCGCTGGCCGGCGCGGGCCTGCTGGGCATTGTGCTGGCGTCAATCGTCGCGCTATATCAGGCGAACCGCGCGAACTTTGCGCGCGAACGTGCCGATCTTGAGCGCGCCCGCGCCGAGCGCGGCCTGACGCGCGCACGGACACTCGCCAACGAGTCCCTATTAACGGTTTACGATTTGCTGCGAAACGTTCCCGGCACCACACCCGCGCGCGCGTTAGTCGCCGAGAAAGTCGCGGTGGCGCTCGACGAAATGGCGAACGACACCCACCAAAACGCGGATCTGATGCGAGAGGCGGGCCAAAGCTGGAGTCGGCTCGCGATCATTCAAAGTCAGACCGCGAGTGCAAGCACGGGCGAAATCACCAAAGCCGACGCGAGCTTTCGCCGCGCGATCAGTCTGCTCGCCTCCACATTCGTCGCGCAACCGTCAAATTCGGCCATCGCTTATGACCTGGTGCGAATCATGCGGGTCTACGGCGTGTATCTCGCCACCCATAACCGCGTGACTGAAGCACCGATGTGGCTCGCTCGCGCGGTGACCGTCGCGGCAGCATTCGCGGCTGCGAACCCCGATACGCGACAGATTCGCATGGAGGCATCAGCCGCCGCCGCGAGTCTTGCGTTTTATGCACGCCCCAGCAATTCTGCCGAACACGCAACGCGGCGCGCCCACGCGCTCACGGCCCGTGATGTGCTGGAGCAATTGGACTTGGAGCCGTTGACGCCGAAACAACGCACCGAGTTGGACGACTACCGCATCTATTTCTACGGAACGCTCGCTCGCGCAGCGCACACCAACGACGAGGGTCGACTAGACGCAGTGGGCGTACTGAATTGGGCGCAGAAGGCGCTCGCCATTGCTCAGACTGCCGCAACTGCGAATCCTGACAGCGCGCAAGCGAGCGAACAACTGGCCACCAGTCTGCTCGATGTGTCCGCCGCGGCAAGCGAGCTCAAACAGCATGAACTCGCAGCGGAGCGCGCGGCAGACGCGATGCTGGTGCGCGAAAAATTGCACGCGGCCGATCGCGCTGATCCGGGCCGATTATCTGCGTTCACATACGCGTTGGCATCCGTCGCGGAAGCTCAGGCCAAATTGTCTGGCACGAGCGCAACTCAAGCAACGCGCGCCACGTTGACCAAAGCGCGCGAACTGCTGCACGACGTAAAGCCCGAGCTGCGCGACCAACTCGACATGATAACCGCCGAAATGGGGATTAACGCGGTGTCGGCGCGTCTCGATGGTCGCGCCGCAGCGAACACGCTTGACCGCAACGTCCGTGCGGCGTTATGCCAGTCAGCCGAGAACTCGTTAGGAATGATTCGTAAACAGCAAGCGCGCTGGGAAGCGTTTCACCAACAGTCGTTAACACCCGAACTAGACGAAATCCAAAGCGAAATGCAAGCCTGCAGGCGCTGATCAGCGTTTTTTGGTGCATCAACAGCTTTTTGCTGAAATGCCCACTTGACTTGGGCTTAGTGGCTACAAACGGCTAAAGTCGATTTTAATCGCGCAAAAACTGCCTGTAAACGTGTCGATTAAGCCAGAACAGCGCGACGCGCAGGCGGCACCACAAATCGCCAAAACAGCACGGCGGTCGCGACGAACGGCCACAGCAACACGATGGTGTGTGTCAGGCCGTTCAGGTGCAGCAAGTGACCATAGTTCCAGCTAAAAATAGACAACGGCGCTTCGGTCGTGATCAAGTCGGGCAGCAACAAATTGATCATCACGCCGGACAACAAAGCGATGCCGGCGAGGACTGATTTCGCGCGACGTGGTAGCCAGAACAACACCATCAACGCGAACGCGCCGCCCGCGAGGCCGAGCGTGTGGCCGGGCCGCAGCCACTCGTCCCACGCCAACGGTTTGAGCACCGCCTGCGCCGCCGCTGTCTTCATGACGGTGGCCGCACCGATCACCAACACCAACGCGATTCCGCCCATCCATCGCTTGCGCATCGTAAGATCGGTGAACAGCCCAATGCCGATCAGCGTGGCTGCGGTTTGCGCAAATTCAACAATCACCACTGCCGGGTCGAACGCAGCTTGCGGTCCGGGGTGAAACGCGGCACCGAACAAGGGAATAGCAGGATTGATTTGCGCCAGCAACCACACGCCGAGTAACACCAGTTTCAAATCCCCCGAGCGTCCAGCCACAATCAATTCGTTGCGACAACGATTGGCCCAATCGGTCACCGGTTTGAAGGCAATCAGAGCGGCACCCAGCAGCGTGCCGACGAGCGCGCCCACCGCGTTGGCCAGCAAATCGCGAACGCTGGCATAACGGGTCGGCAGCCACATCTGTGCAGTCTCCATGCCGAGCGACAGCAATGCTGAAAAGACAACGGCCGTCGCGATTTTTGCCATCAATGACCAACGACTTGGCCAGGCAATGACGAGCGCAGCACCGAGCGGCACGTATGCCGCCACATTGAAGATGGCGTCAGCAACGGCCCAGCGTTGCCCCCAATGCCACAGAAAATAGCGCATTGGCGGCTCTGGCGCGACCCATCCAGTAAACGGCTGCAAACTGGCGTAGACAATTACACCGATGCAAACAGTCGCCACCCACAACGCAAGTGAAGGGTTTGGCGGACGGGCGGGTTGAAGGGTCACGGCGCAACACGCATCACAAATACGCGTGATCGACCTTGAATCCAAGCACGTTGGTCTGACTGGCGTCTAGGTACAGCTTGACCTCGATCTCAGCCCCAGCGTCCAGCCCTCGCACGAGGCTGGCCGTCGCCGGCGCAAACTCGACTGGCGTGAACACCCGGCGCACCACCATTTCGCCGCCCAGCCCATCCAGAGACAAGATGAGGTGCGGATATGCCACCGCCGTCGGGCCTGAATTTCGCAACGTGGCAGTAAAAATAAGCAGCCCCCGGTGCGCAGGATCGGCCGCGAGATCGGTGCCGACAAAACCCAGCGACTCGCCTCGTTTGGGCGGTGCCAAACGGCAATCCAGATACGTGCATGCGGCGACTAAGCTAGGTGCCATTTGCGGCACGCGGCTGGCGATTTCATCGCGATAAAAATAGATGCCCTGAGCGGCCAATCCCAACACGCCCAGTACGCACAACAACGCATAAATCCAGCGCATCGCAGGCGAGCTGGTCTGCGGCGGCGGTCGCCAACGGTAGTTGCTCAAACCACCGGGTGTGGCCGTCGGATCATCCGACGGCTGTTCCAGAGCGTCCACATTGCGAACCACCACGCCGTCGTCCGTCGTGACCACGACGTGCCCCTGCGTGATCTTTGAGTCCTCGCCGGTACGCACTTTCCAAAGTGAAGATGGCGCGGTCGGAGTGTCGGCAGGTGGCGAGGCAACGGCGGGCGGCTCCACCTGTTGCTGCATGGCGGGCATGCCCTGAATAATGGTTTGTGGTGGCGTGACCTCGCCGTGATCATCAATCGGGTCCACTGACGGCAATGTGCCTTCAATCAAGTGCTCAACCGCGTCGAAAATGCCCCGGCAAGCGCCGCAACGCACCAGCCCCGCATGCAATTTGACCTGCTCCGGACGCACGCGAAATTTCGCGCTGCAATGCGGACACTGTGTGACCGCTGAAACTTGTGTGGGAACCGTCATGCTGCAATCGTAGCGTAGCGAGAGCAGGTTGACTGCCCTCGCAGGGCGAAAGCGCTAATGCCGTGTACCTGTCATCCGTACCCAACCATCGCGTTCGGCGGTGACCGCCATCGCAATCCACGGCGCGTAGGCAACTTGAATACGCTCAATCTGCGGCGCAAGAATGCCTGCGAGCGCGAGTTGTCCGCCGGTTTTGACGTGAGCACAAATGGCCGGAGCCAACACTGTCAACGGCCCCGCCAGAATGTTGGCGACGACAACATCGTATTGCTGATCCAGCTCGCGATCAGACACGGCGTAGGTCACCGCTAAGCCGTTAGCTTCGGTATTGAAGCGCGCGGTCTCAACAGCTTGCGGATCAATGTCGACGCCGAACACGTCGGCCGCGCCCAGCGCCGATGCGGCCATCGCCAGAATGCCGGAGCCGCAGCCGTAGTCGAGTATGGTTTTGCCTGCGAGCGGCAGGTCACTCAGCCACTGCAAACAGAGGCGCGTCGTGGGATGCGTACCGGTGCCAAACGCGAGGCCCGGATCGACGCGCAAGTTGATCGCAGCGGGCTTCGGTGGTTCGCACCAGGTTGGCACTATCCACAAGTTCGGTGTGATTTCTATCGGCTCAAACTGCGCTTGTGTGGCGCGCACCCAGTCGGTTTCCGGCACCACACGAAATTCGTGCGGGCCGAGACTGTCGGCGGCCTCTAGTCGCAGCGTATTCCAAAGCATTGCCAATTCGTCGGTTGACGCATCGCCTTCAAACAACGCCGCAATGCGGCTGTCTGCCCAGCGTTGAGTCAACGCCATGCCGGGTTCGCCAAAAATCGGCTGCTCGGCGTCGCTCTCGGCGTTCAGATCGGCCACGTCTACCGCAAGCGCACCAGCCTCAAGCAGGGCGTCGGCAATCGCGTCCGCCGCAGCCCCTTTTACCGGGCCGGAAATCTCAATCCACGACAGCGCCATGCTCGCTACTTGCGCCGTTCGGCGAGTTTGGCCATGCGTTGCTCAAGATAATGAATCGAGAACCCGCCCTTGATGAACTGCGCGTCGTCCATGAGTTCGCGATGCAACTGAGTGTTGGTTTTGATGCCTTCGACAATCATCTCTGACAACGCAATGCGCATGCGGGCAATCGCCTGCTCACGCGTCGCGCCGTAGGCCAGCAGTTTGCCAATCATTGAGTCGTAATTCGGCGGCACGAAATAGCCGTTGTAGGCATGCGAATCAACGCGAATGCCGGGTCCACCAGGCGCGTGCCAGTTGGTGATGCGTCCCGGCGACGGCACGAAGCTGTTCGGGTCTTCGGCGTTGATGCGACACTCGATGGCGTGGCCTCTCTTAATGATGTCCTTTTGGCGTAAAGTCATCTTCTGGTTGGCCGCGATCTTGATCTGCTCCTGCACGATATCGACGCCCGTGATCAACTCCGTCACCGGATGTTCCACCTGTACACGTGTGTTCATTTCGATGAAATAAAACTCGCCGTTTTCATACAAAAATTCAAACGTGCCCGCGCCGCGGTAGCCAATTTTCTTGCAAGCTTCGACACAGCGCTCGCCGATCTTCGCGATCAGCCGATCAGCGATGCCTGGCGCTGGGCCTTCTTCGATGATCTTTTGGTGCCGGCGCTGCATAGAGCAGTCGCGCTCGCCCAAGTACACCGCATTTTTGTGCTGATCGGCGAGGATTTGAATCTCGATATGACGGGGGTTTTCAAGGAATTTCTCCATGTACACCGTGCCATTGCCGAATGCGGCGAGCGCTTCGCCTTTGGTCAGCGTCACCGCGCTGATCAGCGCGCCTTCGGTGTGGACGGTGCGCATGCCGCGCCCGCCGCCGCCGCCCGAGGCTTTGATGATGACCGGGTAGCCGATGCTGCGCGCAATTTTGATGATTTCGCGCGGGTCGTCCGGCAGCGCACCATCGACGCCGGGCACCACTGGCACACCCGCCTTCTTCATCGTCAACTTGGCAGAAACTTTGTCGCCCATCAGACGAATGGTTTCAGCGCGCGGGCCGATAAACACGAAGCCAGATTTTTCGACTTTTTCTGCGAAATCGGCGTTCTCGGACAAAAATCCATATCCCGGATGAATCGCTTGCGCGTCGGTCACCTCGGCCGCCGCGATGATCGCGGGCACGTTCAAGTAGCTTTGCGCGGACGGCGCAGGGCCGATGCACACAGATTCGTCAGCGAGCTTGACATATTTGGCATCAGCGTCGGCTTCGGAATGCACAACGACCGTTTTGATACCCATTTCGCGGCAGGCACGTTGAATGCGCAGTGCGATCTCGCCGCGATTGGCGATGAGAATCTTCTCAAACATTTGCGGCGGCGGCTTTTTCGCCACAGTTAAGGAGAGCGCCATCTGGTTTATTCCGTTTCAAAAGCAAGCAGGACGCGGCGGTGAGCCGCTGATAGTGCACTTGCACAGCAAGGCGAAACCAACAAAGTCATGGTTGGCCAATATCAGGATTGGGAACGGAATTACTCGATCATGAACATGGGTTGACCATACTCGACAGCTTGGCCCGACTCGACCAGGATCGCTTTGATCACGCCAGCCTTGTCGCACTCGATCTCGTTCATCAGCTTCATGGCTTCGATGATGCAAATGGTGTCGCCGACGGAAACGGTCGAACCAACGTCCACAAAAGGCTTTGCACCGGGCGCGGCGGAGCGGTAGAACGTACCTACCATCGGCGACTTGACGGCGTGACCTTCGGGTTCGACCGGAGCGGGCGCGACCGCAGCGGCGGCTGGAGCCGCAGCGGACATCGGGGCTGTCTGCTGTGTGCCCATGCCTGGTTGCGGCATCTGCGCCATCATCGGCGCGGCGTAATGCATCATTGGCTGAATGGTGTTGGCGACGGTACGTGTGATGCGAACTTTTTCTTCTCCCTCGGTAACTTCAAGCTCGGCGATGCCGGATTCCTGGACGAGTTCGATCAATGTTTTCAGTTTGCGCAGATCCATGCGACGGTCTCCTCGGATAGAAGAAAAGGGGGGAAGCAACCGTGCGGGTTACTTAGCTGCGTGCGGGTTAAGGGTCTAGGCGGATGCCTGCGTCAAGAAGTCGAGCGCAAGGTCGTAACCGCGCACGCCAAAGCCGACGATGATGCCGCGCGCGATGGCGCTTAAGTAGGAGTGATGACGAAATTCCTCGCGGGCATGCACATTGGTGATGTGAACCTCAAGGAAAGACAGGGACGCGCCTGCGAACGCGTCACGCAGAGCAACGCTCGTGTGCGTGAGCGCGCCCGCGTTAATGATGCAAGCGACCGTGCCGTCGGTACGCGTGGCGTGAATGCGATCCACCAGCACGCCTTCGTGATTGCTCTGCAGACAGTCGAGCTGAAAGCCCGCTTTTGCAGCGCGCTCGGTTAAATGCGATTCAAGTTGCGCCAATGTCGTCGAGCCGTATTTTTCTGGCTCGCGGGTACCCAGCAAATTCAGGTTCGGCCCGTGCAGTAACAGGATGCGTGGCGTTGCGTTAACTGGCCGCTCCGCAACGGCGCTAGCGAACGCGGCGCTAGTTGCCTTTGCGATGCTGGCAATATCCGTTTTTGAAATAGTTTCCGTATCCTCGACCATCAAGACAGCGTCGCGTTGACCCGTGAGATCGCAGCGAGTTAAGTTGAGATGACGCTAGTTTGCCTCAAATTTGAATTTTCCGCTAGATTTGTAGCCGTATGGCGACAGGAATAATCCTTAGATTTCGGCTCGTAATTAGGCTTTGAAATCATGCCGTGAAATAAACAGCTATTTGCGTTAACGCGCAACAAAGCTAGGGATAGAGGGCTAAAACGGCGTCAGTCGACTATGTAAGGATGTCGGTACTAGGCCTCGTAAAACGGCCACCTCAGCGAAAAGCTGAACCAAAAAATCAGCCTCATGCAGCGCACACGGCCGTTTGACAATTTACGCGAAGATAGCGGCGATTTCGCTGTATTTGAGCTTCCCTACGCGACGAAGCATCACTTCACTCTTCGGCGAGATCACCATAGTGAACGGCAAAACGCCCTGCGGATTGCCCATCGTTTTCACCGCTTCCAGCCATGCCACATCGCCCAAAAGCACCGGGTAATTGATCGCCAATTCTTTTGCAAACTTCTCAACCGGGGCGCGTCGGTCGATGGCAATACCGACAAATTGCAGCCCTTTTGCCGAAAAATCGGTTTGCGCTTTCACGAATTCCGGCATTTCTTCGCGGCACGGGCCGCACCATGTGGCCCAAAAATTCACCACCAACGTCTTGCCTTTCCACGCGGAAATCGGCTGCTGCTTGCCGTCCAAGCCTTCAAAACTCGCGTTCAAAAGCTTCGCCTCATCACCCGCCACCGCGCCGCGCGTCAGCCACCAATACCCGCCGTATGCGCCTGCCGCGCAAGCCGCGAGACCGCCCACGCCGAGCAGCAACGCGCGCTTGCCAGCCGAGACCGGCTTGGCGTCCAAGCGCGAGGTCACCGGCTCACCAACGGTTTGAACTGGTTTTTTAGGCTTACCGCAGCGAGCTCTTTAGCACGCACGTCCTTCGCGCCCGCCGCCACCGTAAACGTGCGTTTGGTCGGCGGATAACACACACCCGCTACCGCCGAGCAGCCCTGAAACACCAGCGTTAGCTCAGCGTTATCCGTCAACGCCGTCGCCGCCGACAAGCTCATCGCCTGCTCGTACACCTCAACCCGCCCGAAGTTCGGGTCTACCTTGATCTTGCCAGCGGGCAGCGAAATTTTTGCAATCGCCTGCCCGTTCGCCTGCACCTCAAACCGATCTTTGTACAAATAATGCCCCGGCAGCACGTCAAACTTAACTACAAATTTGCCTGACTCAAAGGCTGCGACGACGGGAAACGCCGCATCCACCGAGAGTGGTGCGGGCGGCGCAGATGGAGTTGCAGCCAGCGCCGAAGACAGCGCAAACATGGACACCAGAACCGACAAACCCGCAACAAGTTGCCTTGCCAGACCGTCGCTAAGGGCACTAATTTGTCGTCTTACTGTCATACTTCGGGTGTGCCTTTTTGTGTGCATCAGTGCGTTTAAAAACGACACTCTTGTAGCCGATTGCATCATGTATTTTGTTTGCGTCACGAAATTGTTCGCTGGAGACATATATGCCACTGGTTTTACTCGGAATTTTAATCGCGCTGCCGGTGCTCGACATCTACGCCACTCTTCGAGTCGCCGAAGCGCTGAACGTTCCCGGCCTCCTGTTGTTCATCCCCGGCGTGATTTTTGGCATCGTCGTGATGAAGCGCGAAACCCGAACCCTGCGCTCCCAATTTGTAGGCGCACTGCAAACCATGGCGGTACAAGGCATGGTCTTCGACAGCGGCCGCCGCATGCTCGCCGCCGTGCTGCTGCTGTTCCCTGGCTTCGTCAGCGATCTGTTCGCCGTTTTTCTGCTTCTGGTTCCCAATCGTTCGCTGCCAATACCTGTTGCCGCGTCGCCTTCACCGATGCCGAAAACGGTGGATGGGGAGTTTCGGCGGGTTGAGTAGTTCGATTTGCGGCGGACTCTAGTCTTGCGCATCTTTCAGCCGAGCGATGCCTACCGCGACCCGGATGGTCGCGATTACATCATCGAAGTCAAAACCGATTCGCTCGCGTTAGCCTTTCGGCTGTATGCGACTTGGAATGCATTTGCTGCTTTTGAGACGCAACTGAGGCAGTCAATGGGCACTTCGCTACAACAGCGGAGCGACTTCAGTATCGGCGCGGCAAATTCCGCGTATTTGGTTCGCCTGAATTTTGTTCCGATGGGGGAAGTCAGCCTACCTGGTGCGGTTCTATTTTTCCAAGGCCCGGACGCCGCGGGCAAGACCGCTGAGCTTGATCCCAAGTCGTTTACCGCTGCAAACGCTATTGCCCTCGACATCACGTTGGAATATCCATCGCGCGATTTATTTCGGTTTCGACAAATTATTTATCTCGCACTGGACGCCCGCATGCATCTGCTCGCCGACTTAGAAGCGCTTCCCAATCGCGCAGCCGCCGGGTATAGCTATCCCTGACGGCAACGGCTACTGCGAGTTCGTAGGCGTTCGCCGCAGCAACAACCACCCACCCAACAAAACCATAGGCACACACAGCCACTGCCCCATCGTCATTCCAAACGACAGGAAACCAAGGAACGAGTCCGGTTCGCGGAAGAACTCTGACACTGAGCGCAGCACGCCGTAGCCGAGCAAAAAAGCTCCTGAAACACGCCCCACAGCGCGCGGTTTGCTTGAATAAATCCACACGATGAGGAACAGCAACACGCCTTCCAACGCGAATTGATAAAGCTGCGACGGATGCCGTGGAATCTTGTCTACCGTCGGAAAAATCATCGCCCACGGCAGCGATGGATCGGCTGCGCGGCCCGGCAATTCGGCGTTGATGAAGTTGCCAATTCGCCCCGAAGCTAGGCCCAGTGGCACCAACGGCGCGATGAAGTCCATCACGCGCAGAAACGGTCGCTCGTTGCGCCGCGCGTAAAGCCACATCGCGAAAATCACGCCGAGCAGTCCGCCATGGAAGCTCATGCCGCCCTGCCAGACGGCAAATATTTCCAGCGGGTTGCTCAGGTAATAGCCGGGCTTGTAGAACAGGCAATAGCCCAGTCGCCCGCCGAGCACCACGCCCAGGATGCCGTACAGCAGCAGGTCGTCAACATCGGACGGTCGCCAGCCTTGCAGAATCTGCTTTCGGGCACGATAACTACCCAGCGCCATGAACAATGCAAACGCCGCGAGGTAGGTCAGACCGTACCAGCGAATCGCCAACGGGCCGATTTGCAGCGCTATGGGGTCGATTTCAGGATGAATAAGCATGGTTGGTAGTCTACCGTCTGGTCGACGGATTGATCGCCAACCGCGACCAATCGCACGTCAAGCGTGATGCCTGACGGCGAACTGTGCGCTACGGCATCGCCGGAGGCGACACGCGGGCGAAATAGTGCTCACGATTCCACAGCAATGCAACCGGCCAGGGATGCCGCTGAAGCGTACGGTAGATGCGGGACGCGTCGCCAACACTGCGCGCCTCGGTCAGCGTCGACTGCGCAAGCACCGCAGCACGCACGAAGCGCAGGTTGCGTGGATCGTCGCGCAGCGGTGCCACACCGTCCGAACCAATGATGACGGCAGCGGACGGGAACAGCGGCGCGAACACGTTCTGAACCATCTGCTGCGACCCGGTCTCGCAGCCTAAAAGCAGGACACTGCGAACCTTTTGAAATACTGTCGGGAAGATGGCGTTGAGCGTTTCCAGATCCATGACGTCAAGCCGCGATATCTCGCCGCCAAAATAGCCGCCGCTGTGATGCCCGGAGATCACCACCATTTCAATATTTGCGCCGACGTTGATCACCTCCTGCTGAATGTCCTCTATGAGCTCACTGATGCCGTAGCTTCCCGTCATCTCGAGCCGCGCAAGTTCGAGCTCGCGCATCTCCGTCCACGCCAGCTGGCAGCTGTTGACGCCATCATCTTTTGTACAGTCCAGAGCGCGCGCCTGCGCTGCATTGAATCGGACTTGCGAATCGAAAATCTTTGCGCGCCGAGCGGCGGGAAAGCGCTGAGCGGACGGCACCACAATCACGCGCCCACCCAGACTCTGTTCGGCAAGCGCGGATCGCACCGCCATAATTTCCGGCGCTGCGTTGTTTAAGTCGATAAAAAGCGTGGTGTACGGCGCCGCTGCCAGCGCCGTACTTGGCGTACCGACAGCGAGGATCAGTACCGCACATCCCGCCAGCACGCTGCTCCCGAGCGGCGCATAACAACGGTTCACGCTATCGGAAAAAAGATACAGCAATTTGGATGATGTGAACAAGCGAGACCGCAGCTATCCTGAGTGGCTCTAAACGCCAGAGAGGATCACTTTATCGAGAGGCGGTAACGGTGCCTGTAGGCGAGTGCCGCGTCTTCATGTCAACGAATCGGAAGCCTCAGCTGAAAACGCTCGCGGCGTAATACCTGGTGATTGGCGCGGCGCGGCCTGGACGCACGAGTCCTATTCTGACGACATGACGTCAGATCGGCTTCTTCTTTCGCGGTGCGGCGGTAGCGGATATTCGTGGAACCACTCGCAGGCCGTTGGCCACGCGCTCCCAATACCGCCAGTCGTCGGAGAAAAAATACTCGCGCTTCCAGAGCAGCGTGACCGGCCATTGCTCGGCAAGCAGTCGCTGATAGATCGGCGCAATGTCGTCGGGGAACACGGCGGCGAGCAATCGCGATTCGTGACGCAGAAGCTCGCGGATGAAACTCAGGTTGCGCGGCTCATCGCGCGTGGGCGCGGGCAGTTCCGATCCGACGATCAGTTCTGCTGCCGGAAACAGTTTGCTGAAAACTTGCGTCAACATCTGCGGAGTTCCGGTATCGCAACCCAGCAAAATCACCGTCCGCGCCTGATTGAAGGCGTTCGGAACGGCTTTGGCGATTGCAAACAGGTCGTCGACGGTTAGTTCGGCGAGCTCGCCGCGAAAAAATTTTCGCTGGTGGTGGCCGGAGATCACCACAATGTCGACCACGCTGTCACCAATGGCTCGGGCATCATCGAGCGCCTGCTTACCGTCGAATTTCATCGTCAGCGATTCGCGGCGAACCTCCAGATCGCGGAGTTCGTCCCACAGGGCGTGGCAGCCTGCTCGATTCAGCTGCGTCAACGGCGCGCACGCCGCTGCCTTCACGGTAAGCTCGTCGGTCCTGCGGTGCAGCGCGAGGATTTTCTTTCGGCGCTCAGGATCGAATCGGGTCAGCGAAGGAATGAGAAAAAGTTGACGATTTTCGATGGGTAGTTCGTTCTCAAACTGCGCCACCTCGGCTTCGGCATTATTCAAATCAAAAAAGAGAATATTGTTGCGAAGCACTCGCTCTGCCGCCACCGTGACGGCGAGCGTCGCAAAAAATGCGACCACCAGTGCGCCGACCACACGCGAAACCGGCGTGCGCTGACGGAAAAAGCAACGATCTACCATGCGCGCAGTGTAGCGAGCTTAAAATTTGTGCTGCAAGAGATTCCCCTTCCACCCCAAAAAATTTGATCGCGCGTAAGTGACCGATGCTGTGCAAGCCTTGACGAGCGCGCTTCTGCGCCGGAGGGGGCTGCGCTGTTCCCGGCACACCGTCCGCGCGATGGACGAGACCTAAACATGCCATTCAACCGCCGCAGTAAAACCATCACCGCGGGTATTGCCCGCTCCCCGAACCGGTCCATGCTTCGCGCGGTGGGATTTGGCGACGACGACTTCGACAAACCCATCGTCGGCGTGGCCAACGGGCACAGCACGATGAACCCGTGTAACGCTGGCATTCAGCCGCTGGCGGATCGTGCCGTTGAGGCGATCAAGGCGGCGGGCGGCATGCCGCAAATGTTTGGTGTGATCACCGTCACCGACGGCATCAGCATGGGCACCGAGGGCATGAAGTATTCGCTGGTATCGCGCGAGGTGATTGCCGATGCGATTGAAACCGCCACGCAGAGCCAGATGATGGACGGCGTGTTGGTGCTCGGCGCGTGCGACAAGAACATGCCGGGCGGCATGATCGCCATGTGCCGCATGAATATTCCTTCAATTTATTGCTACGGCGGCACCATCAAACCGGGCAACTGGAAAGGTCAGGCGCTGACCATTGTGTCGCCGTTTGAGGCCGTCGGCAAAATGGCGGCCGGCACGATCAGTCAGGAAGATTTCGACGGTATCGAGAAGAATGCGTGCCCCACGCACGGTGCCTGCGGTGGCATGTACACGGCGAATACGATGTCGTCTTCATTCGAGGCGCTGGGCATGAGTTTGCTCGGCTCGTCATCGATGGCGAATCCCGATCAGGAGAAGTCCGACAGCGTGGCCGAATCGGGCCGCGTCCTACTTGAAGCGATCAAGAACGACCTGAAACCACTCGACATCATCACCAAAAAATCAATCGAGAACGCGGTCGCCGTAATCATGGCGACGGGTGGTTCGACCAACGCGGTGCTGCACTTTCTGGCGATCACGCACGCGGCAGACATTGACTGGACGATTGACGACTTCGAGCGCATGCGCAAGAAGGTGCCGGTGCTGTGCGACCTGAAGCCGTCGGGCCAGTACGTGATGACCGATTTGCATGCCGTGGGCGGTGTGCCGCAAGTCATGAAGATGCTGCTTAACAAGGGTTTGCTGCATGGTGATTGCATGACCATCACCGGCAGAACAATGGCCGAAGAACTCGCCAACGTGCCCGATCTGCCGGCAAAAACGCAGGACGTGATTCGTCAGCCGGACAACCCGATGTACGAGCAGGGTCACCTCGCCATCCTTAAAGGCAATCTGTCTCCGGAAGGCTGTGTCGCGAAGATCACTGGCCTGAAAAACCCCGTGCTCACCGGCCCCGCGCGCGTTTTCAACAGCGAGCCGGAATGTATGGCAGCCATCATGGCCAACAAGATCAATCACGGCGATGTGCTGGTGCTGCGCTACGAAGGCCCGAAAGGCGGCCCTGGCATGCGCGAAATGCTGGCCCCCACCAGCGCCATCATTGGCAAAGGCATGGGCGAGACCGTGGCGCTGATCACCGACGGTCGATTCAGCGGCGGCACCTGGGGCATGGTGGTCGGTCACATTTCCCCAGAAGCGCAGGTCGGCGGATTGCTGGCGATTGTTGAAGAAGGCGATTCAATCACGGTGGATGCGCACCAATTGCTGCTGCAACTCAATGTGGATGAAGCCACCATTGCAGCGCGGATGTTTAACTGGATCGCGCCGCCCATCAAATACACCAAAGGCGTGATGTACAAATTTGCCTTGATGGCGTCAAGCGCGAGCAAGGGTGCGGTGACCGACGCCTGATTCACCTCCGACGGGGTAGCAGCGCGTAGTGCGTAGCGCGGTTTATCTATCGCGGTGGAACCGCGCCCCCGTGGCGAGGGTCAACATCAAGACAACTTCCGCGTTAAAGCTTGATGAATAAATTTGCACTCACGATGTTCGCCTTGGCAACAGCCGCGCCCGCCCTCGCCATCGACTCTATTCCGCTCGACCAACTCCGCCCCGGTTTGTGGAAAGTCGAGCGGAAGATGGAGAAACTCGACCTCAATCCGGTCGAATACGAGACGCGCAATAGCGAATACTGCGCCAGCCCGAAGAAAGAACTCACCCGCATGTTGCGCGCCGCGAGCATGCTCTGCAAGTCCACCATCACTGCCGTGACGGACAACAAATACCAGGTGCAGGCGCGCTGCAATCTGCCGGGTGTTTCCGGCAGCAACACCACGGTCATCACCATTGTCAGCGCTGACGAATATCGCGCAGAAGTGGATACCGAAGGCAGCGTGTTTGGCAAACAGCAGCATCGCAAAGAACAGATTTCAGCAACGCGCGCGGGGGATTGCAAGGAGTAGCCCGCACGTCGCGACGCCGCGCGAAACTACGACGCACTACAGCCACATACGGAGACTACACTCGCTGCTAGGGCACTTCTAGAAATTCATTTTTCGGGATGAAATGCAAGGCGCACGGCGCGCAG
>ENA-OBLH01000135-OBLH01000135.1-metagenomes-genome-assembly--contig:-NODE-135-length-25810-cov-3.79464_pt1 | contig 25810 bp, 22 predicted proteins | sample MGYA00153382_OBLH01 | MGnify analysis MGYA00153382
GTTAGCCCAAGTAAATCATTTAATCCAAGAACGGGGCTGGACAATTGGCAATATTGCTTCGGTAATTATTGCCGAGCGCCCGAAGCTAAAACCCCATATCAAAGAGATGCGCGATCGCCTAGCTGCAATCCTCTCTCTTACTCCTGATCAAATTGGTATCAAAGCTACAACAAATGAAAAACTAGATGCTATTGGCAGAGAAGAAGCGATCGCCTCCCACGCCGTAATTTTATTGGTTAGTAATTAACCAACTGAACAAGATCAGGAGAAAGTAACAAATCAGGCAACAATAAAGTCTCTAAATAATGAAATTTTATGCCATAAAGATTTTTAATTTCTTTAATTTGTCCAAGAATATAATCTTCGTTTACACTCCGATCGCTCTTAATTCCCACAATCATAATATTCTTACTTGTATGCTCAGGGGATATAAACTCAAAAACCTTAGTTTCATAGCCAGATAATTCTAGTAGCAAAGCCCTTAAGCCATCTGTGATAATTTCTGATTGTCTCTCTAGTAAAATTCCAAATTTTAATATGTCTTTTAATCCCCCACTAGTTAGATGAATCTGTTGCCGAATTTGCTTATGACAGCAGGGTGATAGAATAATTAAAGAGGATTGAGATTTGATTCCTTGATAGATCGCATCATCAGTTGCCGTATCGCAGGCGTGGAGAGCGATCGTTACATCGGTTTTCTCGGCTGGATAACTTCTTATATTTCCCTGCTCAAAATGTAGATTTTCAAAACTTACTGATTTAGCGACAGAATTACAAAACTCTACTAAATTATTTCTACCTTCTACACCAATAACTGATACTTGCTTATTTAAGATATTATGCAAAAAATCATAGATAGCAAAAGTTAAATATCCCTTACCTGAACCCATATCAACAATAGAGAAGTTATCTTTTGCTAATAGACCAGATGATTCAACCAAGCCTTGAATAATTTCAATAAATTTATTTATCTGCCTAAATTTGGATTCCATTGTTTTTACAATATCACCCTGTTTATTAGTAATGCCCAGGGCTGTCAGATATGTATTTTCCTTCGATTCAATTAATCGCTTTTTCTGGCGATCGTGCTCTTGAGGAATTGCTACTACAGCATCAGTAAAAGTAGGTTTAATAAAATGAATTTTTGGCTTATTACTTTTATCATAGTCAAGCTGGATATCTTGCTTAATGGTGAATAATCTCCCACTCATGAAATCCTTGCCAATTAAATTACTAATTAAATCAAGACCTTCTTCTACAAGGTAATTTTTCACTATCTCCTGAGTCTTATAACAGTAGGTCAAAGAAATCTTTAATCCTGATTTGAGCTGAACAACTCTAGCCACAATCTTATCTAGAAGCTCTTCTTTTCCTCGATACTTGCCTAAAGTTAATTTAACAAATTCTTGACTTTCTAGGCTAGAAAATAAAATTAATATAAACTGCTCTTCTACATTAGTATTCATTATTTATCTGGAGTTTTAAGCAACTTATTTTTATATAAGATCCTTAATTAATTTATAAATTCTAGAGCCGTTAGGAACACTATATTCTAATATTATTCTGTTTGGCTAATTCCCCTAAATATCGCAAAATACTGAACACTGACAGCAAATCATTAGGGTTAAAAATACCAAATAGTTTAGATGTAGCATACTGAGGATGAAAATTTTTAACTAATTTTATAAACATAAAACTTCCCCCATTTGTGACTAATCCATAAGTTATTGGCTGAGGACTAGCCAGCATATAAGAAAGAATTTGCGCTCGTCCCGCTTCTACAGAATAAGTAGCTTGTTTAGACTCCACAATTAATACCCAAAATTGATCTTGCAGGACAATCGCATCTAAACTTCCTTTGATTAAAATGCCCTCCTCTACATCTCCTATCTCTACAGAATATTCCGATCGCTTTAGCGTTGCGGAGCAATATCGTACATAAAAAGGCGGTAGATAAAATCCACACAAAAATAGTAGAGGATCAACCACGGCCATGCGAATAATATCTTCTAGCAAGGGCGGATATTCAAGAAGATTATTAAAACCATTAATTATGCGATCAAGTTGCTGCTGTTCAGGGATAGTAACTGGCGGGAGAACAGTTTGCCATTCAGGAAAAAAATGTTCATCTCGGACTAACTCTAGTCCAAAATTATCGATTAAGGTACGGATATTAACTCTACTGGCGGGAATTGTCTGTACCATAAATTGTGGCAATATTTATAATTTATATTATTCTTATTTTAGTCTAATTCTACCTAGGTTAATGCTGAAAAAGATTAATAATTAGAGAGTGATCCGATCGTCAAATACAAAACATTCTCCTTCCCAAAGACTTTCTTCAGGCGGCACTTCTGCTATATATTTCAAAATACCGCCCTTGAGATGGTATACCTCCTTAAAACCCTGAGCTAAAAGATAAGCACTAGCTTTTTCACACCGGATCCCCCCAGTACAAAACATCGCTACTTTTTGCTGTTGCTCTGGTTTTAAATTTTCTGCTACGTAATTAGGAAATTGCCCAAAGGTAGTAATTTGGGGATCGATCGCTCCCTCAAAAGTCCCCAGTTTCACTTCATAGATATTACGAGTATCAATAACTACTACTTCTGGATCAGAAATTAAGGCATTCCAATCATTTGGTTCTACATATTTACCTACTTCCCGGTTAGGATTAATCCCCGGCACACCAAGAGTAACAATTTCTTTTTTGAGTCGGACTCGCAGCTTTTGAAAAGGCATCACTTGGCAATAGGATTCTTTGTGTTCTAGAGATTGAAAACAAGGATTTGATCGCAAATAACTCAGCAGAGCATCAATCCCTTGGCGACTGCCCACAATGGTAGAATTAATTCCTTCTTCAGCTAAAAGAATTGTCCCCTTTAGGTGATGGCGATCGCAGAAATCTTTCAATACTGGTTGCATTTCTTTATAGTCCAGCAAGTTAGCAAAATGATAGAAAGTTGCTACTACAAATTGTCCTGATTTCTCCAGATATTTCTCCATCAAATAATTAATTTTAGGCTGTCCCTCCTCCCTAGTCCGCCATTCCTTAAGAATGCTAAAACCTCGGCTCTTAAAAAATCTCCTAGTAGTAATATTTGCCTCTGTATATAAGCGATTTAACCCTAATTCTAAGGCTTTAGCCGCAATTGCCCGATAAAGTTGGATGCCTACTCCCTGTCGTTGATAATCAGGATGACAATATAAGCAAGGAATCTTACCATCTGCTGCCAAAACTCCAAAACCCAGTAATTGTGAACCTTCTTCTGCTAGATAAACAAATTGCTCTGAAATGATTTGCTTGGTAAAATAACTGTTAATTTTTGCTGCCACTAGGGTATTAGATTCTAAATCTTTCCCATCAATGGGTAACTCCATGTCTAAGGGATATTGCGACCCAATGCTAAAACGACCGATCTCTTTTTTTTGTAATAATCGAATTTCCATACCTACAACCCAAAATTCATCTTAGACTACTTAGAATACTCTACTTCTTAAAAAGGAAAAAGGAAAAAATTAAGATAATTTACCCTTTACCTTTCACTTCCTTTTCTATGAAAACCAACGCCGTCCGCCTCCTCGATACCCTAGGTATTAATTATCAACTCTTAGAATATGCCGTTGATCCAGATAATCTGGCCGCAGAATTGGCAGCAGAGAAAGTACAGCGCCCCCTAGAGCAGGTGTTTAAAACTTTAGTGGTTAGGGGCGATCGCTATGGTATTTGCTTGGCTGTGATTCCTAGCAATACCCATCTAGACCTAAAAGCCTTGGCACAGGTGACAGGCGATCGTAAAGTAGAAACAGTCCCCCTCAAGGAAGTACAACCCCTGACAGGCTATATTCGGGGCGGCGTAACAGCCCTAGCTTGTAAGAAGCCCTATCCGGTATATCTAGATGAAATTGCCGAAATTTTTGATTTTATTTGTGTATCAGCAGGAACCCGAGGGATGTTAATTGAACTTTCTCCTCTAGATTATCTCCGGGCAGTGCAGGGGAAGTTGGCGGGGATTAGTTGAGGAAAGAAGGTATAGGGAGGTATAGGGAGGTAAAGAATAATTAATAAACAACTGTAGAGAAGCGGGCTGGAAATATGTCGAGACTGATTATATAGCTAGACTGGAAGCTGACTTTTCAGAAACGGAGCTAAAAGAGTTACTGAGTTTATCTCAACAACCCTTAATGCAAAAGTTATTACGATCGCAGCTTCAAGCCTATGGTGATACTTCCCCCGCCAGATATCAACGACTAAATCAAGTCTGGGATGACTATAATTCCGGGAGAATCGACCCGCCACCCCCTAGTATCTTCCCTAACGATCAGCTTAGGAACCCCTAACGGCCATCTAGGATATTTCCTAATTAGTCAGTACTAGAACGCAAGATTGCCCCAAAATCTCCTAATACTCGTGCATGATTACGCAATAAACCTAATAGATTGAGTCGGTTCTCTTTAATTGCTGGGTCACTATCCATGACTAAAACACTATCTTCCCCATCAAAGAAACTACTTACCTTAGGGGCAGCTTGGAGCAAACCAACAACTAATTTTTGATAATCTCTAGTTGCTTGGGCAATTTTAGTTTGGGGCAATAATTCTACTAAAGCATCGTAGACTGCTTGTTCCGATTTTTTTTGAAAGAGTTGGGTTTTGATTACACCTACTGGGTCAAGGTGGGTAGTGTCTAACTTACCTTGGGCTGCCAGTTTGGTGGAGCGATTAACAGTTTCATAAATTTGCTCCAGCGTGCCATTTTTTCTAATTTGCTGGAGAAATAATGCCCGATCGCGCGCATCCAATAAATCTGTTAAAGCTCTAGTCGCATATTCAGGATCATTTTCCCCCAGCACTGCATTTACCAAGTCATAATCAATTTTCTTATCTTCCTGTAGCTGAGTTTTAATTCGGGTGCGAAAAAATTCCCCCAGACTATCTACAGCCCCTAATTCTTGAAGGAGTTGTGCCAAATTAATATTCAGATTGAAAGCCCAAGTAATACTCACGATCGCATTAGCCGCCCTCCTAAGAGCAAAGGGATCGGAAGAACCAGTAGGTAATAAGCCAATACTAAAAATACTAATGAGAGTATCAAGGCGATCGCTCACCCCAACAATTTGTCCAATTAGAGATTGGGGCAAATTATCTTCTATATTCCGGGGCAGATAATGCTCAAAAATTGCCCTCGCTACTTGGGGAGTTTCGCCGCTGTGCAGGGCATACTTTTCTCCCATGATCCCTTGGAGTTCCGGGAATTCATAGACCATTTGAGTAACTAAATCTGCTTTACACAATAAAGCTGCCCTAGAAATAGCTGTTTGATCTTCCCCAGATAACTGCAACTGCTGACTAATTAAGTTAGCAATGTGGACAATGCGATCGACCTTGGCCCGGACTGAGCCTAGATCTGCTTGGAAGGTGACAGTTTCTAGCTTGGGCAGGTAGTTTTCTAGGGGTTGAGGGCGATTTTGCTCCGCAACGCTAAAGCGATCGGCTTTATAGAAAAACTGCCCATCGGCTAATCTAGCCCGGATCACTCTTTCATTACCAGCAGCAATAATCTCCGACTTGACTGGATCCCCGTTGCCAATGGTAATAAAGCAAGGCAGCAATCCTTGAACATACTCCTCATCCTTATATACAGGGAAATAACGCTGCTGGGAGATCATTACCTCCGTAATTACTTCGGTCGGCAATTCCAGAAAATCTTCATCAAATTTACCCACCACTGCCGTGGGAAATTCTACCAAGTTCACCACCTCAGTCAACAACCCTGGAATCAAGGGACTATAACCATTCTTACTATTAGCAGCAGCTTGGATTTGGGCAGTAATTAATTCCCGCCGTTCCTCCGCATCTACTAAAACAAAAGCAGTCCGCAAATTTTCTACATAATCTTCAGCATGGGTAATAACTACAGGTTGAGGATGCAATACCCGGTGTCCCGAGGAAACGCGATCGCTCTCTACCCATCCCGATCCATTCACTAATACTACGGGCAAAACTTGGTCATCCATTAAGGCTACCAACCAGCGTACCGGACGGGAAAAACGCAACTCCCCATCCCCCCAACGCATAAAGCGCTTACCTTCCAGCTTGTTTATCCACTGAGGAATTAAATCTTGCAATACTAGACTTGTGGCTAGACCAAGAATTTTCTTATTAACAAAAACAAATTCCCCCTTGTCGGTATTTCTAATTTCTAGATCAGCTAATTCTACTCCCTGCTTTTTGGCAAAACCTGAACCAGCTTTTGTAGGTTGCCCATCCTTGAACGCAGCACTAGCCGGAGGTCCTTTGATTTCTTCCGTGCGATCGGGCTGGCGATCGGGCAGTCCAGTGATCACCACCGCTAAACGTCGAGGAGTCCCATAAACATTAATAGTTGTCGTCGTTAGGGAAGCTTCCGCTAGGCTCTGGGAGATTAATATCTGCCATTGAGCGATCGCACTACCCACAAAACTAGCGGGTAATTCTTCAGTCCCAACTTCAAGGAGAAAAGTTGCCATAGAATATAGATTAATAACTTGAGAATCTTGATTATTATAGATCAAACCTATGGTTACTACCCAGCAACTCACCTCTACCGCCGACAATAAACCCCAAATAACTTGGGAAGCATTGCCCGATGACTTTCAACTAGAAGATGATCCTGTGGAAAATAATGGCCAGCCTCTCCTTGCCGGAGCATTACGAGAAATCTTAGAACTAGCCGGATTTATTCAGCCCCAAATGCTGATGGTATCTAACTTCGGTCTATGTGCCACCCTTGATGGCAAAATTGTGGTCAAAGCTCCTGACTGGCTTTATGTCCCCTCCATAATTTCCTTGGATGTAGGCAGAATGACCAAAATCCGTCGCAGCTATACCCCAAACCTAGAGGGAGAAATACCTCAAGTAGTGATGGAGTTTCTCTCAGATACCGACGGGGAAGAATATTCCCAGAAATCCACCTTTCCGCCGGGAAAATGGTTCTTTTTTGAGCAAGTCCTCAAGGTTCCTATCTACGTTATTTTTGAACCCAAGGCGGGCAGACTAGAAGTTTATGGACTAGAATCGGGAATTTATCAACCAGCGACACCTGATGCTGAGGGGAGATATTGGATTGCCAGTATGGGATTATTCCTAGGAACTTGGTGGGGTTATAAGGAAGGCCACGAATGGCATTGGTTACGCTGGTGGGATGCATCGGGGAACTTACTTCCTTGGGCTGTTGAGTCCCTAGCTCAGGCACAACAATTGGCAGAACAGGCGCAACAATTCGCAGAACAAGAACGACAGAGAGCTACCCAACAACAGCAACGGGCAGAGAGATTAGCAGCGTTGCTCAGGTCTCAAGGGATTGACCCTGACAATTTATAGTTGCCCTAGCAACCCCACCTGAGTTCACCCACCTTCCGTGAGTTCCAAGTGGGTTCCACTACTCAAATCATCCTAACTCCCTTGTCCGGCGCTATAACAAGGGGCTTAAGCCCCTTGCCTGTTCTTAGATGAATTAGCTTGTTGTCTGCAAAATTAAGGATTACGATCGCCCATCCTGCTACATCAAGCCCTGCTGCCCATTAAAATTAAGAAGGAAAATTATTTAGTTGGGAGTAAATTTGTGTTGCTAAAAGGTTTTGAGATTGAAATCTATACTGGCACTCCTCAAGGGGAAATTGTCGGGTTGTCCGATCGCATTGTGGCTAACCTTGATGGGTTCGTCCGGGAGCCAGATAGTCGGAACGTGGAATATACCACCGCACCTCTAGCGAGCTACGATCGCCTCCTCTGCGCCCTAGTACGTCCCCGGCAACAACTACGCCACTACCTCAGAACCTTAGGAGACTATACTTTAATCCCCGGCAGTACTTTATCTTTGGGTGGTGCGGAGGAATTTCATCGGTCTGACCCCCAAAATCCTTACCATACCTACATTGAGCAGACCTACCATACTAAAGTTGTCACCGCTAGTGTGCATATTAATATTGGCATTAGTGATCCAGAATTTCTATTTCGAGCCTGTCGTCTGGTACGAGTCGAAGCTCCCCTATACTTAGCCCTGAGTGCCTCTTCTCCTTTTCTAAATAACCAAGTTACCGGCTACCACTCTACCCGTTGGGGCTTATTTCCCAAAACTCCCGCCCATGTCCCCCTCTTCACCAGCCATGCTCACCATATCCAGTGGACAGAAGAGCAGTTGGCGAAGGGAACCATGCAAAATATTCGTCATTTGTGGACTTCAGTACGTCCTAATGGCGACCATCGCCCCTACAATCTCAACCGTTTGGAACTCCGTATTTGTGATCTGATAGTTGACCCGATCGCCCTCCTCGCCGTGACGGCTCTCTTGGAGGCACGTCTAGGGCAATTAATGGCAGATCCCAGCCTTGATCCCTTAGTTAGTAGCCAATTTAGCCCAGAAGAATTAGTCACCCTTACCGATGCTAACGAAGCCGCCGCTTCCCTATCTAGCCTAGATGCAACCCTCCAGCACTGGCAGGACGGCAGGAAGATTCTCGCTCAGGATTGGATTGCTACCCTAATGGAAGAAGTCCGCCCGATCGCCAAACAAAACGGTTTTGGCTGTTTCCTTCTGCCCATCCCCAAGCTCCTGCGGACAGGAAATACTGCCCAACAATGGCTCCGACATTACGAAGATCAAAAAAATATCCCTCAGGTAATCACCTCTGCTATCTTAGATATTCAACAACAGGAACAAGAATTAGCAGATAAATTGTGTCAGCCTTTGGCTGCTTGAGGTAATTTCTCCATATTTTATTGATGATTTTCAATGAAAATATCTTATGAATTTTATATTCTTCAGTGATATCAGAAATATCTATCATTCACTAGTCTCCCTTCCTGTCATGATCCCCTTAGTTTTGTTATTTATTTTTAGGGTCAAAAGTTGCCACAAATTGTCTTAGTTAACCCCCAAATCCCCCCCAATACCGGGAACATTGCTCGCAGTTGCGCAGCAACCAAAACAGAGCTACACCTAGTTGCTCCTTTAGGGTTTGAGATTAGCGATCGCCAGCTAAAACGTGCCGGATTAGACTACTGGGGCTACGTCGATCTCCATCTCCATGAATCTTGGTCAGATTTTGCGGCAATGCGGCAAACTAGGGGCGGTCGTTGCCTCAGTTTCAGTGCTAGGGGAAAAACCAGTTATGCCCATTTCTATTTTCAACCAGATGATTGGCTTCTCTTTGGCAGTGAAACTACCGGGCTACCGACTGAAATAATCGCTACAAGTGATGCTACCCTTTACATTCCTATGAAGGAAAAAGGTGTGCGGAGCTTGAATTTATCAGTTAGTGTGACGATCGGCTTATTTGAATCTCTCCGGCAACTAGGAACCTTAGAGTAGCCTCCTAGCTTACTCAAAAACCAAAATTTATGACCAACTCATAATTTAGTTATCTGAGATACAAAAAACCGGAGCTTTGATAAGAAATTCATATCAGATTTTCTTTAGGAAATTTAAATTCTTTTGAAGTTCAAACGGAAGAAATTTTCTTTTGTTTATTTTCCTTAAGCTCACTTGTAGCAAGAATTGTAGCGATTTCCTTAGCTAGATATTTGCAGTAAACCAACTTTTACCTCCTAACTAGATAAGTCCGAGTCTAAGAACATCTACTGTTGTCATTTTTACCTAACGTGCCGTAAATTTCACAGGAGGGCTAATTTAGCCTAGAACAACAAGCGATCAATTCGGAGCAGCTAAATTTTCAGCAGTCACCGAATCTTTTACCTCTTGTGTTCAAGATTTCCGAACCTAGTTACAAGTTCCTGTATACAGGAAACATAGAAATTGTAATTAGGAGTATCGCCGCTTCCCCAAACAAGGCTGGGTTCCCCATAGTCACCAGGAAAGTTGGTATCGGAAATCCTAGTTGAAGAAATTTTAAGTTATGTAAAGTTGCATAACTGGAAAAAGCAGGTTATTCTTACGAACATACTTATTTGCTTGTGATATTGATCACAGCAAAGGGTGATAAATATCATCACTGAACAAGTCATGTATTCAAAAAAACTGTTCATCGCTCATCACACTTAGGAGGTCTTTTTTGAAACCAACACATACCAACAAATCCAATTATTTGCCCGACGGTGTAGCCGACACTGAAGGACAAATTAGCCAGCTACTAGCAAGGAAGACCCCTAGCCCAGAGGCAAATCTCCGTGCTTATAAGTCTGCCGCTATGATTGGGTTGGCTATCTCTCTTGGAGCATCGGGTATATTGCTTCCCCGGCAGGGAGATGAAGCGATCGCAGCTGAGCCTCTTAGTATTAGCCCAGCAACCACTACCCAAGGTACTGGACTGAGTTTATCCTCAGATAACAACCAGTCAATAAGTCAACCAACAACGGTTCAAGGATTTAATGCTCAAGGGTTAAATACCCAAGGGTTAAAGGTCAACACTGAAGCAGTAGAACCCAGTTCTCCTGTCGTGATCGCACCTATCCAAGCTCCGGTTTATCATCAAGTACAGTCTGGAGATAATTTTTGGCAACTGGCCCAGAAATATCAAATATCTGCTGATGCGATCGCCCAAGCAAACAATCTCGATGCTAAAGCTACTCTAACGGTTGGTCAGTCCTTAAGAATCCCCACTACAAACGCCATCCATGAAATGCAGTTGGGTGAAATTACCGAAGCTAATTCTCCTATCTATGGTGTGTCCAAGGCGCAACTTCAAAATACATCTATCTCAAGTCCTGTTGTTCAAGCAAATATTCCCCCAAATTTTCAAGGGGCAGCTAATCCAGAATCAATTCTTCAAGCTAGACAAGACGATGCACTCCGGAATCTCAGGGGGCAAAGAGATCAACTCCGAGAAACCTTGGGTGGCTGGCGGCTTGAAAGAAACAGCGGGGCAAACTTTATTAACCAAAATAACTTAGTTGCCACTGTTCCAACTCAGCCCAGTCCAGGATCTGGTTGGTTAAATAGCAATCAATCTTCTCGGCAAGTCTTAGTACCGTCGCCGGTAGTAGTTGCTTCTGCTCAAGATTCTCCCAATAAAGAATTATCTTTTTCTAATTCTCAAGGTACATCAGCATCAGTTTCCGAGACAACTTCTGCAACTACTCTTACAAGTAATAATGCAGCAACTAACGCAGCTAGTCTCAGAGCCGATCGCCAAATTTCAACCCCCGTGGTGACTCCTTCAGTACCAATAGTAGTTACGTCATCATCCTTACCGAATGCTGGTAATGCTAACTGGGTAAGTAGCTCTTCTAGTCCGAATACAACCAGTAATTGGGTTACTCACACCCCAGAGTCAGTTTCTGTGTCATCTCCAACTACTATATTTCCATCTGCTGTGGCAGTACTACCCGGCAACTCTAATCTGCCTCCTGTAGGAACTCAAGAATTAGCAGCAGCCTCCCCACCAGAAGTACATCAGGTAAGACCCGGAGAGACTTTGGATGCGATCGCCCGTCGTTATGGTGTTTCTCGTCAAGAAATAGCTAGAGCTAACCGGATCAATAATCCCAATCTACTTTTTGTTGACCAAAGATTAACTATCCCTGTCAACTCCAATAGAGCTATTTCTGTAATTTCTTCTGGAGTAGATAATACTCAAAAATCTGGCAATGGCTCTGATGTGAGTCTCGTTACTCCTCCGCCTACTGTTACTATGACAGCCTTGCCCCAACCTAGCCCCGGTGGCATATTTGGTGGCGCCACCACCAGTTCAGCAACCCCAGCTATCTCTTCTACAAACCAACTTACTCAAGATGAATTGGTAACTGAAAGACTAAGGGCTGATATTCGCCGGATGCGCGAGGAACACCAACATCAGCCACAAACAGCTAGCCAACCTGTGTTGATAAATCAGAACTCAGCCTCAACTTCTAGTCAAGAATCTAGACCTTTGTTTGCTAACAATTCTAGGGGTCTAGAGCAAGTCGATCCCCAGTTTAGAGCCACTACTCAAAGTGTAGCTTCCCCCTTACCAACCCAGCCACAGCTTGTAGCCGTAGCTTCTAGCTCTGCGGGTGTTCTGAACCCGATGTTACAACTTCCTATCGGGCAGGTAGTATCTCCTGAGTTACCACCCTTATATCCGGCAGATACTTATCTCCCCAATAGTCCGGCTCAGTTCAATGGTTATATCTGGCCAGCAGAAGGAGTTTTAACCTCTGGCTACGGGATGCGTTGGGGCAGAATGCACCGTGGCATCGATATTGCTGCTCCTACAGGTACGCCCATTATGGCTGCGGCTTCGGGAGTAGTAGTTACAGCAGGATGGAATGATGGTGGTTACGGCAATCTGGTGGAAGTACAGCACCCAGATGGTAGTCTTACCATGTATGCCCATAACAATCGCATCCTAGTCCGAGATGGGCAACAAGTAGATCAAGGTGAACAAATTTCAGAAATGGGAAGTACTGGGAATAGTACTGGACCCCACCTCCATTTTGAAATTCACCCCACAGGCAAGGGAGCAGTAAACCCCATTGCCCTGATGCCAAGAGAATAGTTTTTGGCTGCAACCTAAGCTCCTTAAAACAAATTAAAACCCAGTAACAGCAATAAATGCTGTCACTGGGTTTTAATTTGTTTTGCCATTATCTTGATGGCTATAGCAACCGACAAGGAGATTCTAGGGTTGAAATTTCTGGAAACAAGGGGCTTAAGCCCCTTGCCTATCCTAACCCCTTTGGCAAGCGCTATATTTTTGAGGAAAGGAATTTATTGCAGATAAGTTTCTACTACCTGGACTAGGTATTCTGCCCAGTAATCTACCATTGATTGCTCGATCGCTTCTACCATGACCCGGATGAGGGGTTCTGTCCCAGAGGCCCGAACCAGGATTCTGCCTTGACCCGCCATTGCCTGTTCTGCTTGGGCGATCGCCTGTTGCAGTTCTGGGCAGCTTTCCCAACCGAGGCGGGTTTCTCGATTTTCTACCCGGACATTCCGCAGGAGTTGGGGATAGGTAGTAAAACTGTTATCTCTTAGAGCAGCAAGGGAAGTCCCAGAGCTTTTTACTAATTTGGTTAGGTGCATTGCTACTAATAAACCATCACCACTGACACTGTAGTGGGGGCAGAGGATGTGGCCAGACTGTTCACCCCCTAACATTGCCCCGGTGGTTTGCATAGCGGCTTGGACGTGCTGATCGCCTACGGCAGTTCTCAGGAAAGTTCCCCCCAAGTTCTCCCATGCTTTTTCAAACCCCAAATTAGCCATAACCGTAGTGACGATCGTGTTTTGAGGTAGTTTTCCAGCTTCTAAGAGAGATTTCCCCCAAATATAAAGAATGTAATCTCCATCTATAACCCGGCCTTGACTATCCACTGCCAGAAGCCGATCGGCATCACCATCAAAGGCAAATCCTAGGTCTGCTTGGTAGTGGATCACTGCTGCTTGGAGAGCGCCGAGGTGAGTAGAACCACAATGGACATTGATACGATCGCCATCTGCCAACCCATGCAAACTAATTACCTCTGCCCCCAACTGAGTAAATCCTAGGGGAGCCAAATCTACAGCCGCTCCCCAAGCCAGATCTAAGACAATCTTCATGCCTTGAAAGCTAGTATTTGGGGGTAAGGTTTGCTGGAGACTGGCTAAATAATTTGCACACAGTTCGGGACACAATCGATACTTACCGGGAGCAAGGGTAACTTTTGGTTCGGGGCTACGGAGATAAGTCTCGATCTCGGCTTGCAATTCCCAAGACAGCTTTTTCCCATCTGCTCCAAATAACTTAATTCCATTATCTTCCGGGGGATTATGACTAGCAGAGATCATCACACCGCCGATTGCTCCCAATACAGGAATCAGACTGGCAACACAGGGAGTGGGACATAAGCCCAAATGCCACACGGTTAGACCGGTGCTAACCAAACCAAAGGCGATCGCTTCTGCAAGGGCAGGACTAGAATTGCGGGAGTCCATGCCTAAAATTACAATGCCTTGATTTTGCTGGTGACTAGGTTGGGTTCCTAAAACTCGACCCGTTGCCCAGCCCACCTGTACTGCCAGAGCCTCGGTTAGGATATCTCCTACCTTGCCCCGAATGCCATCAGTACCAAATAGGGGACTCTGAGGCAGAAGCAGCGATCGCTCCAACAAATTACTATAGTCCCGCAAACTTGGCCGCCCTAGGACAGCATTACTCAAGTCCAGAGAATGGACGGGAGATGAAACCATAAATTACACTTCCTCACACTACACACAGATGCAGTTATCATATAGCCTAAAAAGTTGATTAGGCAATTTTTATTTTCCTAGAGAGTTTATCTCACTCCTCAGGATTGTCTAAAAAAACTTCCGTATCTGCTGTAGCTACTTTTCTTGATGATGCTAATTGCTCAGGATATTTTGGCAGTTTTTCTTTGTCCATAGCAATCACTTACTAAAAGTAATTTGATCTAGTAAAGGATTTAGGATCGCTATAACAATCATCGTATGATAAGAAAATAATTGTGAAAAATAATCATAAATAAATATGACTAGTCCAGATACAATTTTTGGTAAAATCATCCGCCGAGAAATTCCTGCTGATATTGTCTATGAAGACGATCTTTGTCTTGCCTTTCGAGATATTACTCCCCAAGCTCCTATCCATATCTTACTTATTCCCAAAAAACCAATCCCTCAAATAGAATTAGCTGAGTCAGAGGATCACGCCCTCCTAGGTCACTTATTATTGACAGCAAAGCGGGTAGCAGCCGAAGTGGGACTAACTAGGGGCTATCGAATAGTAATCAATAATGGCGCTGATGGAGGACAGACCGTAAATCACCTGCATTTACATATTCTCGGTGGCAGGCAACTCCACTGGCCTCCCGGTTAGAGTAGGTAATCCAGAAAGTTTTCTGGGACTAGGCGGAGTTCTCCAGAGCGGAGGCGATCGATCTCTACCCAGAGGGCTGTTTTTTCCCGTAGCCCCTCCATAAAAGTAGTGGATTCCAGTTGATAAAATTTGGGATCCACAAAATCACACCGATAAAGTTGGATCAATTCATGACCAGAATTGCCGCCAAAGGTAAAAATATTTTCTAAGCATCCCAAATATTTAAGATTAGTAATCTCTGCCTGTAGTTCTTCTTGAAACTCTCGATGCAAAGCTACTTCACTAGATTCCCCAAAATCTATCCCGCCTCCTAAAGCTCGATAGAAATAATCCTGCTTCACCGCATCATAACCTTGAGAAAGAAATAAGCGATCGCTTGCGCTACGGTTGCCGTAATCGCTTGCGCTACGGTTGCCGTAATCGCTTTGCTGAATTAATCCCAAAGCCAACACTCTAATCTGCCCTTGAATCCACATAAAACATTCTTAATAAATTAAATTAATATTGTACATTCTTTCCCTCCTTATACCTCCCCTTACCTCCCTATACCTCCTCTCCCTAATTCTCATCATAAATTGCCGCATAACCACGACTTTCTACTTGCCAATCTTCATTTTGTCCGCCAATAATCAATCGGTTTATCGGTACATATTCTTGATGCAAACGAGATAAGGCATTGATCAAAATATCTAGGGCGATCGCATCACTAGTCCCCATATCAAACCAGCACCTAGCCCACATTCCTTCATACTCAAATTCTCCTTGGTTATGCATGACTGCCAAGAAACTATCATCGGCTGTCTGATCATCGTAGTGCATGTAGCCAATATCCAGCCCTATTTCTTGTACCTGAAGATTCTCCGCATTAAATCCCCCTAATTTGCCTAAACAAAACCAAGAATTAAATACTTCTTCTACGTATTCTTTTTCCATTTGAGAAGGCACAGTAGGAAACTCTAGCCAAATCCACACATCAAAGGTATTAACTTCTCGAAATTCAATTTCCATATAAGTATTTTTAGAACAATTTATAGCAGTCTTCATTTATAGAAAAACAGGCTTTTATTACAATACAAGGGACTTAAGCTCCTTGCTTATCGTCCACGAGCTAGAAAATCGCTGTATGAAGCTGTTCAGAGTAAATTATTTGCTCCCTAATTATGCAAGTTATGCAGTAGATAAAATTATTTTAACATAGTGGGAACAGCCTAATTTTATAGCCCTTTTTTAGTCAGCAATTTTCATCTTAGAATGTATGTACTAAAAATCGACATCAAAAAGGCTTTTTTGTCTCAGTTACCAAACAACAGAATAGGGCTTTCAGCTTTTCTTGGTCAGGTACTATTTTCCTAAGGAGAATTGCTGTTTTCTGGCAAGATATCACGTTTCTCTGGGGTTTTCATGGTAATATCTATTACCAGATTTAGAAAAAATATAAATGAAGACTAAGGGAAAGCCATTGTAGTTTTAGCTCAACTGGTTCACTCGATAAATCTAGATAAATTTATGGACATATCTTCATCCCTTCGCACTAAATTAAGCCAACTTCAACAACTATTTGAGGGAATGGATCGAGCTTTAATTGCCTACTCTGGCGGGGTAGACAGTACTCTTGTAGCAAAAATTGCCTTTGACGTACTAGGCGATCGCTCCCTGGCCATCACCGCTAACTCCCCTTCTTTATTACCCGAAGAGCTAGAAGATGCCAAAATCCAAGCGGCTGAAATTGGGATTACCCACGAGGTGGTCATCACCCATGAAATGGACAACCCCAACTACACCAGCAACCCCATCAATCGCTGCTATTTCTGCAAAAGTGAACTCCACGATACTCTTAAACCATTAGCCCTAGAAAGGGGTTATCCCTATGTAGTGGATGGAGTGAATGCCGATGACTTGCAAGATTATCGTCCGGGGATCCAAGCTGCCCAGGAACGAGGAGCACGATCGCCCCTTGCCGAAATTGGTTTAACCAAAGCCGAAGTCCGCCAACTCTCCCAATACCTAGGTTTATCTTGGTGGGATAAACCCGCCCAACCCTGCCTCAGTTCTCGGTTTCCCTACGGTGAAGAAATTACCATTGAAAAGCTCCAACGAGTGGGCAGGGGAGAAAGATATTTGCGGCAGTTGGGGCTAAAAAATCTGCGGGTGCGATCTGAAGGAGAAACAGCCAAAATTGAACTGCCCCCAGAACAAATCAAGGAATTTATCTTAACCCACGATCTCCCCCAACTAGTCGCTGCTTTTCAAAGTTTTGGCTTTCTCTACGTCACTCTAGATTTGGAAGGTTATAAAAGTGGCAAGCTCAATCAGGTTTTAAGTTATAGCCTCCAAACTCTCTAAATTATTTGCTAGATCAAATTGCTTCTTATAAAGGATTTCCCCCGCCGACGGTGAGTGAAATCCTTTAGGATTACTATGGCAGTAAAAAAGTAGGGGGAAATTAAAAGTTATGGCAAGAAAAATTGGTTTTATGCTCCTATGGCTGGGTTTCACTAGCTATGCTTTCCTGTTCGCTCCACCGGATGACCCTAATACAGCAACTTTGATTAGTAACTTGATTAATATGAAATTAGAGGGAATCAATCCTCTAGTTATAGCCCTATTTAATATTATGGGTATCTTCCCCCTGCTCTACGGTTGCTTGATGTTCACCGATGGGCGGGGACAAAAACTTCCGGCTTGGCTGTTTGTCACAGCTTCTTTTGGGGTAGGGGCTTTTGCAATTCTGCCTTACTTGGCATGGCGATCGCCTAATCCCCACTTTACGGGGGAAAAAGGCTGGGGTCTAGCAGTATGGGAATCAAAAATTACAGGAATAGTTCTCTTAAGTGGGGCGATCGCTCTTCTCTTTTATGGTTTAACTCAGGGCAATTGGCCAGATTTTATTCGCCAATGGCAGACCAGTAGATTTATCCACGTGATGAGCCTAGATTTTTGTATTCTCTGCCTTGTTTTTCCCGCCCTCCTCGGAGATGACATGGCTAGGAGAAATTTGTATGACTCCAGAATTTTCTGGGCGGTGTCCCTAACTCCCCTCTTGGGTTCTTTGGTATATGTTTGCCTCCGGCCTTCCTTACCCAGAACTGAGCCAACTCTTCAACGGCCAGAAGAAACCCAGTCAAGCCAAGGATTAACCTAGGTATGTAGCTAATCAATCCGTTCTATAAAACCTAGCTTGAGAACCCCGGTCTTTTAAGCCGGGGATGAAAAGCAGCAGCAGTCTTTAGGCTGCAAGTGATCCATATTACTTACCTCTTTCTCTACACAGCCTGTTCTTTCATGTAAAACATGTTAAACTAGAGTAATGATCACCCTAACTTACGAGTACAAGCTAATTCCAGACAAACAGCAGACAGAGGTAATTGAAAATACCTTAAATGTCTGCCGCTCTGTTTGGAATTTTGCCCTAAGAGAGCGAAAAGATTGGCTCTCATCTCGTAAGTCTCCAGTTAATGCTTGCTCCCTAAAAAAGGAATACATCATTCCTGCTGATTCTCCTTACCCTAATTACCACGTTCAAGCTAAGTATTTAACTGAAGCAAAGAAAACTAGTGAAAGATTAAAGTCAGTCAACGCTCAAGTCTTACAACAAGTTCTAAGAACTTTAGATAGGGCGTTTCTGGATATGAAATCAAAGAATCTAGGCTTTCCCCGCTTTAAGAACAAATACAGGATGCGCTCCTTTGCGTATCCTCAAATGCTTAAGGACTGTGTTAAAGACAGCCAAATCAAGCTGCCCCAATTGGGGTGGGTGAAATTCAGGAAGTCAAGAGATATTCCCAACGGTTTTGAGATCAAGCAAGCAAGGATTGTCAGGAGAGCCTCAGGCTACTTCATCATGCTTTCCTTGCAGCTAGAGGTGTCAATTCCTGATGTACCTTTTCATGGTCATCCCTTGGGAATTGATTTAGGGTTAGATAAATTCCTAGCTACTTCAGACGGTCAACTGGTGCATAGACCCCGATTCTTAAACCAACTACACAGTGAGCTTAAATTGCTACAACGTAGATTAAGGAATAAGCAGAAAGGCTCTAGCAATCGTCATAAGTTAAACCAAAGAATAGCTAGACTGCACCAACGAGTTTCAGATACAAGAAAAGATTGGCAGTTTAAGTTAGCTCATTCTCTCTGTGACCAAGCTCAGTCAATATTTATTGAGGATATTAACTTTATCTCTTGGGCGAAGGGGATGCTAGGGAAACATACTCTAGATGCTTCTTTTGGACAGTTTGTCTCCATTCTGAAGTGGGTGGCTTGGAAGAGGGATGTTTTTGTTGCTGAAGTTGACAAGAATTACACTTCTCAAATCTGTCCTAACTGTGGTTCTCATACGGGTAAGAAGTTGTTATCTGTGCGAGAACACAACTGTTCTGAATGTGGCTACAAAACCCATCAGGATGTTGCTGCGGCGCAGGTTATCAGAAATCGTGGTGTGGAAAATGTTGACACTGAGCTTTGTCGAAGTGTTCACATTGAGCGAAGCCGAAATGCGCTAGGGCATGGCGTATCAGAAAATGCTTGTGGAGATGGTCTGGCGGGGGCAGCAATGTCTAGCCAAGAATCTGTGAAGCAGGAAATTCTTAAATGCGAGTTTAAGAATCACCGTTGCTTTAGCTCGGTGATTATGTCAATCCCAGAATGACTGCTAGAATGATGAAAACCTTGCTTTGAGATATTGCTTTGAGATGTTGATCTGCCTAAGATGTACTAAATTCTTCTAAAAATTTTCTAAGGATCATAAACTATGAACTCGCCCGTATCCCTCTTAACTACCAGTCTTGCTACCTTCCTTCAACTCTACTTGATCCTTTTATTTGTCAGAATCTTACTAACTTGGTTCCCCACCGTAGATTGGATGAATCGGATTGTCGAAACCCTCAGCCCCATCACCGACCCCTACTTAAATGCGTTTCGGTCTTTTATTCCCTCTGTGGGCGGCTTAGACCTATCACCAATTTTGGCTTTCTTGGTATTACAGGTGCTGATTGCCGTATTCCAAAGTATTACCCCTGCTTCTGTAACTTTCTAGATGTATGACTTCAGATAAATCTTTCCAGCAATCTGTAGTACTGAAACAGTCCCCCCTGTGGTCAAGAGCGATCGCTCTCACTCTGATGGGCGTGACGGGAGCAGCTATTCTCTGGGCAAGCTTAGCCCAGATTGAAGAGGCAATCCCTGCCCAAGGAAAACTAGAGCCAGAAGGGAAAGTAACCGAAATTCAGGCGCCCCTAGTGGGGGTAGTCAAGGAGCTTTCGGTCAAAGAGGGGCAGCGGGTTAATCAGGGCGATCGCCTAGTCCGCCTCGACCCCACTGCTACCCAAGCACAACAGCGATCGCTCCGGGAAATTCGTACCCAACTCAACAATGAAAATCAATACTATCAAGGGCAACTTAGCACCCTCCCCACTTCCGGCACGAGCATTAGCCTGACTCCCGGAATCTTGAACTTGACCCAAAATCGAGAAAATTTAGTTACAGAAAATCAACTCTATCGTACCCAAATTGATGGTGGTGGTGGAGAAGGATTTACCTTAGATCAACAACGCAGGTTGCGATCGAACCAACTAGAAAACCGCTCTCGCATCGCCACCGCAGACCTAGAAGTAGATCAACTCCGCCGCCAGTTGGAGCAAACCAATGGTCAACTGGGCAATGCCCAAGCTACCCTAGCAACTGAACAACAGATTCTTAGTCAACTCACCGCCCTATTCAAAGAAGGAGGCTTTGCCCAAGTCCAGTACCTACGGCAACAACAGGAAGTTCAAAACCGGCAAGCAGAAGTCAGCCGCCTCCAACAAGAGCAGCAACGGATTGAAATTACCATTGCCCAATCCCAAGCCCGCCTAGATAATACGAGAGCCATCACCGAACAGGAAGTCTTGACCCGGATTTCAGTGAATGATAAAGCGATCGCCGATATTGACAGCCAACTTAGCAAAGTAATCTTAGAAAATCAAAAGAAAATTGCCGAAATTGATAGCCAACTTAGCCAAGCCCAAGTCACCCTAGGCTACCAAGATATTACTGCCCCCGTTACCGGTACTGTTTTTGGCTTACAACCCACCGGCATCGGCTTTGTTACCAGTACTACCACTCCCATGCTGAAAATAGTCCCCGACGATGCCCTGATCGCCCAGGTCTACATCACCAATCGGGATATTGGTTTTGTCAAAGAAGGGATGCCCGTAGATGTCCGCATTGACTCTTTTCCCTTTAGCGAATTTGGAGATATTAAAGGAGAATTGATGGCGATCGGCTCCGATGCCCTGCCCCCAGAACCCGCCCGTCCTTTCTACAGTTTCCCCGCCAAAGTCCGCCTAGAAAAGCAAGCCCTCTCCATCAATGGCAGAAATATTAATCTGCAATCAGGTATGTCCATCAGCGTCAATATCAAGATCCGTCAGCGCCCCGTGATCAGTATCTTCACTGATCTGTTCACCAACAAAGCAGACAACCTCAAGCTAGTCCGTTAACCCCTTAGTTTCCCAGCTACAGGCAACTTCCTCCCCGACCTTAGGGATTTGTAGATTAAGCTACCAAACCCCCCATAAGTCTGCTATAGTATGGGATAATTAGGAAGCTATTGACCTAGATAGAAGCAGGGCGACAAAGAAATTCACCCCTAATACTGCACTACTGCGAGTGAAACGGGTGAACAACAAATCGCAAATCAGTCTGTAGATTGATAGAATACTGAAATGCTATCATAGCCTTGATTTCTAGTTATAACGACAGTGGTTGTTGACCCGCTAGAGCTAACTAAAACGCCCTTGAGGTAGTAGTGCAGTCTAGGAAGCCAAACCGTCACTAGAAGCAATAAGCATTCTAAATGGTAAGGACAAAAGCACTTAAACTCCTTGGGACGCAGGGAGTCTGCCCGGTCACTATCACAAGATAGTGAAAGAGTCAGTGGCGGTGCATTGTAGGTTGCAAGCATCGACCAAAACCTCTAGACGCTGTGTAAGACCAAACTTGTGATAGCACAGTAGAGGCAATGGCGGAGGAAACGGGAAGTCCATACTATTGCCTAGCATTAGTGGTGGGCATGTCACCGAGAAGCTATTTGGGTTTGAGATTGGTAATTATTGTAACTCTGCAAAGAACTCAACTGTAAGTGCCAATTCACGATCGGCTGAGTAGTAGGTGGTTAAGGTCTGGATAACCAAAAATGCAGCTATTACTAACCACCTCAAGCTTAAATTTAGGTTTAATTTAGGTTTAAGCTCAACTCCACCAAGCTAGTGAAAGGGTATGCAGCAAGGCAAGATTGCCAAGTTAGAATTTCCTAAAGTTTTTTTGAGAGAAATAACACCAAACCCATCGAGAAGATTTCTTGCATGAGTAGGTTTTGGGAAACCTAAAATCTACTCTCTGAACTTCCTGTGAAGGTGATGCTAAAGGAGTAAGGATGCCTCCCGCACTACGGGCGATATCCCTACCAAAAAGATCATTACCTTTGTAAGGAACTACCCCTTTCAGTATTGATAACGCAAGAAGTCTAATTATCAACTTTTTGAGGAAATTGGATGCCAAAGCAGATTATTATTGCAGAGCAACATCGTCTTGCTGCTGTTTTTTGGGAAGATCAGATTCAAGAATTAGTCGTGGCCACAGGAAGCCACCAAGTGGGGGATATCTACCTAGGAACTGTGGAAAATATTCTCCAAGGTATAGATGCTGCCTTCGTAAATATTGGGGATAGTGAACGGAATGGATTTATTCATGTAACGGATCTGGGGCCTTTACGACTAAAACGTAGTTCTGCTGCCATTACTGAACTTTTGACTCCCCAACAAAAGGTACTAGTTCAGGTAATGAAGGAGCCAACGGGCAATAAAGGACCCCGCCTCACGGGAAATATCAGCCTGCCGGGTCGCTACTTAGTGCTGATGCCCTACGGTAAGGGAGTAAATCTATCCCAGCGGATTAAGCAGGAAAATGAACGGAATCGTTTACGGGCTTTGGCAATTTTGGTGAAACCTTCGGGGATGGGTTTATTGGTGCGGACGGAGGCAGAGGGGAAGCCCGAGGAAGATATTATCCGAGATTTGGAAAGTTTGCAGAAGCAATGGGAGTTGATCCAACAAGAGGCAAATTCTACTCGCCCGCCGGCTCTGCTGAATCGGGATGATGATTTTATTCAGCGGGTACTCCGGGATATGTATACGGCGGAGGTAAATCGGATTGTGGTGGATTCCCATGCGGGGATGAAGCGAGTCAAGCAGCATTTAGCTAGTTGGAATATGGGGCGGAGTATTGAGACGGTTTTGGTAGATCATCACCGTGATCGATCGCCTATTTTGGAATATTTCCGGGTTAATGCGGCCATTCGAGAAGCTCTGAAGCCTAGGGTAGACCTGCCTTCTGGGGGTTATATCATCATTGAGCCGACGGAGGCTTTGACAGTAATTGATGTCAACTCTGGCTCTTTTACTCGATCGGCTACGGCACGGGAGACAGTGTTGTGGACTAACTGTGAGGCAGCAACAGAAATTGCTCGCCAATTGCGGCTCCGGAATATTGGTGGGGTGATTATTATTGATTTTATCGATATGGATTCCCGTCGAGACCAGCTACAGGTACTAGAGCATTTTAATAAGGCATTGAAGGCAGATAAATCTAGACCCCAGATTGCTCAACTCTCAGAACTGGGATTAGTCGAACTAACCCGCAAGCGTCAGGGGCAAAATCTCTACGAACTTTTTGGTCAAACTTGCACTACCTGTGGTGGTTTAGGCCATCTGGTGCGCTTACCCGGAGAGGTGGAGCAGCAGTCCTTAGTGGCATCAGCAGTGGTGAGTAGTCGCCCTGTTTCTCGCAAGTCCGTTAGTGCTAATCCTTGGGAATTAGAGGACATAAACTCTAGTTTTACCCCAACGCCCTCACCGCCGGAAGTTTATCCAGAAGAAGAAAACGAAGATATTGAGTTTGTAAACCATCCGACATATTTGGAGCGAACGAATCCTAAAGAACGCCGCCGAGGAGGAAATCGCCGGGGTCGCCGGGAAGAATTGGGGGCTGTTCCTAATGGAGAGGGCTTTACGAGTGAACCAATCCCCACAGTGCCAAGTCGTCCCCGTCTGGGGCTGCAACCACGCTTATTTAAATCAGAGGAACCACCTTTAGTAGAGGCTGGTGCTGAGGAAGAGGAGTTGGAAGTTGAGGTGGAAGAACGAGAAAGGCATCGTCCGGGTCGAGGGAAGAAAAGTATTGAAGCTCTAGAAGCGATCGCTGTGGAAATGACCCAAGCTGAACAAGAAGTTTATGCCATGATGGGGATTTCACCTCTGGTAAAGCTCGATCGAGAGATCAAAAACCCCAAGGCTGTCCAATTAGCAGTGGTATTACCGGGGGAAACCGTTCCTGCTCTAGGGGAACCAGAAACCCCAGAGGAGCTACCAACCGTTGCCAAATTAGAGCGGACTAGGGAAATTTTTTCTTTGGAAGATTTTGTCCCAATTTTAGAATCGCCTCCCAAGGTGGTGAAACAACTAGAACTGTTAGCCACTCCAGAACCACTTACAGCCGCATTTTTAGACCCATCTCTCCCATCCATTGCTGCTGAGGATCCTAGCCCTGTAGTGGTGGAATCTTCTCTAAATAAGGTCATTTCCACCCCGGAAGTAGTGCAAGAAGAGGTGATAGTTCCAGAACCAGTAGCAGAGGTGCCACAATCAGAGGAATCTATTCCAGCCCCCTTAGTCGATCGTCCTCCTAACTATCGCCGTCGTCGCTCTGCTACTAGAGAAGAAACACCAAGCTAGACCAAAACTATCTAGAATCCTAGTAATCCCTAAGACAGGTAAGGATTATTAGTATTGTGGAGCCTTTGCTCTGTAAGGGTTCCACAATCAAATTTCAGGATATTGTTCAGTCCTGCCAAGATTTTGGGGTATTTAATTTATAAAAAAATTGTCATATCTAAAAATTACTAGAGATTAGGCTTGTGAATGTGGTACATATTTGTTATATTAATTAAGCCCAACTTTAGCCGGGATAGCTCAGTTGGTAGAGCAAGGGACTGAAAATCCCTGTGTCACCAGTTCAATTCTGGTTCCTGGCATTTTTCTCATTCAATCTACGGAATTTAGGATTGTAATCTTGTATTGATCTTTTTGCTACCTAAATATCTCTAAAATGCGAAAACATTTACGGCGGGGATAGAAGTTGCGGTGCAAATCCAGCGATCGCAGCCTACCACAACCATTGCTGACTACATAGATATGAGTCTTGATCTAGTTATTTTTCCTGAAGTTGGAGGGGCTGCCAGCCGGGTTGCCAGAGACTCCGGGTAGTTAGACTTTTGGCATTAATCCAAAAACGCACATGGGGATCACAAGCAGCTACTAACTCTGCAAATACCAACTTGCCCTCATTTTTGCGATTTGTCACCTGAAAATGTTTCCAGCCAAAGGTAGTATCCTTGGCTGTCCACTTGGAACCAACAAGATAGGGGAATTTTTGTTTCTTAGTCTTCATAGGTTTAGGAGTTCTTTCTTGGCTTTGCGATCGCATCAACCTTGGCTCACAATTTTACTTTGGAAGAGAAGAATTAGGTAGTTTAGTTTTAAATTGGAACCCCTACAGAATGCGATCGCCTCCTCTGAAATGTATGGAAACCAACCTCACAATCTCTCAATTTTTTTCTGCTACACTGAGAATCAAATATTTTCTTAATTTAAACCTCCCTCTATGGAATGGGTCATTGCAACATTAATTACGCTCATTGCGGCGATCGCTGGAGCGGTTCAGGCTTGGGGTAGCTACGTTCAAGCGCAGGTATCTTTGAAACAACACAAGAAACAACAAGAAGCTGAAGGACTAAAGCCAAACACCCCAACAAACAGAACTTCTTCCGCCGCTGCCTTTAGCACCAATCCCCTACCATCTAGTATCCCTGCTAATCCTAATCCATCTCCATTTCCCACCACCTATCCTCATGGTGGGGTGAATTTGGTAAGTGAAGTGGGGGCAGATTATACGAATTTACGAGATTTGTTGGTAGCTCG
>ENA-OBLH01000136-OBLH01000136.1-metagenomes-genome-assembly--contig:-NODE-136-length-25717-cov-3.5913_pt1 | contig 25717 bp, 22 predicted proteins | sample MGYA00153382_OBLH01 | MGnify analysis MGYA00153382
ACCAGTTTGAACATTATTTTGATAGCAAGGCGATCGCTAAGATTCCCGATGAAGCATTCTCTCTCTTGGTAGGAGTATTACCCCGGACAATTAGAAATATTCGCGAAGGTTAGTTTATGCTTAATCCCTCTTGGCTCAGGTTAGTCGTCTCTGAGACAGCCCTTAAATCAGTTCTTGCTAAGCCGCCTCTACTAGTAACTATCCTGCTGGGGGGAATATTAATTAGTAGTTGTGGTGCGCCTCCACCCTCTCCCAGTGCCGGAGTTGCCCCTAGGCAAGGAGGACAGCCACCAGGAGGAACGGCTCCAGAAAATGCTGCTGCCCCAAAAGCCAATTCTGTTGTTGACAATCCCCCCGCTGCGGCTCCCCAGTTAGTCAAAACCGCCAGTATGGAACTGGTAGTGGTTTCTGTAGAGGAGAGTATTAAACAAATTACTAGTACTGTCCGTCAGCAAAAAGGGGATATTCTTTCTTTAGAGGATAGCCAAGCTAATCCTCGTGACCGCCATCGGGCAACCCTGCAACTGAGGATACCTCAAGAGAAATTAGAGGCAACCCTAGAAACCTTAGCAAAATTAGGTACAGTCCAGAACCAAAATTTATCCTCAGAAGATGTTAGCAATCAGTTGGTAGATTCGGCAGCTAGGTTAAAGAATTTACGAAAAACTGAGGCGGCTCTATTGGAAATTATGAACCGTTCTGGGTCGGTGGCAGATATTCTCAAGGTTGCTCAGGAAGTGAGTACTGTGCGGCAATCTATTGAACAAATTGATGCCCAACTGCAAAATCTGCAAAATCAAGTTGCTTACTCCAAGGTGACTATTAACTTACAGGCATTAGCTACTGGTAGCTCGGCTACTCCAGCTTTAGGATTGCAATTACAAGAAACTTGGCAACAGGCAACTTCTTCCTTGGGAGGATTAACTACCTCCCTGCTAAAGTTACTATTGTGGCTATTGGTCTATAGTCCTTACTGGGCTTTAATATTTCTGACTATTTATGGCTATAAGCACTGGTTTGGGAAGAAGAAGTCAGTAACCATCCCTACCCCAAATCCTCCGCTTGAATAGCTTGAGAGTGTATTTTTTTATTATTTTTTTATTGTTTTTGGTGATCTGTCCATGCCTGAAATTATGCCTGAAGTATCGATCGCTCAACACTACCACCAACGGACAAAGTATGATCCTAAAACTATTGCTGGCAAAAATCGGGGCTTAGATTGGAACCGGCAACCTGCTCTCTACAAAGAATATCCCGTAGGAAAAGTTATTGACCTCAAACCCTACCTCCAAGATAGTCAGGCTAATAATTCAGGCGATCTGAACGATCTAGGACGGCGACTCTCTAGATTATTGCTACTTACCTATGGTTTAACCGCTAAAATTCCTACCCTCTCCCCCACACCCCAATATTTGAGGGCTGCCCCTTCGGCGGGGGGGCTTTATCCAGCAGAAATTTACCTCATTTCCCGTGGCACATCCTTTTTACCCGCAGGTTTATATAACTATCAAGTCCGGCATCATAGCTTAATCCAGTTTTGGGATAGTGACGGCTGGGGTAAACTCCAAGCTGCTACTTTTGCCCATCCTTTGTTAGATATGGCAGATCTTGCTTTGGTAATTACGGCAGTTTTTGAGCGATCGGCTTGGCGCTACGAAGACCGGGCTTATCGGCGGATATTTTTAGATACAGGGCATTTGCTAGGCAATCTAGAATTAGCTGCTAACCTCCAAGATTTTCGTTCTTACTTAATTGGGGGATTTGTAGATCAGCAGGTGAATGAATTGTTATACCTAGACCCTGAGCAAGAAGGAGTAGTTGCGATCGCTCCCCTGCTAGATCAACGCAACCAAACCTGTCCCTCCTCTATCCTCTCGGTTCTTCCCTCTCCTACTGATACCCACTATCCTCAATTAAAGGAAGGAGAATTATTAAATTATCTCCACCAGAAAACTCAAATCCCTCCTACTCCTCTTCCCCAAATCCCTCCACAAACTGAGCCTGTAGACAATTACAACTTTCCTTTCTGCACGAGGATAGCTACAACGACTACACCTCTCCAATGGAAACCGGAATCTTTAGAATCAACTATCCTGAAACGCCGTTCTACCCGTGCTTACACTGGAGAAGATTTGACTCTACCAGAACTATTGACACTTTTAGATTTTACCTATCACCCAGAACACTACGCAGACCAAGGATTAGACTCCAAACCTGATTATTTTGATCTTGATTTGGTGCAAACTTTCCTAGCTGTATCAGGAGTTAGGGGTTTAGAAGAAGGGTGTTACTACTACGCACTCCACAGTGAAGAACTGCGGCAGATTCGGTTTAAAAACTTTCGGCAAGAGTTGCACTACCTCTGCTTGGGGCAAGATTTGGCAAGGGATGCGGCTGCGATAGTTTTTCATACCGTAAATTTAACTAAAGCGATCGCAAAGTGGGGCGATCGGGCTTATCGTTATTTACACATGGATGCTGGACATTTGGGGCAACGCTTAAATTTAGGAGCCATTTATCTAAATTTAGGAGTAAGTGGGATTGGTGGTTTCTTTGATGATCAAGTTAATGATATTTTGGGGATTCCCCCAGAGGAGGCAGTTTTGTATATTACAACCCTTGGTCGCCCCAGAAATAGCTTATTCTAAGGGCTTATTCTAAAAAATTAGGTGATGGAAGGAAGTTAGTTTGTTAATATATACTAAATTTCCTGATCCAATCTTTGAGATCAGTTATTAGATGGGAGATCATGGCTAAAGTTCTGATAGTGGAAGACAGTTTAACCCAGAGGGAATTGATTGCTCAACTCCTGAAGGCAAACGGTTTAGAGGTATCCACCGCCGCTGATGGCCTGGAAGCAATGGAGCAAATTAAAGATAATCCCCCAGATGTGGTGATTTTAGATATTATTTTGCCAAAAATGAATGGCTATGAAATTTGTCGGAAAATTAAAGCTGATGCTAAAACTCAGAACCTAGCAGTGGTCATGTGTTCTGCTAAAAAAGAGGAGTTTGATCGCTACTGGGGCATGAAGCAGGGGGCTGATGCCTACATTTCCAAGCCCTTCCATCCCCAAGAGCTAGTGGGAACCATCAAGCAACTATTGGTGCGTTAGTAGTATTTTGATAGCTAGCAGTAATGAATATGTCCTTGGGGAAAGGTTCCCAAATCTAAACCTTTGCCTCTAAAGATTTTAGATATTCTGTATTCACTCCTGATTCTCTGACTAAGGCGATTTTGCCAGTGCGAGAAATCTCCCGGATACCAAATTTATTCAGAACTTGAATAATTGCTACCATCTTCCCGGGATCTCCCACCACTTCAATGGTCAGGGCATCTTCAGCCATGTCTACAATATGCGCCCGGAATACTTTAGCCAATTCCACAATTTCTAGACGATTGGAACTACTAGTATTGACCTTAATCAGCATCAATTCTCGCTCAACACAGGGAGTATTAGTAATATCCTGCACTTTCAGCACGTTAATTAGCTTATAAAGTTGCTTGGTTAATTGCTCAATACTCTGTTCATCTCCCGGCACTACCATAGTAATCCGAGAAATTCCCACCTGCTCTGCTGGCCCCACTGCCAGACTTTCAATATTAAATCCCCGGCGAGCAAATAAGCCAGCGATCCGAGTTAAAACCCCGGCTTCATCTTCTACTAAAACTGATAAGGTATGCTTCATAATAAGGTGGTTATAGGTACGTTTAAATAAGCGAGTCAGTAATAATAATGGACTTACTTAAAAATCCTAGGATTACTTAGAAGATTAATCATACACAAAATTTTAGCTAAAGTTAACATGCAATCCCTAGGGCTTGATTAAGAGGATAGAAAATGCGGTTTTTAGGAATTGATTTGGGTTGGAAGTCGGGGGCTAGTGGGTTGTGTTGCTTGGAATGGCAAGGGGGAGAATTAGTTTTACTAAATTTAGAGCGACAACTAGAAATTGTAGATATTTTAAGGTGGGTGAGGCAGTGGGCTGATATCCAGAGTCCGGCATTGGTGGCGGTGGATGCTCCGACGCTGATTCCCAACCAGACAGGAACTCGGCTGCCCGATCGCTTAACCCATAAATATTTTGGTAAATACCATGCGGGTTGCTATCCGGCAAATTTGCAGCGTCCTTTTGCTCAACGGACTGTGGATTTTGGTTTAAGTCTAGAGGAGTTAGGATTTTGTCATGCGCCAATTATGGAAGCAAAAAAATATCATCGCTACCAAATTGAAGTATTTCCTCACCCCGCCCAGGTTAATTTATTTAATCTCGATCGCATTCTTAAATACAAAAAAGGCAGATTGGGCGATCGTTATCTTGAACTAACAAAGCTAAGAAATTATATTCTCTCCATTCTCCCTTCCCTAGAACCGAAGCTACAACTAATCAATCTGCCGGAAATTCCTAGTCAAGGTAAAGCTATGAAGGAGGTGGAAGATATGCTAGATAGTCTGATCTGTGCCTACGTGGGGGCTTATTGGTGGTACTGGGGGGAGGAGAAAAATGTGGTTCTCGGTGATGAAAAAACAGGGTATATTGTCGTCCCCCAGAGAATAATCCCGTAGGGGCGTAAAGCTTTACGCCCTTATGTAACAGGGATTTGCACCTATAGAACCCATTTGGGATATTTCGATACCCATCAATTATTTTCGTAGCATCAGAACTTGGGGAAGATGCGTTACGGCTGAGGCCTAACACATCCTACAGGGGAGATATCAAATGGGTTCTATACGGCAGTTGGATAATCGGTATAGCCTTTTTCATCCCCACCATAGAAGGTGTTGCAATCGGGCTTATTCAGGGTGACACCAGCCGCAAAGCGTTCTACTAGATCAGGGTTGGCAATGTAGAGACGACCAAAGGCAACTAGATCAGCATGACCAGAGGCGATCGCAGCATTTCCGCTCTCCAAACTATAACCCCCGGCGGTGACGATCGTATTCTTAAAGATTGGCCGGAAGAACTCAGCCCCTAAATCTGGCTGATCTTCGGCTGTGCCAAATCCTTCTACTCTAGGAGCAACTAAATGTAGATAGGCCAGATTAAATTGGTTTAGTTCCTTGACCACATGACCAAAGATAGCAGCCCGATGGGAATCACCCATGCTATTAAAAGTCCCGCTAGGAGACAGTCTCACCCCCACTCGATCGCTCCCCCACACATCTATTACTGCTGCCATTACTTCCAGCAATAGGCGCGAGCGATTTTCTACAGAGCCGCCATAGATATCGGGGCGATGATTGGAGTTATCTTGCAAAAACTGATCTAATAAATATCCATTAGCGCCGTGAACTTCTACCCCATCAAACCCAGCTTCTAGGGCATTTTTTGCCCCTAACCGATATTGTTCAATAATTTGGGGGATTTCCTCTAGTTCCAAAGTCCGGGGAGTGACGTAGGGTTTCATGCCTTCGTAGGTAGCAGATTCACCCTCTGGGGCGATCGCTGAAGGAGCTAGGGGTAACTCGCCATTGGGTTGTAAATCTGGATGGGAAATTCTGCCTACATGCCAAAGTTGCAAAAATATCCGCCCGCCTTGGGCATGAACTGCTTCTGTGATTGACTTCCAACCGGTAACTTGCTCTGGGGAATAAATTCCCGGTGTATTAGGATAGCCCAACCCTTGGGGAGAAATTTGGGTTGCTTCCGAGATAATTAAACCGGCAGAGGCACGTTGCTTATAATACAACGCCATTAAATCATTGGGAACGTTATCTTTTACTGTCCGGTTCCGAGTTAGGGGAGCCATGACAATTCGATTAGGTAAGGTGTAGCGGCCGAGTTTGACTGAAGAAAGAAGGAGATTACTCATGGGATTAATGGACTGCGTGGGCAGGTTTATAGTTCTATAGTTCGATTATATACGAACAATGGGAATATATAAAATATTATGCGATGATTAAAATATTTAGAATCTATCACAATTTTTGATGCGTCAATATCAACATCCCGATCGCCATAATATTTCTCTTACTGGAGTCCTTTACGGACTTAGTGATCCTACACGCTTGCAAATTGTCAAAATGTTATCTAGCAAAGCTGAGATTACCTGTGGGGAATTTTGCTTAGAAACAAGTAAATCCACTCAGTCTCATCATTTTAAGGTGCTGCGAGATACGGGCATCATGTACACTCGCCTAGAAGGGACTCAACACCATAATTCTCTACGTCGTGAAGACTTAAATGCTCTTTTTCCTAATCTATTAGATGCAGTCTTGCAAGGAGTGGATATTCACCTATGAGGGGGGAGAAGGGCGATCGCTTTGCCAGTATTTTTAATTTCTACTCCGGGGTTAACTGGAGATTTCAATACTGCCAACACATCGATATCTGATTCAGCATCACCACGGGCTTGAGAACCAAAAAGCGTAAAGTAGGCGATCGTCGTAGCGATCAGTGATTTCTTGTTTGAGGCGGGTGAGGATGGGGATGAGGGTGATATTTATGGTGATTAATATCGATATTGCTGGGTCACGCTAGAGCGATCGTAAATAAAAAACCGCACCATCTCAGCAAAAATAGTGAATTTATCTCTTATATAGGAGTCTGCTCTAGGTCTACCATACTATAGAAATTAATTGCCAAGAGAATTGATAAAATTTGGATAATTAGAAAGAAACTTTCTGCCAAAACACCCAAAATCCAGATAATTCGACGGAAATTTTCTGCTTTTTACCTCCTATAAGGTGATTAAAAGAGAAACAGATATTACTTTTACTATAAAAATTTCCAACAAATGAAAAAATCACGCCAGCAACTGATAGAGCAATTTTCAAAAATAGCTGAGGATGGTGTATTTAGCAATGAGATTCGAGTGTCACAACTTGAATATAATTCTCTGCCTAGAGACATTGCAATATTTATGAAAGTAGTAATTGATTATCGTCAACAAACCTTAAAACATAAAGATTTTGCTGAGATTCGTGAGATTTTTCTTAAGCTAATTATAGTTGCATACCGAGAAGCCAAGCGAATCAATCCTGATATCGCCCTCAGCATAGTAAGCAGTTTTATTGATGATTATCCTGGTGTACAAGAGTCATGTTTACTACTAAAACTGTACTCCTTGAGTAATGCTTGCTTAGCATTTCGTGAGGTTGCAAAATCAGAAAATAGACTATTAGTCTGGCAACAAGCTTGTAGACAGTTTCAGGCTTACAACGAATTTCTCAATGGATTGTTGTCGTATCTAATTATTTTATGGAGAACAGCAAAATCAAAAACGATTAATACGGCTGTATTTGCTCTTCCATATTCAAATAAAGTAAACCAATTCATGGATATCACGGATGGAGATGATGGTGCTTTTTATATAATCTTTCGTATAGTGCAACCAAAACTACGAAATGCCATAGCGCACGAAACTATATGGCTTAATTCAGATGCGAATAAAGTAATGTATATAGATGGAAAGCCGCCTGTTGAACATGAAATAGATCTCAAGGACTTTATGGTATTATGCTCAGTTGGCTCTCATTTGGCTCAACCATATTTGGCAGCTCTAGCTTTAATAGTTATCATGGAGAGTGATATGGAGCAGGCAAAATTGCTACTGCCGAAAGATTTATTCGATTTATTTAACTTCGTTCCCCCAAATGCGATATAACAATGCACAAGCACGCCAACTATTAAAATGTTGCCTTCAGGATAATCTAATGTTATTTACAGCGGGTGATGGGCAACTTTATATAGAACTTATTCCATTTCACTGAATCCTTAATACAAATAGAGATTGTCATAGGGGCGCAAGTCCTTGTGTTTCTACAAGGTTAGAAATTATAAGTATCGCTCTTTTCATGAAATGGTATTACAAAGATTCTATTGAGATTATCTGGCTATAATCACAATTAGAAATTGGAAAAGCGAACTAAATATCCTCTTGTTCTGATGGAGTGAAATTATACCAAAGCTCCTAGAGGGGCAATTTTACTTAGTTTTAACTTGGGATGATCTGTTTCTATCTGCCCCACATTCCATTCATTTCTGAATAACAATACTGGTCGCCCCCAATTATCTTTGACCGTAACGGTATTAAATAAGCGCCCAGCTTTTTCTAGGGCATCCCAACCATCCACCACCCAACGAGCCACACTGTAGGGCAGGGGTTCCGTGATAGTTTCTACACCGTATTCATTGAGTAAGCGAAATTGGACTACTTCAAATTGCAACTGCCCCACAGCAGCAAGGATGGGATCCCGTTTTGATTCATCCACCGCATACATGATCTGGACTGCTCCCTCTTCCCGGAGTTCGCCAACTCCCTTTTGGAACTGCTTGAATTTAGAAGGGTTGGGATTTTTTAGGTAGGCAAATAATTCGGGAGAGAAACAGGGAATTCCCGCATATTCCAATTTTTTCCCGGTGTAGATAGTGTCCCCGATCGCAAACATCCCCGGATTATTTAAGCCAATTACATCCCCCGGATAAGCCTCTTCAATAGAAGCTCGGTCTTGGGCAAAAAGTTTTTGGGGACGAGAAAGACGCAGGGATTTCCCGGTGCGAGAATGGTTGACGATCATATCTTTGGTGAATTTTCCGGTACAGACTCGCACAAAGGCAATGCGATCGCGATGTTTTGGATCCATATTTGCTTGCAGCTTAAATACAAATCCCGTAAATTCTGGATAAGTGGGGGCAATTTCCCCCAGCGTAGATAATCTCGCACCGGGTTTCAATCCATAATCAAGGAAACTATCTAAGAATAATTGCACCCCAAAATTAGTCATGGCTGAACCAAAAAACACTGGGGTCATTTTGCCCTTGTGGACTGCCTCTAAGTCTAATTCTGTACCCGCCCCTTCAAGGAGTTCTAGATCATCCTTGAGTTGGTGGTAGAGTTGGGGATCTAATAATTCTGCAATGCGGGGATCCCCAAATTTCAGAACTGTATCTTTTGCTTCCCGGCTGCCGTGGGCGGAGCGCTGGAAGAGATGAATTTCTTGATGTTGCCGATCGAACACTCCTTGAAACTGATCTCCCATACCAATAGGCCAATTCACTGGATAGGTAGCCAAACCTAATTCTTGCTCAACTTCATCTAGCAAATCTAAGGGTTCCCGCCCCGGTCGATCGAGCTTATTTACAAAGGTAAAAATGGGGAGCGATCGTAGCTTACACACTTCAAATAATTTCCGAGTCTGGGGTTCCAAACCCTTCGCCGCATCAATCAGCATCACCGCATTATCGGCAGCCGCCAGAGTTCGATAAGTATCTTCACTAAAATCTTGGTGTCCGGGCGTATCAAGTAGATTTACCTGACAATCAGAATACTCAAATTGCAACACCGTAGATGTAATAGAAATACCCCGCTGTTTCTCCATTTCCATCCAGTCAGAAGTTGCCTGCCGTTGGGATGCCCTTGCCTTTACTGCCCCGGCCTGATGGATTGCTCCCCCGTACAACAATAATTTTTCTGTCAGGGTAGTCTTCCCAGCATCGGGGTGAGAAATAATCGCAAAGTTGCGGCGCTTCTGCACCACCTCGGCAAGGTCAACTAAGTTGGGGGAAGTATCAGGAGTCATAATCGATCGTTGAATTTTATTTAATCATAACCTGAAGTTCGGGATAAGAAACTTTCCTGATAGTGTTCTCGGCTTAGCTAAAGGAACCAACGGGGGTGAAGTATGCTGGTGATTGCTTTAAAATGGTTGTACTATCTAGCATCTAGTATCCAATAACTAAGATTTTTGTCATGAATTTATCGGATTTTCCTAACTTAGAAGCAGCCCTAAAGCACTTCTTTGGCTACGATCGCTTCCGTCCCGGTCAAGAGCAAATTATTAGTCAAATCCTCGCCGATGAAGATGTTTTAGTGATTATGCCCACGGGGGGCGGGAAATCCCTTTGTTTCCAGTTACCAGCATTGCTGAAATCTGGAGTAATGATTGTCGTTTCTCCCCTAATTGCCCTGATGCAAGACCAAGTGCAGGCGCTCCAAGATAATGGGATTGGAGCAACTTTTATAAATAGTACGATCGGTTTAGCCGAATCTAGACTGCGGGAGCAAGCAATTCTTCAGGGTAAGATAAAACTCCTTTATGTGGCTCCAGAAAAGTTGCTTACCGATCGATTTTTGCCCTTTCTCCAAGATATTAATAGCCAGATGGGGATTAGTGCGATCGCTATTGATGAAGCTCACTGTGTTTCTCAATGGGGGCATGATTTTCGCCCCGAATATCGCCAGTTAAGCTCCCTCCGCCATCGCTATCCAGATATTCCCATTATCGCCCTCACGGCCACAGCCACAGAAAGAGTCCGCCAAGATATCATCCAGCAGCTAAATCTTAGCCAACCAAAGATTCATATTAGTGGCTTTAATCGGGAAAATTTATATTATGAAGTCCAGCCTAAAGACAAGTTTTCCTATAGTCAGTTACTGAAAATTATTGAACAAAAAGAAAATTCTGGCATAGTCTATTGTCTGAGTCGGAAACGAGTGGATGAAATTGCTGAAAAGTTAAATAAAGATGGGATTCCTGCCCTGCCCTACCATGCAGGGATGAGTAGTGAAGATCGGGCAGAAAATCAAACTAGATTTATTCGAGATGATGTCCAAGTTATGGTAGCTACTGTGGCTTTTGGGATGGGAATTAATAAACCCGATGTGCGGTTTGTAGTGCATTATGATCTGCCCCATAGTATCGAGAATTACTATCAAGAATCGGGTCGAGCCGGCAGAGATGGAGAGCCGGCTTATTGTACTTTATTTTTAGGACTACAAGATATTAGAACTGTTGAATATTTAATTGGTCAAAAGCCTAGCGAAGATGAACAAAGAATTGCTAGACAGCAACTAAGGCAAGTAATTAACTATGCAGAAGGGAATGAATGTCGACGAATTATTCAACTTAATTATTTCGGGGAACAATTTCCCGGAAATTGTGGTAACTGTGATAATTGTTGTTATCCTAAACCTGTAGAAGATTGGACGATCGAAGCTCAGAAGTTTCTTTCCTGTGTGGCTCGGTGCAAGGAAAAATTTGGGGCAGGACATATTATTGATGTGCTGCGGGGTTCTAAAAGTCAGAAAATAGACCAACATGGTCATCACAACTTATCTACCTACGGAATTGGCAAAGATCGAACTATAGAAGAGTGGCGAATATTGGGGCGATCGCTCCTCCATCAAGGTCTATTAGATACTACTAGCGATGGCTATTCTATTCTCAAATTAAATCCTTTAAGCTGGGAAGTTTTGAGGAAACAAAGAGAGGTGTACATTGCTGTTAACAAACCTAAAATTGGTAGGAAAGCTGATAATAGAAATCCGAGAAAAAATGCCAGTGTTAGTAGCGAAGATAGTTATCTAAATGGTTCTGTCGATAATCGAGTAGAAATAGAATTATTTTTCCAAAGGTTAAGAAAACTACGCAAACAATTAGCTGATGCCCAAGCAGTTCCTCCTTATGTAATTTTTTCTGATACCACTCTCCGGCAGATTGCCCTCCAACAACCCCAAAGCCCTGAACATTTTAGCGAAATTTCTGGAGTAGGGAAATATAAATTGGCACAGTATGGTGAAAGATTCATAGCAGAAATTAAAAACTATCTTCAAGAAATTAGTCAGATAAAAACAATGGCTATAGGTACTAGTAGTGACACTAGAATTTTTACTCTTCAATTATATGAAAGAGGATTAAGTTTGGAGGAGATTGCCCAACAACGAAACTTACAAATTAGTACTATTTCTAATCACCTAGCAGAGTTAATTAATGAAGGGAAATCTATTAATTTAGATCGAATAATTACCCCAGAAAAACAAGAAATAATTAGGGGAGCGATCGAACTCTTAGGCATCGAAAAATTAAAACCAATTTGGGAACATCTAGAAGGTAACTATTCCTACGATGAGATTCGTCTAGTTGCTAGGGCATGGCAAAAATAAAATTCTAGGGGATTACTATTGATACTTAATACCTGCTTTTTTCAACCGAGTTAGTGCCTCGCCTAAGCGATCGCACTCAGCAATCAAACTAATCCGCACATAACCTTCCCCACAAGAGCCAAAAGCATTGCCCGGCGTTACTACTACTCCAGTTTCTTGCAATACCTTCAGGGCAAAATCCGTAGAACCCATACCTACAGCACAAGGAATCCAGAGATACATGGTTGCCTGAGATTTAGGAATATCCCAGCCTAATTCTCCCAACCCCTTAATCATAAAATCCCGGCGAGTCCGGTAGCGATGCTGCACATCTTGGAGATAGCTATCGGGTAATTGCAAAGCAGTTTCGGCCGCCGTTTGTATTACTGCAAAAATGCCGTAATCTAGGTTAGTTTTCAGGGTTCTTAAGCCTTGAATTATCTGGTTATTTCCTACCACAAAACCCACTCGCCAACCCGCCATATTATAGGTTTTAGAAAGGGTATGAAACTCTACCCCAATATCCTTAGCTCCGGGAATTTCTAATAAGCTGGTGGGTTGATAACCATCGAAGGCTAATTCTGCATAGCATAAATCATGAACTAGGAGAATTTCATACTTTTTGGCAAAAGCGACAATATCCTCAAAAAACTCCCTCGGAGCCACCGCCGTTGTGGGGTTACTAGGATAGTTGAAGTACAAAATCTTAGCTCTTTCTGCCACTGCATCAGGAATTGCCCCTAGGTCAATTAACCAATCATTTTCCGCACATAGATCTAAGCTATGAATCTTGCCCCCAGCAATCAAAGGCCCCCGAAAATGGGCGGGATAAGCCGGATTTGGGACTAAAACTAAATCTCCCGGATTGACATAAGCCAAAGCCAAGTGAGATAAACCTTCCTTAGAACCAATTAGGGGTAATGCTTCACTATCTGGGTCTAGCTGCACATTATAGCGACGGTTGTACCAACTAGTAATTGCTTGGCGGAAACTAGCAGTACCTTCAAAGGGGGGGTAGCCATGATTAAGGGGATTTTGAAAGGCAGCGATCGCACTATCAATCACTGGCTGGGGGGCAAAACCATCAGGATTGCCCATGCCCAAATCAATTAAATCTAAACCCTGTTCCCTTGCTCTGGCTTTTAGTTCATCTAAGCGAGCAAAAACGTAGGGAGGAAGAGCTTTAATGCGATCGGCGGGAGTAATTTTCATTAGTTATCAGGTGTTCAGAGTTCTTAATTTAAGACTTAAATAAATATAAAGTAGGGGCGCAAGGCTTTGCGCCTTTCTAATTCTAGGCTTTGCGCCTTGCCATATTCCTACATTATCCCTACCTCACTACCTAAGATATTACGTGTGGAAACCATGGCCGCCATCAGTTGTCCGGGGTTAACAACAAAAGGTAAACGGTGAATATCAGAGCCGATATTACAGGCAACTTCTGCTGCCCGCCGGAGTTGGGCTAAGGTAATTTCTCCTAAGCCCAAATCTTCTAAGGATAGGGGCAAACCAATAGCTTGATAAAAATCCGTAAGTTGCTTTCGGGAAGTTATGGCTAATTGATTACCTTGAATCATTTCCTCTAGGCGGAGCTGCACCAAAATTCCGTAGGCGACTTTTTCTCCGTGCAAGGCGTGGTGGGCCACTGGTAGATGAGTTAAGCCATTATGGACTGCATGGGCAGCCACAGTCCGGCATTGCGCCCCGCCAATACCGCCAATTACCCCCGCCAACAGCACCGTAGCATCTATAACTTCTTGCCAAGCTGGACTGCCGGGATTCTCGATCGCAGCGATCGATTTCTGGAGCAAAATATCTCGTAATACCCGTGCCTGTTGGACTGCGGCAATAATCATAGTCTGGTCAGAACCCCCACTACTCACGGAGGCTTCATACCATTTGGCTAGGGCATCCCCAATTCCTGCCACTAGAGTCCGCTTGGGGGCTGTGGCAATCAGACTGTAATCCAAAATTAACAGATCTGGACATTTAGCCAAGCTCACATCGTAGAGAAATGCTCCGGCCGGGGAATAGACATTAGAAAGGGCAGTCCAAGCCGCACAGGTAGCAGCAGAGGTAGGAATAGTGGCGATCGCTAACTGGCATTGATGGGCGATTAACTTGGCGGTATCTAGGGCTTTACCACCGCCGATACCGATGATCATATCTGCCTTGTGGCTAATCACTTTTTCTCTGAGGGCAGCAAGACTAGCTTCGCTACAATCAGGGCTATAGGAACTGGTGGCAGGGGCTAATTTTTGGGTAAGGTTTTTGAGGTAGGGCGGGATCAGATTTAGGGTGCGATCGCCTCCAATGATCAAAGGACGATGACCCAGGGCAGCAAGGGCTGCGATCGCCTCTGCTTCCTGCAAAGCCTGAACACCCCGAAAAACTCTTGCCGGAGCAATACTCAGGCTGGAAATGGTAAGCGATCGACCAGTATTAGTATCAGTAGTGGTTAAAAGGTCTGACATGGCTACTTAGGGCTACTTGAGGTTAGGTGATGGGTACATTAAAAACTTACGGAAGTTAAACAAGTCTAGGTAAAGCAAAATTTGGTTTTTTGATCATACAAGACGTTTAGCCTGAGTGCTGAAAATTTGGAAATTTTACCCTGAAATCCGAAATTTTGGCAATGCTCAAGATTCCTCTGCTCTTCTATCTTAATCTTTTGTTAAATTTCTTGACAGCTTCACTTAATCAATCTATAGTTAAGGATATTAAGTGATAAAGTGAAGGTATGGAAGCCGCCAAAGAGATTATGACCTTGAAATCTTGGGTAATAATGGGCTTAAACTTATTGCTTGGCCTAATTTCTCTAGTAAGTACTATAGCTAATAGGGAGTAAGGCACAAATCTTACCTAGAATCTTATGGTGAGAGTTGCTCAATCACAAAATAATCAAGAGCCAAACTTTCAGCCATCGAATCAACCAGCAAACTCGATCGAGCAACCTGTTAACCAATCTATAAATCACTAAAAACTCTATTTTTGTAGGGGTAGAGGTAATTAATTTAATAATTTCTCCTTGAAAACAGCCGCCCGATCGCGCAGAGCCGGAATCTCTGTCCCTGCAACCCGTTCAGATTCCGTTGCGAGTTGGATAGCTATTTCAATATTTCCCTCTATTTCTGCCAAATTTGCTAGACTTAGTAATACCTCGGCGATTTTATCGTTACGACTAAGTTTCTTACTGAGAGATAAGCAGTTTTGGTAATAATATTTAGCTTGCTTATAGCTTTTTTGGAGAAAGTGCCATTGCCCCAAATTTAATAACGGATCTACTATATAGTAACGATTGTAAGAATTATCTTCAATTAATATCTGATAATTTTCTAAGGATATATGAAGTTGCTGATAACTGGCAACAAAATCCCCTAGATCAAGATAAACACATCCCATAACATTAGGCAATTCTGCTTCCGAAATAGCCAACTCACGATCGATAGAATTAATAGGTAATTGACTATACTGAGCCTTCACAATTTCTTGGGCTTGATGGTAATATTCCAGAGCTTCTTCTAATTTTCCTTGTCGATGGGCTAAGGTTCCTAAATAGCGTAATAGTCTGCATTCTCCAGAAAAATCTTGTAGTAATTGATATTTCTGTAATGATTCTTGGAAATATTTCTGAGCATATTTGGAATCTTGGCTTTCCATAGAAACATAGCCTAATTCCCCTAAGGACTGCGCCTGAATTTTTAAATCATTTACATTCTTGGCAGCTTGAAATATCAGATTAGCACATCGAGAATAATCGTTCCAGTAACATAAATCCCATATCTGTCTACTAATTTTTTCCCAAATGTTAAATAACAAGTTGAAGGATTTTTTACTGGCCTCATCTTCGGATAAACAAAGCTTGGCGATCGTACTCAAATCGCTAAATACATTTGCCCGGTCTTCTGGTGAAGTTATATCTATAGCCATAATTACTTCTTCTATTATTATGGAGCAAGGGGTTTAAATCCCTTGCTATACTTAAACATCGTACTTCCATCTAGCAATTTGTTCCCACTCTGAGATCGATCGCTGCCATCTTTCCACCAATCCCTGCCGCAGACTACGCCTGACCCACGGATGCAAATTGTATCGAGTCTTGCCTTTGGCATCTTGCTCTTCTTCCATCAAATACCAGCGCTTCAGTTCCCGATGGGCCAAATTCCAGTCAGCCTCCTGTACCTGATTGGTTCCAGCTAATTCTTCCCAAGTCACCCCTGCATCTGCATCTCCTAGGTAGTGGAGCAGATTTTTTGTCCCATCACTAATCCGTTGCCAAGCTGTACTTAAGGAAAACTCATAAATTTTCTCCACATCCCCACTGGCTTGTTTCAGGGCAGATAGGACTGGCTCTAACCTGCCATCATCCAAGACCCGCCCCACAATAAAATGCAACGCCAAGGGCGCACCGCAAGATAGTTTATAGACTTGGTGTAGCTGATCAGGACTCGCCTGGAGGAGAGCCAAGACATCTTTGCGTTTTGCCTCATCTTGCAACAACTGATCAGCAAATTCCTTTTCTAAAGATGGAATATTAAGTAGTCTCACGTAGGCAGCATGGGTTTGAAAACGGCTAGTGAGCAATACCCGACTGGGGTTGAGCATTTGATGAAGTTTGGGCAGAATATCTTCCAATTGTGCCGTTTCTGCATTGTCTAAGATAATCAATCTCTTTTCTTTTTTCAAACGCTGGTGGATTTGACTTACAGAACAGCCATCTAATTGATGGGCAATCTCCTGAAGTAATTGATGCCAACTCAGAGATTCATCCTTGTCTGGTCGGCTAATCTGTCCATCTAGAAATTCCGTATCTCTAGCTTTGATCCATAGCACATCAGTAAAAAGGTTTTGCTGAATTGCTGCCTGCGCCACTAGACAAGCTACTTCTGTTTTGCCATAACCTGCACTACCACAGAGGGAGAGGATCGGCACTTCTTGGGGATCCTTGAGGCAGTGTAATACTTCTTCTCTAAACTCATCTCTGCCCCAAACCTTACGACATCGTAAATTAGGAATCCACATTCCCCGATCGTACTTAGGAAGATTTTTATCTGAAACCACCCCCATCTCAGGGGGTGGGGTCACGCCATTACCTACTCCAGAGCTAGGTTTTGATTTCTGTTCTTCAAGATGTAAGTATTGTTCTAAGACCGATCGCACATTCCTTTTCGTGACCGATTCATCCAAGGCTGTCGAAAGAATTTTCCACAATTTAGTACTAACTTCCTTGACATGACTTTCGTTATAGCTACGGAATTCAGCAATTTCCCTAAGAGTTTTTCCTTCTAACGCCCCTTGCAAGATATAGGTTTCTAGATCATTAAATTGCTTTTCTGTTTGAGCTAAAATCAATCTTTTAGCCAGTTTCAAGGTCGCTTCAATATCCATAGCTCTGATAAAAATATTTCACCTAATCATACTTCAGATTTAGGCAATTTTTGCAAACCGACCCGACCAAACCCGACTTTCACCAACTAAACTAACCCGCCAAAGTTCCGACTATAAGCGACTGACAAGCATTCAAGCTCTTGGTATCGTCTAGTCATAGAGTAATTTAGTCCCCAGAAATACATATTAGGTGGCTCAATCCTTCATTAGTTAATTAAGAGGTAGGAAAGTGCGTCAGAGTTACATAATTAGATTTGTCTTAGTTTTTATAGCTTTTATGGGCGCAAATTTTATGTTTATACCTTTAGGTACTATAAATTCAGTGCTTCAGCCGGAGATCGCAGATGTTACTAAATCTGGTTGTGTTAATAATAATGGCTGTTTTCCAACTCCTGTTTGATCTCAATTCCTAGAAAAAGCGATCCAAAAATAATAAGGGCGCAAAGTCTTGCGCCCTCTCCTAGAACCTCTATTTTTAGGTAGTATTTTTAGATAGTGTTTTTAGATGGAAATTAGCGATCGACTGACCCCATAATCACATCCACACTGCCCAAAATTGCCACAATATCTGCCACCTTCACTCCCTTGAGAATGCTAGAGAGAACTTGTAAATTATTAAAATCTGCCGCCCGGATTTTCCAGCGCCAAGGGAAGACATTATCATTCCCAATCAGATAAATTCCCAGTTCCCCTTTCCCACTCTCAATCCGCACGTAGTGTTCCCCCGCCGGAATTTTCCAAGTAGGAGCAAGTTTTTTCGTGATGTATTGGAAATCTAGATCATTAAAACTAGAACCCTTACCTTCCAGTAATCTCTTAGCTTCTAGGTTCTCGTAGGGACCACCAGGTAATCCGGCAACGGCTTGGCGAATAATCTTCACGGATTCCCGCATTTCCCGAATCCTGACAAAATATCGAGCCAGACAATCCCCAGCAGTTTCCCACTGGACATCCCAATCAAAATCGTCGTAGCACTCGTAATGATCCACTTTCCGTAGATCCCACTTCACCCCAGAGGCTCGGAGCATCGGCCCAGAAAGTCCCCAATTAATCGCTTCCTCACGGGCGATCGTCCCCACTCCCTCTAAACGGCGCCGGAAGATGGGATTATCAGTAATTAACTTCTCATACTCATCTACCTTGTCATCAAAGTAATCACAAAAATCAATACACTTATCTGTCCAACCGTAGGGCAGATCAGCGCACACACCACCAACCCGAAAATAGTTATTATTAATCAGTCTTTGTCCTGTAGCAGCTTCCCAAAGATCATAAATTAATTCCCGCTCCCGGAAAATATAGAAGAAGGGAGTCTGCGCCCCCACATCTGCCATAAATGGTCCCAACCAGAGGAGATGATTTGCAATCCGGTTTAGCTCTAGCATGATTACCCGGATATAACTAGCCCGTTTAGGCACAGGAATATCTGCCAACTTTTCTGGAGCATTAACTGTAATGGCTTCATTGAACATACCCGCAGCATAATCCCAACGACTAACGTAGGGAATATACATAATATTGGTACGATTCTCGGCGATTTTTTCCATGCCCCGATGCAAGTACCCAAGGACGGGTTCACAATCTATCACATCTTCCCCATCCAGAGTCACGATCAAGCGGAGAACTCCGTGCATCGAGGGATGGTGGGGACCCATATTCAGAATCATGGGTTCTGTTCTGGTCTCGATTTTTGCCATAGGTTAAGTGGGCTTAGATTTTAGTAGTTTATTTTTTGCAACTTAATCGTTAATTGTAAACCCGTTCTCATCAGAAAGATAGGGGTTTAGGGTCAATAAGCATTTCAATTAATAAGTCTTAGCTATTCATATTTTTTATTGAACTGTTTTTTAGCTTGCTCATAGATCTCCGGGGTGATGGGAGAAAAACTATTATCTTGAGCATAGGTTTCAATTTTTTTCCGGGCAAAGGGACGGACAAAGAAGGGAATATCTTTTAATTTAGCCTCAGCTTCAGGAGTCCAGACAATCTTTTCACTCATGGATATTTCAGTATTCTTAGACTTAATGTTTATCTAACGCTAACCGATAAGGTTACACAAGGAATTAAAGCTAACTAATTCTTTACCACCTGTGTTGATAGCCAAGGAAAATATAGCCCGATCGCTAATCCCGAACCTAGCCAAGAAACCTACACACCTAAAAGTTTCTACAGCCCCTTAGCTACACCAGCACCAGTTAGGAAGATGGGCTTTACTGCGACACTAGCACCTGAATCTGTAGAAGCTCCTAACTTTATTCCAGTAGTTCTTACAGTACATCCCACATTGCAAAAATGGCTCAAATCATGGCTCAATGTGTCTCTGCAATCCGATCTGAGTTACTCGACTAGACCCTGAATCAGAGCAAAAATACGCTACTAGCTTGTTTATAGCGGCAGCTAAAGAAATCTTTTAAGGAGGGGCAGGGGGGAGTCAAGAACTTTGACCGGGACTAGACTCCCCCCACTATTTCCACAATACCACCGCCCTCTATTTTCTATCAGGGGACTCCCCTGGATTGTAGAAATTTCCGTTGACGAACTCTAATTTTACGCTTCCTGTCTCTCCTGACCTGTTCTTCGTAACGATCAGTTCTGCTACGTTTGGTTCCTCGGAATCTCTGTAGTAGTAGTATTCGTCTCGATACACACAAAGCACCACGTCAGCATCCTCTTCGCTCGCTTCTTTCGGTAGGTCTGAATTGAGCGGGCGCTTGTTATTCCTCTTATCTACAGATGGAGAAAGCTGGGATAGGACAACCACCGGACAATCTAGCTGCTTGGCAAGGACTTTTAGTTCTCGAGTGATCTGTTTCTCAAAACCGCAGGATATTCCCTGAAGGGGGTCAATGAAGACGGCAGACAAACCATTCCATTCTTGCCTAAGAGCGTTTGCATCTTCTGATAGCTGTATGATGTTGGCAGGACGGTCTATAAAAATTAATGGCAGTTCCTTGAATCCCTCGCGGGTCTTCTCTAGGGCTACTCGCTCTTCTGGGGAGATTGTCCCTTTGCGAACTGCATCGGACGGGATACCCACCTCTCCACAGATTAGTTTAGTAGCGAGTTGCTCCCCCGTCATCTCAGAAGAGAAGAAGAGACAAGTCCCTTGAGTTGCTATATGTCTCGCCATTCGCAATGCCAAAGAAGACTTACCCATTGAGGTACGACTAGCAATAATGGCTAGTGTCTTCTTCTGAAAGCCACCAATCAAAGAGTCAAGCCCGTAAAATCCTGTAGGGATACCCCCTAATTGTTCCTCTATTTGACATACTCCCTGTTGTTTTTGCCTTATTGCCCATACAGTCTTTCGCTACCTTCATCTTAACATCGGGGGTTGAGTTCCATTGTAGATATTCGAGTGGGGTACTGGTCTAACAGTAGCAGAACTAAAAAACTCTCAAATCTTAAAGGAATATGGCAAAACAGCATAGTTATGCAGTTTTGAATTACACCGTATTTTTTTGTATCTTTAGTTTTAGCGAGTTCTCACAAATAACAAAGAATTATGGAGTGATACCAGAGGCTCTCTTAAAACTTCCTTGGCATATTGCCTAAAACTTTATATGTAATTACTGTACCCTTTATGTAAAGTGTTAATTGGTAATTATTTAGGTAAATATTAAATAGCTTAAAACCGTTACAGGGTCTAGTATGGACGATACTGGATTTGAACCAGCGACCCCTTCCGTGTGAAGGAAGTGCGCTACCACTGTGCTAATCGTCCGTGGTTGGATGAAAAAATTAATAATTATTTTCCAATAGCCTATAAAATTTATACCATGTTTCTGGGCTGACTAGGTTTAAGATTCATGGCTTCATAATCATCTCAACTTATAATCCATCTTGTAGTTGAGGAGAACGATCGGCAACCTGCCCTAAAATTTTTACGTCTAGCTTCTAAACCTGTTAATAATTTGTATGCCTACAGTGAATAAACCTGTGAATAAATCCACTTTTTCTCTACGCCGCTTGTCCCTAGCCCTGTTGACAACCTTGACCCTCAGTTTACCTAGTAGCCCTAGCTGGGCTGCGGATCCTTTTCGGAGCAATAATCCCCGTAATATTGATGGCAATACTGAGGCTGCTTTTAAGGCCATTTTTCAGGAGGGGAACTATCCCTCTGCCCAACAATATCTCCAACAGGCAGAGGCAAGTAATCCCCAAGAACCCTTGGTTTATGCCATGATTGCCTCCCTCGCCCATACCCAAGAGGACTGGGCTACCCTCGATCGCTACGGGGCGAAAACTTTAGAAACTGCCCAACAAATTATGGGTAGTGATCCCCTCCGAGGCCACCTCTACACGGCAGCAGGAACATTCCTCCAAGGGGCGGCTAGTCTGCGGCGGGGAGAGAGGATCGGTATTCTGCCTAAGCTCCAGCAGGTATTTCAATCTCTTGAGCAGGCAAACAAAATTGATCCCCAAGACCCGGAATTAAATCTCCTCAAGGGTTATATGGATCTACTTTTAGCAGTACATTTACCTTTTTCTAGCCCTGATCAAGCGATCGCTAAACTACAAAATTATGGCACTCCTGACTATCTGGTTTTTCGGGGAGTAGCGATCGCCTATCGAGATCTAAAAAACTATCCTCAAGCCCTCAAGTATGTAGATCAAGCTTTAGCTATTACCTCCAATAACCCAGAACTCCATTATCTAAAAGCCCAAATTCTATTTCGTCAAGGGAGTAATGACCCCAGAGCTTTACGGCTGTTTAACCGAGCGATCGACAAACAGCAGCAGTTACCTATTTCTCAAGTAGCCCAAATAGTATACGAACGCTGTGTCACGGAAAATCGCTTAGATGCAACGGGCAGGGATTGCTTTGGACAAATGACAAGGGTGCGGCAGAATGGTGTCCTTCCTAGGGAATGAGGATATCGACAAAATTAGCCGATTGGAGCGATCGTCCCAATTGATACTGAGTATAATCCCGTAGCAGACGCTCTATCTTTCGCCAGGGAGCCTCTGGCAAGAGTTGGGGCAGTTGGGGTTGTGCCAGTTGTTGCATGAGAGATAATTCTAAGGCAGTAAGAGTTTGGGGCGGCAGGGGTTCCCCCAATTCTAGGTGATCTAAACTAATAGCTCCTCCAGCATGGGAGTTGAACCCCACTTGCCAGTCGGTATAAGCAAAATCAGGAACTAAGGCCACCTGAGTTTGACAGCAGGTCTGGACTTGGGGCGCAAGCCCCACGAGAGCCAAAATATGAAATACAGCTTGGGATAGGTGAGCCAAGAGGATAGAAGTTTCTTTGGGAGGTAAGGCCTCAATGCGACGGAGATGCTCTGTCAGAATTTCAAAAAGTTGTTCTTGGGGCTGTTCGCTCAGGGCATGGGCGATGACTATCTCCGCTAGGTATTGCCCTGCGGTAAGTTTGCCGATATCTTTGCTCAAGCCACCGTAGACGTTTTTAGTTTCTGCTTGGATCATTTTATCGATCGACTTCCCAGAAACTATCAATAAATCGTTAACTATAAATAATCCACTACGGGGGCTGAGGGAATTTTTTTGCTTTCTTGCCCCCGGAGCTACTACCCGAATCAGACCATATTCTTTTGTGAGGATCGTTACTAAGCGATCGGCCTCCCCCAAAGGCATAGTTTTCAGATTAATTCCCGTTGCTTTGTAAGTACCACTCATTTAAGCCTCATACTTGGCTCGAAAAGCCAACATTGCATCTAAATGGGAATCCATTAATAGGCACTCCTCTAAGTGCGATCGATCTAGACTGGGTAAAAATATACTTTTTTCTGCTTCTAGGTATTCCCCATTTTGGAAAATGTAAATACTAATCTTGCCCGCTTCCCAAAACCATACTTCAGGAATATTGCGTAACTGATATTTTTTTAACTTCTTAATTCCACCACTAGTAACAACAATTTCTATACATAAATCAGTTGCTTCTTGATTTCCATTAAAAGAGTAGGATAGATCCGCTTGAAATTCAGCCCTAGGTTCGATGAGTTGGGAATAAGCGCCCGTAGAAACAAAATCAATGCGCTTCAGAGAAAAATAGGTCATGAGTAGTCCCCCTAGTAGGGTACAAACCATTTCATGAAGTAAGCCAATGCCCATAATTTCCAATACCCCTTCACAGTACATTAATCGCACACCACCAATCTCTGCAAAGGCAGATTGGAGAGTTTTAAATTGCTGCCAAGTTACAGATTGCTGAACGAAGTAACGATCGCTATCTCTCTCTAAGGCTTGGGTCATAATAATTCCCTCCTTAAGGATTGCTAATAATGCCAAAAGATGAAGTGTAGCCGTGCAGAAAAGTTTCTCCTCCGACCGGGCCAATTTCCCCACTACAAAAGAATCCAGCTAGGGGAATTGTGCCTACGTAACTCTGAAATAATTGAGAATCAAAATGGGGTGTGCCGTAGAGATTCTTGCCTCTACCTAGACAGGAAAATAATAGAGCGATCGCCGGATTTTTAGTAGAGTTGTCCTGATATTTCTGAAGCAAAATTTCTAAATCTTCCGCAGAAGTATGGGCATCCCGGAGGTGAAATTGTACCCGCTGCCCCGGACGGACTCGATCGCCAATGGCCACCGCCCCCAACCGAGGATCCACCCCCAACATATTCCTAATTAAAAAATCTCCTGCCTCCAACTCGATCTTAAATTCATCTCGTGCTACCCCCACAAATAAAGAATGTTGAGCCAACTCCCGATCGTTCTCATTCAAGCTATCTAGTAATCCTCGTAATGCTTCTAGGGGAATTAAGGATTGTTTCCCACCATCGGCCGTGACCATTTCTAGAATAATATTGCGCTCTCCCTTCGTCACCTGAAATAGCTTCCCAATCGGGCGGCATCCTTGGGCGACGATCGTCTCTACCTCCAAATCTCCACTTAGGGCTACGCCGACTGTCCCTTCTCGATGACAGATATAATCCTGAAATAAACCACTTTTAAACCCCGCTTCTCCTCCACTAGCCAATCCCCCGATCTTGGCTGCTCCGGGATAGGCAAAATCTAAACCCTCTAATAGGTCGTTAATCCGGGCTGAGAAGGGATCCGCCAGCAAAATAAATTGGGGATTTTCTTCAGGTGCCACCCCAACCAAATTTACCCAAGTATCCGGGGAACTATCCATATCTGGTAAATCTTCGGCTGGGAGATGGAAAGTATGAACTTTAACCCCCGGAAGCTGCATCAAAGTCAGGCTGATAGCTGGTTCTCCCTCAACTTCAATAGCTTGGCCTTGGTCATTAGTGCCGATTATTCCGCCCCCACCACAGCCAATCAAAGCCGGAATAGATAACTTAGATTTCAACAAAGGCATAAGACGGGAATATTCACTACCATAGGCGGCGGAAATAAAAATTATCCCCAAATCTGGAGTTCCTGAGAAGTTCGCCTCTAGTTTCTCCACAAGTTCAGCGATCGCCATCTCTAAAGACGGATGGGTAGACAGGGCATTGGCACAGATAATTGCATTACTCATGGGGAAATATGACCGAAATTAATCAATTTGCTACTATGGCAATCCTAAACATTTGCTAGACCAAATTGCTTCTTGTCAAGGATTTCACCCGCCGACGGCGGGTGAAATTATTTAGGATTACTTATAGAAGACTTATTAATAATTGTAGGTCATATTGCAAGTCACTAGAACTGAGAGCAAAGATAGCAGCAAAGAGAACTTCTTCAACTTTTCCACCATAGCCCCCAAAACTTGAGGGAGTGATTCTGGGCAAAAGTAATCCCTGTTAGGCTAAAATAAGGCTATTAAGTTTTATTGCTACTAATTTGGAGTTGACCATAGTTTTTTACTAATAGGACTTACGCAAATTCTGCTGTTAACCACCATTGGTAGGGGCGCAAGGCCTTGCGCCCCTACTATATCTAGGGTGTCTGCGTAAGTCCTGACTAAAAAATTATTTTGGGGCGTAACTCTAGATTTCATAAGGTTTTCAAAATCACTAAATTAAGGATTGAACACAATGGCTTACGAACTACCTGCATTACCCTACGACTACGATGCTCTATCACCCTTCATTACGGCCAAAACCCTAGAGTTTCATCATGATAAACACCATGCTGCCTATGTGACCAACTACAACAATCTAGTTAAGGACACTCCTCTAGCAGATAAATCTCTAGAAGCAGTAATTAAAGAAGTCTATGGTGATGCAACCAAAGCTGGAATTTTTAATAATGGCGCTCAAGCTTGGAACCATACTTTTTATTGGAACTCTCTCAAGCCCGGTGGCGGCGGCACTCCTACTGGTGCTTTAGCTGAAAAAATTAATGCTGATTTTGGCAGTTATGACCAATTCAAAGAAGCCTTTAAGACCGCTGCTACTACTCAATTTGGTAGTGGTTGGGCTTGGTTGGTTCTAGATAATGGCACTCTTAAAGTTACTAAAACTGGAAATGCCGAAAACCCGATCGCTCTCGGTCAAACTCCTCTCCTCACCTGTGATGTGTGGGAACACGCCTACTACTTGGATT
>ENA-OBLH01000137-OBLH01000137.1-metagenomes-genome-assembly--contig:-NODE-137-length-25678-cov-5.39535_pt1 | contig 25678 bp, 29 predicted proteins | sample MGYA00153382_OBLH01 | MGnify analysis MGYA00153382
GCGAGCGCTTCTCGTGGCACATGACCTCGATGCTGCACACCTTCCCCGAACACGATCCGTTTCACGAGCAGATGCAACTGGCGGAGCTGGACTATTACACGGGTTCGGTCGCCGGGCGGACGACGCTGGCGGAGAACTATGTTGGGTTGCCGATTGAGGGCTTTTGACGGCTTCCACGCGCAATCATCTTTTTGCCAGTTTCGGCTTGTAATAAGGGCCTGGTGCGCGTTTCTGGCGAATATCGACTTTGGGGTAAAACGACGCGTTACCCCAGTTAACACGTCACTTTCTGAGAAATGTTGACCATCAACCGCGTCGCGCTGCCTCGATTACAGCGGTCAGTTTCTGCCTGATCGTCGGTCGCAATCTGGAACGAAAAAGCATCGCTGTGCTTGACTCCCGAGCCTCCGTTCAGGCCGAGACAAGGGACGCCCAATCACCGTGACGTCGACCGTCAGCACGTCGCCTTGTTTGCCCGCCGGATAGTCGCCGGGCGCACGAAGCACAGCCCCCACCGAGCTGTCCGGAAACGTCTCCGCGTAGAACGTCGCGCCGTCCAACGCGGTGCCGTCGTACCACAAACAAATCGTGTTTTTGCTGACCATCTTTGTTCTCACGGTTGGGCAAGATACGCGCATTCAAGCCGCGCTCGTACGGCAGTTCTGCAACTTGCGTCGCCGTACTTCGTACTGTAGCGCTCGCGCGCGCGACACTGATCAGATTTGCTCGCCCCCCAGCGGCGGCGTCTCGATGCCGCCTTCGGGCACACGCGGTGCGCGAATGGGCTCGCCAATGTCTTGATCGATCCCTTGAGTACGCCCGTCGCGGGGGCGCTGATCAATGGAGTTTCCAACGCCTGCGTCGGGCGCGTCACCGGGTTGAGGCGAAAAGAGATCGTGGATGGGGTGTTTTTGATCGGACATGTCATGCTCCTTTTGCAGGTGTGAATTGTTGGAGGTGACCGACCAAGGCACAGGCCGGTCACCTAGGCAAACGGTAGAGCGCAAGCGGATCGCGTGGTGTCCGCAATTGTCTGAAGGCGAAGTAGGAAATCGCTTACAGCAATGCATCCGCCACGATAGACACGGCGTCGTTGTCATCTATGGTGGCGTCGGCCACGGTCATCGTGGGGTTGCCAGTGATGTTGAGTCCGCAGCTCGGGCAGTTGATGCTGGCCTCGACGGTGGGCGCGTCCACCGCGTTGATCGAGGTATTGGCCACCAGTGGTGCGCCGGTGAGCCCGAGCGCATAACGAGTGAGGATCAGGCCTTCATTGGTCAGCGACGAGTTACGATCATCAAACGGGCACACTTGGGCATGGATAGGCGCGGTAAAGAGCGCGGCAAGCAGCCCGACCACCGCTGCAGAAAGCTGAAACCGTGGAAGCGTGAGTGAACCCTCGATTGAATTAACTAATTCGATGAGGGATAACGGGCTGTCTACGGGCGTACAAGGCGCAACGATTCAACTGGCGATGAGGGCGTCGTTCGCAGGAGGGGCGCCCCGTGCCCACCAACCCCAGGCAAAACAATCCTCTCGATAGCGCAACGTGATGGTGGGCAGCGGCGGCCCAACCCCGCGACATTGCGGTTCTCGCAAGAATCGCGGCTCTCGCGGCTCCTACGGGCGTTCAGCTTTTTTCTGAAAACCTTATTTTATTTAGGCTTAGCGCTGTAAAAGCACATTAGTCGATAAACGAATAAACCATCTCCTAAGCCCATATTGAATATGGGCGACAGCAAAAAGCTATACCTAAAACTTAACCTGCGCACCCAACTCCAACACCCGGTTCGTAGGAATCTGGAAGTAAGCGGTCGCTGACTGGGCGTTCCTTGCCATTAGGCTGAACAGCCGTTGTCGCCATACCGAAATGCGCTGGCATGGCGTTGGCACGAGCACCTCGCGCGATACGAAAAATGACGTGTCCATCATCTCAAATTCAATGCCGTGATCTTTGGCGGCGATGGTCAGCGCTTTGGGGATGTCCGGCGCGTTCATGAAGCCGTAATTCACCACCATTTTGAAGAACCCGTTGCCGAGGTCTTCGACCTTGACGCGTCTAGCTCGGGTCACCAGCGGCACGTCGTCGAAATGAACGTGCAGCACGATATTGCGTTCGTGCAGTACTTTGTTGTGCTTCAGGTTGTGCAGCATCGCGGCGGGCATTTCGTCCGGCGTCGAGGTCATGAACACCGCTGTGCCCTGCACTCGGGTGGCGTCGCGCGACAAGGCCATGATCATCGGGGCGAGCGGCAATGCGGTTTCCTTGCGCTGCTGCGCCATCAGACTGCGGCCCCGTTTCCACGTGGTCATGAACACCAACACCACGAGCCCGACCACCAGCGGAAACCAGCCGCCGTCAGGGATTTTGATCGCGGTGGAGGCCACCAGCGCAATATCAACAATCAAAAACAAGCCCACCAAGGCGAACGCCCCGAGCTTGTTCCACTTCCACAAGCCGACAGCCACGACGGCAAACAGCACGGTGTCCACCAGCATCGCGCCGGTCACCGCCAGACCGTACGCCGCGGCCAGATTCGAGGTGCTGCGAAACGAAATCACCACGATGAACACCAGCACAAACAACGTCCAGTTGATCGCGGGCAGATAAATTTGGCCCTCGCTTTTGTGCGAGGTGTGCACCACTTTCATGCGCGGCAAAAAGCCCAGTTGAATGGCTTGTCGTCCGATAGAAAACGCGCCGGAGATCACTGCTTGCGACGCAATCACGGTCGCCGCACCGGCCAGAATCACCATCGGAATGAGCATAAAGTGCGGCACTTGATCGTAAAACGGATGCATCTTGCACGCCAGCGCCGCATTGACGGCGGCCTGCTCCGCACAGGTTTTCAAAATCAGCGCGCCCTGACCGAAATAATTGAGCACCAGGGTGGGCATCACCCAACTAAACCACGCCACGCGAATCGGCTTGCGCCCGAAATGGCCCATGTCGGCATACACCGCCTCCGCGCCGGTCACAGCGAGCACCGCCGAGCCGAGCACCACCAGCGAGAGCTTTGGGTTTTCAAACAAAAACCGCAGCGCGTACATCGGGTTTAACGCCTTGAGCACGTCCGGATTGGCGGACAGGTGATAGATGCCAAGGCTACCCAACACCAAAAACCAAAACGCCATGATCGGGCCGAACCATTTGCTCACCCGCCCCGTACCGCCCGCCTGCACGTAAAACAAGCCGGTCAAAATCACCAGCGCTACCGGCACCACGAACACTTGCAGATCGGGATTGATTTCAGTCAAGCCCTCCATCGCGCCCAGCACCGACACGGCGGGCGTGATAATCGAATCACCAAAAAATAGCGCTACGCCAAAGATACCCAACAAGGTCAGATAGCGCCGCTGCGTCACGCTCGACACTGCACGCAGCGCCAACGCCAGCAGCACCATGGTGCCGCCTTCGCCCTGATTGTCGGCGCGCAAAATGATGAAGGCGTACTTGATGGCCACCACGATGGTGAGCACCCAGAAGATGATCGAGAGCAGACCCAGTACGTTGGCCTCGTTGAGCGCAATGCTGTGCGTGGCGCTGAAAAAAACCTCTTTCAGCGTGTACAGCGGCGAGGTGCCAATGTCGCCATAAACAACGCCCACGGCGCCGAGAGACAGGGCCGCCAACTGCGCCCCCTTGGGATGTTTACCGGGGTGCGCGCTGGTCGCTAGTGAACTCATGAATGGGCGAGTATCCGAATACGAGAGCGCGGATTGTATGCCTGTTGTAGGGGTTTTGTGCGGCGCAACATTTTTTGAGGGCGGTCAGCAAAGAAGCTGTTCTGCTCCCTCCCCCAGCGGGGGAGGGCTGGGGTGGGGGCATGGTGAGCAGAACCCACTTGGCTTCTGCGCGAAACTCCCCCACCCTAACCCTCCCCGCTGGGGGATGGGACTGGAACCATCTAAGCCCGGTTCAATGGCAAATTCAGCAGCAAATTCTGCGGTTTAAGCTTCAGTTTGCCGTCCGCGTCCATCGCCATCGCCAAATACACCGGCTTTCCAGCGATGTTGGCGCGCATATCGGCGGGATTTTTGAAGCGCAGCTCGAACAGGCAGAGCAGGCGGCTCATGCGCGCTTCGTCCACCGGCGCGTTGTTGTAAAGATCGTTCAGGATGCCGCTGGCGGTGACGTCCAGCCCAACGTGCCACACCCATTGCTGATCCTCAATCTCGCGGCGATGCACGAGGGTGACATCCACGCCCAGGAAGTGCGCCACCCACTTCTCTAACACCCGCATGAGAGCGTCCAGCGCGGGCTGTCCGCGATTGACGCTCACCGCGAGATCATGTCGCTCATCGCGATCCCAATAAGTCGCCGCGTTGTCGGTCGACAGCACATCGAGATCGATGGAGCGCGTCGGCGTATTCTGTTTTTTGAGCAATTCACCAAGCGAGCCAAAGCCGCCGGTTTCTGAAAACACCTCGACAGTTTCCTCGTCCGCCACCATCACCGCCCCGTCTTCCAGCACCGACACCTTTTGCACACGAAACAGGCATTCCGCCATGCGCGCCTCTAGCGGATTAGCGTCGTCGCCTAGGATGTGCCGCAGAAAAATCTGCGTCAACTGAAACACAAAAATCGGCGGCACGTCCACCCCGTCGCCCTTGAACAGCCCGGTGTACGCGGCCTCCAGCGTGGGCGCAGCGAGCAGGCGATCACGGAATTTGAGCAGGATTCGATAGTTCGCCTGCGCATCCGGGTCGGCAATTTGCAGGATTTCAGCGGCGGCGACAGCTCGACGCGGCGCGGCGAGCAACGCCTCATGCAGCTTGAGCTCCGCTGCGCAAGACTCTGCCACAGGTGCGATTTCGGGGCGCAGGAAGAATGAGCGGATGAAATCGTCGGTGACGGTGAGCGCGTCGCCTGAGCGGGCGAGCAAACCATAACTGCAGGATGACCAAAAATCGGGCATGACAACGCTTGAAATCAAAGAGGTTGGCAAGCGTACTCGAAGCTGTACTAAAATTTGTGTTGTTCAAGGAGCGTTGCAACCGGTGCCCAGTTTTTCTGGCGTGACCGGCTAGGCTTGAACAAGCTTTTTCCAACCGCGCTCGCAGTTTTGGTGACAAACGGGTCACAACGCTTGCGAGCTTCGGGCTTTTCGCCCGCCTCTTCCCAACGTTTCCCTCGTGTGTCGCCCAATTAAATTGGAGTGACTATGAACGCTATTGCTGATAAAGCCTTTACTGATTACGTGATTGCCGACCGCTCGCTGGCCGAATGGGGCCGCAAAGAAGTCAAGATCGCCGAGACCGAAATGCCTGGCCTGATGGCGATCCGCGAGGAGTTTGCCGCCGCCCAACCGCTCAAGGGCGCGCGTGTCACCGGCTCGATCCACATGACGATCCAGACCGCAGTCCTCGTCGAAACGCTGCAAGCGCTCGGCGCGTCGGTGCGTTGGGCGTCGTGCAACATTTTCTCCACGCAGGACCACGCTGCTGCCGCGCTCGCCGCACGCGGCACGCCGGTGTTCGCCACCAAAGGCGAAACGCTCGCTGAATATTGGGACTACACCCATCGCATCTTCGAATTTGGCGCCAAAGGCACCGACGGCGAAGGCCCGAACATGATTCTTGACGACGGCGGCGACGCTACGTTGTTGATGCACCTCGGCCAGCGCGCGGCTAAGGACGCATCGTTGATCGCCAACCCAACGTCAGAAGAAGAAACCTGCCTGTACGCCGCGATCAAGGCGAAGCTCGCCGTCGATCCAACCTGGTACGAGAGGAAGGCCCGCCACATCATCGGCGTGACTGAAGAGACGACCACGGGCGTGCTTCGTTTGAACGAAATGAGCGCGAAGGGCACGCTGCTGTTCCGCGCTATCAACGTCAACGATTCCGTCACCAAGAGCAAATTCGACAACCTGTACGGTTGCCGCGAATCGCTGGTCGACAGCATCAAGCGCGCGACCGACGTGATGATCGCAGGCAAAGTCGCTGTGGTCGCTGGTTACGGCGACGTAGGCAAGGGCTCGGCGCAAGCTTTGCGCGCGTTGTCCGCGCAAGTGTGGGTCACGGAAATTGATCCAATCAACGCGTTGCAGGCCGCGATGGAAGGCTTCAAAGTCGTGACCATGGAATACGCCGCCGACAAGTGCGACATCTTCGTGTCGGCCACTGGCAACAAAAACGTCATCACCTACGCGCACATGAATGCGATGAAGGACGAGGCGATTGTGTGCAACATCGGCCATTTCGATAACGAAATCGACGTCGCTTCGCTCGAAAAATGCACGTGGGACGAGATCAAACCCCAAGTCGATCACGTGATTTTCCCGGACGGCAAAAAGATTACGTTGCTGGCTAAAGGCCGTCTGGTCAACCTCGGGTGCGCCACCGGTCACCCAAGCTTTGTGATGAGCTCCTCGTTCGCCAATCAGGTGATTGCGCAGATGGAGTTGTTCACCAAGCCAGACGCGTATGAAAACGGCAAGGTCTACGTGTTGCCAAAGCATTTGGACGAAAAAGTGGCCCGTCTGCACCTGAAAAAAGTGGGCGCGATGTTGACCGAATTGACCACCGAGCAAGCGGCGTACATTGGCGTGAGCAAGGCTGGGCCTTACAAGCTGGATACGTATCGGTACTAGGCGGTAGATTCCCTCTTCCGTGCACGGGAGAGGGTGCCCGACAGGGCGGGTGAGGGCGGTGACTAGCGGAACCTCGATTGCGTACTGAGTCAATCGGGCAATCTGCGGAACTTACCGGACTTCGCTTGTCCACGGCCCTCACCCCAACCCTCTCCCGCGCGCGGGAGAGGGGGCTAAACAACCGGAGAGACAACATGATCCGTCTACTAATCGTCTGGGTACTGAACGCCGTCGCACTGATGGCCGTCGCGTACCTCATGCCGTCCATTCACGTAACGAATTTCATCGCTGCCCTCATCGCCGCGTTTGCGCTGGGTTTCGTCAACACGTTGATTCGTCCGGTGTTGACCTTGCTGACGCTGCCAATCTCCGTGCTCACGTTAGGTTTTTTCTACCTTGTGATCAATGGCCTGCTGTTCTGGATGGTGGGCAAACTGCTCAACGGATTTACGGTTGATGGCTTTTGGGCGGCTGTGTTCGGTGGCCTGCTTTACGGTTTGATTTCATGGGCATTGGCCATGATCATTCCGTTCGGTAAAAAATCCAGATAGTTTGCCAAGGTGACTCGTGCGTGCTGATGTGCTGCTCGTCGAGCGCGGTCTCGCGCCATCGCGTACGGCTGCGCAACGGCTGATCGCGGCGGGCCACGTGTTCGCGCGCGAAGGCAATTCACGGGTTGCCGTGAGCAAACCCAGCGTCTCCTTCGCAAACGATGTTTCGCTTGAAGTTGAAGCCAGTGATTTGGATCGTTTCGTGTCGCGCGGAGGACTCAAGCTGGATAGTGCGTTGACGCATGTTGGGCTGGATGTTGCGCATTTGCGCTGCCTCGATGTCGGCCAATCAACGGGCGGCTTCACCGATTGCTTATTGCAACGCGGCGCGGCGCATGTGGTGGGTGTGGACGTCGGGCATGATCAGTTGCATGCGCGCATGCGGGCGGATTCGCGGGTGACATGCATTGAGGGCGTGAATGCGCGAACGCTCGCACAGATTGGCGAACCGTTCGACTTGATCGTCGCCGACGTATCGTTCATTTCGCTGACAAAAGTATTGCTGCAATGGCCCGCGTTGTTGACCGCCAAGGGTCGCGTCCTGAGTCTCGTAAAGCCGCAGTTCGAAGTGGGCGCAGACAACCTCGCCAGAGGCGGCATCGTCCGTGATGTGTCACTTTACGCAACCGTAGAAGCGACGATTCGCACAGCGTGCGCGCAAGCAGGTTTACGCGTGCTCGATTACTTCGACAGCGCCATCACCGGCACTGACGGCAATCGCGAGTTTTTCGTCTATGCAGTGGCAGCGGAGCAATTATGAGCAAACAGAGCAGAGCGGCCGCCGACGAATTTCGTGACTATTGCCTTGAACTGCTCGACACACTGTCACCGCACGCGGGCATTGCCGGCATCGCAGCCAAGCGCATGTTCGGCGGCATCAGTTTCTCGATAGATGGCAAAACCTTTGCGATCATCGCCATGGATCAACTGTGGCTCAAGGTGGATGACGAAACGCGCGCTGCGTTCGAGGCGGCGCGTTGCGAAATCTTTACCTATGTTTCGGCAAGTAAGACGAGCACGATGAACTATTTCACCGTGCCACCCGATGCGATGGAGTCAGCGGCGCTGATGCGACCGTGGGCCGCGCTTGCTTGGGACGCAGCGCTTCGTGCCGCAGCAACCAAACCAAAAGCACCCAAAAAGTCTAAAAAGATCACCGAAAAATGAACAATATTTCCTTCGAATTTTTCCCACCGAACACGCCGGAAGGTGCGATCAAACTGCGCGCTGTCACGCAACAACTCGGCGCGCTGTCACCCGAGTTTTTCAGCGTGACGTACGGCGCGGGTGGCTCGACGCGCGAGAAGACGCTGTCCACAGTGCTCGAAATTATCGATGCCGGATTTCACGCTGCGCCGCATCTCTCCTGCATCGGTGCGACCAAACAGAGCATCGCCGAAACCCTTGAGCTGTACAAAGAAAAAGGCATCCGTCGCATCGTCGCCTTGCGCGGCGACATGCCCAGCGGCATGGGCGCGATGGGTGACTTCAGTTACGCCACCGATCTCGTTAAATTCATCCGTGAACTGCACGGTGACCACTTCACCATCGAGGTCGCGGCCTACCCGGAATACCATCCGCAGAGCCGCTACGCCGAGGCCGATCTCAAAAATTTCGTGACCAAAGCCAACGCCGGTGCGCACTCCGCAATCACGCAGTTTTTCTTCAGCGCCGACGCCTACTTTCACTTCGTCGACGAAGTGCGCAAGCGCGGCGTCACCATTCCCATCGTGCCCGGCATCATGCCGTTTCACAATTTCTCGAAGATTGCGCGCTTCGCCGCGAAGGATCAGATCGACATTCCGCGCTGGGTCGCGCTGAAGATGGAAGGCTTTATGGACGACGCCGCGTCGATTCGCGCGTTCGGTGCCGACGTGATCACGAACCTTTGCCAACGCCTGATCGATGGCGGCGCACCGGGCATACATTTCTACACCATGAATCAGGCACCGCTGACCGTTGAAATCGTGCAGCGTTTGCGTTCGTAGCACCCAATCAAACAAAGGCTCACCATGTCTACCCAAGTTATTCATACCGACAAAGCACCAACCGCCATCGGCCCGTACTCGCAGGCTGTCAGCATCAATCTGACCACCGCCGAAAAAATGGTTTTTTGCTCTGGCCAGATCGGGCTCGACCCCGCCACCGGCAATTTGCGCGACGGCTTTGAAGCGCAAGTCGATCAGGCGCTCGCCAACATGCAAGCGGTGATCGCCGCGGCGAACGGCAATCTCGGCGGCATCGTCAAGCTCACGTTGTTCCTCATCGATCTGGCGAATTTCGCCACGGTGAACGCCAAGATGGAAGCGCTGCTGCCGAAGCCGTATCCCGCCCGTTCCACCATCGGCGTTGCATCATTGCCGAAGGGCGCGCTGTTTGAAATTGAAGCCATTGTGGTGATTTAAATCACGCTACAAAATATGGTCAGCTTTGTCATAAAAGCGCCATTTTATATGGGCTTAGGCGCATAAATCTCCTTAAGTCGATAGTTGGATAAATACGCTCCTAGCCCCAGTGTAATTGGGATATAGCGCGAAAAGCTGATAGATGCAAACTCTACATCGCAACCGGTAGCGACACACCCAACTCAATCGCCAACGGCGTCAGCGCAGGCATGATCGTCGCGTGCAATTCAACGCCGTCCACCAACTGCGCGGCCTTCCGAGCCAGGCCGCGTTCACCGGGTAACCGCACACGGCCCACACCGGGCTGCGGCTTTGATGCGTGGCTGATTTCGCGCAGATGATCGGTCTGCCGTTGCAGCGCCGCGCGACCGCCAAACGCCTCGGGATCGAGCACCTGCACGAACACACTCGCGCCCCAGCCTTGCGGTGGATCGGCGCGACCGAAGCCCGCCAGACCGCCCGTCATCGCTTCAATCATCAGGCCCAGCCCGAAGCCCTTGTGCCCCGCGTCGAGCCCGCCCAGCGGAAGCAACGCGCCTTTCGGCTCGACGTATGCGACAGACGGGTCGTCGCTGCCGTGGCCTTCGCTGTCGACGAACCAGATGCCCGGCGCGCGTTTGCCTTCCTTCATCAGCCGCATCGACGGGCCGTTCGCGGTGATCGAGCTGGAGATGTCGATCATGATCGGATCGCTGCCAGTCGGGATGCCAATGGCAATCGGGTTTGGCGTCATGATTGGCGTGATGCCACCGTGCGGTGCAACGCTCGCCGTGCACGGGTCGGAGCTTTGCACGATCACCATGAAACCGTCGCGCGCGGGCGCTTCGAGGTAGGCCGCGAGGCAGGCGATGTGATGCGCGTGCTTGATGGTGATGGTGCCAGTGCCGTGCGCTTTTGCCATCGCGGTGGCGGTCTCGACGGCGCGCTGCGTGAGCCACAATCCGGACAGTCGCTGACCATGCCAAACCTGTGCAACGGTACGCTGATTTTCGACGACCGGTTCCCCCGCAGCGAGCATGGTTTTTTCGCCGAGCGCCTTCAGATAACCGGGCAGCAACGCCATGCCGTGCGTGCCGTGACCGAGCAAATCAGCCTCCACCAAAATGCGCGATGAGGTTGCAGCAATGTCGGCGCGCATGCCGCGCGCGAGGTACAGTGTTTCGCAAAATGCGACGAGGTCGGTGGCGGAATAGCGGGTGACGTTTGGCTGGACTGAATTCATTCTCATACACTCGTGGTCATGTCGTTTCCGAATGCTACGCTGCCGCTATCGCCATTCCGGCCGCTCGTCGAGTCAAGCACTCTTTCCATTAGCGTCGTGGTGCATCGACTCAACGAGCCCGAGCTGCGACGAAATTTGATTACGCTGCGGCTGGCTGCAGATCGACTGCCCAAGCCCTGCGCACGCCTCACGCTCATTGACAACAGCGAGCAGAGCGAGCTTGCCGATGCCCTGAGTGCCGTCGCCATCGCCACGCGCTGGCAGGACGTGAACGTCATTTCCGGCCACGGCAATATCGGTTACGGCTCGGGCCACAATCTGGCCATTCGCACGACCAACGCGGCGGCCCACCTAGTGCTCAATCCCGACGTGGAGCTTGATCTCGATGCGTTGCGCCACGGCTTGCTCACCCTATCGGAACACGCCTGCGTGCTCGTAGGTGCCGTCGGTCGTGACTCCGATGGGACGCCCGGCTATCTGTCAAAACGCATGCCGAGCATCGGCGTGTTTTACCTGCGCGGCTTCGCGCCCGTGTGGCTGAAAAAGCGTTTTGAAAAGCGGCTGGCACGTTACGAATACCGTGATTTGCCGACGAATCGCGTCAGCGACGTTACGCTCGTTTCGGGCGCGTTCATGCTGTGTCGCACCGATGCGCTCGTTGCTGTTGGTGGCTTCGACGAACGTTATTTTTTGCACTTCGAAGACCTCGATTTGTCGCTGCGCATGCATGCGCAAGGCCGCGTCGTCAGCGACCCGCAGGTCACACTCATTCATCACGGCGGCAACGCAGCGAAGAAAGGTGCGGGGCACTTGAAGCTCTTCCTGCGCAGCGCGTCGCGCTTTTTTGATACGCACGGCTGGCGCTGGTTATAGAGGCGCTTAGTGGCACATGGAGGCGCAACCTACAATCGAGGCCATTGTTCATCTCACTCGGCCCTCGCCCATTCATCGCATGCGTCCATCGAATCGTCCCGCCAACCAGTTACGCCCAGTCAAAATCACGCCGCACTTCACCGTTCATGCCGAGGGCTCGGTGCTGATCGAATGTGGCCACACGCGCGTGCTGTGTAACGCCAGCGTCGAGAACGGCGTGCCTGGCCACAAAAAGGGCTCGGGCGAAGGCTGGGTGACGGCTGAGTACGGCATGCTGCCGCGCTCCACGCACACCCGTTCGCGTCGCGAGGCCGCGAGCGGAAAGCAAAGCGGTCGCACTCAGGAAATTCAGCGCCTGATTGGTCGCAGCCTGCGCGCTGTGGTCGATTTGAAAAAGCTCGGCGAACGCCAAATCACCCTCGACTGCGACGTGTTGCAGGCCGATGGCGGCACACGCTGCGCATCGATCACCGGCGCGTATGTGGCGCTGTCCATCGCGCTCAACAAGCTGGTGAAAGCGGGCACGCTCGCGGCGACGCCGTTGAATGATTCGGTGGCTGCTGTGTCGGTCGGGATTTATCAAGGCATGCCGGTGCTCGATCTCGACTATGTCGAGGACTCGAACTGCGAAACCGACATGAACGTGGTGATGACCGGCAACGGTGGCTTCGTCGAAGTGCAGGGCACAGCCGAAGGCGTACCGTTCAGTCGAGCAGAAATGGACGCGTTGCTCGCACTTGCGGCGGAAGGCCTCAATCAGTTGAACGCGGCGCAGGTGGCAGCGATTGCGGCGGCATAGTGTTGCTGAGCACATGACGCCCATTTCCAGACTCGTCATCGCCACCGGCAACGCAAAAAAACTCAAAGAGTTTGAGCGCTTGCTCGCGCCACTTGGCATCGAAGTGATCCCGCAAAGCGCGTTCAACGTACCCGAAGCGCCCGAGCCGCACTGCACGTTCCTCGAAAACGCACTTGCTAAAGCACGCAACGCTGCGCGTCACAGCGGTTTACCCTCGCTCGCAGATGACTCCGGCGTTTGCGTTCACGCGCTGGGCGGCAACCCCGGCGTCAACTCGGCGTACTACGCGGGCCAGCACAAAAGCGATGCTGACAACAACGCAAAACTCATTGCGGATTTGCAGGGCGTGCAAGATCGCAGCGCACATTACACCGCCGTGCTCGCGCTTGTGCTCAACGAAACTGACCCCGAACCGATCATCGCGGAAGGCCGCTGGTACGGTGCGATTATTGACGTGCCACGAGGCAACGGCGGCTTCGGCTACGACCCGTTTTTTCTCGATGTGGAACTCGGCATGACCGGTGCTGAAATGCCGCTCGATCAAAAGGGCGCGCGCTCACATCGCGGCAAGGCGCTAGCAAAGCTGATTGCCGAAATGCAGCAACGCTATGGAGGCTCTGATGCAGCCCGTTCTTGAGCCCATCGAAGCGCGCGTAATCGGCACCATGATCGAGAAGCGCATCACGGTGCCCGACTCGTATCCGCTGACCATCAATTCGATTGTCAACGGCTGCAACCAGATGAACAATCGCGCGCCGGTGACGACGTTGTCCGAAGCCGAAGTGACCAGCGCCGTTGAACGATTGCGTGATCGTGGATTCACCGGATTATTCACTGGAATGGCCACGCGAGTCCCCAAATATTCCGAAACATTCGCCGAACGTCTCGGCCTGCAACGCGCTGAAACAGCGCTCCTGTGCGAACTGATGCTGCGCGGCGCACAGATGCCCGGCGAGCTGCGGTCACGTGCCGAACGAATGCACGCATTTGCCGATTTGGCCGAGGTGGAAAACACCCTCGCGGCCATGAGCAAGCTCACGCCGCCGCTGGTTGTTCAACTGCCACGCGAAGCGGGTGCGCGCGCCGCCAAGTGGCAACACATGCTGTTCGGCGGTGAACTGCCAGAAGCAGGCGCACCGACGTTGCCGCCATCAAAACTGGATCGCGAAACCGCGCTGGTTGATCGCGTCACGGCGCTCGAAGCAAAGGTAGCGGAGCTTGAAGATGCGCTGACTTCCTTGCGCGTGCAGCTTGGCGCATAACCCGACACTGAGTAGTTACTGATGCCAACACAAACGCACGAACCCGCCTCCCGAAAGCCCATCACGCTGCATCGCCTGCGCGAGCTCTACACGTCCGGCGAAAAGCTCACGATGCTGACCTGTTACGACGCCACCTTCGCGCGCGTGCTCGACGAAGCGGGTGTGGAAATGCTGCTCGTCGGCGACTCGCTCGGCATGGTGTTACAAGGCCGCAGTAGCACGTTACCGGTGACGCTCGACGAGATGGCGTATCACGTGCGTTCGGTCGCAGCGGGCAACAAAACCGCGTGGATCATCGGCGATTTGCCATTCGCCAGTTACCAGCAATCAACAGAACAAGCGATGCAAAGTGCCGCCGCGCTGATGCAGGCTGGCTCGCACATGGTCAAGCTTGAAGGCGGCGGCTGGCCGGCAGAGACGGTACGTTTTCTCACCGAACGTGGCGTGCCCGTCTGCGCGCACTTAGGCCTTACGCCACAGTCCGTACACGCGCTCGGCGGCTATCGGATTCAGGGCAAAACCGACGAGGCCGCAGCGACGCTCCGGCAACACTCAAGAGAGCTCGCCGACGCGGGCGCAGCGATGATCGTGCTCGAACTAATTCCCTCCGCGCTCGCTGCGGAAATCACCCGCCTGCTGCCCATCCCCGCGATAGGCATCGGCGCAGGTGTCGACTGCTCGGGCCAGGTGCTCGTGCTGCACGACATGCTCGGCATCACACGCGGCAAACTGCCGCGTTTTGTGAAGAATTTCATGCAGGGATACGCGGGCATCGACGAGGCGATTTCGGCGTATGTGGCGGAAGTGAAGACGTTGAGTTTCCCGGATAACGCGCTTCACGGGTATTGATCGTCACGCCAATGGGCGCCTCTAGAAATTCGGCTTTTCGGGATGAAGTGCCGCAGTTGCCAACTTCGGTCGGGCGCGCAGCAACCGGAATGTACTTACAGGTACATGAGGATTCTGTTGCGCGCGCAACGCGTTGGCACCCGACAACGACGCAATTCGCCCGAAAAACGGATTTATAGGCACCCATCATGCTCGGCCCCCATTTCACGGTGCTCCCACCGCTTTCTCTGTACATCCACATTCCGTGGTGCATTCGCAAATGTCCGTACTGCGATTTCAATTCGCATGAACAGGGCGGCGTGTTGCCCGAGAAGGAATACATCAACGCGTTGATGTCAGACCTCGAAGTGCAGTTGCCGGAATTCTGGGGCCGCACGATTCACAGCATTTTTATCGGTGGCGGCACGCCGAGTTTGTTCTCGGCCGAAGGCATCGGCGACATCCTCGCCGGAGTGCGTGCGCGAACGCGATTGTCGCCGCAAGCCGAGATTACGCTGGAGGCGAATCCGGGCACCTTTGAGATGCAGAAGTTTGCGGAGTACAAGGCAGTGGGCATCACGCGATTGTCGATCGGTATTCAGAGCTTCAACGATGCGCATCTGCATGCGCTGGGCCGCGTGCACGACAGCGCGGAGGCGAAGCGGGCGATTGAAATTGGCCTTGCGACGGTGGGCAACGTGAACCTTGATTTGATGTTTGCGCTGCCCGCCGCGCGCACTGGCGGCGCGGCGCAGACGATGGCAGAGTGTGAGCAGGATGTGCGTGAAGCGCTGGCCTTTCAGACGCCGCATTTGTCGCTCTATCAATTGACGCTGGAGCCGAATACCGTGTTCGCCAAAAAGCCGCCACCGCTGCCCGATCATGATGAAGCCGCTGACATGCAGATTCGCGTCGAGGAATTGCTCGGCGCAGCGGGTTACGAGCATTACGAGACGTCAGCGTACGCCAAGCCGGGCATGCGTTGCCAGCACAATCTGAACTATTGGGGTTTTGGCGATTACGTGGCGATTGGCGCAGGTGCGCACGGCAAATTGTCGATGCCGGGTGGCCCGCCTGGATCAAACGAGAGCGCGAAGATTGTGCGTACGGAGCGCGTTAAACAGCCGCGCGATTACATGCAAAAAGCGTTGGGTGCTGATCCGGCAAATTGTGTGTTCGAGCGGCGCGTGATCAAGCGCGACGAGATCGGCTTTGAGTTCATGCTGAACGCGCTGCGGCTCAACGATGGCTTTCCGGTGGCGTGGTTTGCCGAGCGCACGGGTTATCCGATTTCGCTGGTTAACGCAGTTTTAAATGAAGGCGAGCGTGACGGATTGATCGAACGTTCACACACAAAAATCGCACCAACCGAGTTGGGCCGACGTTTTCAAAATCGTTTGCTGGAACACTTTTTGAAGTAACAACTTTTTAGTGTAAGCGCCTATCTATATGGGCATATAGCATTAAAAAGCAAAATATTGATAAATAGCTAAATCTTCGTCTAAGCCCAAGCTAAATGGCGCTTTCACCCAAAAGCTGTTACCCATTAGTCTGCGATCCAGCTAATCCGACTTCGCTCAGTCAGCCCCGTCTCCGGGAAAACGCTAACCAGCCCGCCAACCCGAAAGCCGACCTCGTTATACTGCCTCGCATGAATATTGCAGTAGACGCTGTCGCCATCTTGCGACGTGCCAAATCGGTGTTGGCTACCGAGGCGTCTGCTATCGCAGCGATGGAAGCGCGCGTCGGACAGCCGATGGTCGACGCGGTGCAGGCGATTCTGGCCTCAAAGGGGCGTGTTGTGGTCACCGGCATCGGCAAATCCGGTCACGTCGGGCGCAAACTGGCCGCCACACTCGCCTCCACCGGCACCCCCGCGTTTTTCGTCCACCCCGCCGAGGCGAGCCACGGCGACATGGGCATGATCGCGATGGACGACGTGGTGATCGCGCTGTCGAACTCTGGCGAAGTGGCGGAGGTCAACGCGCTGCTAACGCCGATCAAACGCGTCGGAGCAAAAATTATTTCAATCACCGGCAACGAGGCGTCCACGCTCGCCACCGAGTCCGACATCGCGCTCGACGCCCGTGTGGCAGAAGAAGCCTGCCCGCTCGGCTTGGCACCCACGGCCAGTACCGCAGCCGCGATGGCGCTCGGCGACGCGCTGGCGATGGCACTGCTTGAAGCTCGCGGATTCACCGCCGAGGACTTCGCGCGCTCGCATCCGGGCGGATCGCTCGGACGCAGGTTGCTCACACACGTCCGCGACGTGATGCGCACCGGCAGCGCGATTCCGACCGTGCCGCTCGGCGCAACCGTCTCGCAAGCACTGTTCGAAATCACCGGCAAGGGCATGGGCATGACGGCCGTGGTCAACGCTGACAACACGCTCGCTGGCGTGTTCACCGACGGCGATTTGCGGCGCTGTTTGCCGAAGATTGGTGACTTCAACGCCGCGCACGTCTCGGACTTCATGACTGCGTATCCGGTGACCATTGGCCCGGATGAACTGGCGGTTGACGCGGTCGGTTTGCTTGAAACCGGACGCAAGCAGCAATTGCTGGTGCTTGATGCAAACAAGCGTTTAGTCGGAGCGCTGAACATGTTCGATTTGTTGCAAGCGAAGGTCGTCTAGCTCATGGCCAAACCCGCCACCCCATTGACCGTCGCTGATCGCATGCGCAGCGTGCGTGCTCTGGTGTGCGACGTGGACGGCGTGCTCACCGACGGCAGCCTGAATTACCTTGGTGCTGACGAGATCAAGTCGTTCTCCGTGCTAGATGGATTCGGCATCACGCTGGCCAAGCAGGCGGGCTGGAAAGTGGCGCTGCTCACCGCGCGCGGCGGAGCTGCGGTTGAGAGGCGCGCAACCGAATTGGGGGTGGAACTCATCAGCGGTGAACGCAGCAAAGGCACCGCATTTGCCGCGATTTGCGAACGCTGGAATGTGCCGCTGAACGAGGCTGCATACATCGGCGACGACTGGCTTGATCTGCCCGCGTTAACCATCGCCGGACTCGCTGCAACTGTGCCGAACGCCGCTGCGGCGGTGCGTCAACGCGCGCATTGGCTCTCGACTAACCCCGGTGGCAGCGGCGCAGTCCGTGAACTGATCGAAGCGATTTTGCGAGTGCAGGGACGGCTCGATGAACTGCTGCAACCTTACCTCCGCGTGACGGCGGCATGAGCACGTTCGTCGGACGGCGGCGGCAGGATCGTCTCGCTGCCCTGTTCCCGCTCTTTGCGGTCGGGCTATTTGCGTTGTTGACTTTCTGGCTGGACGCGCGTGTGTCCGAGAGCGCACGTGCACAAAAAAATTCCACGCAGCCTGCGCCGGATCATTTTCTGGAACGATTCAAGATTCAGCGCACAGCGGTGGACGGTCGCGTTGAAAGCGTTATGGTGGGTGATCGTGCTACGCACTTTCCGGGCAGTCAGACCACGGTGGTCTCGCGCCCGCGCTTTGAGAGTCAACCGGCAGGCAAGCCCAAAATGGAAGTGGACGCGGCGCTCGCCATTCTCAAAAGTGATTCGGCCAAGAGTGGCGTTGAGCAGGTCGATTTTTCCGGCAAAGTGGTGGCGAAACAGGCTGCGAGCGAGGGGCGCGAAGCCGTCACTTACGAGAGCGAAACGTTACGAGTGTTCCCGAAAACCCAACTGGCAGAAACCGACGCGCAAACCCGCACCGTGAGCGGTGATCGGGTGATCATCACGCAGGGACTCCGCGTGAATGCGGACAAAAAGCAGGCACAAACGGATCGTGGCTTTACGGTCACTTTGCCGCCCGCGCCTAATGAATAGGAAGCAAATGAACAAGAATTTTTTACTCCCCAGCATTGCGGCGCTCCTACTCTGCGCCAACGCATTCGCGGAGAACGCTGACCGCACTAAAGAGATGGTGGTGCAGGCCATCACCGGCGAGTTCGACCACGGCGCGGGCGTCTACGTGATCACCAAAGAAGTGACGATCACGCAGGGCACGTTAAAGGTCACGTCGAACAAAGGCACGGTCACGCGTCGCGCCAATGGCAGCTACCAGTCTTCACTGCAAGGTGGCCCGGTGTGCTTCCGCCAGCGCACCGAAAAAGGCGACTGGGCGCAAGGCATTGCGGACCGCGCTGAGCACGACAACGCGACTGGAATCGTCGAGCTGTTCGGTAATGCCAAATTGTTCGTCGGCGACAACGAGGAGCGCGCTAACTACATCGTCTACAACACGCAAACCAGCAAGGCTGAAGCGCGCGAATCGAAAGACCGAAAAACAGAGGGTCGTGGCGTGACGTTCGTGCTACCACCGGGTGAGCCCGACGCTCCTGTCGCCGCCCCGGAGGCGGGTGCTGATGGCGCAACGAAGCCTGCGACGCGAGCCCCCAAACCACCCATCGTCAAAACCCCTAATCCCCCGAAGCGCAATGAGCCAGCTTTCAGCCGCTGCGCTTAAAAAGCGCTACAAATCGCGCACCGTCGTTCACGACGTTTCACTCACCGTGGATAGCGGTGAAGTCGTCGGTTTGCTGGGGCCGAATGGTGCCGGGAAGACGACCTGTTTTTACATGATCGTGGGGCTCGTTGCGGCTGACGGCGGCGTCATCAAGCTCGATAACAAAGAGTTGACGCATTTGCCGATTCATGAACGGGCTCGGCAGGGCTTGTCGTATTTGCCGCAAGAAGCTTCGATCTTTCGCAAGCTCACGGCGGGTGAAAACATTCGCGCTATCTTAGAGTTGCGTGAAAAAGATGAGAGCGTGATTGAGCGCGAATTGCAAGCGCTGCTTGATGATCTGGCGATTGCGCATTTGCGCGATATGCCATCAGTCGCGCTCTCGGGCGGCGAGCGGCGTCGCCTTGAGATTGCGCGCGCGCTTGCCTCGCGGCCACGATTTATTTTGCTCGACGAACCATTCGCTGGTGTTGATCCGATTGCTGTGATCGAGATTCAGCGCATCGTGCGTTTTTTGCGTGAACGCGGAATCGGTGTATTGATCACCGATCACAACGTGCGCGAAACGCTCGGCATTTGTGACCGCGCCTACATCATCAGCGAAGGCCGCGTGCTGGCCGATGGTCACCCGGAAGAAATCATTGGCAACGAGTCGGTGCGCAAGGTGTATTTGGGTGAGCATTTCCGCTTGTAAGTCACAGTAATAATGAAAGCAGGTCTCCAACTCAGACTGGCGCAGCACCTCACGCTGACGCCGCAATTGCAGCAGTCAATTCGATTGTTGCAACTGTCAACGCTTGAGCTGCAACAAGAGATTCAAACCGCCCTCGCTGAGAACCCGTTGCTGGAACTCTCCGATGGCGACGGCGAAACTGATGACGGCGGTGGCAACGACGATGCACCCGAAGTATTTGTTGCCACCATTGACCGCGAGCAACTGCTCGATGGCAGTGACGGCATGGGTACCTTTTCGGCAAGCGAGCGCGACGACTTTGCGAGCAGCGTCACTAGCGCCAGTGACTCGCACGAGGTCGCTGATCCCGCATCACTGAATGGGCAATCAGAGCCCAGCACTACGACCGCTACGTCAGAGATCGACGGCGATTTTGAGGCACAGGTGCTTGATCTTGGCGAGTGGGGCAGTTCCGGTGCGGGCAGTTTTGATGACGATGATGAATCGTTTGAGTCGCAGCGCGTTTCGCCGCCGAGTTTGCGAGAACACTTGCGCTCGCAGTTGGTGCTAGTCAAAGCAGCGCCAGCGATCATTCAACTCGTTCACGGCCTGATTGATAGCCTGGATGAGCACGGCTTTTTGTCGGTTACCAAAGACGATATTGATGCGCTGCTCACCCGTGACGACGGCGACGCGCGCGAGATTGACGAGACGGACTGGCAAAGGGCCATCGCTATCCTGCAGAGTCTTGATCCGGCAGGCGTGGGTGCCGCTGATCTGCGCGAATGTCTGCTGTTGCAGCTTCGACATTGCCCGAAAAATGGGGACACCAAGCTCGCGCGGCGCATTGTCAGTGATGCGCTGGATCATCTTGGGCGACGTGATTATCTGCGTATTCGCAAGCTGCTCGATATTGACGAAATCGATCTCAAAGACGCCCATGCGGTCATCAAAACGCTGACGCCCAGACCGGGCGCAGCGTTCGCGGACGTTTCTACAACACTCATGATTCCTGACGTAATCGTGCGGCGCAGCAAGCGGCGTTGGGTTGCAGAACTCAACCCGGTGGCGGTTCCCAAGCTGACGGTGAACAGTGTGTACGCCGATATGCTGCATCGCCAGAAGGAAGGCCGCTCCACGCCACTTTCAACGCAATTGCAGGAAGCGCGTTGGTTAGTCAAGAATGTGGTTCAACGATTTGATACGATATTGCGTGTGTCCAGCGAAATTGTGGAAAGACAACAAGCATTCTTCGATCACGGCGAGGTCGCCATGCGGCCCCTCGTGCTGCGCGAAGTCGCTGACGCATTGGGCCTGCACGAATCCACCGTGTCCCGAGTCACCACGCAAAAGTACCTCAGCTCGATGCGGGGTTCGTTCGAACTTAAGTATTTTTTCGGCAGCCATGTGGCCACCGATGCGGGCGGGGCTGCGTCGTCAACAGCGATTCGGTCTATGATCAAAACACTCATTTCAGGGGAGGACGCTGCACTGCCATTGACCGACAGCCGTATTGCTGAACTGCTCGGCGAGCAGGGCATCATCGTGGCGCGACGTACGGTGGCGAAATACCGGGAACTACAGAATATTGCCCCGGTCAACTTGAGACGTCGCGGTTAAAGCTTATGTAATCAATCGCGCCGAATTCGCCCTACATTTTTTTGCTATTGAGAGGTACGTTCATGAATTTGCACATCACCGGCCATCATGTTGCTGTTACCGACGCACTCCGCACCTACGTGGTGACCAAACTGGATCGCGTTAATCGTCACTTTGACCACGTTATCGACGTGAGCGTGGTGATGTCGGTCGAAAAACTCAGGCAGAAGGTTGAAGCGAATGTGCATGTCAGCGGGCGCGAAATTCACGCCGCCTGCGAAGGTGCAAGCCTGTACGCGGCTATTGATGAGCTGGCGGATCGACTAGATCGACAGGTCGTGCGCCACAAAGAACGATTGCAAGTACACCGAAGTGAGGGATTCGAGCGCAAACGCATCGAAATCGACTCCGCCCCTGCTGCCTAGCACCCGCGCCGTTACGGCCACGCATGCGAGGCCCGCTGCACTAGAATTCAGGGTGCAGCGCACCTGCGCACGCAGCGGCCAACGAGGCCAAAAAGGCCAATCGAGGCCGCACGCATAACAAGCAAACACGGACTTAAGCCTGCCTGTGAGCCTCCTCTCGGATCTTCTTACCGCTGAAAACGTGTTGCTCGACTTGGACGTGAGCAACAAGCGACGATTGTTTGAACTCATCGCGCTCGAGTCCGAGCTGCGTTACAACCTGAGCCCCACCGTCACCGTTGACAGCCTGCTGGCCCGCGAACGCCTGGGTTCAACTGGTTTGGGTCAAGGCATCGCCATCCCGCACGGTCGGATTCGCGGCTTGAAGCATTCCATCGGCTACTTCGCCCGCCCGAAAACGCCGATTATTTTTGAAGCGCCGGATCGCCTGCCGGTGCGCGATATTTTTGTGTTGCTGGTGCCCGAAGCGGCTACCGACGAGCATCTGCAAATCCTGTCTGAACTGGCGCAGCGGTTCTCCAATCGCGCCTTCCGCGATGCGCTCACCGCGGCCACTGACGCGACGACCATTCACGCGTTGTTCAGCACCCCGCAGTAAGCCCGAGGACGTTCGTGCGCGCTGTCGAAATCACCCGTCTATTCACTGACAACCAGGAGCGGCTCGAAATCGAGTGGGTCGCTGGCCGCGACGCTGGAGGCCGCACGCTGTCGCGCGACACCAATGCGCAAGCGCATGTGGGCCTGGTGGGTCACATGAATTTCATCCACCCGTTCCGCGTGCAGCTGATCGGGCCTGCCGAATTGGCATATCTCGGCACGTTGACCCTACCGGAGCAGGCCGAAACGTTTTCACGCTTGCTGGTTGAGGAGCTGGGTGCCATTTTTATCTGCGGCGTCGGTGATCCTCCAGCCTACATGATCGAGTTAGCTGAGCGCTCCCATGTGCCGCTGATGAAGTCCACTTATCCAAGTCCGCATGTGGTGGACGTACTTCGCCTGTATCTGGCGCGCATGTTGGCGGCTAACGCGACGCTGCACGGCGTGTTCCTTGATGTGCTGGAAATGGGCGTGCTGATCACTGGTGCATCCGCCATCGGCAAAAGCGAGCTGGCGCTAGAACTTATCAGTCGCGGTCACGGCTTGATCGCTGATGACATCGTTGAGGTCTACAAAGTCTCGCCCGAATTGATCGAAGGCCGCTGCCCCGATGTGCTGAAAGATTTCCTCGAAGTGCGCGGCATCGGCATCCTGAATATCCGCACCACGTTTGGTGAAACCGCAGTGCGTCCGCGCAAGTCCTTGAAACTCATCGTGCATCTTGAAGACCATACCGACGAGCAGTTCAAGCGACTGGATCGCATGAACGTGAACGCGAGTTTTCAGGAAATTCTGGGTGTAAAAATTCGCAAGGTTGTGATCCCGGTCGCCGCCGGTCGAAATCTAGCCGTGCTGGTTGAAACGGCCGTGCGCAACTTCGTGTTGAACCTGCGCGGCATTGACTCTACGCGTGAATTTATCGAGCGTCAGGCCAAACTCATGGAGGAAGGCTAACGCCTTCTCGATCCATGCAGTTGATTTTGGTGTTGGGCGTTTCAGGCGCAGGGAAAAACGTGGCGCTTGGCGCGCTGGAGGATCTCGGCTTCGCCATCGTCAACAACCTGCCCGCAGCTCTGCTGGTCGACACGGTCGAGGCAATGTTGGCCACGCACACGCAACCGCTCGGTATCAGTATCAACGCGCATTCACCGACCTTCGTCGCGGATTTTGACGCAGGTTGCGCTGCGATTTCGCGAGTACATCCCGACATGCCGCTGCGCGTCATTCGCATTGATGCCAGCGAGACCACGTTACTACGCCGCTTCGCCGAAACGCGGCGCAAACATCCATTCGCCAGCGATCACAGCACGTTGCAAGAGGCCATCACCGACGAGCGTTCCCGCCTGCACGCCGTAGCTGGGGGGGCGTACGACATCGACACCAGCTCAACCAGCACGCATTTGCTGCGGCAACGCGTGCGGCAATTTGCCAACGCGATCAAGGTCGAATCCGAACTGCCGCTACTCGAAATTTCCTCGTTCGCATATCGACAAGGCATTCCGCCTGACGCCGATCTCGTGTTTGATGCGCGCATCCTGCCCAATCCGTTTTACGAACCCGGTTTGGCGGTACTCACGGGGCGCGACGCCCCGGTGGTTGACTACTTGCGCGCGCAGCCGGAAACGGGCGTGCTGGTGAATGCAATCGCCACCTACATTCGCGCCGCGTTGCCCGGGTTTATTAGTGACAACCGCGCGCGCGTCCATGTCGCGATTGGCTGCACTGGCGGCAAGCATCGCTCTGTGTATGTAGCCGACGCGTTGAAAACCGCGATGGCCTCAACGGCCCGCGTGTTGCGTCATGATCGTGAGCATCCGTTACCAGAATAAGCAGAATAATTACAAACCCTGAAGCCGTTTATGTTGTCATTCCTCGGGCTCAAGCCCGCCAAAAATTTACCGGAAACAATACCCCTGTTTCCGCTCGGTGCCACGCTGTTTCCCGGTGGACGACTCGGCCTCAAAGTCTTCGAGCAACGCTACATTGATCTGGCCAAAGCGCGCATCGCTGACGGCGAATTGTTCGGTGTGATCACGCTGACCGGAGGCAGCGAAGTGGGCGCCGAGCAAACATTTGCCAAGGTCGGCACTTCTGCTCGCGTGCTTTCGTTTGACATGCCGCAAGCGGGGATTTTTCTGCTTGACGTGGTGGGCGAGGATCGCTTTGAAGTGTTGCGTGCAAAGGCGGAGAAGTCCGGTTTGCAACGTGCCGCCGTTCGTTGGATTCCTGCCGAAAAGAAAATGAAAGTTCCAAAGACTTATTCGGAACTCAGTACGATTTTGTCGCAGGTGATGGGACGCGCGGGCGAGGCGAAATTTGCCGAACCGTTCGATCTGGAAGATGCGACATGGGTCGGTAGCCGGCTCGTAGAAATTCTGCAAATCCCGGCTTCGATCAAGCAAAGCCTGCTCGAAATCAACGACGCCGAACTGCGTCTGAAAACGGTGTATCACCTGATAAATCGTGCCGCTAACGCCTCTGGTAGCCCACCCACGCCCCAAGCTTCGTAAAATTAGAAATTCCGATAATCTTGATGGTGCGTGAACAGCGCGCTTAAACCACACGGGGCACTATGGCCGGTCACAGTCAATGGGCAAACATCCAGCACCGCAAGGGTCGCCAGGATGCAAAAAAGGGCAAGATCGCCACGCGCCTGATCAAGGAAATCGCGGTCGCTGCCAAGATGGGCGGCAGCAGTATCGAAGGCAATCCGCGCCTGCGTTTGGCAATCGATAAAGCCTACGACAACAACATGACCCGAGACACCGTCGAGCGCGCGATCAAGCGTGGCGCAGGCGAGGTTGACGGCGCGAACTACGAAGAAATTCGCTACGAAGGCTACGGCATCAACGGTGCCGCGATGATCATCGATTGCCTCACCGACAACCGCGTGCGCACCGTGGCGGAGGTCCGTCATGCGTTCAGCAAACATGGCGGCAATCTCGGCACCGACGGCTCAGTCGCGTTCCTGTTCAAGCATTGTGGCACGCTCCTATTTGCACCGGGCGCGGATGAAAACGCGTTGATGGAAGCGGCGTTAGAGGCGGGCGCAGACGATGTCGTCACGCATGACGACGGCTCGATGGAAGTGGTCACCGGGCCGTACGATTTCGTCAACATCAAAGAAGCGCTGGCCAAGGCAGGTTTCAAATCGGACGCGGGCGAGGTGACGATGAAAGCGCAGAATGAAGTTGTTTTCACTGGTGAAGACGCAATAAAAATGCAGAAATTGCTCGACGCGTTTGACGCAGTGGATGACGTGCAGGACGTGTATACGTCGGCTGTGATTAACGAATAGGGTGCGCTCTGCGCACCAAACCGTGATGGTGCGCAGCGCGCACCCTATGAAAGAGATTGACACATGGGCTGGTTTTCAAAAAACGACGACGGATTTTTCCTCTCCACCA
>ENA-OBLH01000139-OBLH01000139.1-metagenomes-genome-assembly--contig:-NODE-139-length-25519-cov-5.65724_pt1 | contig 25519 bp, 25 predicted proteins | sample MGYA00153382_OBLH01 | MGnify analysis MGYA00153382
CTTTCAGTGCATCCAGCGCGAACGTGAAGCTAGCGATATCGCTCTTGCTGACCGCAACGCCGCGACCGTACATGCGACCGTCTTTCACCTCGCCACCATAAGGATCAAACGACCAGCCGTCACCGGGTGGCACCACATCACCATGCGCATTGAGCGCAACGGTCGGGCCGCCGCTGCCAAACTTATGGCGTACGATGAGGTTGGCCACCGACACCATGCCGTAGTCGCGCACGCGCTCGTCGGGTACGGCGTACCACTCGACGGTATAGCCCTTCGCCTTCAACAGTTCTGCTGCTCTTTCTGCGGGAGGATTGTTGTTGCCCGGCGGCGTGTCAGACGGCACGCGCACGATGTGACGCAGGAACTCAATTTGCTCCGCGTGATGGGTGTCGATGTATTGGCCAATGGTGTCTTGTGTGTTCATGGTGCGTAATGGTGCGCGGAGCGCACCCTATTTCAGAGAAGACGTTCCACTCGTTGCGCTTTGTTCGCGCTGAACGGTGGCGGTTCATAGTGTTCGAAGAAATGCAGCAGCACGGCGGTCGCAATTTCGGCGTCCTCCGCCGTCATCGTTTCGTCGGGGTGATGACTGATGCCGTTGTTGCCACAGCGCACGAACAGCATTGCCATCGGTGCGACCGCAGGAAACACCATCGCGTCATGCCCTGCCCCGCTGGCAAGGTATCGCGGCTTGATGCCCTGCGCCGCGATGGCGGCTTCAAACTGCTTTTGCAACGTCGGGTCGCACGGCGCGGCGTCGGCGTCGTAAAGCGTGTCAACGCGCAACTTCACATTGCGTCGGGCAGCAGTCGCAGGCAACTCGGCGGCAAACGCCTTCAGAGCGACAGCGCGAATCGCATCGTCCCCCGATCGCACATCAATCGTGAATTCCACATCCTGCGGGATGACGTTAATCGCCCCCGGCTTGACCGACAACTTGCCTACAGTGCCGGCGAGCCCCGCATTGTCGGTGCAGTATTTTTCGACAAAGAGAATCATTTCAGCGGCAGCCGCGAGTGCATCCTGACGTGCGCCCATCGGCACTGTGCCCGCATGACCGGCAAGCCCTGTCACGTTGACAATCAGACGCGTAGCACCGGCTATGGCGGTGACCACGCCGACCGCAAGTCCTTCGTTAAGCAGCACCGGGCCCTGCTCAATGTGCGATTCAACAAAGGCGACAACGTCACCATACTGCTCACCACGACGGTCCAGCTCGCTCCATTTGCTCGCGTCGCCACCGAAGTCGTTGATCGCCTGCCGCAGGGTCACACCATCGGCGTCCATCTTATCGAGCCACGCGGGATCAAATTTGCCCGCCATTGCCTTGCTGCCGATCAGGGTCGCCGGAAAGCGCACCCCTTCTTCGTCGCCAAAGCCGACGACTTCCAACGTGTACGGAAGGCGCACGCCGCGCCGGTTCAATTCCTTCACGCAGGCAATCGGGGAAAGGATGCCAAACAGACCGTCGTACTTTCCTGCATTGCGTACGCTGTCCTGATGCGAACCGGTCATCACCACTGGTGCGAACGGCACGCCCCCTTCATAGCGACCGACGATATTGCCGAGCGGGTCGAAGTCTGCGCTCATGCCCGCGTCGCGCATGAGGGCGATCAGATATTCGCCCGCTTGCTTGTGCTCTTTCGAGAGGTAGGTACGCGTGATGCGCGGCGCGTCCTCGGTGAAGGCGGCGAGTACGTCAGCCTGCTTGAGGATTTCGGTTCCGAATTTCATCGCCTACTGCTCCTACGCTTTGTCAGGATGCATCGCGCGCCAGTGCCGCGCGATGTCAATGCGGCGCGTCACCCAAACGCGATCCTGCTTTTCAATGTGATCAAGGAATTTCATCAAGCCCGCCATGCGACCCGGCTTGCCAAGAATGCGGCAATGCATGCCAACACTCATCATCTTCGGAGACTCTTCACCTTCGGCATACAGCACATCGAACGTGTCGATCAGATATTGCGCGAAATCCTGCCCGTTGGCGAAACCTGCTGCGGATGAAAATTTCATGTCGTTCGTATCGAGCGAGTACGGCACGATCAGCTGGCGAGCAATGGTGCTGTCGCGCATGAGCAAGGGCAGATAGAACGGCAAATCATCGCCGTAATAATCGCTGTCGTATTCGTAGCCGCCCTGCGCGATCACCAGACGCTTGGTGTTCGGGCTGTCGCGCCCGGTGTACCAGCCGTAAGGCCAAAGGCCCCCGGTCATCTCCTTGATGATTTGTGTGCCCATGGCCATGTGCTGCTTCTCGCGCTCTTCACCAATGTGCTGATAGTGAATCCAGCGCAGACCGTGACAGGCGATCTCGTGACCGAGTTCGCAGAAGGCTTTGGTTGCCTCCTCGTTGTGCTTTAGCGCCCAAGCCGCAGCAAAAACCGTCAGTGGCAAATTGCGTTTAGCGAACTCGCGCAGGATGCGCCACACGCCGACGCGTGAGCCGTACTCGTACATCGATTCCATCGACAGATGACGCGCCTCGAAGGCCTGAGCGAACGCAATCTCCGACAAAAATGTCTCGGACGCCGGATCACCATGCAGCACTGAATTTTCCGCACCTTCTTCGTAGTTGAGTACAAAGTTGATCGCAATCTTCGCGCGATTGGGCCACTTTGCGTGCGGCGGATTGCGACCGTAACCGGTCATGTCTCGCGGGTATTCAGGAGTCCAGGGCATGATGTCTCTTTATTTAGCCTTGAAGTCTAGCGAGCAATACGCGAACCACACAGCGCGAAACGCTTATAGGCCCTATTTGCCCTCGGTGCTGCGCGCGTTCCACCAGCCGTCAACAAACCGACTCTGCGCGAAACTCACGAAGGCGAGCACTTTCGCAGGAACGCGCTTCGGTGACGGAAAAACAGCGTGCAATTCCTGATCGGGTTGCGAAAAATCTTTGAGCACTTCAACCACTTTGCCCGTTCGCATCGACTCGGCGGCAACGTAGCGAGGCAGCGCCGCCACGCCCAGCCCTTCGCGACAAGCCGCGAGCACCGCAGACAGATTATTCGAGCGCAACCGCCCCTGCACGTCGGCATCGATCCGTTCACCGCGCGGCCCAATGAAATGCCAAATGTCACCGCCCTGCACACTGCTGTAAACCAGCGCGTTGTGGTGCGCAAGATCGGTGGGGCGCTTGGGCGTGCCAGCAGTTTTCAGATATTTTGGGGAAGCAACCACTGTCCAGGGATTGTTGCCGAGGTAGCGTGCGCCGAGACTTGAGTCAGCGAGCTTGCCCATGCGAAGCGCCACATCAACGCCCTGCGCAACGAGGTCGACGTAGCGATCCTCGAACGACAAATCGACCCGAATCTGTGGATGTAGCGCCATGAATTCCAGCGTCAGCGGTACCACGGCACGACGACCGAAGGCAACGGAGGTGCCAATGCGTAACGTACCCTGTGCCTCGCTCTGTGCGGCGCGCGCGGCCTGCTCCGCGGCCTCGGCGTCTTGCAGCAATTGCTTGCAGCGTTCGTAAAACAACGCGCCCGGTTCGCTGAGGCTCACGCCGCGGGTGTTGCGGTTGAGCAGCCGAACTTTCAGACGTGCCTCAAGTGCGGCCACCTGCTTGGTCACGGTGGGCTGCGTGGTTTGAAATTCCGCAGCGGCTTTGGAAAAGCTGCCGGTCTCAACCACCCGCACGAACACTTGCATCGCACCGAGTCTGTCCATGCGCGAAGTTTAGCGATTTTCTCGTCGTTTATTCCATTTGCGAATAGATGTTATGGGCGAGTGACGCATTCTCAAAGCCCGCTTAACGCCCTAGAGTTCGCACAACAAAAAAAGTGATCTACGAAGAAGGAGAATTTTCATGGCAAGAATGACAGCGGCGCAGGCAGCGGTGTACGTAATGGAGAAGGAGGGCATCGACCAGGCGTTCGGCGTTCCCGGTGCGGCAATCAATCCGCTTTACTCAGCGATTCTCAAGCACGGTGGCATCGCACATATTCTTGCGCGGCATGTAGAGGGTGCCTCGCACATGGCCGAAGGCTACACCCGCGCCGTCGCGGGCAACATCGGCGTCTGCATCGGCACGTCCGGGCCAGCGGGCACCGACATGATCACGGGGCTTTACTCCGCGTGGGCGGATTCCATCCCGATTCTCTGTGTCACCGGGCAAGCGCCGCGCGCACGACTCTACAAAGAGGACTTTCAGGCAGTAGACATTGAGTCGATCTCCAAACCCGTGACCAAGTGGTCGGTGACAGTCCGCGAACCAGCACTGGTACCGCGTGTGTTTCAGCAGGCGTTTCATGTGATGCGCTCGGGTCGTCCCGGCCCCGTGTTGATTGACCTGCCGTTTGATGTTCAGATGACCGAGATCGAGTTTGACGTTGACACCTATGCGCCACTGCCGGTGTACAAACCCGCTGCGACGCGTCCGCAAATTGAAAAGGCCATTGCCATGCTGCAAGCGGCTGAGCGGCCTCTGATCGTTGCTGGGGGCGGCATCATCAATGCCGATGCCTGCGATCTGCTGGTTGAGTTTGCCGAGATAACGGGCGTGCCGGTGATCCCTACACTCATGGGTTGGGGCAGTATTCCCGACAACCACCCGCTGATGGCGGGCATGTGCGGCTTGCAAACGAGTCATCGCTACGGCAACGCAACCATGCTCGCGTCGGACTTTGTGCTCGGCATCGGCAACCGCTGGGCCAATCGGCACACCGGCTCGGTGGAGGTGTACACCAAGGATCGCACGTTTGTTCATGTGGACATCGAGCCGACGCAGATTGGTCGCGTGTTTTCGCCGGATTTCGGCATCGCGTCGGACGCCAAACTGGCACTCGAACAGTTCGTAGCTGTGGCTAAAGACATGAAGGCGAAAAGCCAGCTCAAAGACCGCAGCGCTTGGGTCAGCGATTGCCTGGAACGTAAGCGCACGATGCTGAGAAAGACCAACTTCGAGGCAGTGCCGCTCAAGCCGCAGCGCGTGTATCAGTGCATGAACAATGCGTTCGGGCAAGACGCTTGCTACGTGAGCACGATTGGGCTCTCGCAAATTGCGGGCGCGCAGTTTCTGCATGTTTACAAGCCGCGGCACTGGATCAACTGCGGGCAGGCGGGGCCGTTGGGCTGGACAGTACCAGCAGCGCTCGGTGTACGAGCGGCCGATCCAACGCGCAAGATCATCGCGCTTTCAGGCGATTACGATTTTCAGTTCATGATTGAGGAGTTGGCCGTTGGCGCGCAGTTCAAGCTGCCGTACCTGCACATCGTCGTGAACAATTCGTACCTAGGTTTGATTCGCCAAAGCCAGCGCGGATTCAACATGGATTACTGCGTGCAACTCGCGTTCGAAAACATTAATACACCGGAGACTGAAACATTGTCGCGAGCGTACGGCGTCGATCACGTAAAAGTAGTGGAAGGCTTGGGGTGCAAGGCCATTCGCGTGCACAAGCAGGAAGAAATTGCGCCCGCGATCAACCAGGCCGAGACGTGGATGGCCGAGTATCGCGTGCCGGTCGTGATCGAGATCATGCTGGAGCGCGTAACCAACATCGCGATGGGCACCGAGATCAATAACGTGGTGGAATTTGAAGAAATCACCGATAGCAAAGCCGATGCGCCGACCTCGGTGATGGCGATGCTTGACTAACTTAATTGAATATTTGATATGCCCAAATTTTCCGCTAACCTCACGTTTTTGTTCACTGAGCTTCCATTCATGGAGCGCTTCGAAGCCGCAGCCAAAGCAGGCTTCAAGGCCGTTGAATACATGGCTCCGTACCCCTATCCCGCCGATGATCTGAAGGCTGGGCTCAACGCAAATGGACTCGTGCAAGCCCTCTTCAATTTGCCTGCGGGCGACTGGGACAATGGCGAGCGAGGCACGGCCTGCATTCCGGGGCGCGAAGATGAGTTCAAGGAAGGCGTGGCGAAAGCGATTGCCTACGCTCATGCTCTCGACTGCAAGAAGATCAACTGCCTCTCGGGAAAGCTGCCGCCCGGCGTGACGCATGAAGCCGCGAAAGCGACGATGATCGGCAACCTGAAATACGCGGCGGCGGAGCTCAAACGCGAAGGCATCATGCTGGTGACGGAGCCCATAAACTCGTTCGATATTCCCGGTTACTTCGTGAACCGTACCAGCGAGGCGTTGGCGATTCTTGACGCTGTGGGCTCGGACAATCTGTTCATCCAATACGACGTGTATCACGCGCAGCGCATGGAGGGTGAGCTGAGCAGCACGCTCAAGAATTACCTCTCACGGATCGGCCACATCCAGATCGCCGACAACCCCGGACGCAATGAGCCTGGCACCGGTGAAATCAACTACGGGTGGGTGCTCAAACATATTGACGCCATCGGTTATGACGGCTGGGTGGGCTGTGAGTACAAGCCGAAGACGTCGACCCTTGAGGGGTTGGGCTGGATGAAAACGCTCGCGTAAGCCAGAACTATTTTGCCGTCATCCTCGCCAAAGGCGGGGATCCAGCGCTCGATCACGCTGTGAGACTGTTCAACGCAATTGCGACTGCATGCTTTCTGGATTCCCGGCTACGCCGAGAATGACGCCATGTAGCGAGTCACATAGCAAACCCCTATTTGGAGAACGCAAAACATGACAACACTCAGTCTCGGCTTCATCGGCCTCGGCATCATGGGCGCACCGATGGCGGGCCACATGCTCGCTGTCGGGCACTCGCTTTACGTGAACACGCGCGGCACGGTGCCTGATGCGCTGCGCGATGCAGGTGCCGTCAGTTGCGCTGATGCCGCAGAGGTTGCGCGGAAAGCCGACATCATTTTCACCATGCTGCCCGACACACCGGACGTTGCGAAAGTGCTGTTCGGCAACGGTGGCATCGCATCTGGTTTGAGCGCAGGCAAAACCGTCGTGGATATGAGCTCCATCGATCCGATGGCAACCAAGGATTTCGCAAAGCAGATCAACGCCCTTGGTTGCGACTATCTGGACGCGCCCGTCTCCGGTGGCGAAGTCGGGGCGAAAGCCGCAACGCTGACCATCATGGCGGGCGGGCCGCAAGCAGCGTTTGACCGTGTCAAGCCGTTGTTCGAATTGATGGGAAAAAACATTACGCTGATCGGTAGCAATGGCGACGGTCAGACTTGTAAAGTCGCCAACCAGATCATCGTGGCACTCAATATCGCGGCAGTGGCCGAAGCGCTGGTGTTCGCCTCGAAAGCGGGCGCTGATCCTGCGAAAGTGCGGCAGGCGCTGATGGGTGGATTCGCGTCGTCGCGCATCCTCGAAGTTCACGGCGAGCGCATGATCAAGCGCACTTTCAATCCGGGGTTCAGGATTGCATTGCACCAGAAGGACCTGAATCTGGCGCTGCAGGGCGCGCGAACACTGGGCGTTGCATTGCCTCAAACGGCCAATGCTGCACAACTCATGAACGCCTGCGTCGCATTGGGGCATGGACAAGCAGATCATTCCGCGTTGGTGCGCGCGCTTGAGGCGATGGCGAACCATGATGTCGCGTCCGGCTAGAAATCAGTGTTTGCTGCACCGCGTATGGGCGCTTGTCAGCGGGCCAATCACCGCGTGATTGACCCTCATTGCCTTTTCGATATGGCATACCGATTGCTGTCTCCCTACACTGCGATGAATCGCGATTCAACGTAATTCGTTCTGCGCAGTAACGTTGATCAGACGATTTTCATAACGTCATCATCGGGGAGTTTGCCATGTCGAGTGGGTCTACCGTCCATCCTGTGGACGAAATACTGCCGCTACCGCGCTTGGGGGCGCTGGGGCTGCAACATGTGCTGGTGATGTATGCCGGTGCCGTCGCAGTGCAGCGCAATGGTTCGGAATTCGCTTGCCGATGACGATGGGTGTTACCTTCGCATCGGTGGCTCCGATGATGGCGATTGCCAACGCTATTGCGGGCGTGGCAGGAGCGCAACTTACTTTCGGGCGATCATCCCTTCAGTGGCACGAGCGGGGATGCGAGTGATGCGATCAACGCGCCGAAGCAGGCCGACGTGCATTAATTATCTGCAACAAACCCGTTAGCGCTTATGCGCGTAGGGCAGGGCCTATAGATTCCGGCCTACGCCGGAATGACGAAGAAATTGAAATGCCAACACTCACTCAAATCAACACTTTCACTCCCGCCGAATTCTCAGCCGCATTCGGCTCTGTGTACGAGCATTCGCCGTGGATAGCCGAGCGTGCCTTCGCGCTGAAACCAGCCACCAGTTTCAAATCGCGCGCAGCCGTGCATGCGGCACTAGTTGCCACGGTGCAATCAGCGAGTGAAGATGAAAAAATCGAGCTGCTCAACTCGCACCCCGAGCTTGCAGGCAAAGAGGCCGCCTCGGGCACGCTCACCAGCGAATCCACCAGCGAACAGGCCGGTGCGGGGCTCACGGCGATGACGGCGGCACTGGTCACGCAGCTGCGCGAACACAACGCGGCGTATCGCGAAAAATTTGGCTTTCCGTTCATCATCGCCGTGCGCAACAACACGCAGGACGCAATCTTTGCCGCCGTCACGTCTCGCTTGAAAAACACGGGTACTATGGAATTCAACAACAACCTGATGCAGGTCGGTGAGATCGCTCGCCTGCGTTTGCTCGACATCATCACGGAGTAATTTCTCATGGGGAAACTCTCCACGCATATTCTCGACACGGTGCACGGCGGGCCCGCGCCAAACGTCGCGATTGAGCTCTATTCAATGGACGAGGCGACGCCCAAGTTGCTCGTCTCCACGCGCACCAACGCAGATGGCCGCACCGACGCGCCGCTTCTCAAGGACGCAGAGGTCAAGCGTGGTCGTTACCGCCTCGTGTTTCATATCGGCGAGCACTTCCGCAGCACCGGCATGAGGCTGCCCGATCCAGCGTTTGTTGATGTGGTGCCGATTGATTTCGGTATCGCCGAAGAGGGCGGCAACTATCACGTGCCGCTGGTGTGTTCGCCGTGGACTTACTCAACGTATCGGGGAAGCTGAAGGAATTGGCGATGGAATCGTACATTTTTGACTGGTTGAGTCTGCTGCTGCGCTGGCTGCATGTGATCGTCGGCATCGCATGGATTGGGGCGTCGTTTTACTTCGTGTTTCTCGACAGCAGTCTGGTGAAACCTACTGATCCAGCGCTTAAGGATAAAGGCGTAGACGGCGAGCTGTGGGCCGTTCATGGCGGCGGTTTTTACAACCCGCAGAAGTACATGGTGGCACCGAAGCATTTGCCCGAACATCTGCACTGGTTTTACTGGGAAAGTTACTGGACGTGGATGAGTGGCTTTGCGCTGTTCGTGGTGCTGTATTTGTTCAACGCACAGACCTTCCTCATCGACAAAAACGTCTTCGCCTGGGGCTCGTCTGCTGCGGCCATCGCCGCCTCTCTGGTGTATCTGGTCATGGGTTGGGTCGTGTACGACGGCATTTGCCGCGTGCTCGGGCAAAGGAAAAACGGCGATTTGATCGTCGGTATTCTGGTGTTCGTCTACGTGATCGTGGCCACCTACATCGCCTGTCATTTGTTCGCGGGCCGCGCGGCGTTTCTGCTCACCGGCGCGATGCTCGCCACCGCGATGAGCGCGAACGTTGCAATGGTGATCATTCCGGGGCAACGCAAGACGGTGGCCGCGATGAAGGCGGGCCAGACGCCTGATCCTATTCACCCGATGCGGGCAAAACAGCGCAGCGTTCACAACACTTACTTCACGCTGCCGGTGCTGTTCGCGATGCTATCGAACCATTACAGCATGACCTACAGCGCGCCGCTCAATTGGCTGGTGCTAGTGCTGATCATGCTGGCCGGTGTCTTCATCCGGCAGTTCTTTGTGGTGAAACTGAAGGGCAAAATTCAGTACCAGTGGTTCGCTGCTGGAGCTACGATTCTTGCGGGTGTAGCACTCTGGATCGCACCCGCGCCGCAACCGGCAGTCGCCATCGCCGCCGTGCCGAAACTCGTCGAGATTCAAGCCATCGTCGAGCAACGCTGCGCGATGTGCCACAACGCGCAAGTCATCTCGAAAAACATCCAGTTGCACACGCCCGAGTTAATCGTAAAAAACGCGCAGGCGATGTATCAACAGGCGGTAGTGACGCGAATCATGCCGATGGCCAATTCCACACAGATTACCGAGGAAGAACGGGCAAAAATTGGCGCGTGGGTGACGGCGGGCGCGAAGGCGCAGTGAGCAGCAGCTTTGTACTGAAAGCGCTGTTTTATTGGGGCTCGCGACATATTTTGCGAATAGTCAACCGTCGCCAAATACGGTCGTCGCCCCCAACGCGATAACGCTTGTAGCGAAAAACTGATCGACACTGGTTCAGTTAGCGCCTCACCCCCGGTGCCTCAATCGGCAAGCCCTGCGCGCGCCATGCCAAATAAAACTCCAGATCCGCGAGTATGGGATCGCTCGCGGCGGGCACCTCTGTTTCCATGCCGAAATAGCACGCACGCAAGCGGCGGTTGAGCGAGCCTAGCAGTCATTCGACGCGGTACGCGGGGTAGCCGACGCCGTGGCCCTGGCTGATGTTCTGGTTCCTCACGCGTTTGCCGTAGAGCTTGTCGTGGCAACTGCGGCAGTCGAAATCGAGCGTGCCCTGCGCCCGCGTGAAGGCGTCATACGCGCGCTGCCACGTGGCGCTAAGCGTCACGTTGGCGGGGACGTGTTGCGCGAGGCCGCGTGAGGAGAAGGCGACAAAACTGGCGAGCGCGAGCAGCGGTTGGCTCTCCATCGCGTAACCACTCTTTTTTACGCGCCCGGTCTGGCAGCGATTGATCTGCGCCTACAGCGTGACGACGCTGCCATCGTCGGCGAGCTTGGGCAATTTCGTCGCAAGGCCTTTCGCCTCCGTGTGACAGGCAACGCAATCACGCGAGAATATTTCACGCCCCTGATCGACCCACAGCATGCCGGGATTGCGATCATCGTCTTTCTGCTGCGCGGCAATCGGGGCGCTGGTGAATGTTGGGCCGGAGCGCGCATTGCGCGTGGCAATCGGCGGTTGCTGCGTTGGATTTTGTGCCGACGCGGCTAGCGTCGCGTAGCAGCAAAAAGCGCTAACGACCCAGAAAAAACTACGAGCCAACAACCCGCACACTCGCGCTGATCGAGCCCACATTGCCGCGTTGATCTCGCCAGCGCGCGTTGAAATTGCCGGTCTGCTTGATCGCCACGACGAACGCCAGAAACGGATTCGCTGTTAGCACGTTCATCGAGCGCGCGGTGAACACCGGCTGCCCTTCAAAATCAAGCGACAGAAAAAAGGACAATATCGATGGTTGTCAAATATACGTCTAAACCCAATATGAATAGGCCTTACAGCCAAAAGTTGTTAGCTAAAGATTACCGTTTTATTGCCATTTAAAAGCACGCGATGTTGTGCATGCCATTTCACGGCGCGGGCGAGTGCCGTGCATTCAAGGTCGCTGCCCGTCACGGTGAGTGCTTCGGCACTCATCGAGTGGTTTACGCGCGCAACGTCCTGCTCGATGATCGGGCCTTCGTCGAGATCGGTGGTCACGTAATGTGCCGTCGCACCAATCAGCTTGACACCGCGGTCATACGCCTGAAAGTAGGGCCGCGCGCCTTTGAAGCTTGGCAAAAATGAGTGGTGAATGTTGATCGCACGACCTTCGAGATGCGCACACAGCTCGGGCGAAAGCACCTGCATGTAGCGCGCGAGGACGACGAGATCAATCTGCTTTTCGCCTATGATTTCGCGAATTTTTGCTTCTTGCTGCGCCTTGGTGTCAGCGGTGACTGGCAGGTGAAAAAACGGAATGTTGTAGCTGGCGGCGAGCTGGTAATAGTCCGCGTGATTGCTGACGATGGCCGGGATGTCAATCGGGAGTTGGCCGCTCTTGTGACGGAACAGCAAATCGTTCAGGCAATGCCCCTGCTTCGACACCATCAGCATCGTGCGCACACGCGTCGCCATCGCGAAAAAATTCGCCTGCATAGACAGGGTATGTGCGGTGGATTCAAACCGCTCGGTTAAGGCAGCCGCAGTCAAACCAGCCTCGGCGCTTTCGAACTGCACACGCATGAAAAAGCGGTCGCTGCCAACGTCGTTGAACTGCGCCGCCTCAAGAATATTTGCGCCCTGCTCGACGAGAAAACCCGAGACGCGATGCACGATGCCGGGTCGGTCGGGGCAGGAAAGGGAGAGGACGAATTGCGGCTTTAAAGTCATGGATAAGTCTTTAGATAATTCCGGGCCGACGCAGCATTTGCCAGCGACAAAAGGCAGCAATAGTTTTGCCATCAGTGATGCGATTGTCGGCAATCATGGCGGCGATTTCGTCGGGCGTCGCGGCGAACAGTTCGAGAAATTCATCCTGATCGAGCTTCGCGTCGCCTTGCACCAAACCGTTGGCATGAAACAGGTGAATCACCTCGTCGGCATACGCGATCAGCGGATGCATGTGGCCCAGCGTATGCCATGAGCGTGCCCAATAACCGGTCTCTTCTTTCAGCTCGCGCTGCGCGGCCACCAGCGGGTTCTCGCCCGCGTCCAGTTTGCCCGCCGGGAACTCAATCATCACTTTGCCCATCGGGTAGCGATACTGCCGCTCCAGCAGCAGCTTGCCGTCTTCAAACTCAGCGACGATGCAGGCCGCACCGGGATGCTTGATGTACTCGCGCACGCCGGGATGGCCGTTCGGCAACGTCACTGCGTCGCGAACTACGTGAAGCAGTTTGCCCTTGAAAATCTCTTCACTTGACACAAAAACTTCGGCGAGATGCGCGTCGTCTTTCACCGTCATACCCAATCCCTGTTGATCAGGAAATCGGTGTACAAAGCATGCTCCGGCGTACCCAGCGTTGGCTTGTGATCGTAGCGCCAGCTCACCAGTGGCGGCATGCTCATGAGGAACGCTTCAGTGCGGCCATTCGACTGCAATCCAAAGTGCGTACCGCGGTCCCACACGAGGTTGAATTCAACATAACGACCGCGCCGATAAAGCTGCCAGTCGCGTTGCGTCACGCCGTACGGCATCTCAACGCGACGTTGCAAAATCGGGATGTAGGCGGGCACAAAATGCTCAGCAACAGAGCGCATCAGCGCAAAGTTTTGCGCAAATCCAAACGCGCTGAAGTCATCGAAGAAGGTACCTCCGATGCCGCGTGGCTCCTGTCGATGCTTAAGATAAAAATAGTCATCGCATTGCTTTTTGAACCGCGGAAAAATGTCTGCGCCGAACGGATCGCAAGCGGCCTTAGCTTCGCGGTGCCAATGCACGGCATCGTCGGTGAACCCGTAGTAAGGTGTCAAATCCATGCCGCCGCCGAACCACGCGACGGGTTCGCCTTCAGGCGGTGTGGCGATCAGAAAGCGCACGTTCATGTGCGTGGTCGGCGCATACGGATTCAACGGATGAATCACCAGCGACACGCCCATCGCCTCGAACTTTGCACCCGCCAGTTCCGGACGTACAGCGGTGGCAGAAGGGGGCAACTTCGCGCCGAACACATGCGAAAAATTCACGCCACCGCGCTCGATCACTTGCCCGCCTTCGATCAAACGCGAGGTGCCGCCACCGCCTTCGGGACGTTGCCATTCATCGCGAATAAAAGTGCCGCCGTCCACGGTTTGCAGCGCGCTAACGATGTCGTCTTGCAGTTTGAGTAGAAAAGTGCGGACGTTAGCAACGTCCTCTCGGGTAACAGGTGAAGACTCCGCGCTGCTCATCGTTTTATCGCTCTCCAGCCAATATCACGCCGCATTTGCATCCCGTCGAACGCGATGCCATCGGCCACTTCATAGGCGCGCTGCTGCGCAATTTTTACGTTGTCGCCGAGCGCGGTCACGCACAACACGCGGCCGCCTGCTGTGACTACTTGTCCATCGTTAGAGGCCGTACCCGCATGGAACACATGCGCGTCGTCGACCGCAGCAGGCAATCCACGAATCGCGTCACCCTTGCGCGGATTGCCTGGGTAACCGTGGGACGCCATCACGACGCCGAGCGCAACGCGGCGATCCCATTCCGCCTCTGCCTTGTCGAGCGTGCCATTGATGCCATGCTCAACGAGATCAACCAGATCGGTCTTCAAACGCATCATGATCGGCTGCGTTTCCGGATCACCGAAACGGCAATTGAATTCGACCGTCTTCGGTTCACCTGCCTCGTTGATCATCACGCCCGCATACAAAAAACCGGTGTACGTGATGCCGTCGTTCGCCATGCCGCTGACCGTCGGCAAAATGATTTCGCGCATGATGCGCGCATGCATCGCGGGCGTGACCACCGGCGCGGGCGAATACGCGCCCATGCCGCCGGTGTTCGGGCCGAGGTCGTTGTCGAGCAGCCGCTTGTGATCCTGACTGGAGGCCATCGTCAGCACATTTCTGCCGTCGACCATGACGATAAAGCTCGCCTCTTCGCCCGCCATAAATTCTTCGATCACGACGCGTGCGCCTGCTGCGCCGAACGCGTTATCTGCCAGCATCATGTCGATGGCGGCGTGTGCTTCAGCAAGCGTCATCGCGACGACCACACCCTTGCCAGCGGCCAAACCATCCGCCTTGATCACAATCGGTGCGCCGTTAGTTTCAACGAAGTCGTGCGCTGCTCGTGCATCGGTGAAGCTCTCGTACGCCGCCGTCGGAATGCCGTGGCGAGCCATGAAGGATTTGGCGAAATCCTTGGATGATTCAAGTTGTGCTGCTGCTTTACTTGGGCCAAAAATTTTCAGCCCCTCAGCACGAAACGCATCCACCACGCCCGCAGCCAGTGGCGCTTCGGGACCGACTACGGTCATTGCGACTTTTTCATTTTTGGCTAGTGCGACCCATTGCTCCACCGTGCTCGCCATCGCGTTTTCGCAATTCGGCTCAGCGAGCGTTCCGGGGTTGCCGGGCGCAACGATCACGTTTTGCACGCGCGGACTTTGCGCGAGTTTCCAGGCCAGCGCATGCTCGCGACCGCCGCCACCAATGACTAAAACTTTCATTCTCGCCTAGTGCCGGAAATGGCGAACACCGGTGGTGACCATCGCCACACCACGTTCATTGGCGGCGTTGATCACCTCTTCGTCACGCATGCTGCCGCCAGGCTGGATGACCGCGATTGCGCCTACGTCAATCAGCACGTCCAGGCCATCACGGAAGGGGAAAAACGCGTCGCTCGCCGCAACCGATCCCTCAAGCGACAGGCCCGCATGTTCAGCCTTAATCTTGGCGATGCGCGCAGAATCAATGCGGCTCATTTGCCCCGCGCCAATGCCGAGTGTTCGTCCCTCTTTGGCGAACACGATGGCATTCGATTTCACAAACTGCGCGACCTGCCAGACGAACTGCATGTCTTTGAGTTGATGCGCGGTGGGTGCCAATTGCGTCACCACTTTGAGCGATGCTGGATCAAGCTTGTGCGTGTCCGCGCTCTGCACCAGCAGCCCGCCACCGACGCGTTTCATCTCCAGCGTATTGGCACTTTCGAACAAACTTTTGATCGGCACCGTGAGCACGCGCACATTGACTTTTTTGGACAGTAATTCGAGCGCTTCCGCCGAGTAAGCGGGCGCGATCAGCACTTCAAGAAACTGCTTGGCCACCGCCTCAGCACAGGCCGCATCGACCTCGCGATTGAAAGCGATGATGCCGCCAAACGCGGAGGTGGGATCCGTCGCCAGCGCGCGGTTGTAAGCCTCCAACGGCGTATCGCCCAACGCGACGCCGCACGGGTTCGCATGCTTCACGATCACGCAACAAGAGTCGTCAAACGCACGCACACAATCCCACGCCGCATCAGCGTCGCCAACGTTGTTGTAGGAGAGCTCTTTGCCCTGCAATTGCGTGTACTTCGACAACGATCCGGCGGCGGGCGTTTCGTCGCGGTAGAAGGCCGCGCTCTGATGCGGGTTCTCGCCGTAGCGCATGTCCTGCGCCTTCGTCCACTGCATCGTGAGCACATCGGGGTATGCACGCGGCTCGCCTTCGAGTTCGCGGCAGGTCAGGTAGTTGCCGATGGAGGCATCGTAAGCGGCGGTATGAGTGAACGCTTTTTTTGCCAGTGCGAAGCGTGTTTGACGCGATAGCTCACCTGCATTGGCTTTCATCTCGGACGCAAGCGCCGCATAGTCAACAGCATCAACAACGATGGCCACACCTTCCCAGTTTTTCGCCGCTGCGCGCACCATCGTCGGCCCGCCGATATCGATGTTTTCAATCGCATCTTCCAGCGAACACCCCGGCTTCGCGACCGTTTCGCGGAACGGATAAAGATTGACCACGACCAGATCAATCAACGGAATTTCTGCCGCTTCAATCGCGCTCATGTGCTCAGACAACAGACGATTGGCGAGGATGCCGCCATGCACTTTGGGATGCAGCGTTTTCACGCGACCATCGAGCATTTCCGGGAAGCCGGTGTAATCGCCGACATCAATGACCTTCAGGCCCGCATCACGAATCAGCTTGGCAGTGCCGCCCGTGGAGAGCAGTTCAACGCCATGCGCCGTGAGCGATTGCGCGAATTCGAGCAGGCCGGTTTTGTCGGAAACAGAGAGCAGAGCCCGAGTGATCTTCCTATTCATGAATCAGTCTTGCGTCAGTTTGATCTTGTGCTTGTCGAGTTTGGCGCGCAGGGTGTTGCGGTTGATGCCGAGCATCGAAGCCGCTTCCGACTGATTGCCCTTGGTGCGAGTCAACACATCAGAAATCAGCGATTTTTCGACGCTGCCAATCACCAGTTCGTACAGATTATCAGCAGGTTCGCCATCAAGTTTGGCCAGGTAATCGCTGAGCGAATGACCAACCGCTTCGGCAATGGCGGCATGGCCGTTTAGTTTGGGACGCTTCATTGTTGTTCTCTTGTTGAGTGTTGTTCTAGTGTGATGTCGCAGGCATCGAGCCATACGCGCCATGTTCGGCGTAGGGTTCAAGCGGCAGCCGATCATGAAAATCGGCAAGATGCAAAAAGTACGTAACCACAGCCGCAAGTTGCGCGTTGCAATCAGTCAACACGTTGAGCTGATCTCGAAAGTCTTCTGCCCCCGGCAGGCCCTCGGTGTACCAGCCGATATGTTTGCGCGCGCTGCGCACGCCCGTGTCATTGCCATACAGTGTGTAATGATCTTCGAGGTGGCCCTGCATCAGTGCGGCGACCTCAGATACCTCGGGCGAGGGCAGCATATCGCCGCAATCAAAGTAATGCGTCGTGTCGCGAAAAATCCACGGTCGCCCCTGCGCCGCACGCCCGATCATCACGGCGTCTGCGCCGGTGTATTCGAGAACCGCTTTCGCCCGTTGCGGCGAATCGATATCGCCGTTGGCGATGACTGGAATCGACACCGACGCCTTCACCGCCTTAATGCTGTCGTACTCCACCGTGCCGTCATCAAAGCCACAGGCGCGGCTGCGGCCATGCAGGGTCAGCGCCTGAATGCCCGCGTTTTCTGCAATTTGCGCAATGCGTATGGCGTTGTTGTTTTCTGGACTCCAGCCAGTACGCGTTTTCAATGTCACTGGCACGTCAACGGCCTGCACCACGGCGTCAAGAATGCGTGCCACTAGCGCCTCGTTGCGCAGCAACGCCGATCCGGCATCCACCCGGCACACTTTCTTCTTCGGACAGCCCATATTGATGTCGATAATTTGTGCGCCGCGCGACACGTTGAAACGCGCGGCTTCGGCCATCACCTGCGGGTCGCTGCCAGCGATCTGCACCGCAATCGGCGCCGCCTCACCGTCATGATTCATGCGGTGCATCGACTTCGGCGTCTGCCACAGTTCGGGCTTCGATGCGACCATCTCACTCACCGCATAGCCCGCACCCAATTGCCGGCACAAGCTGCGAAACGGGCGATCTGTAACACCTGCCATTGGTGCGATCACAAGCCGATTTTTGAGGATATAAGGGCCGATGCGCAGCATATGTGTGCAGAAGAAAAGTGATGGGGGGATTTAAGCGGAGACGGGATTATACCGGCATAAATGCCTGAAAATAAGGCACTGATTCAACAAAAATATAATCTTTTTTACGCGTCCGACCTTGACAGGTAGGGGTCAATTCAGCGCGAGTTTTCGCGTAATTTCGCGGCGCAGCGGGGGCAGCATTTGTAGCGCCGTCAAGCCGAGTCCGCGCGGTACGTCGGCGAGCCAACCGCCACGATCAAAGCCGTACGCGAGCAGGCCTGTGAAGCCGATACGTGCAACGCGATCAATGCCCCGCGCTCGCGCGAATTTGAACAGGATTGCGGCAATGGTTTCGTCAGATTTTTGTCGAGCGAACGCGTCGCCCAGATCTTGCGCGTCGCGCAAGCCAAGATTAAGTCCTTGCGCGGCGACCGGGTGCAAGCCCTGTGCAGCGTTACCCAACGCAACGATTGCGCCGCCTGCGCGCGGTTCGACGAAGCGCCAGATTAGCGGATAACTTGTCAATGTTGCGGTGAGCGTCAGGGTGCCCAATGACCGTCCGGACGCAGCGTTCAGTTCGTCACCCAATGCGGCGGCGTCCAGTTCGAGCATGCGTTCCGCTTCAGCACGCGGTCGCGCCCAGACGACCGTCCATTCACCGTCGGCCCGCGGTATCAGCGCGAGCGCGCCGCCAGAAGTGAAGCGCTCAACCGCGACCCCAGCACGGGGCTTGCTCGCCAACACGCGGGTGATGATCGCCATCTGCCCTGAATCGCGCTCGAAGCGCTTGAATTCGGGGACGAAATCGGACGCAGCGCCATCAGCAAGAATCACGCAGTCTGCAACCAATTTTTCACCTGATGCGAGATGAACGACAGCGCGTTGCGCTTCGTGTTGCACTGACTCTGCTTTTGCGCCGTAGAGCACATTGATGTGGGCCGTGCTGACCGCGTGATCAAGGGCTGACTTCAGTGCTGGGTAAGGAGTCGCCGCGCCTAACTCTGCTGCATCGACATCTTTCGCATCAAGCGTCAACAATCCAAATGCTCCGCGTTGGGTGATTTCAATCTGGCGAATCGGAGCGCGTTGTTGCGCATCAACACTCGCACCTAATCGCGACAGAAATCTCCATGATGCAGCGGACAGCGCGATGTTGCGGTCGCTGAAAGATTCCGTCGCGCGCGGCGCGGCTTCAAGCACCGTGATGTCACTTGTGATGCCGCGTTCTTTAAGGGCGAGTGCGGCGGCTAGGCCGACCGGGCCGCCGCCTACGATTAGAGTCCTCATCGTGATTTGCCGATCAATGTCTGGCTCAGATTGCCCCCCCAAATTGCCGTCATACTCGCCGAAGGCGGGTATCCAGTGGTTGACCACTTTGGCTGGTCATTCATCGTTACTCTGGCCACAAACTTTCTGAATGCCCGGCTTTGCCAAGAAAGACGCCAATGTGTGTTGAGAGTCAAACTACCGCGCGCAAGCCGCCTCGACCTCTGCTACCGTCTTCGGCGCAGTAATCGTCAAATTCTCATTGCCGCCGACCGTGATCAGCACGTCGTCTTCAATGCGTACGCCAACATTCCAGAAGTGTTCCGGCACCGCCGCGTCGGGGCGAATATAGAGACCCGGTTCGTTGGTGATCATCATGCCCGGTTGCAAGGTTTGCCACACGCCTTTTTTGCGGTAATCGCCCGCGTCATGCACGTCCATGCCGATCCAGTGACCAGCGCGGTGCATGTAAAACTGCATGTAGGTTTTCTCTTCGATCACCTGATCGAGGCTACCTTTGAGCAGACCGAGATCGAGCATGCCCTGCGACAACACTCGTATCGCGACCTCGTGATACTGGTTGAATGGATTGCCTGGCTTGAGCACGTCCATGCAGGCAAGCTGTGCGTTAAGCACAGCCTGATACACATCACGCTGCGGCCCGGTAAATTTGCCGTTCACCGGGAAGGTGCGCGTGATGTCACTGGCGTAGCCTTCATATTCGCAACCGGCGTCGATCAACAACAGATCGCCGTCCTGCATTTTGCGATTGCTATCGTTGTAATGCAGTACGCAAGCGTTAGGGCCGCTGGCAACGATGTGGTTGTACGCGGGCGTGCGCGCGCCGTGGCGGATGAACTCGTGCGTGAGTTCGGCCTCAACGTGATATTCGTATTGGCCGGGGCGCGCGGTTTTCATCGCGCGGGCATGCGCCATCGACGAAATTTCCGCAGCGCGACGCATCAGCGCGATCTCGTGCGCGTCCTTGATCAGGCGCATGTCGTCGAGCGTGGCGCGTACGTCGATCACGCTGTTCGGCGCAGATACGCCAGTGCGCGCCATGTTGCGAACGGCGTTGATGGCCGCTGCGATCTGTGCGTCCCACGATGCGCCCATGCCAACCGGAGTATGAACGGCGCTGCGATCAGCCATGAGTTTGGGCAACTCTTCGGCTAATTTTTCAATCGGGACAGCTTCGTCAAAACGAAAAATGTCTTTCGCGGCATCCGGGCCATAGCGATAGCCGTCCCAAATTTCGCGCTCCAGATTTTTCTCTCGGCAAAACAGAATCGCCTTGCGCTCATCGCCACCAACAAGCACCAGCACGCTTTCCGGCTCGACAAAACCGGTCAGGTAATAAAAGTAGCTGTCGTGACGGTACAGGTAGCCAGTGTCACGATTACGCAGCACCTCGGGTGCGGTGGGGATGATGGCGATGTCGTCGCCAATAGCTGCGAACAAACGTTCGCGGCGGAGGCGGTAAGGGGAAGCGTCAACCAGTGCATTCATATGGGCAACTCTAAAAATCAATTTCTCGGGCGCATTGTGTCGCGTTGTTGGCAAGTGAGCGGTGCTCGCAATCCTCACGAACCAGGGCGTACGTTCCGGAAGCTGCGCGCCGCGCGCCTAACACTGCATCCCGATAGATGGAATTTTTAGAGCCGCCCATGAGAATGACAAAATAGCGCGATGGAAGAAGCTCACGATTATAGATTTGGACCGGTACTTACGCCTGAACCAGAGCAGGAACCGGCTGTAACAGAAGTCGCAGCCGACGATACACCTGTGCAAGCGGATATTGCTGCCACGACCGAGCCGGACTCGGTCAAGCCGCAGATTCGCGCGGAAATTCGTGCGAAACGCGATGCGTTGTCCGACAAAGAGCGTGCTGCGGGTGCGCGCCGCATCGTCGAGCGATTGCTGCAACACCCGGACTTGCATCGTGCCAAAACGGTGTTGCTGTATGCGAGTTACGGCTCGGAAGTCCACACCGACGACTTGGCGAAGGAACTGATCAAACGCGGCAAGGCGGTAGCGTTCCCAAAGATCACGTCGGTCGCCGGGTTGATGACGTTGTGGCGAATTAAAAATCTTGACGCGCTGATTCCGCACAAACACGGCATTCGCGCGCCGGATGTGACACGCTCGCAACCGATTGAGCCGATCACGGTGGACTGCGTGATTTATCCGGGCCTTGCGTTTACCAAAGGCTTGTCGCGGCTTGGGCAGGGCGGTGGTTATTACGACCGGTTATCGACAAAGATCGCCGATAACTGCGCGCGTATCGGTGTGTGTTTTGAGGCGCAACTGGTGGATATTTTGCCGCAGGAAACGCATGATGCCAAAGTGCATTGGGTGGTGACGGAGGTTACGGTTTATCCGTTTATACCTGATCCACCTGTTATCGCTCCGGTGATTGTTCCGGTGGCTGTTGCTGCGGTGCCCACCGATTCGGTCTCGACCATTGATCCGCTTGTTGACGCTCTCACCCCTGCCCTGTCCCGCGCTGCGGGAGAGGGAGTCGAACCCACCCAAGGTTGAATTTGAAATGACCGCCATTCGTATCGACGGCAACGTGCTTGCTGAAAAAGTTCGCGGGCACATTGCGGCTGATGTGGCCGCGCTCAAAGCGCGTGGCGTCACGCCTGGACTGGCTGTGATTTTGGTGGGCGAGAGCGCAGCTTCGCAGGTTTATGTGAGGAACAAGGTCGCGGCCTGTGGCAAGGTCGGCATGCATAGCGTGATGCACAAATTGCCTGCGGAAACGACCGAAGCGGAGTTGCTGGCGCTCATCGATTTGCTAAACAATGATGCCTCAATTCACGGCATTCTGGTGCAGTTGCCGCTGCCGAAACACATCGCGGAAAAGCATGTGCTGGAGTCCGTTGCCGTGAACAAGGACGTTGATGGTTTTCATGCCGAGAACGTCGGCGCATTGATGATTGGCGAGCCGCGTTTTGTAAGTTGTACGCCAGCGGGTTGCATGGAAATGTTGAAAGACATCGGCATGACTAACCTTCGCGGCAAACACGCGGTGGTCGTCGGTCGCAGCAATATCGTCGGAAAGCCAATGGCGATGCTGTTATTGCACGCTCATGCCACCGTAACGATTTGCCATTCAGGCACCGCAGATTTAGCCGCGATGTGTCGTCAGGCGGACATTTTGGTGGCTGCTGTCGGCAAGCCGCGCTTCATCACCGCCGACATGGTGAAACCGGGTGCTGTGGTCATTGATGTGGGCATCAATCGCTTGCCGGAGAGTGAAGGCGGCAAGCTGGTTGGTGACGTCGATTTTGATGCGGTGAATGCAGTGGCGGGCTATCTCACGCCGGTGCCGGGTGGCGTTGGGCCGATGACGATTACGATGCTTTTGCAGAACACGCTGGTTGCCGCGAATCGTTTGCCCTGATTTATAGGGTGCGCTCGGCGCACCAAACCATTCATTTTGCGTGACGGGAGGTGGCGCGCATAGCGCACGCTATTGCAGTCAAACCTTCGGCGGCAAAACCACCTTCAGCGGATGTCGCAGCACGTAGCACACAACATCGCGACGCAACGATTGGCGCATGCCGGTGCGCAGGCCTTGCGAACGTAACGCCATTGAAAACGCTAGCGCAAAACTCACCGCCAGATTGAGCACGCCCATCGATGCAATGCCGCCGACGGCCCACCACAGCGCTGGTGTTTTCAGTGTTTCGACGCCCAGCACACCGATGGCGGCCGCGACCGATCCGGTGCTCAACGTGACGTGGCGCACGTCGAGTGGGATCCCGACAAACGCCATCAATGTGGGCACCATGCCGAGCATGATGCCGAGCGAAACGTTTGCCACGACGCCCGCCACATGGTGCTTTGCAAAATCAGCAATGCGCCCCGCGCGCCCTTCGCCAAACACCCACTTCAATCGCCGCTGATAGGCCAGCGCATCATGCAGGCGATGCAGCGCAAACCAGTTGTCCGCCCAACCCGCCGTCAGGCTCGACAGCCACAGCAACACGCCAGTGAACGCCGCGTAAACCGGCGTCGGCCCGAGCAGCGAAAACGAATCAATAGTTGCCAGCGCTTTTTCTTTGGTGATCAAGTTGAGACTGAAAAAGTATGTGGCTGCCATTTGCGTAAACAACGCCACGGGAAACACCAGCGCCAGATTGCCAGTAATGGCGGCAACTTGCGAGCGGATCAGCGCCGCCGTTTCTTCAACGAAGGCTATTCGGCCTTCGTGCGTTCCAATGTCATCGAGTTTTTGCGCGAGCGCGGGCGCGGTCATCGCGGGCTGCTTGGTGGCGAGCGTGAAATGCGCGAAGTGAATCGCCAGGAAACTGCCGACGTAGTCGAACGAATACAGCACACCTTCGACAAATTTATTCAGTTGCATTGAAGTGATAAAAAACTTCAGATACACCGTCACGACCGTCAGCACGCCGCCGCCCGCTGCCATACGCAACATGCCGAAATAGTCTTTTCGAGTGCGCGCGATGTAATGCTCGCCAGTCTCGGCGCTTCGCTCGACCACTTTGCGTCCGAGCAGCGAATAGGTCTCGGAGAGCAAGCCGCCAATACTGCTGCGGTTCAAGTTCGCCTCGATCAGTTGCGAGGTCAACGCAGAATAGTTGGTGAGCTGTGTCCTGTCTGCCCACACTGCGAGCAGTTGATCAACGCGATCAATGCGCAACCGCGTGCGCTCCACCTGAAACACCACGTCGACTGACACGCCAAAACGCTCCAGGTGTTCGTACACGCTGTCGATGGCAACGCGTGCTTTAGCCAGCGCGGCACGCAAATTGTTGAGCAGTTGTGGCCGATCCTCGCTCTCGCTCGGACTGAGCATCAAGTCATGCGACAACTTCGATAACTGCATGAGCACGCGCGCGTTTTCGTGCGGGCTGTCGAGGCGTTGACGGATCGGCGCTTCGAGCGCGGTGGCCGCGATTTGATGACAGAGCAGCACGATGCTGTCGTCGAGCGCTGAGGCCAACTCGGGCAACGCGGAATCAGCTACGTTGGCCCCCTCACCGATGTGCTGAACGAGCCGCGAAATCAGCGGCGCATCCAGCGCGCCAACCCACGCTGCGTCACGGTGAGAAATGAACAACAGCGCGAACACGACCGACAACTCCGCCTGATTCGGCGCAACCGGCAGCGCCCGCACATGAACGCGTGAAATCAGCTCGCCAAACAAGCCGGGGCGCGCCGCCATGCCGGTGTCGGCGAACAGCGAGCGCGCGTCGTTTTCTTTGAGTACGCTGCGCACCGTCGCGCCGAATCGTTCGGACTGCGTCGGATTACGATCCAGCACTTGCAATAAAAAGCGCAACCGCGTGTGCTCAGAGAACGTGACCGCCGGATCGCTCACGGTCACCGTGCCCGGCGTCCGGCGGCGCAACCAATATCCAATCTCCATCAACCACTCGTTACGCTTGCCGAGTGGAGCCGCTGGATCGGCCTGTGTGAGAAGCGTTTCGAGTTGGTGGCTGGCATCGCGTGCGGCGCGCCAACGGCTGAAGAAATTGGATGCCATAGTTGTCGGGTACGGTACACCGCCAACGCTTCAATCACTGTAGGACTGAGGCGAAAGTTAGCGGTTCCAGCGGCCACATCAAGCTATAGCTTTTGCCGAAAAGGCTCATTTCATTGGGGCTAAACGCCGTTTACGGCGTAAGTCGACTAGTTGACGTTTATAGCACTAAGCCCTGATAAATTGGTCAATGCGCTCAAAAGCTGTATGACCGTTACGCCGCTACGCCACCGGTGCCGTCATCCGAATCAAGTAGTCAAACGCGCTCAGCGCCGCCTTCGATCCTTCGCCCGCCGCGATCACGATTTGCTTGAACGGTGTGGTCGTCGCGTCGCCCGCAGCAAACACGCCGGGCACGTTGGTGCGACCATGCGAATCGACCATGATTTCGCCATGTTTCGACAGCTCAATGGTGCCCTTCAACCAATCCGTATTCGGCAACAAACCAATCTGCACAAAAACGCCTTCCAGCGGCAGCGCATGCGCGGCCTCCGTCGCACGATCCTTGTAAATCAGGCCCTGCACTTTTTTGCCATCGCCGATCACCTCGGTCGTCTGCGCGTTCTTGATGACCGTCACGTTCGGCAAACTGTTGAGCTTCCGCTGCAACACCGCGTCCGCGCGCAGCTCGGTTGCGAACTCCAGCAACGTCACATGCGAGACCAGGCCCGCCAGATCAATCGCCGCCTCAACGCCTGAATTGCCGCCGCCAATCACAGCCACACGCTTGCCCTTGAACAGCGGCCCGTCGCAGTGCGGACAATACGTCACGCCCTTGTTGCGATACTCGGTTTCGCCCGGGACGTTCATGTTGCGCCAACGCGCGCCAGTCGCCAGAATCACCGTACGTGATTTGAGCGACGCGCCGCTCTTCAGTTTCACCTCGATCAGGTCGCCCGATTCGTTAGCCGCCAATGACTCGGCGCGTTGCAGGTTC